>Ga0214472_10004303_pt1 | contig 15024 bp, 12 predicted proteins | sample RVTome_6_FD_207662 | JGI IMG/M metagenome (GOLD analysis project Ga0214472, IMG submission 207662) | Soil microbial communities from uranium-contaminated site in the Upper Colorado River Basin, Wyoming, United States - RVT140D175 | ecosystem: Environmental > Terrestrial > Soil > Contaminated >...
CGGCGCGGCGGCGCGCCCAGGCCCCGGCGGCGGGTTGACCGACAGAACGATGAGTTGCATGCGGGCGCCGGCGACGCGAACCTCGAGCGCGACCGTGCTACCGGTCGGCAGGTTCGCATGGGTGGCCAGGGCGAGGGTGCCGTTGTCGGTCCGGATCGCGACCAAGCCGCGGGCGTCACGCCCGACGACGGTGCCGGTGATGATCGTGCCGACCGGGACGCCGGCGACGGCGGCGGGCGGATCGGGGACGGTGGCCAGCATCGCGGTCTGGCTCGTCGACGGAAGCGCGGCCGGCGGCAGGCTCGACGGCGGCAGGATCGTGGTCATTTCCCGGCGATCAGCCGGCGCGCGATGGCCTCGACGTCGATGGCGGCGGCCGTGGTCGGGTAGCGCGTCAGCGTCGGCGTCTGCGCGCGGATGCTGTCCTTGACCCGGGCGTCGCGACGAACGATGCCGGCCAGCGGCGGCGCCAGCTTGAGGAACGACTTGCAGGCCTTGAGCAGGGTGCCGTAGGTGCGCTCGCCCTCGGCCGGCGAGCTCGCCATGTTGACGACGACGCGCAGGTCGCGGCGCCGGTCGTCGGCGGCCGCCAGCTTGATATAGGCATAGGCATCGGTCAGCGCCGTCGGCTCGTCGGTCGTGACCACCAGGCACATGGCGCACCAGGCGGCAAGCTGACGCACGGTGCGCTCGATCCCGGCGCCGAGATCGACGATCGTGTGATCGTAGCGCGGCGCGACGGCCGCCAAGTCATCGGCCAGCGCGCGCAACCGGGGGCCGCCAACCGTCGCCAGGCTGCCGGAGCCGGAGCGCCCGGCGACGACATCGAACCCGCCCGGGGTCGGCGCGATAGCCCGGTCGAGCGGCAGGCCGCGCTCGATCACCGTGCCGAGATCGAGCTTCGGCGCCAACCCGAGCTGGATGTCGACATTGGCCAGGCCGAGATCGCCGTCGAACAACAGCACCCGGCGGCCCGCCCCGGCCAGCGCCTGGGCGAGCGTGATGGCCAGCCAGGTCTTGCCGACGCCGCCCTTGCCCGAAGCCACCGCGATCATGTTGGCGATCGCGGGACGGGCGCGCGGCAGGACCAAGGTGTGCGGTGCGTCCGTCATCGCCAGGTCCCCGTCGCTTGTTGCGTGGCGTCGGCGACCTCGGTCTCCGGCAGCAACAGCCGGGCGAGCGACACCGGATTGACCGGCAGCAGTCCGTCGCCGATCTGCGGCGAAACGCCGAACTCGGCGAAGCTCAGGCGGCCGACGTCGGCGGCGGCGAGGACACCGCCGAGCCGGCGCGCGGCGTCGATGCGCGTGGCGATCAGCCGGGTGGCGCCCAGCTCGGCGAAGGCGGCGGCGCATTCCGCCGACTCCGCAACGTCGCCGCCGGCGGCGAGCACCAGCGCCAGCTCCGGCCGCGCCGCGTCGATCAGCTCCGCCAGCGCGCGCATGTCGCGCGGGTCGAGCGGGTTGCTGCCGACCGTGTCGATGAGCAGCAGGGCGCCGGCGGGGGCGGTGCCGAGGGCGCGCACGAGCGTCGCCGCGTCCTTGGCGCGAAAGGCCGGGATCTGCAGCAGGCGTGTGTACGTGGCGAGCTGCTCGACCGCCCCGGCGCGCAAGGTATCGCAGGTGACGGCGGTGACCAGACGTCCGGCCAGGCGGGCCCGGGTCGCCAGCTTGGCGACGCTCGCGGTCTTGCCGGCCCCCGGGGTGCCGACCAGCATCACCGGCCGCGGCGCGCCGCTCGCCTCGGCGAAGCCGGGACCGCCGACGATGGGCGCGAACCCGAAGCGGGCGTCGAGAGCACCGGCGAGCGCGAGCGCCGCGTCGTCGGCCGGCAGGTCGGCGGCGGCGGCCAGCAGGCGGTCGGCGATCGGCAGCGGCAGTCCGTGGAACTCCAGGGCGGCGCCGACCGCGTCGATGGCCTCGATCGCCGCCCGGGCGCCTTGCGCCAGCCCGGCGGACGAGGACTCGACGGTCTCGATCCCGGCGGTCACCTTGACGCCGCCGCCGCGGCCGAGACGCTGCGTCGACAGGATGACCGCGTCCGGCCCGAGCTCGTCGCGCACGCGCTGCATGGCGTCGGCGATGGTCGGGGCGGTGAAGGTGCGGAGGCGCATGGGGACGGCCCGCCTAGATCTGACCGAGCGTCTTGATCTTCGCCCGCGGATGGATCTCGTTCTGCGACATCACCGTGGTGACGGCGCGGAAACGTTCGACGATCGAGCGGACGTAGGGTCGAATGCCGGGGCTGGTCAACAGCACCGGCGTCTCGCCCATCATGGCGTGGCGCTCGAAGGTCTGACGCACGGCCGCGATGAACTGTTGCAGGCGGGTCGGCGCCATCGCCAGCCGGCGGTCGTCGCCGTCGCCGCTGAGCGCCTCGGCGAAGGACTGCTCCCACTCCGGCGACAAGGTCACGAGCGGGACCACGCCGGCGGCGTCGGCCGCGGCGTCGCTGATCTGGCGCGCCAGGCGCGCGCGCACGTGCTCGGTGATCGCGGTGATGTTGCGCGTGTAGCCGCACGCCTCGACGATGCCTTCGAGGATGCCGGGCAGGTCGCGGATCGACACCCGCTCGCCGAGCAGATTCTGCAGCACGCGCTGCACCGCGCCGATGGAAATCTGACTCGGGATCGCGTCGGCGACGAACTTCTGGTGCTCCTTGCCCAGCTCGTCGAGCAGCTTCTGGGTCTCGGCGTGGGACAGCAGCTCGGCCATGTTGTCCTTGACGATCTCGGTCAGATGCGTGGTGATGACGGTCGCCGGATCGACCACGGTGTAGCCGCGGAACAGCGCCTCCTCGCGGGAGTTCGGATCGACCCACATCGCCGGCAGGCCGAAGGTCGGCTCGGTCGTCTCCTCGCCCGCCAGGCTGATCTTTTCGCCGCGCGGGTCCATGACCAGGATCGAGCTGGGTCGCAACTCGCCGCGCCCCGCCTCGATTTCCTTGATGCGCACGGCATAGGCGTTCGCCGGCAGTTGCAGGTTGTCCTGGATGCGGACGGCCGGCAGCACGAAGCCGAGCTCGGCGGCGATCTGGCGGCGCAGCGACTTGATCTGGTCGGTCAGTCGCTGGCCGCGCTCGTTGTTGATGAGCGACAGCAGGCCGTAGCCGAGCTCCAGCCGCACGTTGTCGATCTGCAAGGCCGTCGCGATCGGCTCTTCCAGGACGGGCGTTCTTGCCGCGTTGTCGGCCTTGGCCGCGGCTTGGCGCCGCACCTTGACCTGGCCGGTGCTGACCAGCCAGGCGCCCGAGCCGGTGATGCCGGCCAGCGCGAGGAACGGCAGCATCGGAATTCCCGGCAGCAGCGCCAGCGCCCCCATCAGGAAGGCGCTGAGGCCGAGCGCGCTGGGATAGCTGCTGAGCTGGGCGAACAGCGCCTTGTCGGCCGACCCGGTGACGCCGGCCTTGGACACCAGCAAGCCGGCGGCGACGGAGACGATCAGGGCCGGCACCTGCGTGACCAGGCCGTCGCCCACCGTCAGCATCGTATAGGCATGCGAGGCGGCGGCCAGCGTCATGTCCTGCTGGGCGACCCCGATGATGATGCCACCGACGATGTTGATCAGGGTGATGACCAGGCCGGCGATGGCGTCGCCGCGGACGAACTTCGCGGCGCCGTCCATGGCGCCGAAGAAGGTGCTCTCGTCCTCCAGCGCCTTGCGTCGCGCGCGCGCCTCGGACTCATCGATCAGCCCGGCGGACAGGTCGGCATCGATCGCCATCTGCTTGCCGGGCATGGCGTCGAGGCTGAACCGGGCGGACACCTCGGCGATGCGCCCCGAGCCCTTGGTGATGACGACGAAATTCACCAGCACCAGGATGCCGAAGACGATCAGGCCGATCACGAAGTTGCCGCTCATGACGAAGCCGCCGAAGGCCTCGATGACGTGGCCGGCGGCGGCGGTGCCCTCGTGGCCGTTCGCCAGGATCAGCCGGGTCGAGGCCAGGTTCAGCGACAGCCGCAGCATCGTGGTGATGAGCAACACCGTCGGGAAGGTGCTGAAATCGAGCGGCCGCTCGATGAACAGCGCGGTCATCAGCACCAGGACCGATACCGTGATGGACAGCGCCAGGCTGATGTCGAGCAGCCAGGGCGGCATCGGCAGAATCAGCACCGCCAGGATGCAGATCACGCCGAGCGCGAGCGCGATCTCGCCGCGCCGCAGTACGACACTCAGGCGCGCGAACAGCTCCGCCGGGCTCGTGCCCGCGGCAGCGGCAGCCTGCGGCGCGGCGTCCGCCATGACCGGCGTCCTCACCCCGGCCCGCTAGACGGCCGCGCGATCGGCTTCGCCGCGCCGCGGCACGGCGAGGCCGGTCTCGCTGTACTGCTTCAGCTTGTTGCGCAGGGTGCGGATCGAGATGCCGAGGACGGTCGCCGCGTGCGTCCGGTTGCCGAAACAGTGGTTCAGCGTGTCGATGATGAGGTCGCGTTCGACCGCCGCGACGGTGCGGCCGACCAGCGGCGCCGTGGGACTGACCGAGGGCGGCTCGGCGGCGCCCGGGCCGCCGCCGGCGGCGACCGGAAAGCCGCGGCCGCCGGTCAACAGGATCGCCTCGGGCTCCAGCGTCGGACCCTGGACCAGCAGCACGGCGCGATGCATCGTGTTCTCCAGCTCGCGCACGTTGCCGCGCCACTGGTGGCTCCGCAGCATCGCGTGGGCGGCCGGCGACAGGCCGGGGACGGGCACGCCGTTCGCCTCCGCGTACTTGTTGACGAAATGCTCGGCCAGGATCGCGATGTCATTGGGGCGGTCGCGCAATGGCGGAAGTTGCAAGGTGACGACGTTGAGGCGGTAGAACAGGTCCTCGCGGAAATTGCCGCGGCTGACCTCGTCTTCGAGGTTGCGGTTGGAGGTGGCGATCAGGCGGATGTCGACCTTCACCGGCTGCGTGCCGCCGACCCGATCGATCTCGCGTTCCTGGACGGCGCGCAGCAGCTTCGCCTGGAGGCGCGGCTGCATCTCGCTGATCTCGTCGAGCAGCAGGGTGCCGCCGCCGGCCTCCTCGAACTTGCCGATGCGGCGCGCCACGGCGCCGGTGAAGGCGCCCTTCTCGTGGCCGAACAGTTCCGATTCCAGCAGGGTCTCGGGGATGGCGGCGCAGTTGACGGAGACAAAGGCCTTGCGCGCGCGCTTGCTGCGGTTGTGCAGATAGCGGGCCATGACCTCCTTGCCGGTACCCGATTCGCCGGTGATGAGGATGCTGGCATCGGACGGCGCCACCTGGTCGGCCAGGCGGACCACGTCGTGCATCGCCGGGTCGCGGTGGATCAGCGACGCGCTCTCCTCGGCGACGGCGGCGAGCACGGCGGCGATCAGCTCGGGATCCGGCGGCAGCGGGATGTACTCCTTGGCGCCGGACTTGATGGCGCGCACGGCGATTTCCGCGTTGGTGCCGACGCCGCAGGCGACGACCGGGAGGTTGAACCGCTCCAGGCGCAATTGCGCGACCATCCGACCGACATCGAGCTTCACGTCGAACAGCAGCAGATCGGCGCCCTGGCCGGCGCGCAGGGCGGCGAGCGCGCTGTCGATGTCGTCGACATGCGCCACCTTGGCGCCGCGCCCGAGCGCGATCTTGCCGGCGGTGACGATGTGCCCGTCGAGCGAGCCGACGATGAGCAGTCGCATTGGGTCTTCTCCCGATTCCTTCCCGACCGGCCTGGGGCCTAGTCGAAGTACCGTACGCGCCGGCCCGGCGGCAGGACGCTGTTGAGCAACGATTCCAACCGTCGCGGGTTCTCCTGCCGCCCGATCGAGACGGCGCCGAATACGGAGATACGGTTGATCAGGGTCTCGAGGTCGGCGATGCGCTGCAGCTTCGCCGCCAGCGGCATGAACACCATGTTGGCGAGCAGCGCACCGTAGAAGGTGGTGAGCAGGGCCACCGCCATGCTCGGACCGATGGTCTCGGGGTTGTCGAGGTTGCCGAGCATCTGCACGAGGCCGACCAGCGTGCCGATCAGGCCCATGGCGGGCGCCACTTCGGCGGCCCGCCGCAGCACGTCGGCGCAGGCGACGCGGCGGGCGGCCGTGGCCTCGAGATCGGCGGTCATGGTCCGCTCGATCTCATCGATCGGCGCGCCGTCGATCACCATCGCGATCGCGCGGTGCAGGAACGGATCGTCGCGCAGTTGCGGCAGCTCGGCCTGCAGCCCGAGGACGCCGATCTGGCGGGCCCTGTCGGCCAGGCCCAGCGCGTTGCAGGCCGACACCCCGGCATCGCGCGACTTGTGGACGAGCACCTCCGTGGTCGCCCGCAGGGCGCGCGCCACCTCCGGCAACGAGAACGAGATCGTGGTCACCGCCAGGGTGCCGCCGCCGACGATCAGCACGGCGGGCAGGTCGAGGAACGACCCCGGCGATCCGCCCAGGGCCACCGCCGTGGCGATCATGGCAAACGCGCCGACCAGGCCGACCAATGTGGCCATCTCGATCGAACCCGACGCGACCGGCCGCGGGCGCGGCGGCGCCGGCGGATCGTCCGCACGGTCGCGTGGCGCCTGGCTGCCGCTGAGGTCCGTCATCGGGGTCCGCTCTCGCCGGTCGGGTCGCCCGGCATTTAGGAGCGATCCATCTTGATGATCTCGGTCATCGTGACGCCCAGTCGGTCGTCGACCACCACGACCTCGCCGCGCGCCACCAGGCGGTTGTTGACGTAAACGTCGATGGCCTCGCCCACCCTGCGATCGAGCTCCACGACCGCGCCGCGACCGAGCTTCAGCAGCTGGCTGACCTGCATGGTCGCGGTGCCGAGCACGGCCGAGACCTGGACCGGGATGTCGTACACCGCCTCGAGCTCCTTGGCGTTGGACGGCGTGCGCGGCGCCTCGGCGGCGGGCCCCTGCGGCTGCGGATCGGGTGCGGCCTCCTCGGACTTGAGCTCGGCCAGTTCCAGGTTGTCCTTGTCCGTCATTACGTCACTCCTTCGGATCGCTGTTTGCTGCGTCGTCGGACGCGTATGAATTGGCCGCGGCGGCCGGCGCCTCGGCGGCGATATCCTCCGTCGCGCGGCCGTCGTCCGCGCCGCCCAGACCGCGTTGCCAGGCGGTTTCGATGTCGCGCCACAGGCTGGCGGCGTCGCGCTCGACGCCGCCGTCGGCCCATTCGATCCGGCAGTCGCCGAACGCGATCGCCGCGTCGGCGAGCAGCACCAGACGGCCCTCGAACCCGGTCGCCCGTGTCATGTCGTCGAGTCGATCGCGGAGCGGGTCGAGCAGGCCGTCGGCCACGCGCACGACCAGCCGCGGCTCGTCGCGCAGCGTTTCGAGCGTGCGCGACAGCAGCGCTTCGATTTCGACCAGCCCGTGGCGTCGCGCCAGCTCCGGGTGCAGCTTGCGGACGATCGCGATCGCGGTCCCGACGGCGCCGCGCACGCCGCACTCGGCGGCCTCGTCGTGCAGGTCGTGCAACACCTTGAGCCGCGCCGCGATGGCCGCCAGGCCGTCGGCGGTCGCCTGCTCGATCGCCGCCCGCGCCTCGGCCGCGCCGGCGGCGGCGCCGGCCGCAAAGCCCTCGTCGCGGGCGGCGGCAAGGTCCGCCGCGCTGTAGTGAATGCGCGCCGCCTCGGCGGGCGGCACCGCCGCCTTGGCGACTTTGGCCTCGTCGTCGAAGGAGCTGTCGAACAGATATTTTTTGGGCGCTTGCATTGTCATTCGGCGGTTAATAGACGAGCTCGTCGTCGCCCTTCTTGTCGGAGATCACGATCTCGCCGCGCGCGGCAAGCTCCTTGGCAAGGTTGACCATCGCCATCTGCGCCTCGTCGACGTCGCGCAGCCGCACCGGTCCCATCGCCGCCATGTCTTCGCGCAGCATCTTGCCGGCGCGTTCGGACATGTTGGCGAAGAACAAGTCGCGCAGCGCTTCCGAGGCGCCCTTGAGGGCGAGCGGCAGCTTCGCCTTTTCGTAGGACCGCAGCAGCGTTTGCGCGGCGCCCGGGTCGAGCTTCGCGAGGTCCTCGAAGGTGAACATCAGGGCCTTGATCCGCTCGGCCGCGTCGCGGTTGCGCTCCTCGAGGGCGGCAATGAAGCGCGCCTCGGTATTGCGGTCGAGGTTGTTGAATATCTCGGCCATCATTTCGTGCGCGTCGCGTCGGTTGGTGCGGGCGAGGTTGCTCATGAATTCGGTGCGCAAGGTCCGTTCGACGTCGTCGAGCACCTCCTTTTGCACCGCCTCCATGCGCAGCATGCGCATGACCACCTCCATGGCGAACGCCTCGGGAAGCTGGCCGAGGACGCGCGCCGCGTGGTCCGCCCGGATCTTCGACATAACGACGGCGACGGTCTGCGGGTACTCGTTCTTCAGATAATTGGCGAGCACCGCCTCGTTGACGTTGCCGAGCTTGTCCCACATGGTGCGACCCGCGGGTCCGCGGATCTCGTCCATGATGTTGTCGACGCGACTCTTATCGAGCGCTTTCGCGAGCAGCCGCTCGGTGCTCTCGTAGCTGCCGACCAGGGAGCCGGTGGACGAGATCTGGTCGGCGAAGTCGACGAACAGCCGCTCGACCAGCGAGGCGCTGACCGTGCCAAGGTTGGCCATGGTCTGGGAGATCTCCTTGATCTCGTCGTCGTCCATCAGCGAAAACAGCTTGGCCGCGTTTTCTTCGCCGACCGACAGGATCAGGAGAGCCGCCTTCTCGGGGCCGTTCAGGGTGCGAAATTCCTCACGCAAGTGCGTAGCCCTTGCTTAACGTTGCGCCCGGTGTCGTGGCCGTGCCGTGTGCCATGTCGCCTAGGTTTCCTGGAACATCCAGGCACGCATGATGTTCACGGCTTCCTCGGGATGCCGTTCGACGATTTCGCCGATCTTCTTCAGCGAGGACGCCCGCACCCGGCCCTCGACCTGGTTGATGTCGATCATCTGATCGATCTCGCTGGCGGCGTTTTCGGCCTGCGCCAGGGCCGCCGCCGCGGCGCCGGGCAACGGCGGCGGGCCGGTCAGGGCCGGCGTCGACCCGGACTGGTCGGTGAGCAACGACTGGCCGCCGGTCCGCGCCGCGGGCACGGCGTCGAGCAGCCGGCCGAGCAGGGGCCGGACGACGAGCAGCAGGGCCAAGGCGGCAACGATGCCGAGCACGAGAACCTCGGCCACGCGCATCAGGTCGCTCTGGCCGACGCCGAACAGCAGGCCGCCCTCGTCGGCTGTGGCCTCGACGGATTCGGCGAAGCGCATATTGACGACCTCGAGCGTGTCGCCGCGCTCGGCGTTGTAGCCGATGGCGGAGCGGATCAGCTTGTCGATTTGGGCCAGGTCCTCGGCGCTGCGCGGCTGATAGGTGGTCGTGCCGTCGGCGGCGGCTTCGTAAGTGCCGTCGACCAGAACGGCGACCGACACGCGACGGATCGAGCCGGCCTCGCGGACGTGGGTCTCGACCGTTTTCGAGACCTCGTAATTGACGGTTTCCTCGGTGCGGGCCGACTTGGTCGCGCTCTGCGTGGCACCCGGCGCGGTCAGGTTCGGATCGGGCAGATTGGTGCCGACCGTGACGGCGTTGCCGGCGGCGCCGTCGGTGGAATCGGCCTGCTCATCGACGGTCTGGGTCGACCGGATCACCTGGCCGTCGGGATCGAAGGTTTCGGAATTGGTCGTCACGCGATCGAAATCCATCTCGACCGAGACTTCGGCGCGCGCCTTGCCGTAGCCGAGCGACCGCTGCAGCAGATCCTCGATGGCGCGGGTCATGCGGGTCTCGTAGGCGAGGCGCATTTCCTCGGCGCCGGCCCCGCTCGACTGGGCGCCGTCGTCGGGGCCGCGCGCGAGCAGCGTGCCGTGATTGTCGACGATCGAAACGGACGAAGGCTTCAGGCCCGGCACGGCGGAGGCGACGAGGTGCTGGATCGCGAGAACCTGGGGCTTCTCGATGCTTCCCGGGGTGCCGACGACCAGGATGATCGACGCGCTCGGCTCCGGACGGTCGCGCGAGAACAGCTCGCGCTCGGGAATGACCAGGTGCACGCGCGCCGAGCGGATCTGCGCGATCGTGCCGATCGTGCGCGCCAGCTCGCCCTCGAGGGCGCGCAGATGGTTCACCTGCTGCACGAAGCTGGTCGTGCCGAAGGCTTCGGTGCGGTCGAAAATCTCGTAGCCGACCGAGCCGCCGCTCGGCAGGCCCTCGCCGGCCATGGCCATGCGCAGGCGCAGGACCTGGTCGCGCGGCACCATGATCCGACCGCCGTCGCCGCCCAGCTCGTACGGCGTGCCGCTCGCCTCGAGGCGCTGGACGATCTTGCTGCTGTCGACGGCTTCGAGATCGGCGTAGAGCAGCGCCATGTCGGGGCCGGCCAGGCGCGAGGTCACATAGAGGAAGAAGACGATCAGGGCGACGGCGACGCCGCCCAATGTGACCATCCGCGCCGGGCCGAGGTTGCGCAATGTTTGGAGCAAGGCGTTCACCGCACCGGCTTATTTCGGGATCTCGCCTGCCGCGGGCGACGACCTCTCGGCGGCGTTTCCGAGACTATGGGACCGCGGTGAAAAAGCCGTTAATCGGCGGCAAGAATTGCCTAGCGCGCGGCGCCGCCCCCCGGGGGGCGGCCGGCGCGGCGCTCCAAGGGCGCGCGGGGCGACAGGGACGCGAACGGCGCCCCGGGCTCAGTTTTGGCGCAGGGCCTCCGGCGCCCGGTCGGCGCCGCGGTAGTCCTGCAGGCGCGTGACCCGCAGGCCGCGCAGGCCGTGCCGGTCGATCAGCTTTTGCCAGCACAGGAATTCTTCCACCGACAGGGTGTAGCGCTCGCAGGCCTCCTCGAGCGTGATGAGGCCGGCGCGCACCCCGGCCACGACCTCCGCCTTGCGCCGGATCACCCACCGTTTGGTGCCGGGCGGCGGCAGATCCTTGAGCGTGATCGGCATGCCATCGGGCCCGATCACGGCGGTCGACCTACCTGGATACACGGACGTCATGCCTTGTTCTCCGTCATCAATGCCTGATGCGGCAGCGCAACTTGCCTCACCCTGAGGCTATATTGTCTGCTTTAACAAAGCCCTAAGTCGCAGGGTTAACGCCGCCCGGGCGGCGATCTTTCGCGCGGCCCCCGTTCCGGGCGGGACGGGGGCCGGGCTCATGGGCTATCGGTTAACGCCGGATGCGGATCAGTTCTTCGAGCATGTCGTCGGCGGTGGTGATGACCTTCGCGCTCGCCGAATAGGCGCGCTGGGTGATGATCATGTTGGTGAATTCCTCGGCCAGGTCGACGGTCGAGGATTCGAGCGAGTTGGGCGCAATCTTGCCGGCGCCGCCGGCGTTCGCCTCGAGCAGCAGCACGTTGCCCGAGTGGCTGGTCTGCAGGTAGGCGTTGCCGATCTGCGACTTGAGACCGTTGGCGTTGCGGAAGGTGGCGACCGGCAGCTTGTAGATGTCGCGCTGCTGGCCGTTGTCGAACAGGGCGGTGACGATGCCGGACTCGTCGATGGTGACGCCGGTGAAGGAGCCGAAGCTCAGGCCGTCCTGCTGGATCACCGAGGTGAAGAACGACCCCGAATATTGCGTCAGGCCGTCGCCGAAGCCCGGCGTGCCGACGTCGAGGGCGATAAGCTGACGATCCTGCGTCGATGTGGTCAAGACGTCGCCGTCGTAGTCGACGTAGAACTCGAACTCGCTGTCGGAGTTCACCGTGGCGTAGGGCGCGGTGGCGAGGAGGCTGCCCAGCGTGCCGTCGGCGTTGAAGACGGCGGTCCCGAGCTCGACGCCCGCGACCGCCCCGTTATCGAAGGTCACCCCGGCGAAGGCCGCGTTGAGGTTGTTTTGCAGCGTCGTGCGTTCGCCGGCGACGTCGAGATCGTAGGTTGTGGCCCCCTGCAGTTCCAAGGTGAAGGTGCGGCCGCCGGCGCCGGTGAAGACGATGGTACTGGCGCCGATCAGGTCGTTGCCCGCGACCGTCGGCACGACCCCGGTAAAGGCGTCGGCGCCGATGGTCACGGTGATGGTGTCGGTCGATGGCGGGGCGCCGGCGGGGGCGGGGACGGCGAAAGCGCCGACGGCGCCGGTGATGTTGCCGGCCGCGCTCAGCAGCGTCATGTTCGTCGTGGTGGTCAGGGTCGCCATCGGGAAATAGGTGGTCGGGGTGCCCGACAGGGAGGCGCCGGCGGTGTCGTCGGAGGCGAACTGGCCGGTTGCGGGAAAGTCCCCGACCAGGGTCCAGTTGTTCGCCGAGGTCTTTATCCAGTTGAGCGTGAGGTTCTGGGTGTTGCCCTGCTTGTCATAGACCTGGACGGTGATGGCGTGTTCGTCGCCGGCCGCCGTCTGGCCCGGCAGGTTCGAGGCGATCTGGATCGCCGAGGTTGACCGCGCGGCGCCGGTCAGGTTGGAGATGTTGACGGTCTCAAGACTGTTCAGGGTCGTCGTGTTGGCCGGCAGGGCGCCGCTGCTGTCGAGGCGCCAGCCCTGGAGGTAATACCCGGACGACGACACCAGGTCGCCGCTTTCGTTCGGGGTGAAATTGCCGGCGCGCGTGAACAGGTAGTCGTCGCCGATGCCCGGCACGGCGTCTTCGTTGATCACGAAGAAACCGTTGCCGACCAGCGCGACGTCGGTCGGCGAGGTCGAGCCCTGCAGCAGTCCCTGGCGGTCGATCTTCTGGTAGGGCGTCGAGCGGACGCCGCCCGGCGAGTAGGTCGTCGTGCTGGCCGCTTCGGTGACCAGCGTTTGGAAGCGCGCGACCGTGCTCTTGTAACCGACGGTGTTCAGGTTGGAGATGTTGTCGGCAATCATGCCCAGGGCCTGGCTTTGCGCCGCGAGGCCGGAGACGCCGGAGAACATTGCGCCGTAGATACTCATGTTTCGCTCCTTCTTGCTGGCGGGACCCTCGCGGGCCCCTAGCCGTTCGCTGCTGTCCGGCGGCTTGCGGCCGCCCTAGGTCGTGGCGCCTTGCGCCTCTTGGATGGACGTGACGTTGCCGAGCGGCACCTCGAGATCGCCGATGCCGAGGAACGTTTCGCCGTCCCGGATGCGCACCCCGGTGACGCGGCCGACCGTGCCGGCGACGACCTCGACGGACTTGCCGTCGCCGTCGACGGCAGTGATCTGCATACTGTAAACGCCGCTCGGCAACGCGTTTCCGTCGTTGTCCTTGCCGTTCCACGCGAAGGCGTGCTTGCCCACCGTCGTTACGCCGGGTGCGACCCGCACCGGCTTGCCCTGCGCGTCGAGGATCGTGATCGCCGTGACGGCGGCGTTGCGCGACAACGTGTAGGTCGCCTCGCTGTGTCCGTCGGCCAGCCACAGACCGTCGCCGCTCGCTTCCACCGTGGTGCCGAGCAACGCGGCGGCCGCCGACGTCTGGTCGCTCGACTGCAGATCGATGATCTGGTCGAGCTTCTTGTTCGTGGCGATCGCCTGCTCGACGCCGGTGAACTGCACGAGCTGCGACGTGAACTCGTTGGTGTCGAGCGGCGACAGCGGGTCCTGGTACTGGAGCTGCTTGGTCAGCAGCAGCAGGAAGTTGTCGAACCGCTCGGTCAGCGTCGCGAACGGGCTGGGCGCCGGGGCGGCGACCGACGACGTGGTGACGGCATTGACAGCCATTTCCGGATTCCTCCTAGACGCGGATATCGATGGCGCCGAGATGGCGCGACGGCGCCGCTGCGGCGGACTCGGGCAGGTCGGGCGCGGGCGCTTCGCTCGCGGCCGCGTGCGGGTCGGCGGCTCGGCGCTCCAGCGCCTCGCCGAACTCTTGGCGGCCCTCGCCGCGCAAGTTGAAGGTCAGGCTGCCGCTGTCGGCCTTAAGACCGGCATCCTGCAGCGCGCGCTCCAACACGCGGGAGTCGCGCTGCAAGAGCTCCAGCGTCTCGGCCCGGTCGGCCAGCACGGCGGCGTTCAGCCGTCCGTCCTGGGCGAATTCGAGTCGCACCTCGATGCGGCCGAGTTCGGCCGGCCGGAGCTGAATGTTGATCCGGTCGGTGCCCTCGCGGACCGCCTTCTGGATATGCACGGTGAGTTGCTCGGGCAGCGGCGGCGCGGCGACGGCGGGGCGGGCGCCGGCGGCTGCCGATTGATCGGTCGGGGCCGCGCCGGGGAGCGCGGGGGGCGGCGGCACGGTCGCGCCGAGGCCAGCGGAGTCCGCCTTGGCGGCGGCCGCGGCGGCAAGATCGACGATCGCGGTCTCGGGCGCCAGCGGCATGTCAGCCGCCGGAGTGGACCCCGATGCCGGGAAATGCTCGGCGGCCGGCGTCACCCCGGTCATCACGCGCGCGATGGGATTGCCGCCCGGTGCCGCCGGCTCGCCGGCGATCTTGGTCCGTCCGGGGGCGACCGCGCGGGCGGTTTCACCGACCTGCTGTGCGGCCAGGGCGATCGGCGCGCCCGGCGTTGCCGCGGCCAGACCGGCGACTTGAGCCGGAGCGGCCGGGGCGGCCGGTGCAACAGCCGCCGCCGGTTGCCCGAAAGCGGGCGAGTCGGCGGCGGGCCGATCGACGCGCGCGGCGGGCACGGCCACGACCGGCGGCCGGGTCGGAGAATTGCCGAGGGCGAGGCCGAGCGCCGGAGTCGCCGCTGGCGCGTCTGCCGGCGGCGTGGCCGCGGGCCGCGGGTCTGCGGCCGCCGGCACGGCCGGGATGGCCGGGATGGCCGGCACCGCCTGCGCGGCCGGCGCAGCCGGGATGGCCGCGATGGCCGGGATGGCCGGCACCGCCTGCGCGGCCTGGGCAGCCGGGATGGCCGGGATGGTCGGCACGGCCGGGGACAGTGTGCCGACGATCGCCTGGGTGGGCGGCGCGGCAGGGACGGGGAGGGACGGCGCCGCGGCGTTCGTCTGGGCATGCGGTGCGGCCGGAACGAGGGCCGGAACGAGGGACGGCGCTGCCGCGATCGCCGGCGCCGGCGCTGCTGCCGGCAGGACGCTGGACCCCGGCAGCCATGGCGCAAGGGTCGCGGCGGAGGTGTCCGGTAGATCGCGTTCGCCGTCGGCCGTGGACGGCTCCGGCGTGGGCGTGTCGGTCGGGGCCTCCGCCCGGGGTTCGGGATCCGCCATCGGTGCGCTGCGCTCGGACGCGCGAGCCGCCGGCACCTCCGTCTGCGGCAGGTGGC
>Ga0214472_10004304_pt1 | contig 15024 bp, 17 predicted proteins | sample RVTome_6_FD_207662 | JGI IMG/M metagenome (GOLD analysis project Ga0214472, IMG submission 207662) | Soil microbial communities from uranium-contaminated site in the Upper Colorado River Basin, Wyoming, United States - RVT140D175 | ecosystem: Environmental > Terrestrial > Soil > Contaminated >...
CAGGTGCCGAAGCGGTTGATCGCGGAAGAGCTTGCCGAGGATGTCGAAGACTCCGCCTCCGAGAGCCTGCCGTTCCACCTCGAGCTTCTCCAGCAGGCGCTTCCAGACCTCACCCTCGCGCGTCTCCTCGGCCACGAGGTTCCAGAGATGGCAGACCTCGGTTTGGCCAATGCGATGGATCCGGCCGAAACGCTGCTCGAGGCGATTCGGATTCCAGGGCAGGTCGTAGTTCACCATCAGGTGCGCGCGCTGGAGATTGATGCCTTCTCCGGCTGCGTCGGTCGCGACGAGGATTTCGACGGTCTTGTCCTGGGTGAAGAGCTCCTGAGCCTTCCTCCGCTCCTCCCGGCCAAGGCCGCCGTGGATCGCGACGATCGCGTCTGGCCGGCCGATCAGGCCGCCGATTTGGGTCACGAGGTAGTTCAGGGTGTCGCGGTGCTCGGTGAAGATCACGAGCTTGCGGCGGTGGCCGTGAGCGTCGAACATCTCGCCTTCGTTGAGCAGAAGGGTCCGCAACTCGTCCCACTTCCTGTCCGTTCCGCTGTACCTCACCCGTCGGGCTTGCTCTTCCAGGCCCCTCAGGATCTCGATCTCGGCCTTCAGCTCGGCGACGGTTCGAGCCGCCGTTGCCTGATCGAGGATCTCTTCCTCTTTCTCAGCGAGCTCGCCTTCGGGCACCTCGTCGAGGTCGTCCTCGTCGTCTTCGGTGAGCTGCGCAGGCGGAGCCAGTTGGACCTGCCCGCCGCGATTCAACAGCTCTTGTTCCGTCAATCGCTTCTCGAGGCGCTCCCTCCGCCGCCGCAGCGACTGGTAGATAGCCTCGGGAGAGCTGGCGAGCCGTCGCTGAAGGATGGTGAGCGCGAAGCCGACCGTGCCCTTCTGGCCGCCTTCGAGGTTGTCGGCCCGGTTGAACTCCTCGCGGACGTAGTCGGTGACGTCCTTGTAGAGCTTGGCCTCGGCGTCCGAGAGCTTGTACGTCGGGGAGTACGCCCGGCGCTCTGGGAAGAGCGGCGTTCCATCGAACTTCAGGATGTGCTCTTTCACGAGGCGGCGCATCATGTCCGCGGGATCCACGACGTGCACGCCGTCGCGGAACTTGCCCTCGAAACGATCCGCGTCGAGGAGGGCCATGAAGAGCTGGAAGTCTTCCTCCTTGCCGTTGTGGGGTGTGGCCGTCATCAGGAGGAAATGGCGCGAGATGCGGCCGGCCAGCTTGCCCAGCTTGTACCGCTTCGTCTCCTTCACCTCGCCCGAGAAGAAGGAAGCGGACATCTTGTGAGCCTCGTCCACGACTACGAGGTCCCAGTCGCGGCTGTGCTCCAGCTTGGCCTGGACGTCCTCGTCTCGGCTCAGCTTGTCCAGCCTCGCGATCACGAGGTCGTTCTCGTCGAACCAGTTTCCGGTTCTCGCGGACTCCAGCTTGTCGTTGGTCACGATCTCGAAGGGAAGTTGGAACTTGTCGTTCAGCTCGTCCTGCCACTGCTCGACCAGTGAGCCGGGGCAGATGACGAGGCAGCGCTTCAGGTCGCCTCTGGCGAGCAGTTCCTTGATGAACAAACCGGCCATGATCGTCTTGCCGGCTCCTGGATCGTCGGCTAGGAGGAAGCGCAGCGGCTGCCTCGGCAGCATCTCGCCGTAGACCGCGAGGATCTGGTGCGGCAGCGGCTCCACGAGGCTCGTGTGAACCGCAAGGAGGGGGTCGAACAGGTAAGCGAGCTTGATGCGGTACGCCTCGGAGACGAGCCGGAACAGGTCACCGTCGGCGTCGAAGTTCCAGGCCGGCCCCTGCTCCGCGATCTCGAGGCGAGCCTCGTCGGGCCGGTAGAGAAGCTCGTTGCCGGGCTTACCCTGGACGTCCTTGAACGTCAGCTCGAGAGCAGCGGTCCCGAACCACTTGACGTCCACAACCGTGACGGGGCCGTCGGGCCTGAGACCCCGAACCTGGGCACCGCGAGTGAGTTCTTCGAGCCGGGCCACGCGTCTTCACCTCCGCCGGCCGCGCGGCCAGCCAGGCATTATGCACAAGGCGGCGCCAGGGAGGGTCCAGTGCGACCGCCCCTCCTCGCTGGGGGAGGAACTTCCGTCCGGCCCTCTGCCTGAAAGGCCCTGTCCCCAAGGAGGTTAGGTGGTCAGATTGTACTCGAACCTTGGGCGGAGATGCGTCGGTCAGAGGACCTCGTCGAGGGGTCCTAGCGGCCCACGCGCCCACCCATAGCGCCCTCGATCCGAGCGAGGCGCATGCCGATTTCGTTCAGCGGCCCGACGCGTTCGATGATCTGGCGGGCCTCCTGAAGAAGCTGCGCTGCGGTTGCATGGAACGCTCTCACGTCCTGGTCGAGCGTCTCCAGGGGCTCGACACTGCCCCTCCTCCGCTGGTAGTCGCGACTGATCGCTGCAGCGAGGCACTCGGTGATCGAACGCCCGGTCAGCTTGGCCTCGCGGGCGTACTCCTCCCACACCGGAAGGGGCACCGTCACGGACCAGGCCTTGCGTGTTTCCCAGCGCGCCCGGGCCTTCTTCATGTGCTCGGTCACGAGCTCGCGGAGGTCCGGGCCGACGTTGACGTCGAGCTCGAGCTGTCGCTGGACGTCGTCGAACTTGTTCGCATTGAGTGCCGCGAGCAGAGCGATCTCGCCGCGCGTCGGGTCGCCCGTGAGATTTCGCTTGAGGCGGGCCTCAGCGTCGTCTTGGCTCAGGTGCAGGCGCTCGAACAGGGCGGTCATGGCCTTCCTCCTCCCTACCCTCGGGGAACGAAACGGCTCATGGTGCGGCCGAGATCACGCATCAACCGGAAGGGCTTCGGGAGCGCTTCCGAGAGCTTGCTGAAGACGGCCCGCGCCAAGTCCTTGGCTGCTCGCTCCGGGTCTTGCTCCGCGCGGCGCAGCATCTGCGGTGCCTGACGAACGGCCGCGACGCCGCGGACAAAGCCCGGGAGCATCTGTTGTCGCTCGGGTCCGATCCGGGTGGGGCCGACCTGGGCGAGGGCCTGATGGAAGCTCGTCATGAACCGCTGCTGGAACTGCGGCGAACGAAGCTGCTGAGGCGTCCAGCCGAGCTTCTCGGGAACGATCACCTGGACGTCGAGGGCGCGCCCGTGGGCCGAGTACAGGAAGCTGTCGCGGACTCCCTCTCGTTCGAGGAAGGGATAAGCGCGGTCCACGGCGCGTTGGACGACTCGCGCTGTCTCCTCGGCGTTCAAGCCAAGCGCGTCGAGTTGCTCGGCGCCGGTCGGGATGCGAACGCGGACGGCGAAGACGCGCTCTTCGCTCCAGTCGCGCTCCGAAGGCCGGAGTCGGGCGAGTGCGTCCTTCTCGTCGATTCTGGCTGAGATCGCCGCCGCCTCCGCGTCGCGGACATGCTGGCGCTCCAGCGTGACGACGATCGCGGGAGCCCCTTGTTGCAGGGCTGACTCCCGCCCCGGTTCGGGACCCGTTGCCGGGTGCTGTCTTGCCGGCGCTCGCTCGGGGAGCCGCCGCGCTTCCACGCGGCCCAGCTCGTGGGCGCGCGCCTCGGCTGACGGGTCTACGCTCGGGGCAAAGCGGCGGATCTCATCGCCCAGGCGATCATCGAGCGCCGCTCGCATCCTTTCTGGGTCGAGGCTTCCCGGAGCTCGCTCGGGCCGGCTCCGTTGGTTGAAGTAGACGGCGGCCTGGAGGTCGCGACCGGCCGCCCAGGCCACGACGGCGAGCCTCCGGTCCCTCTCGTCCGGGAGGGCGGCCGCCCGCGAAGCAGCGGTTTCCAGCACCGTGCGTCGGTGCCCTTCGAGCGGCCCTCGGAGGTAGCGGGCGCCGCCCTCGATCCTGAGGCGCACGACGTCGAAGACCTGTCGGTGTTCGACGTCCCGCAAGTCGATCGGCGGGCCCGCGGCACGAGTCCAGGCGGCCCGAGCGGCGCGCGCGCGCGTCAGCGCGTCGGCCAACTCTTGGTGCGTCGCCTTCCCGTGGAGGCGCTCCGTATGCGCCGCGAAGAGACGCGTCGACGCGCGGGCCCACTCCTGCCGGAGCCGCTCCGCCTCGGGGTCGAGAGCCGAGGGCCGATCGCGATCCAAGCCGCGTGCGACGCCGAAGGCCTTCTCCGCCTCACGGCTCCAGGCAGCCTCGAAGCGCCGCGCGTCCTCGCGCGTCAGCGCCGGCGCGGGACCGCCGTCCGACGTCCGACAGCTCAGGTGGACATGCGCGACGGGCTCGAGGCCGCCGCGGGCGGAGGGCTCGAAGCGCGCCAGGTAGACGCCCTGGGCCCGCGGAAGGTCCCGCAGGACGGCGTCGCGCGTCGCGTCCTCCAGCCGGCGCTCCACCGCGCGCGGCTCCAGGCCGGCGAGACGGTCGGCGAGCTGGGCGTCGAGGCGCATCGTCATCCGGGTGAAGTGGCCGGTCTCAGCGTGGAACGCGTCTTCACGAAGGAGAGCGACGATCCGGGCAGCATCCTCTCGGGCCTCGAGGAAGCGCCCGCCGAGCGGCTGGAACACGACCTCGCGGCCCGTGTCGAGGCGGCTGCGGGCGAGGTCCTTGATCGCCCGCTCGGCCAGGTCGGGAGCGCGGAAGCTCCGGACCGAGACGCGGTCCACCTACGCCTCCGGCTTCCCCACGAGCGCCCCGGGCGAGAACAGCCCGCGCTCGGCGAGCTGCCCCTGCCACTCCTCCTCGGCGACCAGCCGGCCCTCGGCCAGCAGCTCGTCCTCGGAGACGCGCAGGCCGCCGGTCTGGGAGGCCCAGTGGCTCAGGATGCGCTGCGTCCCGAGCGCCGCGGGCCCGAGGACGTCGACCATCTGCCTGAGGTCGCGCACCTCCCGCTGGAGGTCCTCGATGTCCTCCCTGAGTCCTGTCCGCTGCCGCTCGGCGAACTCCAGGCCCAGGTACAGCAAGGCCGAGAGCGCCTCGCCCGGCGTCATGCTCTCCCTGGCGGCATAGGCCCCGATCCGCTCCTGGAGCGACGTGTCCAGCCGGATGCCGACGTCTCCGTCCTTCTGGAGCGACGTGTCCAGCCGGATGCCGACGTCTCCGTCCTTCGATTCCATGACTCCTCCTCTCGCTAACGCTGGCGCATGCCGATGCTCGCGACGCCGCGGACGAGCCAGAGCGCGTTCCGCATCGGGCTCGGCATCGCGCGCGACAGCATGCCCATCGAGAACCGGCGCGCGGCCCGCTCGGGATTCCGATTCATCTCCATCGCGCGGCCCAGGAACCGCAGGGCCGCGTCTACCGTTCGCCCCGCCAGCTTCCCGAGCCGGCGCGACGGCCTAGCCCTCAGAAAGACGAGCGTGTTCACGCCCAGACGGCGCGTGCGCCGGCCGGGGTCGAAGCGCAGCAGGGGCTGCCTGGCCCTGGGTTCAAGTTGGCGCAACGGCGTCAGAGGCGCCAGCTCGCGCTCCGGCTCGCGGTGGACGAAGCGCCGCTCCTGGCTCTGTAGGGCGCGCAGGACCTCGACCTCCCAGCGCTGCTTGACCCTCTCGATCCCCCGCGGCGAGAAGTGGATCGGCGCGCCGTTCTGAAGCCGCGGGCTCAGCAGCGCGTGGACGTGCGGGTGCGAGGGCCGGCCGCGTCCGCCGTGCTGGTGAATCGCGAAAACGCCCTGCACGTCTCGCGCGGCCCCGCGGAACGTCTTCTGAATCGCGTCGCGGATGGCCCTTTCGGTGGCGACGCCATCCAGGCGCGCGAAGCGCTCGGCTGTGCGGTTGTCGACGGTCAGGATGAAGCGGAAGTAGACCGGCCGGCGGAGGCCTTTCGAGTCCTCGGCGAACGCCTTCTCGATCGCCTTCTCGTCGCCCCGCAGGGCCCTGTACCGGTCGCCGATTCCGAAGAGCTCCCGCCGCTCTCCGCTCGGCAGCCGCTCCTCGCGGTGCGAGATGTAGCGGATCTGCTGGGGCACCTTCTCCGGGTTCCGGTGGTAGCGCGCCTCGACGAAGAACACTCACGCCCTCCCTTCGGTCCTGGCCTTCTTCAGGGCCAGATGCAGATCCCGTTCCGCCTCGGAGAGCGCCTGCTCCCATTCGTCGCCGGCGACCGTGCGCAGCTCGGCGAGCAGCTCGTCTTCGGAGACCTTCAGGCCCCCGCTCTGGGTCGCCCAATGGGAGAGAAGGCGCATCAGCCCGAAGGACGGCGGCCCCAGCAACTCGACCACGGTGCGGACACCTTCGAGGGCTTCGAGGATCTCTTCGGCCTTGGCTGGCGCGACGCCTTCGCGGGCGCGCAGCGCCTCGCGTGCGATCTCGAGGAACTGACCCGCGGCGCGCGATCGCGTGATGCCGTGCGCCTTCGCGTAGTCGTCGAGCTCGCGGCTCAGGGCCAGGTCGATCTTGGCGGAGACGGGCAGGAGCCGCGTCGAGGAGGCGACTGCGGGCGCGTTTCCGTTGCCGTTCGAGCGCTGCTTGGCATCGCTGGATCGAGCGCGCAGGGACGGCCTGGCGTGCGTCACGAGGCCTCCGCGAGGGCGCCTGAGAGGAAGTCTTCAACGCTCGTTCCACGCCTGCGAGCGGCCGTTTCCAGGCGCCTCCAGGCCTCGGAACTCAGCTCGTTTTCGAGGCGGCTGCGCAGCCGATCCGAGCTCCATTCGGAGACCTGTGCCGCGAGTCCGGTTGCTCCTTCCGCGCGGGCTGGGTTACCCGAGCCTGTTCCCGCAAGTCGTTCCTGGCCCGCGGAATGGACATGGAGCGGAAGGCGGGGGTATACCCGCTTTAACTTGCAGTCGCGCGTCCTTCGGGCCGGTTGGGGGTCGAGGCGCATGGTCGAGGCTCCTAGCGAAGGGTCAGGGGAAAGGGTCCGGCGAGGTCGGCGGACAGGGCGGGCGTGATTACGGCTGTATTACGGGAGGACGCCGGCGGGGCGAGCTGCGCCCCGCCGGGCGTGTGCGTGTTGTGCAGGTGGGTCGGCACGGCGGCTACGCGGTGGCGCGGACGGGGCCAGCCGCGGGAGCGACGGGCCGAGCATTGAGCGCCTTCTGGAAGGCCGCGTCCTGCTGCAGGGCGATCTCGAGCGCCTGGCTGATGACGTGGGTGCGGTCAGTGCTGCCGCCTAGATACTTCGCGTACTGGTCCACGGCTCGAACGAGCTGGGCGGGAAGCCGCAGGCTCACGGTCTCGAGCTCGACCGCGGGCTTGGGCTGGATGCGACGTCGGTTCACCGGGCCTCCTTCCCCGAAGCCTTCTGCTTCGGCTGGCTGACCTGGGAAGGGGCAAGGGGTGTGCCGCGGAAGCGGCCGGCCGGCGGCGCGCCGACGTGAAGTCCTGCAAGGGCTTACGGCCGCGCCGGCGCGGGAGGGTCTCTCAGAATTGAGAAGACGGGAGCGGGGCTCTCAGATACGACCGGCCGCAGGGGGCCGGCCCGGTCGCTCGTCCTCGGCGGGCTCGAGCTTGAGGTCACGCATGGACACGCCGCACACAAGGCCGTCGTCCCACTCGACGTAGACCAGCCCGCCGCCCGGGCCGTCGGGGTAGGTCCGCAGGCCGCTCGCCGTCCGGGCGGCCGTCACGGTGCCGCGTGCTCCGGACTCGGGAACGCGGTAGGAGTAGAGCATCCGTGAAGCCGGGTTCGGGCTGAACAGGACGCGAAGTCCTCGGACCATGGCGCGCTCCTACTCGCGGCTCGGGTCGGGCCGCGCTTCGTCGGGCAGCCACACGGCGCGTGGCTGTCCGTCGTTCCAGTCGTCGACGAACACGGCGCGGCGCGTCGAGAGGCACGCCAGCGCGCCGAGTCGTCGCGTCTCGTCGGAGGTGGGCGCGGCGTTCGGCAGGCCGAAGAGCGCGACCAGGGCGCGGCGGGCCCGCTCGCCGCGGAAGACGGGCACGCGGTACTCGGGGTCCGTGCCGCGGATCGCGCCGACGATCACAGCACGCCCCGCTCTCGGAGGCTCACGAAGCGGCCGGCCTCGCCGAGGATCACGTGGTCGAGGACTTCGATCCCGAGCAGAGCGCCCGCGGCCGTAAGCCGGCGCGTCAGGGCGAGGTCCTCGGCCGAGGGTTCGGGATCGCCGCTCGGGTGGTTGTGGGCGAGCAGCAGCGCAGCGCTGCCGGCGAGGATGGCAGGCTTGAAGACTTCGCGCGGGTGCACCAGCGAGCTCGAGAGGCAGCCGACGGAGACGGTGTGCAGACCGAGGAGCCGATGTCGGATCGTGAGCAGCGCGACAACGAACACCTCGCGGTCGCTCTCGCCGATGTACTGCGCGAGGATGGGCGCGGCCTCGGCGCAGGTGCGGAGCTGCGGCCGCTGGGCGAGCTTCACGCCGGGCTCGCGCACGAGGGCGATCCGGAAGCCGGGGATCGTGTAGACGCGGGTTGAAGCAGGATTCGACATGGCGGCATCTCCAAGAGCGGGCGGAGGCGTGCTCTCCCCACGCCCCCGCCCTTCCGGCCTAGGCGGCTGCCGAGGCGCTGTTGCGGTACTCGTCGAGGATCCACGCCTTCACGCGCTTGACCGTCTCGCCGTCGCCGTTGATCGCCCGGAGGTAGTCGAAGTAACGGCGCTCCGACCCCGCGCCGAACGCGCGCGACGGGAAGGTCACGTAGACCTCGCCGTCGGGGCTCTTCCAGAGACAGAAGCCGACGAGCCGCGCTCCCGCGAGCGGACCCTCGTCGAAGTGGATCTCGGCCTCGGTCACGAGACGCTCGGGGCCGTTCTCACGCGCCTGGAAATGGACCTTCATCGCATCCTCCTTGGGACCTCGTGTCCCGCGTGCGCCATCAAGAGCGCCGGGCGCTTCGGCGTCGCCGTCTCGGGGTTTGGCCCTTTAACGACTTCCTTCGACCTCCCCCCCGGCTCGAAGAGCCACCCGGGGGGGAGGAGAAGGACTCGAGAGACGACGGCCGAAGGCCCACCTCATCTGCGTGGCGACGACGGGGGGTCGAGGCGGGAGCACGCGTGACAGCCGGAGCGAAGCGGAGGGAACCCCGAAGGGGCTGGCGCGCGCGCGCAGCGACTCGGCCCCCTGAGGAGCACGCGGGCTGCTTCGAAGGAGGACGGCCGGGCGAGGTCAGGGCGGCGGAACCGGCCACGTGGCGCTTCAACGTGCGCTCGCGGCGAGGGACCCCCGGGCGAAACCGCAGGAGCCGCGAGGGCACCCCGGCTCAGATGACGACGCGCGACGTGGCCTGGGGGAAGGCCCCCTCAGGGGGCCGCGCGGTGGGTGGGCGCGGGGGTGGGAGAGGTGCGGCCCGCCGCAATGGTCTCTCTTGCAGCTGGTCTGACGGACGCCTGTGACCGAGATTGGCGGCGGACCTTGACGGCCGGAATAGTCCGCTGGCGATCAGCGTCAGCAAGACGGTGACGACGACGCTGAAGGACGTCGGGCCGGGGAATGGTGCCGAGGCGCCCCGGTCGCGCCCGTCCAGAAGACAGAGGAATAGTGCGGCCGACCGGCGGTGAGGGGTACATGAGCGCGAGAGTCGCGGGGGCCGATTCGAACCGGCCAGCACGACTTCGCTACCGGTGATGCCGAAGGCGGGCATCGGACGAGGCGGCGGCGCCGCGCAATGCATCGAATTCGGCCTCCGATGTGCGGGCACGACTCTTGCCCCGCCTGCAACGGAACGCTCGACGAAGGGCGACAGAGGAAGAGGCATGGTGGGGCCGAGTAGCTGGCATCTGGGGCTTGGCGACTGCGCAGTGATCCTCGTGAGGCGACGGCGGCAAGAGCTGCAACAGCGGTCGCTTGGCGCCGCGCGGTCTTCTTCGCTCGGTAGCGGGTGCAGGGACCGTGAGGATGTCCACGCGGGCGGTGCTTCCGCGCGCAGTCGTGTGCTCCGCTGCTACTCGCTGGCCTACGATCGGCGCGGGCGTCATAGCCGCGAATCGAGTGAGAGGGGGTAACGCGTGTTGAGGAGAGCGAAGGAGCTGTGGAGCAGGCTAGAGCCAGGCCCCACGAGACTGAACGTCAAGGCCGAGCGAGAGGCAGTCGACTACGTTGACCAGCCCGCGGCACGACTGGAGCAAGGCAGGGACACCAGGAAGCGGGCCGAGGTGCGGCGGGGATTCGTCGCGAAGAAGGAGAGCAAGCTGCTGGAGGAAGCCCGCGGGTCGATCGACTCGACCATGGCGCCCGCCGACGACGCCATGCGCCTCCTGAGAACGCTAACGACGGCCTCGCTGCTTCTGCTGACCTTGGGCGTGCCGCTGCAGGTCGTTGTGAACATGATCGCGATCCCGAGCCTGACGGGCTGGAGGCTGTGGGCCGCTTCCATTGTCATCGATCTGGGTCTGGCCGCCTTCACGAAGGCGGCAGCCCTGGCGGCCTTCCGCGACCCGATTCGGCCGCGCCTAGTCACGAAGCGCTGCCTCACCGGGGCAGCCGCAACGGGCAGCATATGCGGCCTGGCGCTTACGCTGCTGGCGCTCTCGCGAACCGCATTGGGTTCGATGGCCACGCTGCTTCTCGATATCGTTCCGGCGTGCCTGTGGATCCTAGCCGAGGGCAGCCCGATCACCGCCGGCTTCCTGCTGGCAGCGATGGAGATCTTGGCAGCGCCTTTCGACCGCGATCGAGAGATCGCCGAGCTCCAGGCCGAGGATGCGGAACTTCGCGAGTTGCTCGGGTGGCTAGAGGACGACCAGGAGCGGTGCAAGGTGAGGTTTGGAAGCACTTCGCGCTTCGAGGGTCGGTCAGGGTCCGGAAACGGCAGCGGGTTGGGGCAGCCGACGCAGGCGCAGACGGTCCCGATGCCCGGCGCGGAATTCCCCGCACGTAGTGAAGGGAGGTAGCCATGCTGAGGAACTCGAACCCGGGTACCGTTCTGGGCGTGATCCTGGCGCTCCTCGTCTCCGAGTCAGCCTGGGCGGGCGCGCTCTGCGCGGTCTACATCGACGTCAGCCCCTCCGTCAGCGCCGAGTGGCGGAGGGCATTCGTGGACGACATGTCCAGAACGTTTCCGACGTTCGTGGATGCGTTCGGGTGTGGGCGCGTGCTGATCGTGCCCTTCGCCGACGAGGGGCCCTTCGCCAGGGCCGCCTTCGACCAAGATGTCCCACTTCGACCAACCGAGGAAGAGTGCACACCGACCACGCCTGGTGCGCCGGACGCGAGCCGGCGATGGGAAGCGTTGCTCGCAAATGTCAACGGCCTGAACGAGGCGATCAAGGAGAACCACCAGAAGGAGCGCCAGAAGTGCCTTCGGCCTCTGGTCGCACGACACGAAGCCGATGTCCGGGATTTCTACCGTGCTGCGCGGGAAGCGATCGAGTCACTCGGGGCAGTCCCGCCACGCGGCCGGTGCACGGCTCTGGCCTCGCTGGCCGCCCACGTCCTGGACCCCCGGGCAGCGGGCACCCGTTCCCCGCGCCCGCCGCAGGGGCTGGTTGCCGTGTTCGGGACGGACGGCATCTCGTCGTGCAGCGACGAGCCGAGCGAGATCTCCGTGGCAAGCGACGCAACTACGGTCTTCGTCCTGCTGCCAACAACAGCAGGCACCGCTGCGGCCGTCCAGGACGCTCCCGAGCGTGCCACGGGTTGGGGCAAGAGGATCCAGGGGCTGACCGTGCTCCTCGGGAGCGAGCTCAGCGACTGGAGATGGCGGCTGGTAGCGACGGTGGCGAATACCACGCACCCAGGCAGGTAGACATGCGCGAAACCAGAGGCGGGCGGCGCATGGTGAGGGCCGCCCGGAGAATGGCCATCGCCGCGCTCTTGCTCGCGGTTGCGGAGTGCGACTCCGTTAGGGGGCGGCGGCTCGAGGTGGACTTCCGAACCGTCGAGGGGCTCCGGACGGGTGATGCGGTGTACCGTGCTGGCGTCTACGTCGGGAGAACGGGCGAGCCATTCGTGCGGGGCGGACGGGCGATCGTACCCGTCTTCGTGACCGATGACGCGAGTCTCGTGCCGGGAGGAGTCATCTTCCTGCTCGCGGATGACCGTATCCGGCCGGGACGCCGCTGCCTCAAGGTCTATGCTCTGGGCGTCGGGCGTGTCGCGCCCGACCCAACGACCGTTTCTCGCGGCGCCAGCAACGAGATCGAGCTGATCGCGTTGGTAGGGTACGCGAGGGCCAAGGAGATCCTGGCTCTCCTTGACCTTAACGACCGATGAACTACATCCAGACACTCGTGGATTGGGTCCGGTAGGTGAGCAGCTCAGTCCCCTCGGGCGTGAGCCCGAGTTTGCGGACGCATTTGGAGCGCCTTCTCGTATGCCTCGGCCAGGACCGGATCGGCGAGGAGCTCCTTCGCGACATCGGGACGGAGCCTCAACACCCGCTTGATGAGGTCCGCAGCTTGGGGCGCCTTCAGATTCGGATCTCCGGTCAAGTGTTTCATCGCGGTGGTGATCAGAATGCGCCCGGCGCGCTTGCCCGGCGTGCGGGTTCGCGTCGTCTCGAGTGCGACCTTCAGCCAGCGGGCAAAGAAACGGACGTAGGCAACCTGGACATCCCCGAGCCGGCCCTCGTAGGTCTCCCAGTCAGCGCCGGGATCGGCTCGCTCCAAAGCCAGAAGGACGAGCCCAAGGCTGCCTGGAACCAGAAGGTCGGGCCCCACACGCGCCGGTGAGCCAGGAGGCGGCGGCTCGGGGGCGGGCGCCGGAACGACGGCAGCGTCAAGGGCTCCCGGGAGCCTCAAGTGGTTCGCGGCCAAGTGACGAATTCGCGGCCGCTTCCGCACCGCGTCGCCCAGTACAAGGTCGAGTTCTCGAACGTTGTGAGGCCAGTGGTACGCCAGGAGCCTCGCCAACGCCTCCTGGCCAATCTCGCGCCTGTCCGCGCCCTGCTCGACTTCCGCTCGCCGTACCAAGTGTTCGATGAGAAGCGGGAGATCTTCTGGGCGGTCCCGAACCGATGGCAGCAGGACGGGGTTGCCGACATTGGCACGTGCCAGGAGGTCCGCCCGAAAATCGGCCGCCGTCCCAATGTCCAACCGGTTGGTGGCCATCACGACGACTAGATCGAGCTGTCGGGCCTCCTGACTGCCGATGCGCTGTGATTCGCGCGTGTTCTTGTCCAGCAGCCTCAAGAGCTTGGCCTGGATTCCGCCGGGCACGTTGCCGAACTCGTCGATGAAGAGGGTGCCCCCATCGGCCTGCTCTGCTGCCCCTTCCCTCGCACTGCGCGCATCCGTGAATGCCCCCTTCTCGTGGCCGAACAGCTGGTCCTCGATCAGGCTTTCCGGGGTGCCTTGGGTGAAGAGCTTCACGAACGGGCCGCGGCGACCCGACTTTTCGTGGATGTACTGTGCAAGCATCTCTTTCCCAGTGCCCGATTCGCCGAGTACCAGGACATTCCCGTTTCCCTGCACCGCGCGCCTGCGCGCTTCGCGCAGGCACTTGAGCAACGAAACCGAGTGCCCGAGGATCCTCTCGTCTTCCAGCAGCCCGTGGTAGAAGAGCTGCTGCTGAAGCGCGTCGCGCGTCAATTCGCCCTTGCGCACAAAGTCGCACGCATCGAGGTCCGCGAAGAGCTTCTCGATCTCGCTGCGCTCCTTCGACGAGAGAATCGTGACCGGGAGGTCACCGAGCCCGGGGTCGCTTCGTAGCTCACGCAGCAGGGTCAGGCCGAAGTAGGACTCCGGCTTCAGATCTTCGGGCCTGCCTGCCGGCGTGCCCTCATCCGTGACGTTCCCTGTCTTGAAGTAGAGGTCGAGGAGCACGAGTGCCCAACGTGGATGTGTGGCCCATGCCCGGCGTATCAGGGCAATTGCCTGCTGCTTGTTGTTCTCGACGACTCCACCTTGCTCTTCTTGAGCGGAGCAGAAGACTCCTTCACACAAGGGATCGCGAATGGACTCGGCGGCGACATCGCCAGTGACGTCAGCTATCGCGAGCTTCGCGCAGAAGTCTTCGCGCATGCTGTTGCGCCGATCTCGACAAGCACCGAGTTCGTCATCTACGACGAGAATCCTCGGAAGAGTCATCCCAACCTCGGCGGGGGCAAGGCGCTGAGAGCCTGGGCCAGTTGGTCGCAGCTCTCGCGGAAAGACCTCAAGGAGGCCAGCGCGGATGTGAGGGCTACAGCGCTGAAGGGCGGTCGAGCAAGATGGGCCACTGCCCGGTAGCCACCGTCAGCGCGCGCAAGGGCGTCTCGGGCCGCGTCCAGCGTCCTGCTGGCCGGATGAGAACTTTGCCAATGAGCCTCGGCAATATTCGCAAGCCACTCCTGAGAGGCGGCATCCAGGCGGGCCAGGGGTGGGGAGCCGATGAGCCGGCGGGGCGATGAGAGTCCCTTGAAGCCATCCAGAAGCGTCCTAGTCGAGTCTGCTCGTGTGACCCACTGAGGTAACTCTCGCGAGAGGAACTCGGCGATCCGCGGCGAATCGCCGTCACCCCGGTCCACACGGCTGATGAGGCCGTCGAGGCCGTTCAAGTAGCGGTTCTGAAGCCAGTCGTGGTTCAGGCCCGCACGATCAGCGCTCCAGGACGCAAGGTCTGCCGCAGTTGCCAGCGAGGTGGGACTACGCAAGCGCGAATCTCCCGAGGATCTGGAGGCCCACATGGGCATCCCGGACTGCTTGGAACCAAGCCGGACTCGCATCGCCCGTTGCCCGGGACTCGTTCCGAGGGACCGGCTCGCGTCCTTCCAACAGAGCGTCGATCAACTCCAATATCGCCGCTCGCGCTCGCGCGAACACGTCGCCACCGCCCGAGACCGCCCAGCCGTCTCGGGCCCATTTGATGTACGGGTCGGCGGCGGCCCTTGGCTCGCTCATGGCAGGCGCTGGGCTGAGATCCTCAAAGCGGCGCCAGGGATGCGTCGGTGCAGCGCGCCGCTTCCTGTCCCATCCCCCTTTTTGCAGGTCATCGACGGCGCTCGCGAACCACTTGTCGGGGCTCAGGCTCCCGGCCTGCTCAAGCAGCTGCGCGCGGTCGCGAGTAGTGGCGAGCAGGTCCCCTGAACTTGGCAGATCCCGGAGGCTCGCAACCACTGGGTTCCCCTCGGCGCAGCGCTCGTCGGTCGATCCGACGAGCGCAAGGTAGCCCTGGCAGAGGACGTCGAGCGATAAGAGAAGGTCCCAAGCGATGGCCGGGGACGGTTGTGAGGACATCTTGGCGAGCGCCGGGTCCAGGTCGGACAGTAGCTGCAAGAACCGATCGGGACCGGCGTGGCGGGTTTCAACCTTG
>Ga0214472_10004305_pt1 | contig 15023 bp, 16 predicted proteins | sample RVTome_6_FD_207662 | JGI IMG/M metagenome (GOLD analysis project Ga0214472, IMG submission 207662) | Soil microbial communities from uranium-contaminated site in the Upper Colorado River Basin, Wyoming, United States - RVT140D175 | ecosystem: Environmental > Terrestrial > Soil > Contaminated >...
GCGCCTTCGAGCGTCATGGCGCCGCACACGTGGATGTTGGCGACCTCGATCTGGTCCTTCGAGAAACCGAGCGCGGTCAGCATGTCGAACGACGGGTCGTTCAGCCGCTCGGCCGGGATGCCCAGCGTCTCGGTGCAGAACGCCTCACCCAGCGTCCATTTGTTGAACACGAAGCGGATATCGAACGCCTCGGCCAGCGACTTCTCGACCGTGGCGATCGCCTGCTCGGTGAATTTCCGCTGGCGCAGCGCCGCATGATCGATGCCGGGCGCATCCCTCAGCGTGCCGTGGCCGACCGCGTAGGCGATCATGTCGGCGACTTCGGCCTCGCTGTAGCCGAGCACGGCCAGCGCCTTCGGCACCATGCGGTTGATGATCTTGAAGTAGCCGCCGCCGGCCAGCTTCTTGAACTTGACCAGCGCGAAGTCGGGCTCGATGCCGGTGGTGTCGCAATCCATGACCAGACCGATGGTGCCGGTCGGCGCGATCACCGTCACTTGCGCGTTGCGGTAGCCATTGGCCTCGCCGAGCGAGAACGCCCGGTCCCAGGCGTCGCGGGCGGCGCGAGCGAGGTCTTGGTCGGGGCAGTCGGCCGCCACCAGCGGCACCGGCGGCACCGCCAGCGACTCGTAGCCGGCCTCCTCCCCGTGGGCGGCGCGGCGGTGATTGCGGATGACGCGCAGCATGGCGTCGCGGTTCTCGCGGTAGCGCGGGAACGCCCCCATCTCGGCCGCCATCTCCGCCGACGTCTCATAGGATTGGCCGGTCATCAGCGCCGAAATGGCGGCGCAGATGGCCCGCCCGGCCTTGGAATCGTAGGGGATGCCGGCGGCCATCAGATAGCCGCCGATGTTGGCGAAGCCGAGGCCGAGGGTGCGGAAATCGTAGCTCAGCTCGGCGATTCGGTCGGACGGGAACTGCGCCATCATCACCGAGATCTCGAGCGTGATCGTCCACAGCCGCACCGCGTGCTCGAACGCCGCCACATCGAAGCGGCCGTCACCCATGCGGAACGACATCAGATTCAGCGACGCCAGGTTGCAAGCCGTGTCGTCAAGGAACATGTACTCCGAGCACGGATTGGAGGCGTTGATGCGGCCGCTGACCGGGCAGGTGTGCCAGTCGTTGATGGTGGTGTCGAACTGCAGGCCAGGGTCGGCGCAGGCCCACGCGGAATAGCCGATCTTCTCCCACAGGTCGCGGGCGCGCACGGTCTCCGAGACCTTGCGGTCGGTGCGGCGGATCAGCGTCCACTCGCCGTCGTCAAGCACCTTCTGCAAGAATGCGTTGGAGACGCGCACCGAGTTGTTGGAGTTCTGGCCCGACACGGTGAGATAGGCTTCCGAATCCCAATCGGTGTTGAATTCGGGAAAGTCGATCTCGCTGTAGCCCTGGCGCGCGAACTGGATCACCCGCTGCACGTAGTTCTCGGGGATCATGGCGCGGCGGCTGCCGAGGATCGCCTGCTTCAGCGCCGCGTTCTTCTTCGGATCGAAACGCTCCTCGCCGGCGCCTTCAGCGCATGCGGCCATCACCTTGTTGAGATGCTTGCGGGCCATGCGCGAGCCCGCCACCATGGCCGCAACCTTTTGTTCTTCCTCGACTTTCCAGGTTATGAACTGCTCGATGTCGGGGTGGTCGATGTCGACCACCACCATCTTCGCGGCGCGCCGGGTGGTGCCGCCGGACTTGATCGCGCCGGCGGCGCGGTCGCCGATCTTGAGGAAGCTCATCAACCCCGACGACTTGCCGCCGCCGCTGAGCCCCTCGTCCTCGGAACGCAGCGCCGAAAAATTGGTGCCGGTGCCGGAACCGTACTTGAACAGGCGCGCTTCGCGTACCCACAAATCCATGATGCCGCCTTCGTTAACTAGGTCGTCGGCGATGCTCTGGATGAAGCAGGCGTGTGGCTGCGGCCGCTCGTAGGCCGAGCGCGACCGCACCAGGTTGCCGTTCCTATAATCGACGTAGGAGTGACCCTGTGCCGGGCCGTCGATGCCGTAGGCCCAGTACAATCCGGTATTGAACCACTGCGGCGAGTTGGGGGCGCCGGTCTGCGCCGCCAGCATGTAGCGCATCTCGTCGTGGTAGGCGCGGGCGTCGTCTTCCGAGTCGAAGTAGCCGCCCTTCCAGCCCCAGTAGGTCCAAGTGCCGGCCAGCCGGTCGAACACCTGCTTGGCCGAAGTCTCGCCGGTGGTGCGCTCGCTGTCGGGCAGTTGCGCGAGCGCCGCCGGGTCCGGGACGCGCCGCCACAGCCAGCTCGGGACGTCGTTTTCCTCGAACTTTTTCAAGCACTTGGGGACGCCGGCCTTGCGGAAGTACTTCTGCGCCAAGACGTCGCAGGCGACCTGCGACCAGCGCGCCGGCACTTCCATGTCGGCAAGGCGGAACACCACCGAGCCGTCCGGGTTCTTGATCTCGCTCGAGGTCTTACGGAATTCGATGGATGCGTAAGGCGAATCGTGGTGCTTCGTAAAAAGGCGCGTGATTCTCATTTTTCCCCCAACAAAAGGTCTCGGGCTATCGCCGATTTTTATGGACCTTTCGGTTCGGTCCCCCGTTGCGACCCTGTGACGGGTTCCCCCCCGCCTCTACGCACGTCTATCAAGATATCGTGGTTGCCCAGGTGCAACGATACAATCTGTAGCCCAACATTTTTGAACCGGCAATAGGAAAATTGCCAGATGTTGTGGTACGAGGATAATAAAAATACTTTAATATACCGTATATGGTGTAAACGGCTTGGCGGCGCTTGATTTCAGGCATGGAATGCCGCCGCCGGGCAGTGGCGGTCGCGTGACGGCCGGAGCGGGCAGGGGCGGATGGCAACGAAAATCGGGCGCCGTGGCGCCGGCGGGGAAGAATGGCGCCGGATGGCGCCGCAACTGGACGCTCGCGGCGGCAAGTGCCATATTTGGCCGCGCCATTTGCCGGGTGGGCGCCGGACTGAGCGGGAACGAATTCACATGCAAATCAGCCATATCGGCACCCTGATCTACACCTGGATCCACGGCATCCTGGTCGGCACCGACGAGTTCGGCAACCGCTACTACCGGGCGCGCCGCGATACCCTCCACGGGCGCGAGCGGCGCTGGGTGCTGTTCAAAGGCAAGCCCGAGGCGTCCCGGGTGCCGCCGGAATGGCACGCCTGGCTGCACCACACCACCGCCGCGCCGCTCAGCGAGCAAGCCGCCGAATCGCGGCTGTGGCAGAAGGAACATCTGCCCAACCAGACAGGCACGGCCGGCGCCTACCGGCCGCGCGGCCATGCCTACCGCGGCGGCAAGCGGGCGACGGCGACCGGCGACTACGAGCCGTGGACGCCGAGCTGACGCGCTTGGCCGGCCGGCGCATCCGATGACCAGTGAAACCCGCGAAATCCTGATCGGTGCCGGCGCCTTCGGTTGCTTGCTGTTGGTGCTGGCGTACCTTTACGGTGGCCGCGACTGGCGCGAGGCGCGGGCGAGCACCGGCACCAGCGGCCACAAGATGTTGGTCGCCAAGTTCAACCGCGTCGACGGTCTGGTCGAAGGCGACGACGTGATGCTCGGCGGCATCCGCGTCGGCACCGTAAGCCGGATGACGCTCGACGACCGCTACCACGCCGTCGTCACCATGAAGGTCTTCGGCGACGTGCCGCTGCCCACCGACACCTCGGCGGCGATCCACACCGACGGCCTGTTCGGATCGAAATTCCTGGTGCTGGAACCGGGCGGCGATCAGACGATGCTGAAGACCGGCGGCGAGATCGCCTTCACACAGGACTCGGTCGTCGTCAGCGACCTCCTGGAGCTGATCATCGCCGAGGGCCGCGCGGCGCTGGCAGAACGTCGCCGCGACCCCGACAAGGCAGAAAAAACAAAGTAAAAACAATAAGTTATAGATAACACAGCAGCGAAAGGGCAGGGCGATGGGCAGGAACGCAGTCGAGACGGTGCTGGGCGCGGTGGTGCTGGCGGTGGCCGGGATCTTCGCCTTCTTCGCCTATTCGGCGGCCGAGGTGAAAGCCGTCGCCGGCTATACGGTCAACGCCGCGTTCTACAAGATCGGCGGCCTGGCGAAAGGCGCCGACGTGCGCATCAACGGCATCAAGGTCGGCACCGTGCTCGATCACCGACTCGACCCCAAGACCTACGACGCGCGGGTGGCGATGTCGATCACGCCGGAGGTGAGGCTGCCGACCGACACCGTCGCCTCGATCGCCAGCGAAGGCATCCTCGGCGGCAAGTACGTGCGGCTCGAGCCCGGCGCCGCCAACACCTACATTGCCGACGGCGGCAAGCTGACCAAGGTCAAGGACTTCCGCTCGCTCGAGGACCAGGTCGGCGAGATCATCTTCCTCGCCACCGGCGGAGCGGGAAAGGCGGCGCGTTAGAGAAGGCGCACCGGCGTCGCCGGACCGACTGCTCCCGACGAGACGCCCAAGGAGGCCGAAGCGCGTTGCCGAAAACAGCGATCATCGCGGTTTCTTGGCCGGTGTTGTGGATCGCCGCCGCGACACCGGCGCTGGCGACACCCTACGACGTCGCGGTGCTGCAGGGCCTCGACAAGGTGACGGCGCGCGTCTCCACCATCGAAGCGCCGGTCGGCGAGGTGGTGAAGTTCGGCGGCCTCGAGATCATCGCCCGCCACTGCGACAAGCGGCCGCCGGAGGAGACGCCGGAAAGCGCCGCGTTTCTGGACATCTGGGAGGTACGTGAAGGCGAGGCCGCGATCAGCCTGTTCCGCGGCTGGATGTTCGCCTCCAGCCCGGCGCTGTCGGCGATGGAGCATCCGGTCTACGACGTCTGGGTGCTCGACTGCAAGAACGCCGCCCAGGCTGCGCCGCCGGCCGCGTCGCCGCCGGCACCGCCACGCGCCCAGCAGAAACCACCGAAGCGATAGCTAGGCGACGCCGACGCGCGACGCCCGGAACAACTCCTCGAGGGCGTCTTCGAGCTCGGTCGGCCCGGGAAGGGCGCGGAACACGCCCTGGTGGGTGAGCGCAGCCTCGAGCCGCTCCAGGTATAGGCGCGCCGGAATCTCGACGGCGCCGAACTGCCGCAGGTGGTCGGTGATGAATTGCACGTCCAAGAGCTTGAAGCCGCCGAGCCGGAGCCGCGCCACCAGGTGCACGAGCGCCACCTTGCTGGCGTCACGCGCACTCGAGAACATGCTTTCGCCGAAGAACGCGCCGCCCAGCGCCACGCCGTAGAGCCCGCCGACCAGACGGCCGTCGCGCCACGCCTCGACGCTGTGGGCGAAGCCCATCTCGTGCAGCCCGATGACGGCCTCCTCGATCGGCCCGTTGATCCAGGTCTCGTGGCGGTGGCGCTTCGGCACCGCGCAGGCACGGAGGACCTCGGCGAAGGCGGTGTCGCAGCGCATCTCGAACGCTTTTCTGCGGACGGTGCGGATCAGGCGCTTCGGCACATGAACGCGCTCCAGCGGCATCACGCCGCGCACCCGGGGATCGACCCAGAATATACTCGGGTCGTCGCGGCGCTCGGCCATCGGGAAGATGCCGGCGGCGTAGGCCCGGATCAGCAGCTCCGGCGTCAGGCCGTGGTTGCTGCGGTCGCGCCGGCTCATCGAAACTCCCCGCGACGGGCACGCTCAGCCATTGCCGCGTCTCCCGCTGGCGATCAACGCCTCGAGCCAGTGGATGTCGTAGTCGCCGTTGACGAACTTCGCCTCGTTGATCAGCCGTAGGTGCAGGGGGATGCTGGTCTCGAGGCCGTCGATCACGTATTCGCCGAGTGCCCGTTTCAGGCGCATCAGGCACTCGTTGCGGTTGGTGCCGTGGACGATCAGCTTGGCGATCATGCTGTCGTAATGCGGCGGCACCGTGTAGCCGGAGAACAGCCCGGAATCGACGCGCACCCCGAGGCCGCCCGGCGCATGATAGGCGCCGATGGTGCCCGGGCTGGGCTGGAAGGTTTCCGGATTCTCGGCGTTGATCCGGCACTCGATGGCGTGACCGGAGAACTCGATCTCGGACTGGCCGAAGCCGAGCGGCGCGCCGGCCGCCACCCGGATCATCTCGCGCACCAGATCCAGCCCGCAGATCATCTCGGTCACCGGATGCTCGACCTGCAGCCGCGTGTTCATCTCGATAAAGTAGAATTCGCCGCCGTCGAACAGGAACTCGGCGGTACCGACGTTGCGGTAGCCGATCTTCTTCACCGCCTCGACCACTCGCGCGCCGATATCGCGTCGCTGCTCGGCATTCAGCGCCGGCGACGGCGCCTCCTCGACCAGCTTCTGGTGGCGACGTTGCAGCGAGCAGTCGCGCTCGCCCAAATGCACCACCGCTCCATGATTGTCGGCCAGTACCTGCACCTCGATGTGGCGAGGGGTGGCCAGAAATTTCTCGATATAGACCGCGTCGCTGCCGAACGCCGCCTTGGCCTCGGCGCGGGCCAGCGTGAAGGCCTCGCCGAGCGCCGGGTCGTTCTTCGCCACCTTCATGCCGCGGCCGCCGCCGCCGGCCGACGCCTTGATCAGCACCGGATAACCGATGTCGCGGGCAGCAGCGCGCGCGGCCTCGATATCGGCGACCGGCCCATCGGAGCCCGGCACCACCGGCAGGCCTGCGTCCTGCATCGCCTTCTTGGCGGCGATCTTGTCGCCCATCAGGCGGATGTGCTCCGGCGACGGGCCGATGAAAGTGAATTCGTGCTCCTCGACCATCGCCGCGAAGTCGGCATTCTCGGCCAGGAAGCCGTATCCCGGGTGGATGGCGTCGGCGCCGGCGATGGTGGCGGCGCTCAAGATCGCCGTCGCGTTCAGGTAGCTCTGCTTGGCCGGCGGCGGACCGATACACACAGTCTCATCGGCCAGTCGCACGTACATGGCGTCGGTGTCGGCGGTCGAATGGACGGCGACGGTCTGGATGCCCATCTCGCGGCAGGCGCGCAGGATGCGCAGCGCGATCTCGCCGCGGTTGGCGATCAGGACTTTCTCAAACATCGCTGATGCCCGCCGTCATGCGCGGAGCTCCGGGCCTCACTCGAGGATCAGCAGCGGTTCGCCGAATTCCACCGGCGTGCCGTCGGTGACCAGGATGCGCTTCACCCGGCCGGCCCTCGGCGCGGTGATCGGGTTAAACACCTTCATCGCCTCGATCAGCAGCAACGTCTGGCCCTCGGTCACCTGGTCTCCGGCCTTGACGAAAGGCGGCGTGCCCGGCTCGGCGGCGGTGTAGACGACGCCGACCATCGGCGAGGTGACGGCGCCCGCGAGTTCGGCGGCGTCGGCGGCGGCCTTGGCCGTCGCCTTGGCGGTCGCCGCAGCAGCTGCGGTCGGGGCGGGGGCGGCCGGCGGCGCCGGCGCCTGGTGGTCGCCGCCGCCCTTGACGACGCGCACATGCCAGCCGTCGCGGCCGTATTCGATCTCGCTTAAGCCCGTTTCCTCCAGCAGCCGCGTCAGCTGCCGCACCAAATCCTCGTCGACGTTGCGTTTCGGCGGCTTGGCCATGCTCATGCGTCCTCGACGGTGCCGAGTCGGCGCGCCAGCGCTTCCAGCGCCAGCTCGTAGCCAATGCCGCCGAGGCCGCAGATGACGCCATCGGCGGCCTTCGAAACGTACGAGTGATGGCGAAACTCGTCGCGCTGGTGGATGTTGGAGAGATGCACCTCGACCACCGGCAGGTCGGTCGCCAGCAGCGCGTCGAGCAGCGCCACCGAGGTGTGGGTATAGGCGCCGGCATTGACGATCAGCGCCTGAAACTTCTTGCTCGCCTGCTGCACCCAGTCGACCAGATCGCCCTCATTGTTGGACTGGCGGAACGCCACCTTCAGGCCGAGCCCCTTGGCGCGCTTTTTACAGGCCGCCTCGATGGACTTCAGGGTGTCGCGGCCGTAAATCTCGGGCTCGCGGGTGCCGAGCAGATTCAGGTTGGGTCCGTTGAGGACCAGGACGGTGGGAGTCATCGGACAGGCGGGACCATTACGAAGCTGCGGCGTTCATCGATTCGGCGGCTATCATGCCCGCTCGGTGGCGAAAGTTCCAGCTTTCGGCGCATTGGCCGGTTGAAAGCGCCGCCACGGCGCCCCATACTTATGGCAGGAAACGGCCTGGAAATGCTCCCGAAACACCCCTCAAACGTTCAGGGGAAACCCGCGTCCCCAGCGTGAACGCCATGCACTTGACTATCAACGGCGAAGCCCGGAAATTCGAAGCGCCCATGACCGTGGAGCAGCTTCTGGGCCGGATCGGACTCGATCCGCGCAAGGTGGCGGTCGAGCGCAACCTGGAGATCGTGCCGAAGTCGAAATACGCGGGCATTGCCCTCGACGACGGCGACAGGCTGGAGATTGTTCACTTCATCGGCGGCGGCGCCCCCGATGAGGCGCCGAAGAAGCCGGCCGGCAAGGCACCCGCCGCCGACGCCGACGTTTCGGCCGACACTTGGGAAGTGGCGGGGCGGCGGTTCACCTCGCGCCTGATCATCGGCACCGGCAAGTACAAGGACTACGAGACCAACCGGCTGGCCGCCGAGGCGGCGGGGGTCGAAATCGTCACCGTCGCGGTGCGCCGCGTCAACCTCACCGATCCCAACCAGCCGATGCTGGTCGACTACCTGGACCCGAAGAAATACACGTATTTGCCGAACACCGCCGGCTGCTTCACGCCGGAAGACGCGGTGCGGACGTTGCGCCTCGCCCGCGAGGCCGGCGGCTGGACCCTGGTGAAACTGGAGATACTGGGCGAGCAGCGGACGCTGTATCCGATGATGCCGGAGACGTTGGAGGCCACCAAGGCGCTGACCAAGGAGGGTTTCCAGGTGATGGTCTACTGCTCCGACGACCCGATCATGTGCAAGCGGCTGGAGGACGCCGGTGCGGTGGCGATCATGCCGTTGGGGGCGCCGATCGGCTCCGGCCTCGGCATCCAGAACCCGGTCGGCATCCGCCTCATTGTCGAGCAATCGCGCGTGCCGGTGATCGTCGATGCCGGCGTCGGCACCGCGTCCGATGCCACCATCGCCATGGAACTCGGCTGCGCCGGAGTGCTGATGAATACCGCCATCGCCGAGGCTAAGGACCCGGTACGCATGGCGCGCGCCATGAAGGCGGCGGTGGAGGCGGGACGCGACGCCTATCTCGCCGGCCGCATGCCGAAGAAGATGTACGCCGATCCATCCTCGCCGCTGGCGGGCCTGATCTGACGTTTCCTGGTTTTTCTGAGAATTCCACCGTCTCGCGGGCGATGCCCGCGAACCGCGCATGGGTGGTTTGCGAGAATTTACTGGACTAATCGGTCCAGAACAGGTATTAAAGACGGCCATTGCGATTCGGCCCCCATCAGCGGCGGGCCGTTTCATGTCAGGAAAGTGAAGCCATCATGGCGCGGCCACGGGAATTCGACACCACGGAAGCCCTCGACCAGGCGATGCAGGTGTTCTGGTCGAAGGGCTACGAGGCGACGTCGCTGAGCGACCTAGTCGACGCCATGAAGCTGTCGAAAAGCAGCTTCTACGACACCTTCGGCTCCAAGCACGAGGTGTTCCTGGCCGCCATCGAGCACTACAAGAAAACTGTCGCTTGCCAGATCGCCTCGGTGGCGACCCTGGAGGCACCGGCCCGCAAGCTGATCGCCGGCATCTTCGAGCGCGCCAGCGGCCGCATCACTGAAAAGGAAGGCCGCCGCGGCTGCTTTCTCAGCAATTGCTGCGTCGAGGTGGCCTTGCACGATCCCCAGGCGGCGAAGCTGATCGGCGGCGGCTTCGGCATCATGGAGGACACCTTCCGGGCGCTGATCGAGCGCGGCCAGAAGGAGGGCGGCATCGACAAGAACAAGGACGCGCGCTCGCTCGCCCGCTATCTGACTAGCAGCCTCAACGGGCTGATGGTGGTCGGCAAGGCCAACCCGGACCCGAAGGCGCTGGCCGACATCGCCCGCATTTCGCTGACGGCGCTAGACTGACGGGGCGCGGCCGACCGCAAGCCGTTGTTTTTTTTGACTATTTAGGACCAATCGGTCCAATACGTGAAGGAAAGACGCATATGGACGACATCGACACCATGACCACGGGCGGTCGGCCTCAGGTCGAGATCTACCATAAGACCTGGTGCCCGTATTGCCACGCCGCCTTGGCGCTGCTGAAGCGCAAGGGCGTTGCCTACCGGGCCATCGACGTCACCAGCGACCGGGCACGCGAGAGCGAGATGATCGAGCGCTCCGGCCGTCACACGGTGCCCGAAATCTTCGTCGACGGCACGCTGATCGGCGGCTTCGACGATCTCGCCCGGCATGACCGCGAAGGCACGCTCGACGGATTGCTGGGCGGCCGCCGAGACGCCGCCTGACCCGTCCATCCGCATTGAGGACAACCGATCGCCAACAACAGGAGAGAATGATGACGAAATTCGCCCCTCATAGCCTTACGACCGCCCCCGAGGCGTCGCGCCCGGGCCTCGCCGCGGCCCACAAGAAGCTCGGCTTCGTGCCCAACATGCTGGGCGTGCTGGCCGAAAGCCCGGCGACCCTGGAGGCCTACCAGAAACTGCAGGAGATTCTCGGCAAGTCGAGCTTTACGCCGGCCGAGCAGCAGTTCCTGGCGCTCACCGTCAGCGTCGCCAACGGCTGCACCTACTGCACCGCCGCCTACTCGCTGGTCGCCATCCACGCCGGCGTGGCGAAGCCGGTGATCGAGGCGGTGCGCGACGGCGGCCCGATCGCGGACAAGCGGCTGCGGGCGCTACGCGAGTTCGCGTTCGCCGTGGTCGAGCGCCGCGGCCGCGTCGGCGACGCCGAGGTGCAGACCTTCCTCGCCGCCGGCTTCTCCAAGGCGCAGGTGTTGGAGGTGCTGGTCGCGGCCGCCTTCAAGCTGATCAGCAACTACGCCAACCACATCGCCGGCGTGCCGCTGGATAACGCCTTCCAGCCCTACTTCTGGAAGGCCAAAGAGGCGGCTTAAACCAACGATCACCCCACCCCCCGGGGGCGGTTTCGGCGCTCCCCCGACGCCGATCCCTTCCCTCATTTTCCAAGAGGGCGCCCCCGGGGGTTCCCCCGAGAGCAGGAGTCGAAGACCATGAACGCCCAATGCTGCGACAACACCCTCGGCAGCCGCGCCAACCTTTATCCGCTGCGCAAGCTGGCGCGCGCCTTCGCCTACGTCGGCGCCGCCGCTGTCGCCTATGCGGCGGCGCTGGTCATCATCGCCGTGCAGACGTCAATCATCGAGTTCTGAACCGGAAATAATAGGAGAAGTCGCGTGGAGATCATCGCCCTGGCGCTCGCCGCCGCTCTTCGGCAGCTCGGCCTTCGAGTCCGCCGGCCGATGCCGGTGCCTTACCGCATCCCGCCCAGCGGCCGCTGACGGGCCAATCGCGTCGGCGGCGGGCAACGTCTTCCGTTCATGCCCGGAGAGGGGGCTCGACCAACGTCTCTCCCGCGGCGCCGTAATAGAAGCCGTTGCAAAACGGCATTCCGCCCACCAATTCGCCCAGGCGCGCACTCGCCGAGCCGGCTTCCAGATGCCCGTCCAGCGCGTCGCGGAACAGGCGCGCGACGGCGACCATGTCGACGTCGTGCGGCGACAAACGGAAGCGCGACACGCCCATCCTTCGCAACGCGTCGAGTTCGCCGACGAGGCTGCCGCACGGGTGGGACAGGATGTGGCTGCCGCTGACGGCGAACACGGGCTCACGGTCGAGCGTGTCGACCACCAAGCCGTCGAGGTCGCGTTCGCAGACGAACTCGCAGTTGTCCTTGTGACGCCCGCATGAACGCGCATGGAAGCAACGCGCCGACATCGCCAGCGGCAAACGGCCGAACGCGAACACTTCGATCTCGGCGGCCCCGGTTTTCGCGAGAATTTCTATGGATTTGGCGGGAAGCTCGACCGGCAGGCAGACTCGCGTCGCCCCGAGCGCGGCCAGGTAACGCAGCGTTCCCTCGTTGTATACGTTCACGTAAGGGCCGAGGTAATGCCGGTGCCCGCGCAGGATCTCAATCGCCGCGACGTCGTTCGCCTCGACAGTATATCCGGGAGTGCCGACCGTTGCCCTCACGAACTCCATGTCGCGCTGATTGTTGATCAGCGGCAGCGTCGAGAGGATCACTTCCTTCCCGGCCGACGCCAGGCGCTCGACCACCTTGGGCAGGGAGGATTCGAAGAACGGCGTGCGCTTCGCGCACACCACCTCGCCCAGGCAGACACTGTCGATCGGAGCTTCGTCGGCGATCCGATAGTAGAAATCCTCACGTTTCGCCACGGGCCAATTGAAAAGCAGCGGCCCGAGGGTGAGCGCCGCCTTGGCGGCTCCGGCGGCCTTCTTTTTTCCGCCCCTCGTCAATGCCATGTCTTGTGGTATCCCCCGAGCGTCTGGTGATGGCCCTCGGCCAGGCCGGTGAAATCGACCGCGGGGATCGGCTCGTTTCGCGCCACGGCGTCGACAATGCGGCGGAATGCGCCGACGACGGCCGAGACATAGGCGCGGCCGCGCTGCCGGCCCTCGATCTTCAGTGCCCGCACCCCGGCCTTCTTCAGGGCCGGCAGGAGTTCGACCGCGTTCAGGCTGGTCGGCTCCTCGAAAAGATAGGATTCGCGCCCATTTGCCCGAAACCGTCCGCGGCACAGCGTCGGGTAGCCGGCCGCCTCGCCGCGGGGCTGTGCATTGATGGTGAACCGGCCGAGCCGGGCGATCAGCTTGCCGCCGTATTCCTCGAACTGCACGTGACTCGCCGGCGAGCACACGCCGCACAGGTTGGGCGACAGCCCCGTCACGTACGACGACATCGAACAGCGTCCTTCCGCCATGACCCCCATCGCGCCGAAAATGAACACTTCGGTCTCGACCTCAACCCGGTCGTTGAGGGCGGCGAGCTCGGCGATGGTCAGAACCCTCGGCAGAATCACGCGTTTGATCCCGAACTCGCGATGATAGAATTGGATCGCTTCGACGGTGGATGCCGATGCCTGGACCGACAAATGGCGACGCAGGTCCGGGTAGTTCTTGGCGACATACTCGATGACGCTGATGTCGGCGACGATGACGGCGTCGGCGCCCAGCGTCGCCGCCGTATCGACGGCGCGCCGCCAGGGGCCCGGGTTTCCGGCTTCCGGAAAGGTATTGACCGCGACGAACACCTTGGCGCCCCGTTCGTGCGCGTAGGCCAGCCCTTCCTTCAGTTCCGCCGGGCTGAAGTTGAGCCCCGGAAAGTTGCGGGCATTCGTGGCGTCGCGAAATCCGAGATAAACCGCGTCGGCCCCGGCGTCCACCGCGCAGCGAAGAGCGGCCGGCGTGCCCGCCGGACAGATTAGCTCCATGACGTCGGTCATCTCGAAGTCCTCCGTCGCAGAGCGCCGTGGCTTTCCAGCGTCGCGATTCGTCGTTCCATGTCGCTCAGCTTGCTGTCGTGGGAATCGAGACGGCGCTCGGCGGGCGCCATGGCGACGTTGTGCACCGCATGGAGAAGGCGCACGATCCGCATACCCGCCGATCCGGTCGCGTGGACGATCCCCCGGGCCGGTTTGGAAAGCGGACCCAGGATCGAAAGCAGGTCGGCCACCACGTCGATGCCGGCGCCGTCAACGGCGTTTCGCAGCGCCACCACCGCCTCGGTGCTTCCTTCCACGATCAACTCGCGCGAGAAGAACAGGGCGTCGCCGTCGAGCCGGCCTTCCAGCAGCTCGATCAGCGTCCTAAGCGATCCGCGGATGCGCGCCGTCGCCTGCACGACCGAGGGGTCGGCGACGATCTCGAGCCGGGGACGGGCCTCGCCGGGACGCAACAGGAAGCCGAACGGCAATTCCCACGGCTCGATCAGAAACATCGGCCGGCCCAAGCCTGAAAGGCGCTCGAACACGGACGGGTGACGACGCATCATGATCGCCATAGCGAACGATGACGCGACCTGGAACGGGATCAGCGCGACATTGCGCGATGGCCGACTAACGGCGGAACCCGTTGAGGGTTTGCCGCGGTCGTAACCTCGAATCGTTCCCAAAGCGCTTCCCCCAGATGATTGGCCTTTTTGCAGCACACACCGTAGCGACTGGCGATCGGCAGGCGCATTGACCTGGGTTAAGCAAAAAGATTTCCGGCCGTCAGAGTGCGAGCCGGATTTTCGATTTTAATTGGAATAAATCACAAGACGCGTTCAGACCGTCGAGAACGCAGTCGGGATGCTGACGCCTCAGTCCTTCTTGCCGCTGTCGATCGGCGGCTTGGTGCGCAGGAACGCCGGCATGTGGTCGCCGAGCCCTTTCACCTTGGGTTCGCTACCGCCGCGGCCGTGGTCGTGATGATGGTCGCGGCGGTGGTCGTGATCGTGGCCATGACTTTGGCCGTGGCCATGGTCGCGATGCTGCGGGTGCTGTTGCGGCTGCCGCTGCTGTTGCCCGTGATCGTGGCGGTGTTGGCCGTGGTGTTGCGGCTGCTGCTCCGGTCCGTGCTGCTGTCCCGGCTGTTGCCCCGGCTGTTGACCGTGCTGCGGCTGCCCGCCGGGCTGAGCCCCCGGCTGGCCTTGGCCACGACGGCGCCCGCGGCCGCCGCGCCGCCGCCGGCGACGGCGTTTCTCCGGTGCCCCCTGCGCGCCCGGCTGTTGCGGCGACGGGTGCGCCGACGGCTGCGACGCCGGCGCGGCGATTGTCGGCGCGGCCGCCGCCGATGGCGCCGCCGATGCTGGTGCCGAAGGCGCCGCTGCAGCCGCCTGCGGTGCGCCGGCAACGGGAGCGGCGGGGGCGGCGCCCCTGACGTCGATACCGGGGATCTTCTTGCCGGTCAGCCGTTCGATGGCGTCGACGTATTTGCCGTCCTGGGGCGTTGCCACGGTGAAGGCGCGGCCGACGAGGCCGGCCCGACCGGTGCGCCCGATGCGGTGGATGTAGTCCTCGGCGTGGGTCGGCACGTCGAAATTGAAGACATGGCTCATCGCCGGGATGTCGAGGCCGCGGGCGGCGACGTCGGAGCACACCAGCAGCCTGATGGCACCCGAGCGGAACTTGTCCAGGGTCTCGGTGCGCACCGGCTGCGGCATATCGCCGTGCAGCCGCGCGGCGTCGAAGCCGTGGCGGAGAAGCGACCGGA
>Ga0214472_10004306_pt1 | contig 15021 bp, 18 predicted proteins | sample RVTome_6_FD_207662 | JGI IMG/M metagenome (GOLD analysis project Ga0214472, IMG submission 207662) | Soil microbial communities from uranium-contaminated site in the Upper Colorado River Basin, Wyoming, United States - RVT140D175 | ecosystem: Environmental > Terrestrial > Soil > Contaminated >...
ATAGGCAGGCCGAGTCGGACCGCGTAGCGGGCGGTGTTGATCGCGGAGAGGGCGGTTGCGTGGTTGACGCTGGCGTCGCCGAACGAGCAGAGCACGATCGCGTCATCCGGGAGGTCGGTCGCCACGCCGAGCCGCCGCGCCCGTGCGAGGCTGAAGGCAAGCCCCATCGCTTTCGGCAGGTGGCTGGCGATGGTTGAGGTCTGCGGCGGCACCCAGAGCGGCCGGCTGCCCCAGACCTTGTGCCGGCCCTGCGCGATCGGATCGTCGCTGCTGGCGACGATGCCCAGCAGCGAGTCGAAAGCGGGGGTGCTGCCGGGGAGCTGGCGGGCACGGGCCATCATCAGCGCCCCGGATCGATAGTGGAGGAAGGCAGGGTCGTCGATCCGCAGCTGCGCTCCCACCACCACGTTGTTCTCGTGGCCTGCGCTGCTGATGGTGTAGAAGCTGCGGCTCGTCTTCTTCAGCTCGCGCGCCGCAACGTCCAGCTCGCGCGAGGTGAGCTGGTCCTCGAACAGCTCAACCGCCTTGCGGGCGCTCAGCCCGCTTCCCTCGCGCAGCGGGGCTTCCGCGGGAAGCTGGGTTGGGGAGGCAGCCGCCACTGCGAGGTACGCGTCGAGCGCTGCCTCGACGATGGCGACGCGGTCGAAGGTCATGCGGATGCGGCCCTCGGTGGTGATCGGCGGCGGGGGTCCGGCCATGATACCCGCCGAGTAAGCCCCTGATAAGCGGCCGGTAAGGCCGGCTGCGGTCCACTGACTGCGCGCCGATCCGTGCCCAACCTCTTGGCGCGGCGGCTGCCGTCGTGGAGCCACGCAGATGCCACTCATCACCCCTGCCCCGGGCGCGCATACGGGAGGCGGCTGGCCGGGCTGATCCGGCGCGCGATCAGCCGCCGAGCGAAATCAGGACGATCCCGATCACCGCCAGCGCCACGGCCAGGAGGCCGAGGCGTGGCAGCGCCTCGCCGAGCAGCGTTCGGGCGAGGATCATCGTCGCCAGTGGATAGGTGCCTGAGAGGGCCGCGGCGATTCCGACCGGGATCGTTGCGAAGGCGAGGACCACCATCCCGTTGGCTGCCACGTCGAGCATCCCCGCCAGTGCCACCAGCGGGACCACCTCGCGCAGCCGGGACGGGTCGCCCCGCAGCAGCGCGCTGCCGCCGACCACCAGCGAGGCGGAGCCGCGGCTGGCGACCAGCGCCCAGAGCTGGTCCTGTTCGGCGGCCCGATCGAGGAAGACGAACCAGAGCCCGAAGCCCAGCGCGGCGGTCAGCCCCAACAGCACCGCCTCGCGATTGACCCCCCGGGTCGTGGCACCGCTCGCAGCCGCGATGGCGAGCAGTGCGCAGGCGACGCCGGCCAGCTGGATGGGCTGCAGGACGGCGCCCAGGAGGAGGGTGCCGACGACCAGCGGGATGAGCACCCCGCCGACACCGCTGACCGCCGAGATCAGCCCCATCGAGCCGACGGCCAGGCCGCGGTACAGCGCCGCCAGCCCGAGGCCGCCGGCGACCCCGCCGACCGCTCCGAGGGCGAGTGTCGAGGCTTCGGGCGGGGCGGGTTGCAGAAGGACGACGGCAAGCAGCAGCAGGACGAAACCGACCACCTGCGCGCCGCCGGTGACCAGCATCCCGCCGGCGCGTCGCGCCGCCAGCCCGCCGGCAAAGTCACCAGTGCCCCAGGCCGCCGCTGAGCCCACGCCGAGCAGGACGCCAGGTTCGATCAGACACCTCCCGATTCGGTCGTCGGGGAATGTACCAGCCGGCCCCGCATCTGCTTGACACCGCGGCAGCGAGACCGCCACAGTGCGCCAAACCTCGGCGCACCAAAGGGAGCTCGTGGCCCTCGAACCAATGACCGCCGACCCGCCTCCCTCGCGCTCCGGAGAGGGCGTTCCCGCAGTCACGCTCGAGCACCTCGTCAAGCGCTTTGGCGAGGTCGAGGCGGTCTCGGGCATTGACCTCGAGATCCGCGACGGCGAGTTCTTCTCGATGCTCGGCCCATCGGGGTCGGGGAAGACCACGACCCTGCGCATGATCGCCGGCTTCGAGACGCCGACCGAGGGTCGCATCCTGCTCCACGGGAAGGACGTGACGGGCGTCCCACCCTTCGACCGGGACGTCAACACCGTGTTCCAGGACTACGCCCTCTTCCCGCACATGACGGTCGGCGACAACGTGGCCTACGGCCTGATGGTGCGGAAGACGCCGGCCGGGGAGCGCGCCGCGCGGACAGCGGATGCCCTTCGAATGGTGCGGCTGGACGGGTACGAGAAGCGCCGCCCGGCCCAGCTGTCCGGCGGCCAGCGACAGCGGGTGGCGCTGGCGCGAGCCCTCGTCAATCGGCCCCGCGTGCTCCTCCTCGACGAGCCGCTCGGCGCGCTCGACCTCAAGCTCCGCGAGGAGATGCAGATCGAGCTGAAGGCAATTCAGGGCCAGGTCGGCATCACCTTCATCTACGTGACCCACGATCAGGAGGAGGCGCTGGTCATGAGCGACCGGATCGCCGTCTTCAACCAGGGGCTGATCGACCAGGTCGGGACGCCGGCCGACGTCTACGAGCACCCCCGGACCACGTTCGTGGCTGGCTTCGTCGGCACATCGAACCTGCTCACCGGAACCGCGGCACGCGACATCCTGGGGATGACAGGAACCTTTACGGTACGGCCCGAGAAGCTGCGCCTCGCGGAACCCTCCGCCGAGGTCGAATCACATGAGCATTCAGCTCTTGGGCACATCCGCGGAGTGGTGTACCTTGGCGCCGACACCCGCTACATCGTCGCCCTGGACGCCGGCGGCGAGTTGGTAGTCACCCAGCAGAACCTGCAGGCGTCCTCGATGGAGGCGCTCGCCGCCCAGGGCCGGCTCGTCCGGCTGATCTGGAATCGGCAGCATGTGTTGTCGCTGAAGGGCAGCGAGATGATGGGGGATGGAGAGGGAGCGGAGACCTGATGCGGAGACTCACGATTCCGGCGGTGATGGTGACCATCGGGCTGGTCGCGGCCGCCTGTGGCACATCGGTGCCGAGCGGTGCGCTCACGTCACTCGGTGACGGTGAGGGAGAACTCAACCTCGTCATCTGGGACGGCTACGCCGAACGCGGCGAAATCGATGAGGCCTACGACTGGGTCACCGGCTTCGAGGACGAGACCGGCTGCAAGGTCAATGCCACCCCGATGACCGACTCCGCCAACGGCGTGCAGCTGCTGCAGTCTGGCGAGTACGACGGCGGATCCTTCTCCGGTGACGCCACGGTTCGACTGATGGCGGCAGGGGACGTCGCGCCCGTCAACGTCGACCTGGTCCCGAACTACGAAGATGTCTTCGAGGGCCTGAAGCTCAAGGAGCACAACTCGACGGACGGCGTGCCGTACGGGATTCCGCACGGACGCGGTCCGAACCTGCTGATGTGGAACACGGACGCGGTCGCGACCGACCCGACCAGCTGGGATCCGATCTGGGAGGGTGGCGCGGACTACGAAGGCAAGATCAGCATCTACGACTCGTCGATCTTCATCGCCGATGCGGCGCTGCACCTGATGACCAAGAACTCGGACCTTGGCATCACGAACCCGTACCAGCTCAACGACGAGCAGTTCGCGGCCGCCATCGACCTGCTCGAGCAGCAGCGCGACAACGGCGCGGTCTATTGGGGGCTCCTGACCGACCAGGTCCAATCGTTCGAAGCTGGCGATTCCGTCGTCGGAACCACGTGGCCGTACCAGGTCAGCCTGCTGCAAAGTGAGGATGTTCCGGTCAAGGCCGTCCTCCCCGATGAGGGCACGACCGGATGGTCCGACACGTGGATGATCGCGGCCGACGCGGCGCATCCCAACTGCATGTACCGCTGGATGAACCACATCATCTCGCCCGAGGCCAACGCCCAGGCGACCGTCTGGTTCGGGGAGGCCGCGGTCACGCAGGCTGCCTGCGATGCCGCCGACGAGATCTCGCCCGGACACTGCGAGCAGCAGCACGCCAGCGACGAGACCTACTGGGAGAAGATCTGGTACTGGACCACGCCGCAGGCGGATTGCAACGATGACGAAGAGGAGACCACCTGCAAGGACCAGGACGACTGGGTCTCGGCCTGGACCACGCTTCGGGGTGCCTGAGCAACTGTCCACGTCGTCAACGTGATGAGCCGATGCTCCCCGGGGGTCCGCTCCCGGGGAGCATCATTCCCCTCCGCCTCGCCGGGGAGAACCGATGACGGGTCCCCACCCCGCAATCCAGACCGCCCCGCCTGACGCCGCGGGTCGCCGCCTGGCCCGCTGGCTTCATGCCCACGCGGGCACACAGCTGCGGCTCCTCCTCGCCGCTCCGCTCGCCTGGATGGTGTTCGTCTACCTGGGATCGCTGGCGATCCTGCTGCTCAACGCCTTCTGGGCGAAGGATGCCTTCACTGGCAAGGTCGCGCCGTTCGACTGGACACTGGATGCGTTCGCAGAGATCCTGGGAAACCCGGTGTATCGGACGGTCGCGGCCCGCACGATGGGCATCGCGATCCTGGTGACCCTCACCGACGCCCTGCTCGCCTTCCCGATCGCGTACTACATGGCTCGCATCGCCTCGCCGCGAAAGCGGTCCGTGCTGCTCATCGCGGTGGTAATGCCGTTGTGGGCCGCCTACCTGGTCAAGACGTACGCGTGGCGCACCATCCTCCAGGGGAATGGGTTCCTGTCGTGGGTGCTGACCCCGTTCGGCATTCCGGGACCGGGCCTCGACGAGCTCCCTAACGCGTGGCTGGTACTCAGCTACCTGTGGCTTCCCTACATGATCCTGCCCATCTACGCCGGCCTGGAGCGGATCCCCGCCTCGATGCTGGAGGCATCGGCCGACCTCGGGGCGCGGGCCAGTGTCACGTTCCGCCGCGTCGTGCTGCCGTTGGTCTTCCCGGCACTGGTGGCGGGCTCGATCTTCACCTTCTCGCTGAGCCTGGGTGACTACATCGTCCCGGACCTGGTGGCGGATGCGAAGTTCATTGGCAACGTCATCTATGACAACTCCGGCCTGGGCAACTTCCCGGTGGCAGCCGCCTATTCGCTGCTGCCGGTTACGATCATGGTCGCCTACCTGCTCGTCGCTCGGCGCCTGGGCGCGTTCGAGTCCCTGTGATCGGCCCGCCCGATGGTTGAGTCGCGATTCGTGCGCGTCCTCCTGCGCGTCATGTCAGCCCTGGTCGTCGCCTTCCTGTACCTGCCATTGATCATCCTGGCCGTCTACGCCTTCAACGAGAGTCGACTGCTCGCGTGGCCGCCCCCCGGGCTGACCCTGCACTGGTTCGGCGAGGCGGCGGCGAACCCAGCCATCCGCGCCGCGTTCCTCAACTCGATCGTGGCCGCCGCCGCCGCAACCTCGATCGCCCTGGTCCTGGGCACGTTGGCGGCGCTCGCCGTCCAGCGCTTCGACTTCTTCGGCCGAAATTCCATCGCCTTCATGCTGGTGCTGCCGATCGCCCTGCCCGGGGTTGTCACCGGCATCGCCCTGCAGACCACCTTCAAGACGATGGGGGTCAACCTTGGCCTGATGACGATCATCGTCGGCCACGCCACCTTCTGCGTGGTGGTCGCGTACAACAACGTGGTGGCGCGCCTGCGGCGCCTGCCCCGCACGCCGGAGGAGGCTTCCGCCGACCTCGGAGCAGACACTTGGATGACGTTCCGGCACATCACACTCCCTGGCATGCGCACGGCGCTCATGTCGGGCGGGCTCCTTGCCTTCGCGCTCTCGTTTGACGAGATCATCGTGACCCTGTTCACCGCGGGAGCCGGGACGAAGACGATCCCGATCTGGATCTTCACCGCGATCCAGCGCCCCACCGAGCTTCCGGTCGTGAACGTGGTGGCGTTGCTGCTGATGCTGCTGTCGGTGATCCCGGTCTACTTTGCTCAGCGGATCGGCGGCGAGACGGCCACGGTTCCACGCTGATCGCATCCATGGACCGATCACTCCCCGCACCGCTCACCGCGCTGCCGTGGAATCGCCCAGAGCCGCCGGACGCGGCGAGCGCGGCGATGCGCCTGCGGGATGCAGGCGTCGAGCCGCACGCCTGGTCGAACGGGCCGGGCGACCGATACGGCGTGCACAGCCATGACTACACGAAGCTGCTGGTGTGCGCGGCCGGCTCGATCACCTTCCTGGTCGGCGCCGACGCAGTCGCGGTGGAGCTCCAACCCGGAGACGGCTTCGTGCTGCCACCGGGCACCCCGCACGCCGCGGTCGTCGGGCCGAAGGGCTGCACCTGCCTCGAGGGATACCGCTAGCGGTCGCCCCGCGTGGGCCATGGGGCGGTCCTGCCGATCGGCCTGCCTTCGGCGTCGCGCTCCAGCTGATGCGAGCCACCCTCCGGCGGGTCGTAGCGGAGCCGATCGACCGGCCGCCCGCCGAGCAGGTGGCTCTCCAGGATCTCGGGTACGTCGGCGGGGCTGACGGCGGCGTACCAGATGCCGTCGGGATAGACGACCATCATCGGTCCATTGCCGCACTGGCTGAAGCAGCCGGAGTGGTTGATGCGGACACGCCCCGACAGCTCGCTGGCGCGCACCGCGGATTTCAGTGCGGCGTGCACCCCGAGGCCGTCGCCGTCGACCGACGGGCACCACTCCCCGCGGGTGCAGACGAAGACGTGTCGCTCGTAGACGGGCATTCGCCGAAGTACCCCTGCAATCGGATCGAAAGTACTGGGGCTCCCCAACCCACCCCAACCTTACTATCCGGCCAGAAGCCGCGCGCTCCGCACCCAAACGGTCCACGCGTGCTTCAACAGCACTGGGAAACCCATTCTGATGATCAGCAACGAGGTAGGGAAGCTGCTCACGGCGACCGAGGTCGCCGAGATGCTCCACCTGCACGTCAACACGGTCAAGCGGCTCGGCGATCGCGGCGAGATCCCGTTCTATCGGGTTTGCAAGCGCGGTGACCGACGCTTCCGCTATGACGACGTGCTGGACTTCCTCCGCCGCGCGAAGTAATCCGCGCCAATTGATGCCGGTCGCGGCCTAGCGCCGTGACGGCCCGTTCCCGCCAAGGGGGCGCGCTACGACCGCCGAGGTGCCAATCTCTCGGCGGTCGTGTCGTTTCCGACGATAATGCGCGCACGAATGGCCGATGAACCGCAGCAGCGCCTCGCAGAGGGGCAGCGCCTCCTCGACGCAGGCGACCTCGACGCGGCGGTGGAGATCCTCGCCCCGCTGACGGGGCACCCCGAGCCGGAGCTCAGCGGTGCCGCGTGGCTCGCGATCGGCACCGCCCGCTACCGCCTCGACGAGGAGGCCGGGGCGCTGGAGGCCTGGCGCCAGGCCGCTGATCGTGGCGGCTCGCAGGCGTGGCTGGGGTGGCGCTCAGTCGCGGAGCAGGAGGTGCGCGACGGCCACCTCGAGGAGGCGGTGGACGCCTACCGCGAGGCGGACCGGCGCGCCCCGGCCGAGGAGCGCGGCGCGATCGCCAATCGCATCGCCTGGCTGCTCAAGGAGACCGGCCACGACTTCGAGTCGCGGCGCCAGTTCAACCGGGCGAGGGGCTCCTACGGCAGCTACCAGGCCTGGGTCACCTGGGCGATCGTCGCCGCCAACGTCATCGTCTTCGTGCTCGACGGCGCCCTCTCCACCGGCTCGGGCTTCTCCTTCACGGCCGGCGCTGGCCCCCTCACCGAGGCTGGCGCCGTCTACGGCCCCGCGGTCGCGGCCGGCGAATGGTGGCGACTCGGCACCGCCGCCTTCCTCCACCTGGGGCTGCTGCACATCCTCTTCAACATGTACGCCCTCTGGCTGTTCGGGCCGATCATGGAGCAGATGTACGGGCACGTTGAGTTCGCCGTCATCTACCTGCTCTGCGCCCTGGGCGGGAACGTGCTGACCGTCCTCGCGGCGCCGAACGTCCCCGCCGTCGGCGCATCGGGTGCCATCTTCGGGCTCTTCGGGCTTGCCTTCATCGTCTCGCGTCGCCGCCACCTGCTCCTGGGTCCCGAGGCCAGGGCGATGCTGTCGCGGGTCGGCACCCTGCTGGTCCTGAACCTGGTCATCACCTTCACCGTTCCGTTCATCAGCTGGACGGGCCACGTCGGCGGGCTGGTGGTGGGTGCTGCGATCGGGCTCGTGCTGGCACCGATCAACGTGCCGACCCTGGGTGGCATGTGGCGCGCCGCGGACGGCTCGCTGCTGGCGGCTCGGATGCCGCCGTCGTTGCGTGCCAGCGTCTACCTCGTCGTGGCGGCCGTCCTGGTCCTGGGCACCTACGTGGCAATCCAGCAGCTGGGCTGAACGCCGATGTGCTACGACGCCGACGCACGGCCTCCGCTCCCGCCCATCCGCGGTTCCGCCCTCGATGCGCGGGAGGTGACCCTGACCTCGGCCGACGGGACGCGCGTGGCGGCCTACGCTGCACGCGCGGCGGCGCCGAGCGGGGCAGGGATGGTGATCCTGCCGGACGTCCGCGGCCTGCATCCGTTCTTCGAGGAGCTGGCCCTGCGTTTCGCCGAAGCGGGCGTCGATGCGATCGCCATCGACTACTTCAGCCGGAGCGCGGGGACAGGGCGCCGAGGTTCGGACTTCGACAACCAGGCTCATGTCGCGCAGATGCGCCCACCCACGATCGAGGCAGACATCCAGGCCGCTGTCGACTACCTCCGCTCAGCCGATGGCGGGGCGGCGCAGCGCATCTACACCGTCGGATTCTGCATGGGTGGCCGCATCAGCTTCCTGCAGGCGGCAAGCCCCTTCGGGCTCTCCGGCGTCATCGGCTTCTACGGTCCGCCGACTGACACCCATCGCACCGGCCTGGCCGCACCCGCCGAGGTGGCCGCCCGGTTCACCTGTCCGGTGCTGGCGCTCTGGGGCGGCGCCGACGGGGGCATCGCTCCAGAGGCGATCGCCCAGTTCGAGGCGGCGCTCAGCGATGCTGGCGTCGAGCACCGCAGCATCGTCTACCCCGGTGCGCCCCATTCCTTCTTCGATCGCCGGGCGGCCGACTTCGCCCAGGCCTCCGAGGACGCCTGGCGCGAGGTGCTGGCCTTCATCGGCGTCACCGGCGCGGCGACGAGGTAGGGATCAGGCGCCCGGGGCGGGGAGGCTGGTCGAGACGGGGGCCTGTTGCTGCGGCTTCATCGGCTGCAGGTACAGCACCAGGACCCCGACCACGTACACGACCCAGGTGACGAGGGTCGTCCACTCCGGCGTGCTGCTGTAGCCGAACAACGCGCGCAGCAGCTGCCCGAGCACGTTGCCGCTGTCGTCGGAGTGCGGCAGGACGCCACTGATGTCGAAGGCGGTCGCGGTGCCGAAGCCGATCAGTCCGGCCTCGATGAACTCGTGCGCCGCGTGGCTCAGCAGCCCCGCCGCGATGAAGATCAGGCCGACCCCCGTCCACCTGAAGAATGTCTGGAGGTTGAGCACCCGCGCGCCGCGGTAGAAGCCATAGCCAAGCCCCACCGCGATCAGGATGCCGAGCAGGGCACCGACGAGGGTGCTGGCCGCCCCGGCATTCGCATCAGCGGCAGCGGTCGCCTGGCCGAGCAGGAAGAGGGCCGTCTCGATTCCCTCGCGGATGACCGCAGTGAAGGCGAGGATGGAGAGTCCCCACAGGCTCCCCTCGGTCAGCGCCCGGTCCACCCCGGCGTGCAGCTCGCCCTTGATGTTGGCCGCCGTGCGTCGCATCCAGAACAGCATCCAGGTCACGACGCCGGTGGCGAGCACCATCGCGCTCCCCTCGAAGTACTGCTCCGCCGGCGAGGTGAGCCCGCCGATGCTGATCCACAGGACCACCCCTACCGCCGCGCTGAGTGCCAGCGCCGCCACGGTGCCGACCCAGATGCGCCCGAAGTGGCGGGCGTTCCCGGTTCGGGCCAGGTAGGCCAGGATGATGCTGACAATGAGCGCCGCCTCAGCGCCCTCGCGGAGGCCGGTGAGCAGCCCGGTGGTCAGGAAGCCGACGTTCAAGGAATCCTCCAGCGTTGGTGGCGGCCGATAGGGCTCCGGAGAGCGGTTCGCGGGAGAGGCTAATCGACCGCCGCGGGGGCGTCAATCCATCTCCTACCCCCACGCTCAGGATTGACCGGCCAGCGCCGACAACGGGGATCGGGCGGCTAGAATCCGAACCGATGATCGACTTCTCCCTGACCGACGCGCAGCGCGATGTCCAGCGCACGGCGCGCCTCTTCGCCGAGCGCGAGATCCTGCCGCGGATCCACGACCTCGACGCGACCTCGACCTACGACCGGACCCTCTACGAGAAGATGGGCGCGGCCGGGTTCCTGGGTCTGCCGATCCCCGAGCGCTACGGCGGCGCCGGGATGGACTACATCGCCTTCGCGCTGCTGTGCGAGGAGATGGAACGCGCCGACACCGCGTTCCGGGTGGTCCTCTCGGTCCACACCGGGCTCAACTCGCTGACCCTGCTGCAGTGGGCCAACGAGGACCAGAAGGAGCGCTACCTCGTCCCCCAGGCTCGTGGCGAGAAGCTGGCCACCTTCGGCCTGACCGAGCCGGGGGTAGGCAGCGACGCGGCCAACCTGTCGACCACCGCGACCCGCGACGGCGACCGATACCTCCTCAACGGCAGCAAGATCTGGATCAGCCTGGCCGATACGGCCGACAACTTCCTGGTCTTCGCCACCGTTGACAGGACTGCGGGCCACAAGGGAATCACCGCCTTCATCGTCGAGCGCGGCTTCGCCGGCTTCAGCACCGATTCGCTCCACGGCAAGCTCGGGGTGCGGGCCGGAAACACCGGCATCCTCACCTTCAGCGACTGCGAGGTGCCGCTCGCCAACCGGGTCGGGGAGGAGGGGGAGGGGTTCACCATCGCGATGAGCGCCATCGACCAGGGGCGCTACACGGTGGCCGCCGGGTCGGTCGGGCTGGCGCAGGCGTGCCTCGACGCATCGGTCAAGTACGCGCACGAGCGCAAGGCCTTCGGCCAGGAGATCGGCCGCCACCAGCTGGTCAAGCAGATGCTGTCGAAGATGTACGCCGGGATCGAGGCCGGCCGCCTCCTCGTGTTCAAGGCCGGATGGAAGAAGAACGCCGGCGAGCGGAACACGCGCGAGACCAGCCTGGCCAAATGGTTCGCAACGGACCACGCGGTCGCCTCGGCGCTCGACGCGATCCAGGTTCACGGCGCCTACGGCTACAGCGACGAGTACCCGGTCGAGCGCTACTTGCGCAACAGCAAGGGCTCGGTCATCTACGAGGGAACGTCGCAGATCCACACGCTGATGCAGGCCGACTACCTGCTCGGCTATCGCCAGGACCGTCCGCTGCGCATGCCGCAACCGGCCTTCGAAGGGGAGATGTAGCTCCTAGTCGAGGTCGGGCGGCGGCTCGGACCACGAATCCCGCGGAGGCACCCGGCGGAGCCTCGTGCGTGGCTCGCCCACGATTGGCGGCGTGAGGCAGAGGGTCGCCAGCAGCGCGGCGGGCATCAGCAGCAGCAGGATCGTCTGCGTCGGCAGGCTGTATGCGAAGGTGACCGGGTCGGGCCCGTGGAAGCGTGGGTAGGGAACCACGCCGAGCGCCATCAGCCACCACAGAGTCGCGGCCACGAGCGAGGGAACGAGCAAAACGCGGCGCCACCAGCCGCCCTCGATGGCGATCGCCACCGCGCCGGCCAGCAGGCCGGCCACCGCTCCCACCAGCGAGATGACCAGGCCCAGCGGGGTCCAGGGCACGCGACCGATCCAGTAGCCATCGACCAGTGTATGGCCGGGGTTGTTGAGCACCTCGACCCAGGCGTACACCAGCAGGATCGACGGCCCGACCACCATCAGGCCGAACGCCAGGCGAGCCCACTGGTGGGCGCCGGCGGCCAGGCGCGAGCCTCGGGACGCGGTCATGGGCGGCACTATACTCGCGGCCATGAGTCGGGCGGTGGAGCTGATCCTGGGCCTGATGCTGCTCGCCATCGGCCTCCTGGTGCTGGCCAGCGAGCCGCTCGGCACCTGGTTCACGGGGCTTGGCATCAGCCAGGAGCTGCTTGCCTGGTGGCCCGCCATCGTGGTGCTGCTGTCCGCCTTCTTCCTCGTCCCCGCCGCACTGCCCGGCCCGAACCGGCGGCTCCGCGCGGGGATGGTGATCCCCGGCGCATTCCTCGCCGGCGTCGGTGGGGCGCTCCTCTACACCAGCCTCAATGACCGATGGCCGGCCTGGTCCTACCTCTGGACGGTGATCCCCGCCTCGATCGGGATCGGCCTCTACGCGGCCGGGTGGATCGCCGACCTGCCAGCCTTCAAGTGGATCGGCTCCGGGATGGCGGTCGGGGCGGCGATCGCCTACCTGGCCTTCGCGACCGCGTTCGGCGGCGAGACCTTCCGCCTGATCGGCTCGCTGGCGATCATCGTGCTGGGCCTGGCATTGGTCGCCGGCGGGCTGGCCGATCGGCTGAGCCGCAAGGGGAGCCGCTAGGCGTCCTCAGGCCTGGAAGAGGCTGGGCAGGACCGCCGCTGTCACGACAGCTCCCAGCGCCGCCGCCGCCGCCCCGCGCAGGAGTCGCGGCCAGGAACCGGCCGTGATGGCGCCGAGCACCGCGGCTGGTGGTGCACCGGCGAGCCCGGCCAGCGAGGCGGCCACCGCGTGCGCGAGCGTCGGCGAGGCGAATCCAACTTGGCGCTCTCCGGCTGTCACGGCTCCCGCCACCACGACCAGCAGGGCGGCCAGCAGACCCGCCCCCAGCGTCCCGGTGAAGGCTCGTAGCCGTCCGAGCTGCGTCCCGCCCGCTGCAGCAGCCCCGATCACCAGCACCAGGGCCACGGCCCACGTTGCGGCGGCGGGCTGTGCCATGTCGCCCGGGGCGGCGATCGCGAACCAGAGGAGCGCGAGCGCTGGAGCCGCCAGCATCCCGAGTGCTGCGACCCAGGTCAGGGGGCGCGTCCAGTCCTCGGGATCCTCCGGCGGCACGACCGTGCCGAGGCGGACGCTGACCGGGACGAGGTCGTCCTGATCGTCGCCCTGCGAGGTCATGTCGGGACCGCTTCGCCCACCTCGGGCAGGCTCGGCGCCGCCGCCAGCTGGAGTCCCAGGATCCGTCCGCCGAGGTCGCGGACCGTCCGGCTCGCCTCGGCGCGCTCGCCGGGGGCATCGGCGTCCAGCGCGATCGAGGCCAGGGCGACCAGCTCGACGATGGCGACAGGCGTATCCAGATCGTTGTCCATGGCCGCCAGGAACCGCTCGCGCCGCTCCCGAACGCGCCCGCTCGGCAGGCCCTGACCGTCAGGCGCGCCCTCGGCCACCGTGGCGGCCTGGCGCAACTGCGCGACCATGGCCGCGGCCGCCTCGAGATCGGCCTCGCGGAAGGCGAGCTCCCTGCGGTAGTGGTGGCTCACCAGGTAGAGGCGGATGGCGTCCGTTCCGTGCGAGCGCAGCAGGTCACGCACCAGGACCAGGTTGCCGAGCGACTTGCTCATCTTCTCGTCGTCGTATCGGAGCATGCCGGCGTGCATCCACCATTCGACGAACGGGCGCTGGCCGGTCGCCGCCTCGGATTGGGCGATCTCGGATTCATGATGGGGAAACGCCAGGTCCTCGCCGCCGCCGTGGATCTCGAAGTGGTTGCCCAGGTAGGCGCTGCTCATCGCCGAGCACTCGATGTGCCAGCCAGGGCGTCCGGGCCCCCACGGCGACTGCCATGCCGGCTCGTCGGGGAGCGAGGGCTGCCACAGCACGAAGTCGAGCGGATCGCGACGCCCCGGCATCTCGGGCCGGCTGCCACGCTCCAGCGCGAGGGGAAGCATCTCCTCCCGCGACAGCTTCGACAGCTCACCGTAGGTGGGCCGCGAGGCGACACTGAAGTAGACGTGGCCCTCTGCCACATAGGCGTGGCCGTTCGCCACCAGGCGCCCGATCAGGTCGAGCATCTGCGGGATGTGCTCGGTGGCGCGTGGGAAGTGGTCAGGCGGCAGCCAGTTGAGCGCCTCCATCTCGGCCAGGAAGGTGGTCACGTGCCGGTTGCCGAGCTCGAGGTAGTCCTCGCCGCTCTCTCGGGCGCGGCGCAGCATGTCGTCGTCGACATCGGTCAGGTTCTGGACGTAGACCACCGGGTGGCCGAGGTACAGCAGGTACCGATGCAGGACGTCGAAGCTCAGGTAGGTGAATGCGTGCCCGAGATGGCCGGTGTCATACGGGGTCACCCCGCAGACGTAGAGCCCCACCGGTGCGGGGCCGATGGGGCTGAACGGCACGAGCGCGCCGCGACGAGCATCGAAGAGGCGCAGGGTCACGGCGCGGATTCTAGGCGCTGATAGAATCGACCGGCCATGTGGGACGTACTGCGCTGGTTCGCCGTCTTCGTGATCGCCGTGCTGGTGATCGTGGCCGGGCTCTTCCTCGTGTTCGGCAAGCCGCTGCCCATCCCCCAGCTCTTCTGAGCCCTCACCACAGGGCGGGCTTGGTGCTCATCAGGAACCCGATCAGGCCGGTGGCCACCGCCATCCCGTAGGCAACGTAGCGGACCCGACGGGCCTGGTGCCGCCAGCCCTCGGCGTCCGGCTCGCGAACGCGCATCAGGCGCCGCAGGTTCGGACGCGAGATGAAGGCCGCCACCAGCAGGTTCGCGGCGTAGACGCCAAGCGCCGCCAGCAGCCACGGCTGGGTGAGGACGTCGGTCCCGAGTGAGATCACCAGGCCCGCGCCGGTCAGCGCGAGGCCGAGCCCGATCACGACGCTCCCGGTCCCCTGCAGCGTGCCCAGGAGGCGAACGAGGGTGCTCGGCTCGCCGCTCGACGCCTGCCGGCGAAGCAGGAAGGGGAGCACGAGGCTGGGTGCCAGCAGCGACACCGCCAGGATCACGTGAGCGGTCAGGAGGATGGGAAACCAGCTCAATTCGAGATCGGTCCTCGTCGTTGGCGCCGTGGCATGATGCCGACCCATGCGCCTGCGGCCGTACCTTACCCTGCTGCGCGACAATCCCGCCTTCACGCGCCTCTTCGGCGCCCAGCTCATCAGCTTCGCCGGCGACTGGTTCGCCACCGTTGCGCTGCTGGGGCTCGCGCTCGAGCTGACCGGGTCGCCGGCCATCGCCTCGCTGCTGCTGGT
>Ga0214472_10004307_pt1 | contig 15020 bp, 14 predicted proteins | sample RVTome_6_FD_207662 | JGI IMG/M metagenome (GOLD analysis project Ga0214472, IMG submission 207662) | Soil microbial communities from uranium-contaminated site in the Upper Colorado River Basin, Wyoming, United States - RVT140D175 | ecosystem: Environmental > Terrestrial > Soil > Contaminated >...
CGGTGCCGGGATCGAGGATCTGATAGTCGAGGTTCACGTCCTGGACGTCGAACGGGATGTACTGCTCCGCCTCCCAGTAGATCGATTCGTCGAGCTCGGCCTGCGTCATCACCGGCAGGGTGATCTTCTTGACGATCACGGCGTTGCCCGAGAGCGACGCGCACACGTCCTTCGCCTTGAAGGCCTTGTTCGCGTCAAACAGGCGGCGGATGGCGTCGGCCACGGCGCCGGCGTCGATGATGGCGCCGTCGACGATGGAATCGGGCGGTACGGGCTGCGAGCCGAAAGCCGCCACTCGGTAGCTGTTCCCGGTGGCTTTCAGCTCGACTGCCTTTACAGCGCTCGATCCGATGTCGAGGCCGACGACACTCTTCGTTTTGCCAAACACGAGTACCCTCGCAACGGAAGCGGCCCTTACATAAAAACGTCAGTGTGGGCCGGTCTAGAACACCTGTGAGTCGGTCTAGAACACCTGTCGAGTCTGTTTATCGGACGCTGGGGCCCAGACAATACATATCCGAGATCGGTCCCACAGACTGTCGGGAACTTGACACTGGCTACAACCGCCCGTAGAATCGGGGTTTGCGGTTGTAGGTCTTCTTCCGTACAGATCGGGATGTCCCCCGGTCGGGACCGACCCGCGAAGGATTCCCTTCTTCATGCGTACGTTTGTAGCGAGCGCGAAGAGCGCGGACAGCCGGTGGCATGTCATCGACGCCCAGGACCAGGTCCTGGGACGCCTGGCGACGCTCGCCGCCAAGTTGCTGCAGGGCAAGCACAAGGCGATTTACACCCCGTTCATCGACACCGGGGATCATGTCGTCGTGATCAACGCCGCGCAGGTCAAGCTGACCGGGCGCAAGGAAGATCAGAAGATTTACCGGCGGCACAGCGGGTTCGAAGGCGGCCTGCGCGAGGAACGGGCCACGGTGGTGCGGAAGCGCCAGCCGATCCGCCTCGTCGAGGAGGCCATCCGCGGCATGCTGCCGAAAACCAAGATGGGGGATGCGATGTATCGGAAGCTGAAGGTCTACGCCGGACCGGATCATCCACATAGCGCGCAGCAGCCCAGGAAGATCGAGGTCGCGTAATTTGGCCAGCATCGAATACTACGCAACAGGACGCCGCAAGACCTCCACCGCCCGCGTGTTCCTCAGGCCCGGCCAGGGCCTCATCAGCGTCAACCACAGAGCTTTCGAGAACTTCTTCCCCACCGACGCGCTCCGGACGCAGGTGCGCCGTCCGTTGCTGCTGACGGAAACGAGCGACAAGTTCGATATTCTGGCCACGGTGGCCGGCGGCGGGGTCAACGGGCAGGCGGGCGCCGTCCGCCTGGGCATCGCGCGCGCGCTGGTGGAGTTCAACGCCGAGCTGCGCCGCCAGCTGAAGAAGGACGGCCTGCTCACGTCGGACTCGCGCGTCAAGGAACGCAAGAAGTACGGACTTGCTGGAGCGCGCAAGCGGTTCCAGTTCAGCAAACGCTAGAGGAAGGGAGGTCGCTTGGCCGGGATTGCGATGAAGGATCTGCTGGAAGCCGGAGTGCACTTCGGCCACCAGACGAAGCGGTGGAACCCGAAGATGAAGGAATACATCTTTGGGGAGCGGAACGGCATCTACATCATCGACTTGAACAAGACGGTGAAGAAGTTCCGCGACGCCGAGGAATTCGTCTCGAACCTGGCGGCGGACGGCAGAACGGTCCTCTTCGTCGGCACCAAGCGGCAGGCGCAGGACGTCATTTCCGAGGAAGCGCAGCGCTGCGGCATGTTCTACATCAACCAGCGCTGGCTGGGCGGCCTGCTCACGAACTTCACGACCATTCAACGCAGCCTGGGGCGCCTCCGGGACCTCGAGGCGATGGTCACCGACGGCCGCTACGACACCCTCTCGAAGAAGGAGATCGCCCGCAACGAGAAGGAAAAGCGGAAGCTCCTGAAGAACCTCGAGGGCATCCGCCATATGTCCCGGCTTCCCGACGCGATTTTCGTCGTCGACACCCGCAAGGAAAAGATTGCGGTGGACGAAGCCCGCAAGCTCAAGATTCCGGTCATCGGCATCGTCGACACCAACTGCGACCCGGACGAGGTCGATTTCGTGATCCCGGGCAACGACGACGCCCTGCGCGCCATCCGGCTGTTCGCGTCGAAGATCGCCGAAGCCGTGACGGCCGGGCGCGGGATGCGTGAATCGCGGATCGCCGAAGAAGCCAGCGCGCAGGCGGAGGAAGCGGCCGCGGCCGACGCCGCCGCCCGGCTCACGCGCACCACGCGCCCCCAGCGCCGCGCCGAACCCACGACCGCGGGCGCCTGAAGCCGAACAGGACACCGCGGACCGTAAAGGTCCGCGCCGCACATTCAGAATGACGGTTGCGGCGCGGGCCTTCACGGCCCGCGCGTGCACGCCACAGAGAGAAACTCACCATGGCTACAACAGCAGCGATTACGGCAGATCAGGTCAAGCAGCTTCGCGACAGGACCGGCGCAGGGATGATGGAGTGCAAGGCCGCGCTCATCGAAGCACACGGCAACATGGAAGAGGCGATCACCCTGCTCCGCAAGCGGGGACTCGCCCAGGCGGCCAAGCGCGCCGGCCGCACGACCGCGCAGGGGCTCATCGGGAGCTACATCCACATGGGCGGCAAGATCGGCGTCCTCGTCGAGGTGAACTGCGAGACCGACTTCGTCGCGCGCACCGAGGCGTTCCAGAACCTCGTCAAGGAAGTGGCGATGCACATCGCGGCCGCGGATCCGAAGTGGGCCCGGCGCGAGGACGTGTCGCCCGAGGCGATCGAGAAGGAAAAGAGCATCTATCGCGCGCAGATGGAGAACTCCGGCAAGCCGGCGAACGTGCTCGACAAGATCGTCGAGGGTAAGCTGGGCAGCTTCTACTCGCAGTTCGTCCTGCTCGACCAGCCGTTCGTGCGCGACGACAAGATGACCGTCTCCCAGCTGGTCGCAGAGGCGTCCGCCAAGACCGGCGAAAACATCACGATCGGCCGGTTCACGCGGTTCCGCGTCGGCGACGGCGGCGAATAGCAGAACGGTTCTGGGTTCTGGGTTCTGAGTTCCGGGTTCGTGTTCGGGGTTCGCGAACCTGGAACCCGGAACGCAGAATCCAGAACTATAATCGGATTTTGATGTCCGATCCCGCCTCGGCCCCCCAGTACCAGCGCGTCCTCCTCAAGCTGTCGGGCGAAGCGCTGATGGGCGAACAGCAGTTCGGCGTCGATCCCGCCATCACCGCCGGCATCGCCCGCGACGTCGGCGAAATCCAGGGGCTCGGCGTCCAGACGGCCATCGTCATCGGCGGCGGCAACATCTTCCGCGGCCTGGCGGCCAGCGCGCGCGGCATGGATCGCGCGACCGCCGACTACATGGGGATGCTGGCCACGGTCATCAACGGCCTCGCCCTGCAGGATGCGCTCGAGCGCCAGGGCGTGCTGACCCGGGTCGTCACGGCGATCGAGATGCGCGCGGTCGCCGAACCCTTCATCCGCCGCCGCGCCATCCGCCATCTCGAAAAGGGGCGCGTGGTCATTTTCGCCGCCGGCACCGGCAACCCGTACTTCACCACCGACACCGCGGCCGCGCTGCGCGCCATGGAAATCAAGGCCGAGGTGATCCTCAAGGGCACCAAGGTGGACGGCGTGTACACCGCCGACCCGATGCTCGACCCGGCGGCCACGAAGTATCCGTCGATCTCGTATCTGCAGGTGCTCGAGCGGCAGCTCAAGGTCATGGACGCGACGGCCATTTCGCTCTGCATGGACAACAAGCTGCCGATCGTGGTGTTCAATCTCCGGGAGCCTGGAAATATCCGGCGCGTCGTTCTGGGTGAGGCTGTGGGTACGACTGTCGGCGTCTAGATGTTGGAGGATGGTGGTTGGTCGTTGGTGGATGGTGGCAAGACAACCAGCAACCGCCAACCACTGACCACTAACCGCCAACCAGGTGACATATGGATTTCAGCGATCTGAAAGGCATGTTCTCGGAGGTCAAGACCCGCATGGACGGCGCCATCGACCGCGTGCGGAAGGAAATGGCCGGCGTGCGGACGGGCCGCGCAACCGTCAGCCTGCTCGACGGCATCCAGGTCGACGCGTACGGCTCGAAGATGCCGATCAACCAGGTGGCGTCGCTGTCGGTGCCCGAGCCGGCGCTGATCGTGGCGCAGCCGTTCGACCCGTCGCTGATCAAGACGATCGAGAAGGCGATCACGGTCTCCGACCTGGGGCTGAATCCCTCGAACGACGGCAAGATCGTGCGGATTCCGATCCCCGCGCTCACCGACGACCGGCGCAAGGAGCTGTCGCGCCACGTGCACAAGCAGGCCGAGGAAGGGCGCAACGTGGTGCGGCAGGTCAGGCGCGACGCCAACGAGCGCCTGAAGAAGCTCCTCAAGGAGCACAAGATCTCAGAGGACGACGAGCGGAAGGGCCTCGAGCACGTCCAGAAGATGACCGACGATCACGTCAAGCTGATCGACGAGCTTCAGAAGAAGAAAGACCAGGACTTGCTCGTTCATTGATCCGGAAGCCTTAAGGCTTTCGGCTGCCGGTAGCCGGAGACCTTCAGGTCTCCGGCCTAATCACCGAACGAGACGCCGAGCGCGCGCGCCGTCGCGACGAGATCCGAGTCGAGCGGCACGGTCTTGATCTTTCCCACCACATCGCCCAGGGGTACCGGCACGAGGTCGGGAGGGTGGTTGGCCACCATCTTTCCGTACTCGCCTTTCATCAAGAGCTCCACCGCCTTGCCGCCGAAGCGCGTCGCCAGGGTTCGATCGAATGCGGTCGGTGCGCCGCCGCGCTGCAGGTGGCCGAGGATGACGTAGCGCGACTCCTTTTTCGTCCGCGATTCGAGTTCCCGCGCGCACACCGCCCCCGCGCCGCCCAGCCGCTCAGCGTGACTGCCGTGCGCCGCCTCGATGAGCGTGACGCTGCCCCCTTTTGGCGTGGCGCCTTCGGCAATGACGACGATGCTGAAGCGGGCGCCCCACTTGTCGCGGTCGAGAATGCACTGCGCCACCTTGTCGAGATCGTACGGAATCTCGGGGATCAGGATCACGTCGGCGCCGCCGGCCACGCCTGCATGCAATGCGATCCAGCCCGCGTAGCGGCCCATCACCTCCACGACCATGACGCGGCGATGCGCCTCGGCCGTCGTGTGCAGCCGATCGATCGCTTCGGTGGCGAAGCTCACCGCGGTGTCGAAGCCGAAACAGCTCGTCGTGCCGACGATGTCGTTGTCGATCGTCTTGGGCACGCCGACGAGCGGAATCCCCTTCTTGTAGAACTCGTACGAGATGGCCAGCGTCCCGTCGCCGCCGATGCAGACGAGCGCGTCGAGGCCGGTCTTCTGAAACATCTCCATGACGCGGTCGGCGTAATTGAACGTGCCCTCCGGCGTCGCGATCGGTTCGGCGAACGGATCACCGCGATTGACCGTGCCGAGGATCGTGCCGCCCAGCCGCAGGATGCCGGTGACGTCGCGCGGCGTGAGCTTCCGCGATTTCTCCGGATAGATGAGTCCGTCGAAGCTGTCCTCGAGACCGATGACCTCGACGCCGGCGTTGAAGGAGGCTTTCACGACCGCGCGAATCACCGCGTTGAGGCCGGGCGCGTCGCCGCCGCCGGTCAGTACGCCGATTCTTTTTACCGAGGACATGAATGCGGGAGTTGGCCGAGCCGCGCCGTGGGCTACATGTTACACTCTGGTTGGTAGGTAGTGGTGAGTGGATAGTGGGCGGCGAACCACGAAAGCGATCAGCCACTGACGACCAACCATCCAACCACCAACCGGATCGGGCGGCTAGCTCAGCTGGGAGAGCGCTGCGTTCGCAATGCAGAGGTCAGGGGTTCGATCCCCCTGCCGTCCACCAACCTCCGCTCATCCCGTCCTCGCGGAGGTTGTCCGCCGAAGCCGCTTCGCGGCGAAGGCGGACCAGACGCTCGTCCGAAGTGAGCTACGGTTGGCAAGCCTTGCCCACCGTTGCGCAAAGCGCGAAGGTGGGCCGCTTCGGCTGGCAAGCCAACCTTCGCTCTCGCCTCTCCCTGTCTCTCCCAGAGCCACCTGATATAGTCTGCACAAATTTCAGGGAGACACGACATGACGCCGAAGAAGGGCGGCCTCACACGCCGTGATCTGTTCAGGCATGCAGGCCTTGTCGGCGCGGGCGCTGCCGTGGGCGGGTTGTCGTCGTTCTCGACCTCCGCCCAGGCCCCGCAGACTCCGGCCCGCTGGGATCGAGAAGCCGACGTTGTCGTGATCGGTTCGGGGGCCACTGGCATGCCCGCCGCCATCGTCGCGCGCGAGGCAGGATCGTCGGTGATCGTCGTGGACGCCAACCGCGACATCGGCGGCCACGCCATTACCAGCGGCGCCAATATTCCGCTCGGCGGCGGCACCTCCGTGCAGAAACGGGCCGGCATCACCGACAGCCCTGATTTGGTGTTCCAGGACCTCACCGATTGGTCGGTGGTGCAGCCCAACGGCGCGCCCGACTATCGGTACAACGACAAGGAGATCATCCGCGCGTTCGCCGACCACTGCGCGCAGACGTTCGAGTTCCTGCTCTCACACGGGGTCAGGTTCGTGAACGAGGTGCCGGACGGCCGCGCCGGCAGCGCGCATGGGAATTCCGTCCCACGACAGATGCACGTCGCCGTGCTCGATTGGTCCCAGGTGCAGACCGGAAAGCCGGTCGATCCGGCGCAGCGCGCGACCGCCTCGAACGGCAACGGGCTGATGCGGCCGCTCGAAGCCGCGGCACGGCGCGCGGGCGTCGAGTTCCTGCTCGAGCACCGCATGGTCGACGTCTATCGACAGCAGCCCCGTTCGGGCCGCGTGCTCGGCATTGGCGTCGACAACAACGGCAGGCGGCTCGCGATTCGCGCGCGCAAGGCGGTGATCGTCGCGACTGGCGGCATGACCGGCAATGTCAACTTCCGCCGGATGTTCGATCCGCGACTCACCGAGGAGTATTGCGGGCTCGCAGGCATGCCGTGGTCGGACCAGGACGGAAGCGGCGAGCTGGCCGGCATGGCCATCGGGGCGTCGCTCTGGGGCCTCACCAATCAGGCAAACGAAACCGGTAACGGACTCACCAAGCCCGGCAGGATCGGCTGCCAGTACGGCTACGTCAATCTCACCTGGATGCCGGGAAGCCCCGTCTTCGACAAGGCGCGCGCCTCGGGATTGCGCGTCGCCGACTGGCAGGATGTGATTCTGGTCAACATGGCCGGCAAACGCTTCTACGATGAGACAGCGGGTGACTACTCGGGAAATCAGTACAACCAGATCAAGCCGTACTTCCCGCACAACTACGTCAACTCGAAAAACATCAAGTACGACCCCACCAACTTCATCAATGCGGCGCTCGCAGGCATTCCCGGCGACGTGCATAACGGCGGCGGTCCGATCTGGGCGATCTTCGACGCCGACGCTGTCACGCGCGAGAAATGGGACCCCCAGCCGCCCTGGGTCGACATCGCCGACGGTTTTTTCTTCACCGCCAATTCAATAGAGGATCTCGCGGCCAGGATCCGGATGAGGTATCAGCGCGTGCCGATGCCGCCAGCCAGTTTACGAGACACGATCACACGGTACAACTCGTTCGTCGATTCAGGAACGGACAGCGATTTCGGCCGGCCGAAGCCGCGTTACAAGATCGCCACCCCGCCTTTCCATGCCGCCTGGGCTACGCCGGTTATCCATGACACGCGCGCTGGGTTGCGCATCAACGGAAATTGCCAGGTCATGGATATGGACGGGCGGGTCATCGAGGGCCTCTATTGCGGCGGTGAATCGGCGGGAGGTTTCTCGATGCACGGCCTCGCACGTTGCCTTTGTCAGGGCTTTATTGCCGGCAACCGGGCGCATACTGAGCGCCGTGTCTGAGAGAGGTTTCAACCCCGACCTTTAGAGCGACCCTCGCACGCCGGCCTTCAAGTTGCACTCCCCGCACTGTTTGGAATTGCCGGGAGGCAACTGATGGGCATTCTGGGATGGATTCTGTTCGGGTTGATCGTCGGCGCGCTCGCGAAACTCGTGATGCCGGGCCGCGATCCGGGCGGCATCATCGTCACGATGCTGCTGGGCATCGCGGGCGCGGTGCTGGGCGGCTTTGTCGGCCGGGCTATGGGGTTCTATGCCGAAGGAGAACCCGCCGGGTTCTTGATGGCATTCCTCGGCGCAATCGTGCTGCTGCTGCTCTACCGGATGATGGTGCGCCGCCGCCACGTCGGATGAGTGTTTGAACAAGGCCCAAGTCACAAGGCACAATGCACAAGGCCCAGCGTTTCGGGTCGTGGGCCTTGGATCTTGTGACTTGTGCCTTGTGACTTGAACAGCTCGCGAATTCCCCTCGGGCGGGCGCACATGCTCGCCTCCTCCGTCATGCGCGAAGCGCGCCGCGCCGGAATCGGCGCGGAAGCGATTACCGCGGTCGGCAGCCTCCGCCGCTACGCGCCCGATATCGGTGACGTCGCGCTCCTCGGCGTCGTTCCGATCGCCCGCCAGCGGCAGGTCATGAAGGCCTTCACGCGCCTGCCGCTCGTTCTCGACGTGAAATCAGAGAGCGAGACGAGCGTGGTGGCCGGGACCGAACGCGGGCCCGTCACGCTCCACCTGACCACCCCCGAACAGGCCGGCGCGGCGCTCGTCTGGCACACCGGCGCGCGGGCGCACGTGGATCAGCTCCAGGCGCGCGCGACGCGGTTCGGGCTGCGGTTTGACGGCGGCGCGGTGTCTCGAACGGGCGGCGCCGGGGTGTCGTGCGCGTCCGAAGACGAGCTCTATGCCCGGCTCGAATTGCCATTCATCGCGCCGGAACTGCGCAGCGGCGACGGCGAGGTTGGCGCGGCCGAGCGGGGCGAGCTGCCCAACCTGATATCCGCGCAGCACATTCGCGGCGACCTGCACATGCACAGCACATGGAGCGACGGGCGCAACACGGTCGCGGACATGGTGAGTGCGTCCAGGCAGCTGGGGTACGAGTACGTCGCGATTACGGATCATTCCGAGCGGGCCTGGTCGTCGCGCACGCTCGGGGCCGGGGACATCGCGCAACAGCGTGAAGAGATCGACGCGCTTCGCTCCCGGGTACGTGGCATCGAGATTCTCCACGGCGTCGAGGTCGACATCATGCCCGACGGCAGCCTCGACTTCGAAGACGAATTACTCGAGGGATTCGATATCGTCCTGGCCTCGCTGCACGACGCGGGCGGCGACGACGACCAGCGGCTGACGGAGCGGTACCTGCGTGCCATCCGCCATCCACTCGTGAACGTCATCACCCACCCCACGAACCGGGCGCCGGGACGGTCGAGCGGCTACCGCCTCGATTTCGACCGTCTCTTTGCCGCGGCCGCCGAAACGCGCACGGCCATGGAAGTGGACGGCGCTCCGGGCCACCTCGACATGGACGGCGAGATCGCGCGCCGGGCCGCCGCCGCCGGCGTCACCATCGCGATCGACAGCGACTGCCACCGCATCGACGGCCTCGCGCGTCAGATGCAGTTCGGCATCGGCACGGCCCGGCGCGGCTGGATCGAACCGGTGCACGTGCTGAATACGCGACCGGTCGAGGCCGTCCGCGCGTTCGTTGCACACAAGCGCGCGCGTGCCTGACCCGCCTTCGCCCTCGCGGTCGGGTCGCGACGCGACCCGACAGACAGTGCTGGCTGGACGGTCCGCTTTGGCGGACTGTCCCGGCGTGGCAAGCCGCATCGCGGTCTCCTGCATCGTCGCCACGCTCGCCTTCTGGGCTCACACGCAGACGCTGCTGCCGGGCGTCGACCCCGGCGACACCGGCGGCTTCCAGGCCGCCGTGCTGTGGCCCGAAGTGAGTGCGCGGCAGGCGTACCCGCTGTACTACAGCCTGGCGCGTCCATTTGTGAGCGCAGCGGCACCCACCGACCCCGCACGGGCCCTGAACCTGTTCTCGGCGATGTGGGGCGCGGCGGCGGTCGGCCTGCTCGTGTTCGTCTGCGCGTCCGTCACCGGTTCGCTGGCCGGAGGCGCCGCCGCCGGCGGCCTGCTCGCCTTCTCCTACACCTTCTGGACGCAGGCGGTGATTGCGGAGGTGTACACGGTGCACCTCGCGCTCATCGCGTTGTGTCTCGTCGTCCTCTACGCGTATGCCGCGAAACCGACCAGGGCCCGGCTCGCGCTGTTCCTCGGCATCTACGCGATCGCCTTCGGCAACCACTTCTCGATGATCCTGCTGCTGGTGCCGTTTGCCGTCTTTCTGCTGCAGGCGACGCCGGCGCCGGCGAGCCTGTTCAGACCGTCCGTTGTGTCGATCGCGCTCGCCGCGGTTGCCGTGGGGGCGCTGCAGTACGCGCCGAACTTCATGGCCGTGTGGGACGGGTACGACGCGCCAACCGGATGGGGCAACCGGGCAGCGGCGTTCTGGTTCGACACCACGAAGCAGGATTGGCGCGATCAGATGGTGCTGGGCATCCAGGCCACCCAGGCGTCCGACCGTTTCGCGATGTGGTGGTTCGACGCGCGTCAGCAGTTCGGCCTGGCCGGCCTGGCTGCTGCCGCTGTCGGGGCGATCGGCCTGTGGCGCATGTCGCGGCGGTGGGCGATCCTGGTCGTGACGGCGCTCGTCATCAACACGGCTTTTGCACTGACGTACAACGTGGGCGATACGCACGTGTTCTTGCTGCCCGGCCACTTCATGACGGCGTTCTGCGCGGGCGCGAGTGTCGCAGTCATTTCCCGCGGCGCGGGCCTTTACGGCCCGCGATGGAGTCGCAGGGTTCTCGTGACCATTGTTTGTTCGCTCGCCTTCGCGTACGTCGCCTGGCGCGGCTGGTCCACCTGGCCCGCCGTCGATCGGCATACGGACCGCCGCGCGCAGCAACTGATCGCCGGCCTGTCGCTGGGCATCGGCGAGCGCGACGCGCTGCTCGTCTCACAGATGAACTGGCAAATCGAAAACGTGCTGCTGTATACGCAGCGGCATCTTCGACCCGACCTGGCCTGGGTCCGGCTTGGCGACGTCATGTCGCACTGGCCGTTTTTCGTTCAAGACAACCATCGGATTGGCCGCGACCTCGTGCTGACACCACAGGCGGCCGCCGACGTGATCGCGGCATACGGTCCTGCCTATCCGGTGATACCGGACGGGGCCCTGCCCATTCGAACGCTGGAGCAGGCGGCCGATGCGGTGCCGGCCGGAATGCCCTACGTGTTGAGCGTGCTCACGCCACCGAGGGAAGAACGCCTGGATCCCGAGTCGCTGGCGGCCGCGATGAGGACACTGGCTGGGAGCAAGGCACCGGCAATCACCGGGACGGCATTCGAGGTGTTTGCCGGCGTGGCGGGAGAACCCGCCCAGTATCACCGCGCCTCGAATCGCCCGTTCACCGATCGCGTGCAGGTTCTCGAAGAGTCGCTGACCGTCCGCATGGACTCGTGGCTGCCGTCCGACACCTTTCGCCGGGCGGGCTTCGGCCACGTCCTTCGGGGCCGCGAGCACGTCATGATCATTGAGCGGGGCGTGAACCTTGTCTGGTTTGGCGGGGATGGCCGCGCATCTCAGCCGTTCTACTGGGCGAGCCTGTTTGCAGCCCAGCCACGGTTCCGTCTCCCGTCGGCCACACTGCAACTCGCGGACTTGGGCCTGCTGAGGCCCGGTTCTTAGGCCTGTCGGCCTGGAGCCCGCGGCCTCTTCTTGGCGCGAAGCTTGAAGGCACCAGAGGATCCGATGATGATTCGAGCTCCGTTCGTCCTCGTCGCCATCTGCCTGCTGACGGCGCTTCCCGGGGCCCAGACGCGCCCGGCGCCCGAAGCCGTGGCCCGATCGCTCCAGCAGCGGTACCAGGGCATCCGTGACTTTTCCGCGGACTTCGTCCATACCTACCGGGGCGGCATCCTGCGTACCCAGACTACCGAGCGCGGACACGTGGTCATCAAGAAGCCGGGCCGGATGCGCTGGGTGTACACGGCGCCCGAGCGGAAGGAGTTCATCTCCGACGGCCAGAAGGTCTATTCCTACCTGCCGCAGGACAAGCAGGTGATGGTGACGACGATGCCGCCGGACGATCAGGCGACCACGCCGGCGCTGTTTCTGGCGGGCAAGGGCGACATCGCCCGCGATTTCACCGCGGCCTACGCCGACACGTCGCCGGCCGGGACGACGAGCCTGAAGCTGACGCCGCGGCGGTCGGAGCCCGAATACGAGTACCTGATCGTCGCCGTCGATCCGGCCACGCTGCAGATCCGGGCGCTGACCACCCGCGACCGCCAGGGGGGCGATTCGACCCTGACGTTTGCGAATCTTAAGGAAAACCGGGGAGTATCCGATAAGGAGTTTGCGTTCCGCGTGCCGCGCGGCGTCGACGTCATCACTGATGGCACACGCAAATAAGATAATCGACGGATTGACGAATTTACGAATTGACAAATTGCCACATCCGTCAATCCGTAGATTCGTCAATTCGGCAATGCTGGTCGTGGCGCTGGGGATCTCCGGGTGCGCCACGACTTCTGCTCTCCGGTCAGGCGAGAACGCCGAGACGGCGCAGGATTACGACCGCGCCATCGTCGAATACACCCGAGCGCTGCAGGCCGATCCGGACAACCGTTCCGCGCGCCAGGGGCTCGAGCGCTCCACGCTTCGCTCCGCGCAGGAACACTACACGCGTGGACGGCGGTTCCACGTGGCCGGCCGGCTCAACGAAGCGCTCGTCGAGCTGCAGCTCGCGGCCGAGCTCAATCCGAACGATGCGACCGTTCAGCAGCTGCTCGACACCGTCCGCGGCGAAGTGCGCGCCGGCGCCGCCGTCGCCCGCGACGGCAAAACTCAGCTCGAGACGCTGATCGAGCGCTCGCAGCATCTCCAGCCCACGGGCCTCGCGCTGCCCGACATCAAGCTCCCGACATCCCTCACCTTCCGGGACGCGAGCAGCCGCGACGTCTACACGGCGCTTGCGCGGATGGCCAATGTCAACATCGTGTTCGATCCGCAGTTCCGCGATCAGCCGGTGACGATTGACCTGCGGAACGCGCTGTTCGCCGATGCGCTCGCTTCGCTGTCAACAGCTACGCGCAACTTCTATCGCGTCACTGCGCAGCAGACGATCACTGTCATTCCCGATACGCCGGCCAAGCGGACGGAGTACGAAGAGGAAATCGTCCGCACGTTCTATCTGAGCAACGCCGACGTGAAGGAAACCCTCGATCTGCTCCGGATCGTAATCGACAATCGCCGGCTGGCTCCGATCACGGCCACCAATGCCCTGTCGATCAAGGACACGCCGGAGCGCGTCGCTGCGGCGGGAAGCCTGATCGCCGCCATCGACAAGGCGCGTCCCGAGGTGGTCATCGACGTCGAGCTGCTCGAGTTCGATCGCACCCGGCTTCGCGAATACGGGCTTCAGCTGGCGTCGTCGGGATCGGCGGGGATCGACGGACAGGCGGATATCAACCGCGAGGGCTTCACGCTGCGCGACCTGCAGGACATCAGCAACTCCGGCGTCTTCCTCACGAATGTACCGGGCCTGTTCTACCGGCTGCTGAAGGCGGACACGAATACGCGCACGCTGGCCAACACGCAGCTGCGCACCTCGGAAGGCATGCCGGCGCAGGCACGGTTCGGCGAGCGCGTGCCGGTGCCGGTCACCACGTTCTCGCCCATCGCCACGGGGGGTGTCGCCCAGCAGCCAATTACGTCGTTCAACTACGAGAACATCGGCGTGAACATCGACATCACGCCGCGGACGCATCACGACGGACAGGTCTCGCTCGCGCTGAGGATCCTCGTCAGCAGCATTTCGGGCACCGGGTTCGGCGGGCTGCCCACGTTCGGCAACCGCGAGATCAACACGATGATCCGCCTGCAGGACGGCGAGACGAACCTGCTCGCCGGACTGATCCGCGACGACGAGCGCCGCGTGGTGGAAGGGATCCCGGGTCTCAGCGACATCCCGCTCGTCGGCAGGATGTTCGCGCACAACCGCCGCCAGACGCAGGAATCGGACATTGTTCTGACGCTGACGCCACGGATCGTTCGCGTGCTCGATCTGACCGAGGAAGATCTGCGCCCCTTCCGCGTGGGCCGCGCGGGCAGCGCCGGAACGGGTGGCGTCATCGATCTGCCAGTGGTACTCGACACGGCGCCGCCACAGTTGCCACCGGCCGCACAGCCGCAACCGGCTCCGCCGGCCGACGCTCCGCCGCCGCCCGCAACGCCGATCCAGCCGCCGCCGCCCGCCGCACCGGCACCGCCACCGCCCTGACCCGAAGTCGCTGCAGGTTTCTATCGCCTCCGCGCCCCTGCGGCCCGCGTTGTATTACACTATTGGCATATGGGTCATACACTCACTGTACGTCTTGACCGAGACCTTGCGGCGTGGCTGGAGCAGGAATCCCGGAAGACCGGGGTGTCGCAGGGAAAGATCGTCCGCGATCAGCTCGAGAAAGCCAAGACCGGCGGGGCGGTCCGGCCGTTCATGCGCCTCGCCGGCGCGGCACATGATCCGCGCGACCTGTCCCGTCGAAAGGGCTTCAGTCGGAAATGAAGGGCATCGCCGACACGGGCTTTCTGGTTGCCTTCGCGAACCGCACCGACACGTACCATGACTGGGCGGTTGGCCTTGCCAGCCGCGTCACCGAACCCTTGCTCACGTGCGAAGCCGTGCTCGCGGAAACGGCGTTTCACCTGCAGAACGCGTCGTCGGCCCTGGCGATGGTTGGGGAAGGCCTGGTTGCCGTGGCGTTCGAGTGCAACGAACACTCCCCGCAGCTCGCGGCTCTCGCAAAGCGCTACGCCGGCCGGAACCCCGACCTGGCCGATCTCTGCCTCATCCGGATGAGCGAGATCTATCCGCGACACAGTGTGATCACGGTCGACCGCGACGACTTTCGTGTGTATCGTCGAAACAAGCGGGACGCCATCCCCTTGATTTGCCCGCCGGCGCGCTAACGCTGTTCCTGTGGCACAATTCTGGCCGGCTTGCCAATCAGTCCAGGCACCCGGATCGGAGCATATGAGGTTACCGCCCTGCT
>Ga0214472_10004308_pt1 | contig 15019 bp, 15 predicted proteins | sample RVTome_6_FD_207662 | JGI IMG/M metagenome (GOLD analysis project Ga0214472, IMG submission 207662) | Soil microbial communities from uranium-contaminated site in the Upper Colorado River Basin, Wyoming, United States - RVT140D175 | ecosystem: Environmental > Terrestrial > Soil > Contaminated >...
CGCCAGCAGCGTATCGCTGCCGACACGCTGCGCTTCCATCACGAAACTGCCGGTGCCATTGACCGTGCCGCCGGTCACGCTATCGTCGGTATTTTTCTCTACCGGCATCGGCTCGCCGGTGATCATCGACTCGTCTACCGCGCTTTTGCCTTCGAGCACGAGGCCATCCACCGGGATTTTCTCGCCGGGCCGCACGCGCAATCGGTCGCCCGCATTCACAGCTTCCAACGGCACGTCGCGCTCCTCGCTGCCGTCGATAAGACGCGCTGCCGGTGGGGCGAGATTGAGCAAAGCGCGGATGGCGTTGCCGGTGCGCCTGCGCGCCCGTAATTCAAGCATCTGCCCGAGCAAGACTAACACCACGATCACCGCCGCAGACTCGAAGTAGACGCCGACATTGCCATTGTGCTTCATAGCGTGGGGAAACAGGCCAGGCAAAAGCAGCGCCACCGCACTATAAACGTACGCTGCGCCGACACCAATAGCGATGAGTGTGAACATGTTCAGATGCATCGTTTTAAGGGAGCGCCAGCCGCGTTTGAAGAAGGGCCAGCCCGCCCATAACACCACCGGTGTGCTCAGCATGAATTGCAGCCACAGGGAGACCGGTTCCGGGATGACGGATTCGAGATGCAGTCCGGGTGCCAAATGTGACATCGCCAGCAGAAAGACTGGCAACGTCAGCGCCGCTCCCACCCAGAATCGGCGCGTCATGTCGCGCAGCTCGCCGCTATCTTCTTCGGTCTCTTGCGTCACGGTTTTCGGTTCGAGCGGCATGCCACAGATCGGGCAGTCGCCCGGCTCGTCCCGCTCGATTTCCGGATGCATGGGGCAGGTGTAGACGACACTGCTCTGGGGTTTCCAGATCGGGTTTCGTTCCAATGCCATGCCGCATGTCGGGCAGTCGCCCGGCTCGTCGCTCGCGACGTCCGAGCACATCGGGCAAAAGTATTTGGCCGTTGGCGAAGGTGGCGCGCCCATCGAGTGCGCGTGCCCATCGTGAGACCCTGTTTGCAAAAGTCGGCCTGGAGGCTCGGAACTGACCGGCTGCAACTGAGCAAAAAACGTCTGCTGGCAATGCTCACTACAAAAATAGAACATCTCTCCATCGCGTGCGGCATGGAGGCTTGAGGTTTCATCAACCGTCATGCCGCAAATCGGATCTTGAGCCATCATGCAACTCCTTTTTGGATGATTCGTAGTGATGCCGAGGCTCGCCGCGACCGCCTCCAGCCCTACACCACCTGGGCCCAGCCTTTGGATCAGGGATGCATACGGCCGCTTCAACGTCGAGATCAGTAAGTCAAGGCACCGCTCGATTTGATAACATCGCCTTTCTCCGCATATCGACTTCTGGCATAATGCGCCTGCGATATTCGAGGTGCCGGTACGCTCTGAGATCATCTAATGCGTAGTGATCTTAACATCACAACCGGTACGCAGTCATAAAGTAACGTTAAATAAGCTCTAAAAAAGTTCTATTCTAAATGATGCCAGCGCACCCACGTCTCATCTTTGGCTCCTTCCTGCTGGATCTCCAAGACGAACGCCTCTGGCAGGGGACAGAGGTCGTCCGCATGGGTTCTAAAGCGCTCGACGTCCTGCGTTGTCTCACCGCTATAGAGCCTGTACCGTGAGTGACGGCAGATCGACCCGAGCTAGCCGGAGCGCTGATCCCTTTGGCGCGTCGCTGCCGCACGGGCTGTGGAGGCATGCACATCGATCCCGTCCCGGGCAAGTTCCACGGCGCTGGCCTTCGACGCGACGGTTCCAGGTGGATGCTGGTACCATCCAGGGTCTTGATCGTAACTCTTGAGCTGATCCCGGACTCTGACGAGCGTGAACATGCCGCCCGATGTCAGGTATTCGTTGAACGGCCCCATGCGGCTCTTCATGGGAATGGTATTCTCAGGCATGGGCATCACTTCCGCCATTCTGCCCATGGCCATGCCCTCGTTCCCCATGGTCATATAGCCCGGTAGAAGGGACCCGATGCGCTGGTCCATATCGCCCGGTTTGACGCCCACCATATTTGGAAAGTTGTGCCCCATCTGGTTCATCACGTGGTGCGTCATATGGCAGTGCATGGGCCAATCGCCCGGGGCATCGGCAATGAACTCAATGTTGCGCGTTTGCCCGACACCCATCAGCACGGAGGTTTCTGGCCACTGAGCGGACCGGGGAATATCCTCCCCATCGGTGGCGGTAATCCGGAAGTGATAGCCGTGCATATGGATGGGGTGGTGGTCCATCGCACTCAGATTCCCGAAGCGAATGCGGACTTTATCGCCGGTTTTACACACCAAGGGCTCAGTGGACGGAAAACATTTGCCGTTCATGGTCAGGATGTTGAAATCACTCATTTTCAGGGTATTGGGGCGGGAGGTGCCGGCTTCGATGGCCCACTCGCTGAGCATGATGACAAAATCGCGATCCACGTGGTATTCCGGCTTCGGGTGGCGCGGGTGGATGACGAACATGCCAATAAGCCCCATGCCTTCCTGGGTCATGACATCATGGTGGGAATGGTACATATAGGTCCCGTACTGCCGGAGGGTCCACTCGTATCTAAAGGTCTCACCCGGCTTGATATGTGGCTGGGAGAGACCGCTTACGCCATCCATCCCGTTGGGCAGATACATCCCATGCCAGTGCACCGAGGTCGGCACTTCCAAGCGATTGGTAACGTAGATGCGGATGCGTTCGCCTTCAACCGCCTCTATGACGGTGCTGTTCACATAGTTGTTATAGGCCCAGCAGGTGGCCTTCAAGCCCGAGTCGAAGTGATGCTCGACTTCTTCAACAATTAAGTGAAAGATTTTGACACCCTTGACGATCTCGAACGGCAGGGTGTAGCCGGTGGGCACCACCACCGGCGTGTAATCGCTACCGGGACGTCCAGGTGGCAGCGGCTTCACATTGACCGGCCCTCCACTGTAGCTTTTTTCCCAGTGCAGGAGGTTGCCCTCGTCGTCGACCTTCAACGCCGACGAGGGACGATAGTTTCTAGAGGGGCGAGTCGTCCTGGCCTGGACACCGCCTGCCCATGCCACCAGGCTGCCGGCGGCGGCCGTCGCGAGACCTAACACGTTACGTCTGGAAATACCCATGATGATGTCCCTTTCGTCGTTAATGGCCACCGCTGTCGGCGGCACCGGTGGACCGAGCTGGCATGACGCTCTCCGCCCCGCCTGAACGCGGTAAGCGACCACTCAGGAGGTGGTCGAGGTCCGTCCGGGCCAACCAGTAGTTGAGTTGCGCGTCAATATAGGCCGACGCCGTTTGAATTTGACGCTCTTGAGAGCGTAAGAGATCAAAGACGCCCATCTGCATGGCGTTGTATTGCAACTGGGATTCGTTGACGATGCGCTCACGCAGGGGCAGCAAAATATCTCGGTAGTACACGGCCTGGCTCCGGGCGCCCTGCACCCGGTCGCGCACGGCGCGGGCCACCGATCGAGTCCGCACGGCCATGGCGTAGTAGGCGTGTTGAGTCCGGCGCAGAGCCACTGCACCGCGACCGATACGCGCTTGCCCTTGATCCAACAGGGGAAGGGGGAATACCAGGGTGGGACCAACTTCCCACTCACCGGCATCCCGCTCCGCCAGAGTTCCCACTTCCATATCGGGGAGTAGCGCGGTGGCTCGGTTGAATCCCAATCGTTCACCCGCCACGATCATCTCTTGTCTGGCGATGCCCAGGTCAAGGCTTTGACTGAGCGCTTGACGCTCGAGTCCCTCGACCGGTACCGGTTGGGTGGGAATGTCGGGGAGACGTGGGTCGACGTCCCAAGCGGTCTGCAGCCCCCAGAACCCCATCAAGTCATTGAGCTGTTCCCGGCTTTGGCGCCGCGCCATCTCAGCAGCAGCGAGCTGTAATTTTGCCTCCTCCGCCAGCGCGCGCTCCCCTGCTAGATCGAGGGCTGTGATGTTGCCGGCTTCACGGAGACGCTGCGCCACCTCCCAGGCGGCAGCGAGCCCTCGGACAATCGCCTGCTGTAACGCCACCCTCTGTTCATTGGCTTGATGGCGATAAAACGCGGCTCGAACACTGGCCGCGAAGTCGAGCACTTCACCCGTCACCTGCAATTTGGCGGCTTCAAACTGGGCGTTGGCCACCCGTTTCCGCAGCGGCATGTAAAAAATATTCAGAAACCCAAGGGCCACGCCCAACTCCAAGGTCGGGTCACCGCCTTGCAGTGGAAACCTCGCACCTAAATCAAACATCGGGTTTTCCAATAGCCCCGCCTGCACCAGATCGGCTTGGGCCACCCCGAGTTCGGCGTATGTCGCCTGCAGGCTGCGATTATTGAGCAGCGCAATCTGCGTGGCAGTGTCAGCGGTCAGCTTACCCGCTGAGAGCTCGCGGACCTCCTCCGCCACTTGCGCATCTAGCTCCGTGCCCAGATTCCAGGTCAGCGGCATCCCACCTCGGTCTTTGACCGCTGCCCTCAGGTCGGAGAATCCCGCGCGCTGATCAAAGCTGGCACAACCCGTCAAGAGAGCGAGCAGAATAACGACACCACTCACCTTGGGTTGCCACCACGCACGACCGGGCAAATGCGGTCGGCACTCAGATGTCATCGATGTTCTCCTATCCGTTGCTGTCATTGGTCCATTTTTTCGATCTGTACGATCGCGTTTTTCTGCGGATCGATAGTAAAGTGGATCTTGTCGCCTGCTTTGACGCCTTCAAGAAGCGACGGGGGCTCCACCCGGTAGCCCATGGTCATGGCGTCCATAAAACCTTTAATCGCCTTGTGGTCGACCACGATTTGGTGACTACCTGGCACCACCGCGATCACGTTTCCCTCCCCCGTGACGGCCTTTTCGTCCGCCTGGGACACCGGTGCTTCAGCCGCCGCACGCTGCGCCATCGCTACCACCGGCTGAGGCGACGGCATGTCCGACGCGCCGTAGGCAAGCGTGTTGGACGGCGGCTCATCCGGCACCGTCACCGCCTCTGGATGCGCCGGATGGGCGGTCGTCAGCGGCGGCGGCGTGTAAGCAGTACAGGCAGTGAGCGCCAACAGGCTCAAAAGGAGTAGTGCGTGCTGGAATGCCCTCGATTCTCCTCTTGGGGTTGCCATCATGGTTTGATCTCCTCAATCTTGACGATAGCCTTTTGCTGCGTGTCGATGGTAAAACGAATGTGGTCGCCCGCGGTGAGTCCGTCGAGCAAGGACGAGGGATTGACGGTGTAACCCATCGTCATGGCATCCATAAAGCCTTTGATTTCCCCATGATCGATCACGATTTGTTCGTTGGCCGGGACTAAGGCGATGACGTTCCCTTCACCGGTAACGGATTTTGCCACTTCACCCGCCTTTGACTTAAAGCCCCGATGGAACTGGGCGTGCACATAGGCCAGGACATCCCACCGCTGGTCTTCGCTCAAGACCGTCTTGAACGGCGGCATGGTCGATTGCATGGATTTAAATGGCTCGACCATGCCCCCCTCGCTGACCCGCCAGAACAGATAGGCATCGCCGTCGCCAGGCTGGTTATGAAAATGATTCGTCAGGTCGGCCGGGGGATGGGGCAGACCCTTGGCTGCGGGTCCCGTTCCCCGGCCATCGGTGCCGTGGCAGCTCATGCAGTTGGTCTGGAAAAGCGGCTTGCCACGGGTAATGGCGGCAGCGTCCGTCCAACGCGTGCTGCGTTTGCCGGCATATTCCGGTGGGGGCGTCTCCCACCATGGATGTCTGTGGGTGCCGTGGTGCCCATGATCGTCGTGGGCATCTGCGGACACCTCTTTCTTTCCTTTGTTATGAGGATGATCATCATGCTGGCCGTGCTTTGCATCCGCCGTTGCCATTGTCGAGATAAGCCCAAAGGCCAGCACCACTGCGAGCCCAGACTGGTAGTGTCGTTTGAACATACGAAGGTTCCTCCATTCAGCAGATCAGCCAGTGTCGCCGCTTTTATCAAACCTCACCAACGAGCTGCAGCAGGCTCAATCAAGCGACATCAATACCACAAGAGGGCTCAATTCCCATCATCTGAAATCGGTGCGGCTGGCCACCGGAATACCCCGGTACACGAGCCTGGTGAATACAGCTATGATGAAAAGCGATTGGGCCTAATGAACTTAAAATGGCTGCATTGCAATCCATGACGACATGGCGTGTTGGGCTGGCGTAAGCGCACCCCAAGACATGCCGCAGTCGGGGCCTGCAGCCCATATCGCAAGGCGATTGAAATGTGTCAGTCTACAGGAAAGAGCGAGGCGGGATATCGAGTTCAAAAGTAGGGACAAGGGGTTTTACCACAGGAAGCAAAACGTCATACTTGAGGGCCGACAAGACCATGAGCCGATCAACCGATGGCATGACCGCTGCGATGCAAGCCATATCGTCGAGGGTCGATGATGCGGTCTTATCATGAGGGTCATGATGATCGGCGCGCGGCATGCCATGCGTATGTGGTGAGGCATGCAGTTGGCATGAGACACCCAAAGCAGCCACGATACCCATGCAGAGGATCGCAAAAATTTTGGATATCTTGCGGGTCATATCTGTCTACCGATCAGGATCCAGCAACGCTAACGAGCTTGTTGCAAGCTCCAGAAATAAGCACGGGGAAAAAGCCAATTCCTCCTCGTAAAGATAGGGTAACGGCATGGTCCTTGTCAAGGAGGGAACTCGCATTCTTGCGCACGCGCCTTGGTGCTTTCCTGCAACGCACGCACTTACGGCGACCCTGTATTTCTAATGTTCAAGGTAGCGGCAACAGCAAGGAGCGGTGAAGATAAAATCCGCGTTGGTGATCGTTCAAATAGATTCTCTGCCGCCAGGTGATGATCTGGCCACGATTTTGGTGTATCCATCTCCTACCGACTGGTTTAGAATGCCTCCCAAACCATCTCGCTAACATAGGTCTCAACAAGGAGGAAAAACGCATGGACGGACCGGAAATCGTGGCTGCTGCTTTGGGCGTTAACGCCGGCTTCATCAACATGGCGTTAGAGGGGCTCACGGACGAAGATCTGATGAAGCAACCCAACGACCAATGCAATCCCATTGGCTGGACTCTATGGCATCAGTACCGGGTGGAAGATCGGATCATCTCAAACATCAGCGGACAAACTCAGACCTGGATCGACGGCGGCTGGCACAACAAATTTGGCCTCCCCGCAGACCCGGATCAGGCGGGCGGGGGCGACACGCTGGAACAGGTAAGAGCCTTAAAACCCACCCTTGAAAACTTGCAAGGGTACAGTGCCGCAGTGCGGGAAAAAACTCTGGCAGTCCTGCCGACTCTGAGCCCAACCGACCTCGACCGCGAGCTCCCGGCCCCGGGCGGAGCGACCCGGAAGGCCGGGGAGTTTTTGGGGATTTTGATGCTGGACCATTTTCACCATAGTGGCCAGGTGTGCTATATCCGTGGTTACTTAACGGGTAAGGGCTGGTTCCCCAGGTAATGGCCTAGAGCCAAGAGGCGTTACCGCACCTCATGTAGGCCCGCTAGGTTCAGCCGCCACGCCGCTAAACGATGGTCATGCCAAGATTTTTATCCCCGCGTGGCGGCTAGGGCGCCCGAACATGAAAGACGCTAAGAAGTTTAGACAAATGGAGTCTTCATCACAGAGCTGAGAGGGAAAGACAAGCAAATGAAATACGACGTGATTGTCATTGGCGCGGGTTCGGCGGGCGCAATTCTAGCGTCGCGACTGACAGAGGATCCGAACCGTTCCGTATTGCTCCTAGAAGCGGGTCCAGACTACCCGGATTTCGATCACTTGCCCGAAGAAGTCAAGTACGGCTATGCGACTGAAATCGATATCATGGTCAGCGACCACAACTGGCAATTTGTCGGCAAGGCCACCGACGACGCCCCGGAAATGCTGGTGCCGCGCGGCAAGGTGACCGGTGGCTCCAGCGCCATCAACGGGCAAGTGTTTCTTCGCGGCGTGCCGGAGGATTACGATTCCTGGGCCGAGATGGGCAATAATCAGTGGGGCTTCCAGGAACTGCTGCCCTATTTTTGCAAGCTGGAAAACGACCAGAATTTCCACGATGAAGTCCATGGCAACGATGGCCCGATCATCGCCCACCGGTTTCAGCGCGAGACCTGGCTGCCAAGTCAAGTCGCCTTCTACGAGGCGTGCCGGGCGGCGGGCTTCCCGGATTGTGCCGACCACAATCACCCCGACTCCACCGGGGTTGGCCCGACCCCCTTCAACAACCCCAACGGCGTCCGCTACAGCACCGCCCTGGGCCATTTGAGCCAGGCCCGGCACCGGCTCAATCTGACCATTCAGGCCAATTGTTTGGTGCGTCGTCTCTTGTTCGATGGCACCCAGGCCACCGGTGTCGAGGTCGAGCGCGGCGGCGACACCTTTGTCGTCGAAGGCGCCGAGATTATTCTCAGCGGCGGCGCCATCGGCTCCCCGCACATTCTCTTATTGTCCGGCATCGGCCCGGCAGACCAACTCGCCGGTTTGGGCATTCCCATCATCGCGGATCGCCCGGGGGTGGGCAAGAACCTCCGCGACCACCCACTGGTGTGGGCGACCTGGCGCACCAAGCCCGATTTCCCTCTGGACGGCACCGCGCCGAGGATGCAAGTCTGCCTGCGCTATACCGCCGAGGGTTCCGACTTGCGCAACGACATGAAGATCTCCATGCAATCGTTCGCCACCGAGCGCATCAATCGCGGCGGCAATCGCATGCAGCCGCTTGGCATTCGCATGACCGCGGGCATTCAATTGGCCGCCGGCCAGGGCGAACTGCGGCTCACCTCCAGCGACCCCAAAGTGCAACCGCAACTGGATTACCGTTATCTAGAGGAAGAAGTGGACCGCCAGCGGCTGCGGGAGGCCATCCGGCTATGCGTCAAGCTGACCGAGCACGCAACGTTTAAAGACATCATCGCGGAGCGCGTGGAACCCACCGACGCCGACTTGGCGTCTGATAAGGCATTAGATGCCTGGTTGCGCCGCGAGGTCACCACCTCCCAGCACATTTCATGCACCTGCAAAATGGGTCCGGAGTCGGATCCCATGGTGGTGGTGGATCAATTCGGCCGCGTCCATGGGATTCGCAATTTGCGGGTGGTGGACGCCTCGATCATGCCCGACTGCATCCGGGCCAACACCAATGTGACCACGATGATGATTGGCGAACGAGTAGCGGATTTTATCCGGCAAGGGATGTAGGGAGGCGCAATGGCCTCGCGGGCCCGGATTGAGAGCACTCCTGATGGCCGGGCAAGCGGTGTGCCCCAAATCACACCGAAGGGGTGTGCGGCGTCACCGTTTTGCCGGCCATGTTCCGCTATCTTTGGGTCTCTTAGGCATGTCCCATACGACTCGGCTGTGGTGCCCTATCTAACGTCAGGAGAGCGATCATGACCCAGCAAGAACAACTCTGTAAATGGCTGCAAACCCTCCCGCCGCGTGAGGAGTCTTTCCTGCGGTCACGCTTCGGCATTGGGACGGACGCCGCTGACCTGCTGCGCCTCGACGCCCCCACCTCCCCTCTCACCACCCAGCAGGCTCAGCAGCTTGAACTCCAGGGCTTGCGCCAGCTCCGCAGGGCCCTGCCGATGATCGGCGCAGGACCCCTGGTAGCCACGGACCCGTTAGGTGCGGCCTTCCTTCGCGGAGCTTGACACGCGGAGCTTGACATATTTGGCACACCGGAAGTCTCGTGCGAGAGAGACGCCAGACGTCTACCCAACCCCGCGCTCCTGCAGTTTGTCCGGTGTCACCAACTCATAGAATTCGATATCAAAGGAGATGAGTAGCTCCTGCATCTGGGCGTTGTCCCGAAACACCGACTCGGGCACGTTCGCCCGCCGAATGGGCTCGATGCGTTCCTGGGTCCACTCGGCATAGACAACGTTCGTCTCGCCAGGCAGTCCCTGCCCTCCAATGTAAATCTGGGCCTTGTTCCGGCCTTGAGCCTCATAAGCCTCACAAATCTTGGTGAGTAGTCCTGCGACTTCCCAGACTTTTCCGGGTTTTGTGCGGGCAACTCGTCGGATCACATACATGATGCATTCTCTCCTCTTACACGATCGGCAAACGATATGAAAGGGGTCAAACCACTGGACGGCAAAACCAGCTCACCGCCTCGCCAGACCTGGCTCGGTCGTTTCGCCTCAGGCGCCAAGCCTACACGGGACTCTCGTGGGAATCAACGGAGAGGCACCCTCGGCGCCGAGACTTGCGGCGTCACCATGAGGACGCCATACAGGGGTGGAAACCCGTCAGGTAGCCGGGTATGCACCACTAAAATAGGACAAGTTATGGACAAACCGGTCTGCAAATGACATGATAACAGAGGTGATTTAGGATGCGAGGGTCCCGCATTGATCTCCCATCATCTTGACCGGAGGCAGGCGATGAGCGAACTGGATGCTCGATACGAACGTGGGCAGGAAACGCGGCGTATGTTTGGCGGTGGCACCATTACCAACGCCGGCTCTATGTCGCCAGCTTGGGAACTCGCTCCCGACTTGGAGCGCATTCTCGGAGAAGTGCTCTTCGGCACCATCTGGAAACGTGAAGCCCTTAACCCGGTACAACGCGAGATGATTACCTTGTCAACGCTCATCGTGCAGGCCCGCGAGCCCCAGTTGCGCCGGCATCTTGGCAACGCGCTAAACGTCGGCTTGACCCCGACACAGATTGTCGAACTCATTATCCATGACACCTGGTACGGCGGCGCCCCAGCTGGTCTGAACGCTCTGATCCTGTGCAAAGAGGTGTTCGACGAACGCGGCATTGAGTTCGTCCTACCCCGGAGTCACAACACCCACGAAGATCCCGACAGCCTGTTCGAGCGGGGCGACCAGTATCGCATGCAGTATATGGGCACCCAGCCAAGCACCCGGCCGGCCCCGCCGACGCAGGCGAAGCAGGATTTTGGCCGCATCACCGGCGAATACTACTGGGGCTCGACTTGGACGCGCCCGGGCCTGGACCTACACAGCCGCTGTATTTGCACCATGACTTGCCTGGCGGCGCTGGGGTGCGAAGGCCCTTTGCGCAGCCATATCCGCGACGCCCTGAACATTGGCTTTACCCAAGATCAGGTGATCGAAGTCTTTATGCACCTGACGCTTTACGGCGGCATCCCGTTTGCCCGGGGCGCGATGGACATTGCGAATGAGATCTTTATCAACGGCTAGTCAATTGCATCTCAGGGGTTTTTATTGGCCCCACAAAGTCAATTGCATCTCAGGGGTTTTTAGTGGCCCCACAAAGTCAATTGCATCTCAGGGGTTTTTAGTGGCCCCACAAAGTCAATTGCATCTCAGGGGTTTTTAGTGGCCCCACAAAGTCAATTGCATCTCAGGGGTTTTTAGTGGCCCCACAATGACGTGAGAGGGAGGATGAACATGGATCATTTGGAATTACACGGCGAGCCGCCGACCAACTTGACCACGCTAGTGGTGGGTTTTGGGGGATGGATCGATGCTGGCGAGGCCGCTTCAGGAACCATGCGGCACCTTGTCCGGCGCCTATCTGCCTCGCATCTTGCCTCCATCGACCCCGAGGAATTCTTCGTGTTTTCCCAGGTGCGGCCGTCCATTCGTCTGACTGCGGAGGGGGTTCGCGCCATTCGATGGCCGAGGAGTGAATTTTTCACCTGGCAGCCGTCGGAGGGCGAACCCGGCCTTCTTCTGTTGCGTGGTATGGAGCCCAATCGGATGTGGCGAACCTACACCAAGTTGGTCCTGGACTTAGCCGAGCAATGCGGGGTCAAGCGGATCGTCTCCGTCGGGGCGCTCTTGGCCGGGCTGCCGCACACCCGGCCGCCTCGCGTCACGGGATACAGCACCGATCCCGACTGGCGAGCGCGGCTAGAGGATTGGGGGATTTACCGTCGCCCGACCTACCAGGGCCCGACCGGTATTGCCTCGACGGTCTTGGATGCGGCAACGCGCCGCGGTATGTCCCATCTCTCGTTTATGGGGCAAGCGCCGCACTATCTTCAGGGGGCTGCCAACCCGGCGGTGCGACAGGCACTTCTGAACCACGTGACCCGCCTGCTCGACATTGAGCTGGATATGTCGCGATTGGATGAAGCGGTGAAGGCATTTCGCGCCCAGTGCGATCAGGCGGTGGGAAATGATTCCTCCACCCGGTCCTACGTGCGGCAACTAGAAGAGGAATACGACTCGGAAACTGATGAGGCACCGCCACCGCTGCATGAAGAAGACCTCAACTCTGACAGGCTGATGCAAGAGTTAGAGGATTTCTTGCGCGAGGAACGCGAAGGTGATGGCGAGCCCTAGTCGCCACCAAAGACCCAGGGGGTGGGCGTGCTATTTCGTCTTGTCACGGAGGAAACGGTGCACCGCATCTTTCGACTTGCGCGACAGTTGTTGCATCAGCTGAAATGATATCGGTGAGATCTCGTATTGTGAGGTGATGTCCGCCAGCATCTTTAGCCAGAGCTTGGCGGTCATTTCAGAATCGGCCAAGGCACGGTGAAAGACCCCGTCGCACCGCCCCGATCTCAATGACCCGATCGCCATAGTTGGGGGACAAACCCGTGGTTTCAAAGTCGAGTACCACGACGGTATCAGCTCGTTTCGTCTGAGTCGGTTTACGCATGTTCACCAGCCTACCCAGTAGGACCTCCCCGCGCCATTGACCTGGCTCAGATTTATTTGCCAATAAAGGCCGCTATTTTTTTCATTCACGATAGCCGGTACTTCCAGCATGGGGAAATGTCCCACCCCGCTAATGACGTCCAGTTCAGCCGCGGGGATATGCTGCTGCACGCGTTCCATCCAGGGCGTGATTTGACCCGGCTGCAGAGACACGCGAACGAGTTCCGTATTAACACGTTTATAGTTTGTCTTTGGCGGCATCATAATTATCATACAGCTCCATGTCCGGGCTGTCCCACTCCTCGGCAAAGCTGCCCAACTGTTCCCTCAGGGCCGCAGCTTGGGCCGCATCAATGCCACGCGCTCGCAGGTCGAGGTGGTTCGTCTCCAGGAAGGTCACGATAACCCGTGTTTCGTCCTGTATATCTTCAGGGCGTTCGGTCAATTCAATTTTGCCATCTCGATACACGCCTTCTACGCTTTTGAGCATACCATCTCCTTTCCTCCATGGTACCAAAGCCTCACTCGCTACTCGCTGTCTGCCCGGTAGACGGATTGGGGATCCTCGTTCACCCCCAGCACTTCCGTCACCGGGATGTGATGCCTTTGTCGTGCAAGTCGAGCAAATCACGTACATGACCGACGACAAATTGTCCCGCCTTCAGAAGTTAGCCTCATTAGGTGTTGGCACCTCTAGCATCTCGCAATCGAGGGGGCATTCAACCCCGTTTCACGCCATCAAGAGCCTCCGTTACAACCGGTTTTTTCCGGGGCTTCGGCGGCGATTTAGGAAACGCGATCCATATATCTATGTAATCATCGAAGTCCCAGATAGCCATTTTAAAACCCCTGGCGATGTCGTCGACAACTTTATATTGCGCGACCGTTCTCATCGTAAATCGAGTCACGAGGCTGTGTCGGTCGGGCATTGCTGTGTCGGTGACGGAAATGCTTGCCGCATTGTCCGTGAAACAGGCGGCGGCACTTTTGAGAGTCGCCAAGCGCTCATCGGTGGCTGGGCCGCTGGTTTCGATACCTACTTCAACTTTCACCTTATACCTCCTCTCTCCAGTGTCGGGGCGGCAGGTGTTTACGGGAGAAAATGTGGTTCATATCTTCTCCACAGATTCTTCAACCGATTGGCGTGCGTTCACGATTGAGCGTTAATACATCATCAACGGACAACGTGGCAACGCAACGGGTTCGGCCGTCGCGATCCAAAAACTCGACTTCAAGACCATCCGGGGGCAATAGTTCCACAACGGTGCCGACATCGCCCACTTCGACGTCGGTGTCGGGCGGCTCTTTCAGTACCGCTACGAGATCCAGCAGTTTAGGTTGCCGAGACTGGGTCATGTGACATCTCCTACAGGCCTAAAGTATATAGCACGTCACCAAGCGTGGTACGGTCTCACCACGTCGAATAATCCAGGCCGATCGGATCATTGCTTGGCCAGTAACCCCCTGAAACTCGAAATCAATGACATATCGTTGTCCGTGTCGGTCCGCATGCCCCAGTACAGCCTCGCCATCCACGGCTGCCACCCTGAGAGCCTCCAGTAGTATCCCTGCATACTCGCGCGTCAATCCAAGCAAGGCCCGAAAGAGCTGGGCTTTGTGCTTGCCCTGTCTCCATGGCAATATAGGTTACCTGACTACCTTCGATTCGATTAAACACAAACAACTCTGAGCGCTTACACACTGGGCAATCATACCGCACGAGCCATGGGAATGCCGAGTGAAAATGGCCGCTGCCGCAGGCAGGGTCGCATACCTTGAGGGCAAGAATGGCTTCTTCAGCATTGGGCTTACGAACGGCTCCATCCAAAACCGAATCAAGGGCTGAATCCAGCAGGCACCGGATGAGACTCGCAGGGGTGCAATAGCTTCCCGTAGTCTTGCGCTCGTGGCCACCGGCGGTGGTTAGATCAAACGTGGCAGCATCGGTATTCAGATCAGGATGCAGTTCCGGCAGTGCGTCAGCAGTAGCACGAAAGGCGATCCAGGCTCCAAGAAGACGCTGCCAGCTCTGGCTGATCCGTTCGTTCAGACGCTCCCTGGCGACGAGATGGTAGGAGGCGTCATCCAATCCCGACAGGTCCTTATCTCTATTGACAAGGCGCTGTAACAGGTCCGCCGGCAGGAGGCTTCCTTCTGTCCGGATGGTGGTAAACAGGTCGCGAGCCTTCATAAACGCGCGCCTCTTAATGTCGATATGTCTCGCGTGGCCAAAGACGTGTTAGGCGTGCAGTCGCGAGCATGGTATAATCCACCATCGTTGAGAGGAGCACCTTTTCGTTTCTCGGATATTTCCTGATAGAGAGAAGACATGTCATAGACCCCCACCTTACGGAGGGGGCTTGGAAGAAAATACCTTCCGAGCGTAAGTCTTGACTACCGCGTGAGCATTCACCACGGTAAGTACTTCCGGTTGCTTCCCTAGACCGGA
>Ga0214472_10004309_pt1 | contig 15015 bp, 13 predicted proteins | sample RVTome_6_FD_207662 | JGI IMG/M metagenome (GOLD analysis project Ga0214472, IMG submission 207662) | Soil microbial communities from uranium-contaminated site in the Upper Colorado River Basin, Wyoming, United States - RVT140D175 | ecosystem: Environmental > Terrestrial > Soil > Contaminated >...
CGGCGGCGTCGTTGCCGAGTACCGCGGCCAGGCGGCGGCGCTGCTGACGGCTGAACGGACCGCGCTGAACTTTCTGCAGCGGTTGACCGGCATTGCGACGCTGACCCGTCGTTTCGTGGACGCCGCCGCAGGACGGCTGACCGTGCTCGACACGCGAAAGACGACGCCGCTGCTGCGCGCGCTGGAGAAGTACGCCGTGCGCGCCGGCGGCGCGGTGAATCATCGCGGCGGCCTGGACGAGGGCATTCTCATCAAGGACAACCACATCCGGCTCGCGGGAGGCGTCGAGAAGGCGGTCACGCGCATGCGGAAGGCGAACCGCGAGATGCCCACGGAGGTGGAAGCGCAGTCGCTCGACCAGGTGGACGAGGCGCTGCGCGCCGGCGCCGAGATTGTGCTGCTCGACAACCTGTCCACCCCCGACATCATCGAAGCCGTCAAGCGCTGCCGCGGCCGGGCCAAGACGGAGATTTCCGGCGGTGTCACGCTGGCGCGGATGCCGGAGCTGGTTGGAACGGGCGCCGACTACGTGTCCATCGGAGCGCTGACGCACTCGGCGCCCGCTATCGATCTGAGCTTCGAGATAGAGCCCGCCTGAGGCGCCCACGGGCCACCGAGGCACCGAGGCACCGAGGTAGCATTGCAAAACATCTCGGCGCCGCGCCGTCTCGGTGGCCCGTGGCGGTAACAGGCGCTCCCTTTCAGATGATTCCGCGGCCTCTACCCGACGAGTTCCTCGAGCCTCTTGCGCGTGCCGCGGATCGTCTGGGCATCTTCAGAGAGCAGATCGTCTGGTACGCGGACGCCACATCCACCAACGATCTTGCCGCCACGATGGCCGAACGCGGCGTCGCTGAGGGTCGTGTCGTCGTTGCCAACGCCCAGTCGGCCGGCCGGGGGCGCCAGGGGCGAACCTGGGTCTCACCGCCGGGCGCCGGCCTCTATATGTCGGCGGTGCTCAGGCCGCACGAGCGCGCGCTGCCGCTGCTGACGATCGCGGCAGGTGTGGCGGTGGCCGAAGGGATCCAGGCGGCAACCGGCCTCGCGGCCGACGTGAAGTGGCCCAATGATGTCTACGTGCACGGACGCAAGGTGGCGGGCATCCTGGCCGAAGCCAGCTCGTCGAATGCGGCGGGCGCGATCCAGCACGTGATCCTCGGCGCCGGCATCAACGTGATGCCGGCCGCGTTTCCGCCCGAGGTCGCCGGCCGCGCCACGAGCCTCGAGGCCGAGCTGGGGCGTCCCGTGGATCGTGGTCTGCTGCTCACCGAGTATCTGTGTTCCCTGGCCTCGCGGTTCGACGACCTGCAAAGCGGCCGCCCGGCGGCGGTGGTTGGCGCCTGGCGCGCGCGCGCGGCATCCATGCTCGGGCGCCGGGTGCAGTGGGAGGGCGCGGGCGCCACCCGCAAGGGCGTGGCACTGGACATCGACGACACCGGCGCGCTCGTCGTGCGAACAGCGGCTGGTCCGGTGCGTGTGACTGCAGGCGAAGTCAGGTGGGTGTGAACGACGATCCCGAAGGGTACTGCCGCGACGTGGAAGCGTATCTTTGCCGTAAGAACGATGGCCACCTGATCCGCATCGTCGGCCCAGCGTTCGAGCAGGTGTGCGGCTGGGCGGCCAAAGGCGTTCCAAGCAAGGTCGTGCACCGCGGCATCGATCGGTACTTCGAGCGGTACTACGCCAAGGGTCCGCGGCGCCGGCCCGTGCGCATCGAGTTCTGCGAAGCGGACGTGCTCGACGTCTTCGACGAGTGGAAACGGGCAGTCGGCGTCGCCCGAAGCCTGCGGGACGAGACCGGGGAAGAAGAAGGCGCGCGCAAGCAGGGAACACTGCCCGCACACCTCGAGCGCGTCGCTGCCCGGTTGACGGCCCTGCGGGCGGGTGAGGATCGCCGCCTCGACGGCGTGCTCGACGACATCGTGCGCGAGGTGGACGGGGCGCGCGGCCGATCGAAAGGGCTGCGCGGCGATGCGCGGGCTGCGCTGCTCGAGCGGCTGCGCGCGCTCGATGCGCGGCTGGTGGAGGCGGCGCGTGACGTCTGCGACGAGCCGACGGTGCAGCGGCTCGAAGCGGACGCCGACCGCGAGCTCGCGCCCTTTCGCCCGCGCATGCCGGCGGAGGCCTATGCGCACTCGAAACAGGCATGCCTCGAGCGCCTCATCAGGGAGCATCTGCGTCTTCCGACAATCGCCTTCGATTAGGTGCGACGTGCGGTGGTGCGACGTGCGGTGGTGCGATGGTGCGATCGTGCGACGGGCGATGGAGGAACCGTGCTGGAAGCGGGGGGCGAGCTCGATCTCGAGATAGAGAAGCCGGCTGTTGGCGGGCGGATGCTCGCGCGTCACAACGGCCAGGTTGTGCTCGTCTGGGGGGCGATTCCGGGCGAGCGGATCCGCGCGCGCGTCGAGCGCGTCGGGCGCGGCGTGCTGTACGCGGAGACCGCGGAGGTACTGGACGCGTCGCCGGATCGCAGGCAAGCCGGTCATGACTGGCGCTGCGGCGGAAACGCGTACGCGCACATCGCGTACGATCGGCAGGTCCGTCTCAAGGGCGAGATCATCCGCGAGACGCTCCGCAGGATCGGACGCCTGCCGCTCGAGGAACCGCCGATCGTCATGCCGTCCCCCGAGCGCGGGTATCGGATGCGGGCGCGGCTCCACGCACAGGGCCCTCAGCTGGGTTTTCTCCGCGAGGGCACACATCAACTGTGCGATGCCGGCGCCACGGGGCAGTTGACGCCTGCCGCCGCTGAATGGATCGCAGCCGCCGAAGGCGTCCTGATACGGGACGGGCTGGAGGGGCTGGCGGCTGTCGAAATGACGGAAAACATTCAGGGAAACGAGCGAGCCTGCCACCTGGTTCTGCGGGCCGGCGTCGAGGCCGCGCCGTTCGCGGCCCTTACCGATGCCGAGCCGCTGACCGGCGTCTCCGCCGAACGGGAGGACCGTGCCGGTGCCGAGCTCCTCGCCGGCAGTCCCTGGGTCAGTGATGTCCTGCACCTGAAGGCCGGTGACGCGGCCTCCGCGCTTCGTCTTCGCCGCAGCGCCCGCGCGTTCTTCCAGGGCAACCGGTTTCTGCTCGAGCCGCTCGTCCGGCATGTTGCCGCGCTGGTGCCTGATGGACCGGTCGTCGATCTCTATGCGGGCGTCGGCCTGTTCGGCCTCTCGCTCGCGGCAGCCGGGATCGAGGATGTCACACTTGTCGAAGGCGATCCCGTCAGTGGCGCCGATCTGCAGGCCAACGCCGAGGCGTTTGGAACACGGGTTCGCGTCGAGCGCCGCAGCGTGGAAACGTTTCTCGCAGGAGTAGGGCGGGTTCCGCGACCTGTCCGCCGGAGCGGTCCGCAACCGCGGACCGCTCAGCCAGCACCGGTTCGTCGGGTCGCGCAGCGACCCGACAATGGCGAAGGCGGAAGCGGATCCGCCGGAGCACACACCTTCATCGTCGACCCGCCGCGCACCGGCATGTCGAAGGAGGCGTTGGGCGGAATCCTGCGGCGGGCACCGGCGCGCATCGTCTACGTGTCGTGTGATGTGGCGACGTTTGCGCGCGACACACGTACGCTTATCGACTCCGGCTACGAACTCGGCGCGGTCACCGGGTTCGACCTCTTTCCCAATACCGCCCACGTCGAAACGATCGCCACGTTCTCTCGTCCGGCATCGGCATGAATGACAGCGCTGTGCCCCGCGCTTTGACAGCCGGGGCCGGGCGTCATACCATATATGGCAGCCATATGGCTGACACGCAGAAGACCACCGTCTATCTCGATCCGGCGGATTACCGCCGCCTGAAAGCCATCGCACGCGCGCGCGGTTGCGCACCTGCGCAATTGGTCCGCGAGGCGGTGGCGCGGTACGCCGCCAGTGAGACGCCGGCGCGCCAGGCGCGCAGTGTGGGCGCGGGTAACAGCCGCAAGGGCGACCTCAGCGAACGCGCCGAAGAGCTGCTGGCCGGCTTGAAGCGGCGGTGATCGTCGCCGATACCGGGGCGATCATCGCCCTCATCGATCGCAGCGACCGCCATCACCGGGCATTGCGCGACCTCTACCAGCAAGACCCGTCCGCCTGGGTGCTGCCGTGGGCGATTCTCCCTGAAGTTGATTATTTGGTCGGCGCGCATCTGGGCGCCCGCGCACAGGAAGCCTTCCTCGCCGATCTCGCCGATGGCACGTTCAGCGTGGCGTGGGGCGAGGAGAGCGATCTCGACGAGGCGCAGCGCCTGTCGGCGCGCTATCCGAAGCTGCGGATAGGGCTGGTCGACGCCGTCGTCATTGCGACCGCTACTCGTCTCAAGGCCCGGGCTATTGCGACCCTCGACCTCCGGCATTTTGGGGTGATCACGATTCCGGGAAGCCCAAGGCTCTTGCCGCGCGATCTGTAGCACCCCTGCATTTGTGTATCGATGATCGATGATTTGAGTATCGATTGGACCATTGGGACATCGATCCATTGGATCATCATTGATGCATCGGATCATCGTCGATTCATTTGATCATTGACGACCGTGACTGCGCCCGTTCGGCTGTTCTGATGTCGGACGCCGCGTGGCAGGACCCGCTTGGGACCCACCAAGGCTTCAATGAATCCTCGTGAATGTTCCAATGATCCCATAGTGCTCCACTGCCATCGATGATCCGATGTGGCAATCGATGCTCACATCATCGATCGTCGATGTTCAGATTTTCCATTATAATCCGCCGACTCAATGAGCCTCGCGCCTGGCACCCGGATCGGCGCGTACGAGATTCAGTCCCCGCTCGGATCGGGCGGCATGGGCGAGGTCTATCGGGCCAGAGATACCAAGCTTGGCCGGCAGATCGCGGTCAAGATTCTGCCCGACGATTTCCTCAAGGATCCGGCGCGCGTCGCGCGCTTTCAACGTGAAGCGCAGGCGCTTGCGGCGCTGAACCATCCGCACATCGCGCAGATCTACGGGTTCGATGACACCGGCGACATCCACGCGCTGGTGATGGAACTGATCGAGGGCCCGACGCTCGCCGATCGAATCGCCCGACTCCTGCGGCGCTGCCTCGAGAAGGAGCGCAAACGCCGGCTGCCCGATATCGGCGTCGCCCGGCTCGAGATTGACGATGCGATTGCCGCGCCAGCGTTTGCAGCAGCAAACGCCGAAATGTCAGGTCAGCGCCGTGGACAACGTGCCGCATGGATCGCCGCGGTAATCGCCGGCTTGACAGCTGCGACTATCGGTGCGCTGCATGTCACAGAACGACCGCCGCAGCCTCCGTCCCCGATCCGCTTCCACGTAGTGCCGCCTGCGGACGCCTCATTCCCAAGCGGTGACGAGCCAGGTCGGCCTCAGGCGATATCACCAGATGGCCGGCACATCGTTTTTCAGGTTCTGCCTGCCGGTGGCGGTCGGGCAGTGCTTGCTATCAGATCGTTTGATGTAGACCAATCACGGCAGCTGCCAGGGACCGAGGACGCATCCTTTTTGTTCTGGTCGCCTGATAGCCGCTTTATCGGCTTCTTTGCCGACGGCGCGCTAAATCATCTGGTCATCGATGATCGATGATTTGAGTATCGATTGGATCATTGGGACATCGGTTCATTGGATCATCATTGGAGCATTTGGTCATTACCGATCGGTGCCGCCGCGGCCCCGGCGACGTGTGGCTGTTCGGTATGAGGCGCCGAAGATGCGCGCCAGTTCTTCGGCTTCGACGAGCAGAGGCTCGATGGCCGCCGTGGTACTCTGGATGTTCGCGTTCAGCATTCGCTTGAGCCAGAACACCGATTCGTCGGCCTCCTCCGACACAATCCCTATCGTGGATGTGAATTCGGCGTGCGAGCGCGCTCGGCGCGACGCGCGATAGTTCGCTGCCGTCGACGTGGAAGAATCCTGATACTGACCGGCGAGTCGCCTCGCCATGTCAGTCTTCGGCAACCCTTCGATGAACTTGAGCGAGAGATCCGCGAATGCGTCCGTGCGGGCTTGCAGTTCGTCGGCCTGGCTCACGCCGCTCGGCAAAGCAACGCAGATGCCGGACATCAATTTTTCACTGATCCAACGAATGCCCCAATGATTCGATGATGATCAAATGACTCAATGAATCGATGTAGCAAGAAATGCTCACATCATCGATCATCGATGATTGAAATTCTGCACACTCTCAGATCTTGCAAGCCTCAACGAATCCTTCGAACAGAGATCTGAACTCGCCGGTTCTGTAGAAATTCTCAGGATGCCACTGAACGCCCAGGGAGAAGCGGCGTGAGGGATCCTCAATCGCTTCGATCACACCATCCGGAGCTGTCGCCGTCGAGACCAGCCCTTCGCCCAGCACCTTGACCGACTGGTGGTGCCGGCTGTTCACGTCGCACGTGTCGCCCGCCTTGAGGCTGTCGCCGGCGACGCGCGACAGCAGCGAGTCCTTCTCGATCCAGATCTCGTGCGCGAGGTCGAACGCGTTGTGCGGCGGGACGGCCAGCTTGTGCTCGAGCGTGCCCGGCAGCTCGCTGGGAATGTCCTGCACCAGCGTGCCGCCGCGCGCGACGTTCAGCACCTGGATGCCGCGGCAGATCGCGAGCAGCGGCAGGTCGCGGTCGAGCGCCAGACGGATCAGCTCGATCTCGTAGTCGTCGCGCCCCGATTCGGCCGCGTCGAACGCCGGGTGCGGCGTCTCGCCGAAATGCGATGGATGGACGTCGCCGCCGCCGGCCAGCAGGATCCCGGCCGCCCGCCGCATGACGTCCGCGGGGTCGTTGATGCCCGACTCGACCACCCACGGCTCGCCGCCGGCGCGGCGGATCGACTCCTCGTAGTCGGGTAGCTTGCTGCAGCGCGCGATGGCAATTACAGGCATCTATTTATCGATGATCGATGATTGTAATCATCGATCGATACACCGGCACATTGAAATATCGCACCAACATCGGTGCATCGATCCATCAATCGATGCATCGATGATGAATCGATGCCCAAATCATCGATGAGCAAATCGATTGTCAAATCATCGATCATCGATGCTTACATTCTCGGAGGGACCGCAATCCCCATCAGGTCGAGGGCGCGGGTCAGCTGGTCGCGGAGGTAAATCACCGCGCCGGCGCGCCACCGCCGTACGTCGTCCCGTTCCTCGTTGAGGATTTGCGATCGATGGTAAAACGCATTGAATGCCTGCGCGAGCGAAAATGCGTACTTCGCCAGCACCGAAAACTCGAGTGTCTTGATGACCTGCTCGACGATTTCATCGAGTCGCGAGGCGTCAAGCACCAGTGACCACAGCTCGTGGCTGCCATTCTCCCCCGTCAGCTCCGCGGCTGACACGTCGCGCAGCGAGGCGAGCAGCGCGGCCTCGTCGAGGCTGTCCCGCTGCTGCAGCTTCTGAAAGATGTTGTTGGCGCGGACGACGGCATACTGGATGTAGGGTCCACTTTCGCCCTCGAAACTGAGCGCCTCCTCGAGGTCGAACGCGATGATCGTGCCGCGCGAGAACTTGATGAGAAAGTAGCGCACCGCGGCAATGCCGATCATCGCCCCGATGCGCTCGCGCTCGGCCTCGCTCAGCTCCGGGTTGCGCGTCGCCACCTCGCGGCCGGCGTTGCGCATCAGCGTGTCCAGCAGGTCGTCGGCCTTGACCCCCAGCCCCTTGCGGCCCGACACCTCGACGAACGGCCGCTTCGCGTCCTCGGAATCCGGGGCCGGCGCATGGCCCAGCTCGCGCGCGGTGGCGTGCGACAACGCCACCATCTCATATGAGAAGTGATGCGATCGCTCGGCGCCTTCCGGATGGCCGGCTGCGAAGAGCGCCTGCTTCAGCAGCTTCTGCAGGTACGACTGCCGCACGTCGATCACGTTGTAGACGTACGCCGCGCCGCCGAACGGGGGATGACTGTTCTCGCCGCCGTGGGAGGTCGTCGCCCACAACGGCCCGTGAGGCCGATCCACGAAGATGCGGTACTGGAAGTCTCTGCCGAGAAGCCCCAGCTTCCAGAACTGGTAGGCGATGTCCTTGCCGACGTAAGTGACGACGCCATTCGATCGGACGATGACTTTCTCCCGCTCTTCCTCCGCGTCCTCATGGGGACTTGTGCCGTGGGCCTTGTGACGTGGGTCACCGTCATCCTCAATGGCCATGACCCAGCAGCCCTTCAGTCGGCCCTCCGTCTGCAGGTACACGGCGCCGCTCGCCTTCAGCACGTCGAACGCCTGGGCCCAGAACTTCAGCCGGAGGATGTCGCCTTCCCACGTGAGCAGGTCGTAATCGACGTTCATCCGCGCCATCGTCTTCAGGTGGCAGCGGACGATGCGATCGGCGATGAAGGCGCCGATGTCCGCCGCCTCGTTGCCGCCATGCTCGATATCGTGCAGGGTTTCGGCGCGACGGCTCAGGCGCTCCTTGTCCGCTTCGTACCATTCAGTGACGAGCGCGTACAGGTCCCAGCAGTAGAAGTCGAAGCGTGTCGAATCCGCAATGGCGCGAATCTCGTCGAGCGTCTTGCCTTCAAGCACCCGGAAGCCGACGACGACGTCGGCCACCTGGACGCCGGTATCGTCGATGTAGTTCTGCACTTCGACCGGGACGCCGCGGAACCGGAGGACGCGGACCAGCGTGTCGCCGAGCGCCGAGTTCCGCAGATGGCCGATGTGCGCGGCCTTGTTCGGGTTGATCGCCGTGTGTTCGACGATCGCCTTTGCGGCGGCCGGCGGCGGCGCCGCGGCCGGAGCCCCTCGACTTGCGCTCGGGGCGCCCTGAGCGTCGTCGAACGGCGCCAGGCGATCGAGCAGAAATCCACGGCGTTCGAGAAAGAAATTCAGGTAGCCGTTGGGCGCGGCCGCCACGCGCGTGACGCCTTCGAGCGTCCCGAACGCGCCGGCGATCTCCTGCGCGATCGCGCGCGGCGCCTTTCGCAGCCGCCGCGCCAGCTCGAAGGCCACTGGCGTGCCGAGATCGCCGAGCTCGCGGTTCGGCGGATATTCGAGGACGACCGCCGGGGCCTCCGCCGCGTCGAGCGCGTAAAGCCGGACAAGCATGCGCGTGACGTGCGCGCGCACGCGGTCATGGACCGGAAGAATCATCAGGCCTCGGGCTTTCGATTGCGATTGGATGGATCGTGCGGTACCCTTTTCACGTCCGATCCGTTTCTGGTGTATGTCCTTCCCGAATCATTGCCGGCCGCTCCGATGTCGCGGCCGGAACATCGCGCTCGAAGGCCTGTTGTAGGTAGAAAACAATCAGTCCGAACACTCCACCAGATGTCATCACCTGCGGCGTGCCCATTCTAACAGCCGAGCATGATTGAGGCCGGCATCGGACGTCTCCTCGTCGCGAGCCTGCACCAGGCGATCGCCGACCTGCTGCCCACGCGCCTCGAGTTCTACGAGGCGTGGCTCAACCCGACTGGACTGCGGGACGGCCGCATCGGCCTGGCGCCGCTGGCGGCGGTCCTCAGCTTCCTCCGGCTGGAGGGGGGGCAGTACACGCTGGTGGCCGCGCGCGCGGGCGAGTACACGGCCGAATGGTGGGTGGCCGACTTGCCGACGTTCAAGCGGGCGATTATCCGGGCGGCGCCGCCGGGGCTGCGCGTCCACCTGGTCATGCGCCTCGCCCGGGCGATGGTGCGCAGCACCTACCGCGGCAGCCGGGCGGTTGTTCGATGGCGCAGGGGCAGGGGCGCGGTCGACCTGCGCGGGTCTATTTTTTGCGAGGTCCGCGATCGCGTCGAGGCGCCGTTGTGTGAGTTTTACGCGTCGGCGCTGCGGCGCCTGCTCCTGCTGTTCAGCCTCGACGCCGAGGTGGGCCTGGAGCAGTGCCGGGCCACGGGAGCAGGGCAGTGCCTCATGGTGATCCTCGTTCGGGCAGAAAGCGCCTCCGCATGAGACGGACCGCTGCCCTGTGTCTGGTTTCTGGCGTCTGGTGGGCGTGGGTCGCCGGCGCCGCCGGGCAGATTGTCCCGCCTTCGCCTGCAGCTTCCGCCTTCGCTGGAGCCACGGCGGACGGGTCGGCGCGGCAGGCTCCGGCGGCCACGCCTCCTGCGCTCCACCTCGTCATTCCCTTCGACAACGAGAGCGGCGAGCCGCGCATCTACTGGCTGAGTGAAGGGTCGGCCGTCCTGCTGACCGACGGCCTGGGTACGCTCGGCGTGCCGGTCATCCGGCGCGAGGATCGGCTGCGCGCATTCGACCGGCTGCGGGTCCCGCCGATCGCCACGGTAAGCCACGCGACCGTCATCCGCCTGGGGCAGGTCGTGGGTGCGGTCCAGGTGGTCATCGGCTCTTTCCAACTGGACGGAGACGACATCGTCGTCCGCGCGCGGATCATCCGGCTCGACACTGGCCGGATCTCGACGGAGTTCATGGAGCGCGGTCCGCTCAAGGACCTGCTGAACATCTACGAGCGGCTCGCCCGGCGGATTGGGCCCCCGAACGTTCCCGACACGGCGCTGGTGCGGACCTACCCGACGCTGCCGTCGTTCGAGCAATACATCAAGGGGCTGCTGGCCGAAGCCCCAGTCGCGCAGATCGCCTTCCTGACGCAGGCGTTGAAGCTGTATCCCGCGTTCCAGCGCGCGCGCGTCGCGCTCTGGGAGGTGCACACGTCGCTCGGCGAACACAAGGAGGCGCTCGCCATTGCGAAGGAAGTGCCGGCCAGCAGTCCGCTGTCGCGGCGGGCGCGATTCCTCGCGGGCGTGTCGATGATCAATCTGGGCCAGCACCAGGCCGCCTTCGACGCCTTCACGGCGCTCAATCGCGAACGGCCCGATCGTGCGCTGCTCAACAACCTGGGCGTGGTCCAGCTGCGGCGGCGCGCCGCAGCCGCGAAAGCGCCCGTCGCCGGCGGTTCCGCCGTCTCGTATTTCGGCGAAGCGCTCAAGCTCGATGACACCGATCCGGATGTCTTCTTCAATCTTGGATACGCGTACTGGCTGGAGCGGGACACATCCGGAGCCATCCACTGGCTGCGCGAGACGGTGCGCCGCAACCCTGCTGATGACGAGGCGCACTACCTGCTGGGCGTGGCGCTGCAGACAGCGGGGAGCGCGGCGGAAGCGGCGCGGGAGAAGGATCTGGCGAAGCAGCTGGGCGCCAATACCGCGCAGGCGGATCTCGAGCGGCTCGAGCTCGATATCGACGTGCCGGACTCGCTGCGAGTGGACGCGGCGGTGGTCGAGGCGGAACAGCGGGATCAGCGGGACATCGCCGCCTTTCACCTGGACCAGGGGCGGCACTTCTTTGAGGAGGAACGCGACGAGGAAGCGATCGCCGAGCTGCGCCGCACCGTGTTCCTGGCGCCGTACGACAGCGAGGCGCACCTCCTGCTGGCGCGGATCTACCTGCGAACGGGCCGGACGCAGGAGGCGATCGACGCGCTGACGATCGCCGTCTGGAGCGATCCGGCCAACACCGAGGCGAGCGAGCTCCTCGCACGTCTTCGGTAACACCGGAGCCCATCCGTGCTAAGATGTGCACGCTTCAATGTCAGACGAGGGATTTCACGAGATACAGCTAGACGGTAAGCAACTCGTGTTTCTCTTCATGGCCGCCACGGTGGTGGCTGTCGTGATCTTCCTGTGTGGCGTGATGGTGGGCCGGGGCGTCTCGACCCGAACGTCCACTCCGATAGATTCCCCCGAACAAGCCGCGCTCGATCCGACGGCGTCACTGGGTCTGCCGGCGACGCAGACCGTCGCGACCAGCGAGAACGCGCCGCTCACCGCACAGGAAACGCTGACGTATCCGTCGCTGCTCGAGGATCCGAATCCGCCGGCCGAAACGCTGGCGCCCGCCCCTGAGCCTCGACCGGAACCGGCGCCGCTGGTGATGACGCCGCGAGCCGAAACACCAAAGCCCGCTCTCGCACCGCCGCCGAAGCCGGTCATTGCGCAGCCGAAACCGGCCCTCGCCGCCGTGTCAAAGCCTGTTGCCGCCGCGCCGAAGCCGGTGGCCGCCGCGCCAAAGCCGGCCGCCGCACCCACGCCTGTCCCGGTAGCCGGAGGCCTTCCGCCTTCGCGTGACGCTACGGCGGACCGAGGTCAGGCCTCCGGACAAGCTGCCGACTCGGCACTGAATGAGCCGCCTGGCAACGGCTTCGTCGTTCAGGTCGCTGCCGTCCGCCAGCGCGCGGAGGCCAATATCATCGCGCGGCGTCTGAGCGGCAAGGGCTACCCCGCGTTCGTCACGACATCAGGCGCCAATTTCCGCGTGCGCGTCGGCAAGTTCAACGACCGGCGCGAGGCGGAATCGGTGGCGGGGCGGCTCGCACGTGAAGAGCAGTTCAAGCCCTGGATCACGCGGTAAGTTCACTGCCGCGCAGCCGTTCTCACTTCGAAGTCTCTTCTCGTTCGCGTTCACGTGTGGGCCGCTATGCGGCCCACACGTGAATTTTGTTCCCGCTGTGTCACCGCATAGCGGTCCTAGGCGCGCGGAGCGCGCCAAAGAGATACAGGCAACCAGCCGAGGGGCTCCGGGGATATCAAGGGGCGGAGCCCCTTGGCTGGTTCGAACGTTCGTCCTACCACGTGGCGTCCGCCTTCAATGTTGGACGTCAGCATATCGGTAGACCACGGTCGCCATGCCACCGACGATAATCGCTCTCGAATGTCGCTATTAGAGATCGCGAACCGCCGAAAGCATTGAGCCGCCCTGTCAATCCGGTCTGCTTGGAAGCATTCTTTCGCAAATTTGCACACTCGCGCCCCCGTGGCCTCGTTTGTGCAAAATCTGGGAGTGCCCCCAATCAGTTGGTGTGATGCCACGCAGCCGCGTCCAGCACAGGAGGCAGGCGAGATGGGTTCAAAATTCCCGCTGAGAACGATCACGCGCAGGGCTGTTCGACCGGCCGGTGTGGTTCTCTTGCTTCTGTCGGGAATACTTTCGCTGTCGAAGGCGATGACGGCAGAACCCGTCAATCTGCTCGTAAACGGCACTTTCGAAACGGGCGACTTTACAGGCTGGACGATTGGCGGGAACAGCGTGAACAGCGGTGTCGCTGTTGACGGTCAGGTGATTGCCGGGACGCAGGCGACGTTCGGGGAAAATTTGACAAACGTCCACGCCGGCAAGTTGGCAGGGTTTGCGGTCGTCCGCACCTCGCCCCTTGAGCAAATTACTCTGACCCAGACAATCCAGGTAGCGCCATCGACCACTTACGACGTCGGCTATTTTGTCAACACGGACGCTCCCGCGCTTGCGGGGTATGCCATGGTCTGTGATGACACACAGATCAAGGTCGGCGACACGTTTCTCAGCGTTACCGGTTGTGGGCCACTCACGACCGCAGAAGGGAACGGGCCGAATCCCTCGGACTTCCGGCACGTATCCGGTTCTTTCTTCACGGGCCCCGATCAGACCTCGGCAACCGTCACCTTCACAATTTCCGGAAGCGGCACGGGTAGAGCAGGGTTCAACTTCGACGATTTCTACGTGAACCGCCGCCCGTCGCCCCCTGTCGCCGACGCAGGCCCGGATCGAAGCGTGAACGAAAACGAGGAAGTCACGCTCGACGGGCGGGCGAGCAGCGATCCCGACGGCGACGCGCTGACGTATGCCTGGGTGCAGGTCGGCGGCACGGCGGTGACGATCTTCGACGCGGCGACGGCGCAGCCGACCTTCACGGCACCGTTCGTCCAGCTAGGAGGCGAAACGCTGACATTTGAGCTGACCGTCACGGCCAACGGCGAGAGTCACACGGACACTGTCAGCATTACGGTGGTCAACGTGAACCACACGCCAGTGGCCGACGCTGGCGGCGACGCATCGATTGCCGAGGGCTCCCCGGTGATGCTGGACGGCACCGCCAGCTTCGACATCGACGGCGACCCCATCACGTATATGTGGGTCCAGGAAAGCGGTCCGGCGGTGGCGATCACGGGCGCACATACCGCCACGCCGACCTTCACAGCACCGGTCCTCGACGGCGGCGGCGGCGCACCGGACGTCGTCGCGACGCTCGTCTTCAAGCTGGCAGTCGATGACGGCTTCCCGCAGGACGCGCCGGCGCCCGGGTACACGTTCGCGGATGTCGAGGATACGGTGACGGTCCAGATTACCAACGTGAACAACGCTCCGACCGCGGACGCCGGCGCCGATCAGATCGTGAACGAGAACCGGGCGGTCACCCTCAACGGTACGGCGAGCAGCGATCCAGACAGTGACCCGCTGACGTATGCGTGGGTGCAGATCGCCGGCCCGGCCACCGTTCTTACAGGTGACACGACGGCGACACCGAGCCTGACGGCTCCGTTCGTCAGTCCCGGCGGGTCGGACCTTACATTCCAGTTGACCGTGGACGACGGCTACGGCGGCACGGCCGCCGACATCACGGTTGTCCATGTGCAGAATGCCGGCGACCCGCCGCTCGTCTCCGCCGCGCGGCCGACGATCGCCTGCCTCTGGCCGCCGGATCACAACCTCACGTCCGTCGGTATCATCGGCGTCAGCGATCCGGACGACACCGTGACAATCGCTATCGACCATGTCACCCAGGATGAGCCGACAGACGGTGCGGGCGACGGCGACACGGCAGTTGATGCGGTGATCAATGCCGACGGCACGGTGCTGCTGCGCGCCGAGCGCTCCGGCAACGGTGACGGCCGCGTCTATCATGTTCACTTCACCGCGTCGGATCTCGACGGCAGCGCCTCGGGCGTGGTGACAGTCTGCGTGCCACACGACCGGAGAACCGTCGCCATTGATGGCGGCGAGCTCTACGACTCGACAAAGTAACGCGGCGAACGGCCGCTGCTCTATGCCGCGGCGGTCGTCGGCGGCTGGTTGGTGAATCGGCTGTGGCCGCTGCCCGTCGGAAACGGCACGGCGGTAACGAGTGGTGCGTGGCTGCCCGTTGCCGCCTGGGCCATTCTGGCTGCCAACAGTATCGGCCTGTTCCGGCGGAAGCACACAAGCACGATCACGTTCCGCCCCGCAGGCACGCTGTGATCTCCGCGCCGTACACGGTCACTCGAAATCCGATGTGCGTATCGTATTCACGTCGTGTGCGCCGTTGACTGTGACGGCCTTGAACTGGATCACGCGCTGATTGCACATGTC
>Ga0214472_10004310_pt1 | contig 15015 bp, 12 predicted proteins | sample RVTome_6_FD_207662 | JGI IMG/M metagenome (GOLD analysis project Ga0214472, IMG submission 207662) | Soil microbial communities from uranium-contaminated site in the Upper Colorado River Basin, Wyoming, United States - RVT140D175 | ecosystem: Environmental > Terrestrial > Soil > Contaminated >...
GATCTGCTCACGGTGAGCCGGTACGAGGCCGGGGAGCTGGAGCTGAAGACGGTGGACGTCTCCGTTCCCAGGATGCTCGTTCCGCTGGTTGACTCGTTTCGACCGCAGATGGAATCCGAGGATAAGCAAATCGCCCTCGACTGCCCTCCGGAACTGCGAGCGACTTTCGATACGCAGCTGATCGCACGGGTCGTCGAGAACTTGATTGGGAATGCCGCCAAATACATCCCGGCGGGCAGCGGGCGGATCCTCGTCCGGGCTCTGCAGCGGGAGCAGCGGCTGATCATTTCTGTGCGCGACAATGGGCTCGGCGTGCCGGATGACTACAAAGAGAAGATCTTCCAGAAGTTCGTCCAGGTCCCTGAAGAGAACCCGGATATGCGCAAAGGGACAGGGCTGGGATTGGCTTTCTGCCGCATGGTCGTCGAGGCCCACCGAGGCGAGATCCGGGTGAGCGACATCCGGGACGGCGGCAGCGATTTCACTTTCTGGATACCCGTGACCGGGTAGGTCAAATCACTAAACTGAATGGAATACGACCGAGTCCAGCTGCAGCAAGACATCCACGAACTCTACGCCCGCGAACACGCCGAACTGGGCGAGCGCGGGACGCTCGACCTGCTCGATAGGGCAAGGGTTTGGGATCTCTCCGGCACATTATCCCGCGGTGGGGTGATCGTCTTCCCGCACGCCGGGGTCAAGGACTGCGGCCGCCAGATCGCCGCGGCCGTCCATGCTTGCCTGGACAGCGGGGCAGATCGCGTCCTGGTGATCAGTGTGCTGCACGCTTTCACCGACGAGATGGAGACGGCCCGCCGCGAGGTCGCCGCCGGTGTACCGCACACAGATTTCCGTTTCTGCGGGATCCAGGGGCCTGGAGCGCCGTTCGGTAGGAGCGAATGGCGGGCGGACCATGCCCTGATCAGCTTCCGCCATTTCTGGGATGCGGAGACCCGCCGCCGGGGAGTGACCGGGCCTGAGGTCGTCGAGCGGTATCCCTACCTGGCCGGGGGCAATCCGGGCAGCCTGCCGGGCATCGAAGAAACGGTCGACCTGGCCCGCGATGCCGCCATCGTCAGCACCGCCGATCCGTTCCACCACGGCATCGGTTATGGAGATCCGCCTGGAGAAGCCCTGGTCCCCCAGGAAGGCGGGCTCGAACGCGCGCGCGCTTCGATCGAAGCCGGGATCGCCCTGCTCGAGCAGCAGGATTTCTGGGGGTACAACCAGCACTGCGTGGAGGCGAAAAGCGATGCCCGCGACGCCGGGCAGCTTTTCACCTACCTGCGCGGGCCCATGAAAGGCCGCATCGTCGACCTGACCTTCAGCGAGGCAGACGAATTGTATAAAACCCCCAAACCGACCTGGGTGGCGACTGCCCTGATCGATTGGCAGCCATGACAGGCGCACACCGCAGTCTTGTCGAAGCAAACAAGACGTTCACCCTGACGAGCTGGACCGCCCAGGCTGCCTGGGATCCGATCTCGATCGTCCGCGGCGAAGGCGCCTATTTTTGGGACGCGGATGACCGCCGGTTTCTGGATTGGTCGTCACAGCTCTTCAACTTGAACCTCGGGCACGGGCATCCGGCCGTCATCGCGGCGATCAAGGACCAGGTCGGCCGGTTGCAGTATGCCATGCCGGGGCTGGCATCTGAGCCGCGCGCCAGGCTGGGCGAGGCGCTGGCCCGGATCGCTCCCGCCGGGCTGACGAAGACCTTTTTCACGACCGGCGGCTCCGATGCGATCGAGAACGCGATGAAACTGGCGCGGCTTGCGACCGGCCGGCAGAAGATCCTGTCCCGATATCGCGCTTACCACGGCGCCACTTTCGGGGCGATGTCGGCCGGCGGCGATCCGCGCCGGCTGGCCAACGAGCCCGGGATCCCCTGGATCGTCCGCCTGCCCGATCCTTACGCCTACCGGAGCCCGCTCTACACCGGGCGATCGCAGGGAGAAGGGGACCGGGCGGTGATCGAGATGGTCGAGGAGATCATCCTGCTCGAGGGGCCCGAGAATATCGCGGCGATCTTGCTGGAAGGTTATTCCGGGACGAGCGGAATCATTCAGGGCGGGGATGAATACTGGCGCGGGATCCAGGCCTTGAAGGAGAAATACGGCCTGCTGCTGATCGTCGATGAGGTTCTGAGCGGGTTCGGCCGCACCGGCAGGTGGTTCGGAATCGACCACTACCCGTGGGTCAAACCGGACCTGATCGCCATGGCGAAAGGCCTGACGGGCGGCTACATCCCGCTAGGCGCCGTGATGATGACCGACGCGGTCGCAGGAGCCTTTGACGAACGCACCTTCTACGGCGGGCTGACCTACAGCAGCCATCCGATCGCTTGCGCGGCAGGAGAAGCCGCGGTGTCCGCTTACGAGGCAGAAGGGTTGATCGACCGGGCTCGCGACCTGGGACTCGAACTGCGAGCGGGGTTGATCGATCTGGCGGAAAAACACGAGATCATCGGGGAGATCCGCGGTGCGGGTCTGCACTACGTGATCGAACTGGTTCGCGACCGGGAGACGCGGACACCTCTTAGCGATTTCAACGCACCGCTTTCCCCGCCGGTGAAGGCGATCGCCGCCGGTCTGAGAACCGCAGGGATGAGCACGTTTGTAAAGTGGAACCTGATCTTCTGTGCACCCCCGCTGGTCTCCGGAACCGACGAGATCCGGACCGGCCTTGAAATGATCGATCGGACTCTGGAGGAAATCCAGGTTGAATGAGCATACCCCCACCGGGCTGAAGGCTGACCGGACCGAGCGCATCCTCCAGATCGACTGGGATGACGGCTTTCGGAGCCGGATCCCCTTCCCGCTCCTGCGCGCCGCCTGCCCTTGCGCACAATGCCGGGGCGGGCACGAGAACATGCGCGACACTCCGGACCCGGACGTTTTTACCATTCCACTGCAAAATGCCCGCGAGAACGAGCTCGCAGATATCCAGGCCGTCGGGAACTATGGAATCACGATCGCCTGGGCGGACGGGCACAAGTTTGGAATATACACCTGGGATTATCTGCGCGCCTTATCCGATCCCGAAAACTAATCCGTTTTCATTCCTCTTTGTCGCGTTTGTAATCCACGAACCGGTATCCAACTCCTCGTTCGGTCAGGATGTATTTCGGCTCGGAGGAGTTCTCCTCTAATTTCTGCCTCAAGTAATTTACATATAAGCGCACGTAGTGCGGTTCGTCCTGGTATTCGTAACCCCATACTTTGGTCAGGATCTGATCGTGGGTCAGCACCCAGCCGGCGTTCTGGACCAGGTGGTAAAGCAGGCGGTACTCTGTCGGGCGCAGCTTGATGAGTTCGTCATCCACCCATACCTCACGACGGTCGAAATCGATCTTCAGCCGATCATCGATCTCGATCGGCCCGCGGGAGCCCCCGCGGACGATCTCGGACCGGCGGAGGACCGCCCGTACACGGCTGACCAGTTCGCGCGGGCTGAACGGTTTCGAGACGTAGTCGTCTGCGCCCAGCTCGAGGCCGCGCACCCGGTCGTCCTCCTCCCCCTTGGCCGTAAGCATGATCACCGGGACGTCGCTTTCCTCCCGTATGCGGCGCAGGACCTCGAATCCGTCGATATCCGGAAGCATCACGTCCAGGAGGATCAGGTCCGGGAGATCCTCCCGGGCTTTGCGGACAGCTTCCTTCCCGCGGACGGCATCAAAGACCTGAAAGCCGTCGTGTTCGAGGTTTAGACGGATGAAACGCGCCATTCGCCTTTCATCCTCGACGATCAGGATCCTTCGGTTGGCAAAATCAGGTTCAGCATTCATAAGGGAGGGGGCCTGGTCTATTCGCGGACGAAGCCGATGATCTCGTCTTCTTCCGACGGAATCAGCTCGATAAAGCTGATCCGGTGCATCGGCCAGTAGATTTCGGCGACGCCGGGATTCAGGTAATGGAGCACCTTACCGTCCAGGCGTCTCGGGTTAGTGAGCCGGACGAGGAAATGGGTCACGTCGGGAAGCTCTTCCACTTCACCAACGACGGGGTCCTCCTCGGTGAGGTGAACGATGATCGAGAAAGCCATGGACGACTCCTTATTGAATAAACAGGATCTGCAGCGTGCACCTGCCGATCCTGACCATGTCTCCGTGGTTCAACTTCACCGATGATGCGGGGGAAACCCTATTTCCGTTGACCCACGTACCGTTGGTTGAATCCAGGTCTGATATTTCGACCTGGCCGGAATCGGTGATCTCGATCTCGGCGTGCAGGCGAGAGACGCCCGATTCGGCGCCTTCCCTTGCGCCGAAGTCGATATCCGGCTGAAACGCGCCGTCCAGCCGGCCGATGATATAACGCTGCTTGCCGACCAGTTCGTATTCTCTTCCGTCGTCCGGAAAACTGACGCGAATCCCGGCCGGCGGACCGGGTGCAGCCAGAGAGGCTTCCCGCTGCAGGCGCTCACCCCTCGAGAGGGGCTCATCGACCAGGATGTCCAGATCGGCAACCATGTCGTCCGCAGCGGGGTAGCGGTCGTCGGGATCCTTTTCCAGGGCTCTCAGGATCACCTGCTCCAGGCCCTCAGATATTTCCGGGTTGGTCAATCGGGGCGGTGGCACCGGCGCATTGACGTGTTTGAAAATCACGGCGACCGGGGTTTCGCCCGTAAACGGCGGAGCACCGGCGACCAGCTCGTAGAGCAGGGCACCGAGGGCATAGATATCCGATCGGGCGTCGCCCTGCTGCCCACGTCCCTGTTCCGGCGACATGTAGGACGGCGTTCCGACGATCGTGCCTGCAGAAGTATACTGCGGTCCGGCCAGCAGGCGGGCCAGCCCAAAATCGGCGAGTACGACCCGGCTGTTTTTATCCAGCATGATATTGGCCGGTTTGACATCCCGGTGGACCACGTTATGGCTGTGGGCATACGCCAGGGCGGTCCCTACATCACGCGCGATCAGGAGCGCCTCGGACATCGGAAAACGCTCGTTTTCCGACTGGTAGGTATTCATGATCTGCTTGAGGGGCTCGCCATCGATGTACTCCATGACCATGTAGTAGATCGAGTCGATCACGTCAAAATCGAATACCTGGACGATATTGCGGTGCATGAGAGTGGCGATGTGCTGCGCCTCGCGCCGGAAGCGGTCCAGCATATCCGTCTGGACCGCCAGAAAAGCATGCAGCCGTTTGATCGCAACGTGCCGGTTCAGATCCGGATGGTGGGCTTGATACACCTCCGCCATCGCACCGGTGCCGATCAGCCGTTCGATCCGGTACTTGCCCAGAAAACTGCCGGGCTTAAGTTCGGGCTTCGTCTTCCCCATCAGATCATATTCACCATAACACGCGCTTCGAGTTTTCCGAGAACGAGGATATCCCCGTCCGCGAGGGCATACGGGACCTGGGGAGTGAGGCGGCGCCCGTTAAGGAACGTGCCGTTGGAGGAGCCCAGATCGACGACGTTGATCCGGCGCAGGGAAATCTGGATCGAGGCGTGCACCCTGGATACACCGTTCCGGTACCCGTCGTAAGCTGAAAGGTCGATATCCGGGAAAACGGATTGCCCTTCGTTGATCCGGCCAAGCGAATAATCCTTGTTCTCTTCGAGGCGGATATACGCGTTGTGCTGGTAGAGGTGGAGCAGCATCCGGGACCCCTGGAGCGGCGCCTCCCTCCCGGACGGGACGTCCAGCCCGTCGAGAGCCTGGTCGATCGGCGGATCGAATGATTCGGTGGGCAGACCCTCGGACGTATCCAGCCTGGACCCGCACTCGCTGCAAAACAGCGCTCCCAGCATTTCAGGGTGTCTGCAGTTGGAGCATATGATCATCTAGGTCTTCCTTCTTTGAGCCGTCTGCGAGAGGTTGGCGGGGAAAAGGGATTTCGTCCCATACATGATCGACTTCTGCAGCGTCCGGGTCCTGTGGGCGCCACTCTCGAGGCGGGCCGCTTCGTTCAGGATGGTCGATCCGAGCTCGTGTTCGCCAGCCGCCAGCACATGCGTCGCCAGGTTGCGCAGCCGCCGGGTAGCCGTCTCGTATTCGCCGGCCTCCAGGTCCAGGCGCACCTGCTCCTGCATGCGGTACAGCGTAAGGCGGGACATTGCCTGGATGATCTCGGGCGAAGGCGTTTCGGGGACATGATCACCGGACACCGGGAGCTCGATCAGCAGCCGCGTCCGGGAGGCAGGGATCATGCGGCCGGCGATCTCGTACCGGACTTCGCCTTCGAGGATCCGCACGGAGTCACCGGCTTCCGCGAGGGATTCGATCATGAACTCCAGGAGCAGGACCATCGGTTCCGTTGCCGAGAGATTTCCGAGGGCGGTGGATTCCTGCGGTTCCAGCCGGGTAGGCTCCGGCTGAACCCTGAAAATATACCGCAGGGAAGTCTCCGGCCGGCCGGAAGCCATTTCCAGCCGGATATTCTCCGCAAAGATCTGGTGCAGACCGTCGAATTTCTGCTCCAGGAACTGTTTGATATCGCGCGCAAACGCGATGAACATACTGGATCCGCCCGTCAAGCCGGCGAGCCGGTCGAGGAACCGCTCATTCCACTGGTCGCCGATCCCCAAGGCGCTGATCGTGATCCCGGTTTGCTTGAATTTTTCAGCCAGGGACAGACACTTGTCTTCGTCTCCGTAGGTATGGCCGTCGGTCACAAGGACCAGGTGGTTGATGTTCGCGGAACGATGATATCGCAGGATCTGCTCGAAACCGGTCTGAAGGCCGTTAAAGAGCTCCGTCCCGCCCCCGGTCTGAATCTGGCTGATGCGAGCCTCGGTTTTGTTTGCGTCCCGATCCCGAGCTGCTTCGACGACCACATCCGCTCGATCGTTGAAGGTCACGACGGACAGCACGTCGGCCGGCCGCAGCTGACGCAGGATCCGGCTCGCGGTGATCTTAACCATGTCCATCCGCTGGCCTTTCATCGAGGTCGAAGTATCGATCACCAGGCATACGTTGACCGGCGGATGGGTCGCCTCGATTTCCGGGGCGGTCGGATCGAGGCTCAGCATGACGTAAAACAGCTGGGCTTCGTGGGTCCGCGGGAGTTTTTTCCGGCTCATCACCGTCGAAATCGACAACTCCTCCTGTGTTTCGACGGATCCGAGCGACCGATCGTACGCCGCACGCGTTTCGGGGTCGGAGAGAACGTCGAAGGCCATCTGGATCCGCAGGAACTGGTCTGTGGCCTCGGTTGTCCGGTTGGCATCGGGATGCAGCCTCTTGGCTGCCTGGTGGTAGGCGCGCCGGATTTCGCGCGGCGACGCATCGAAAGGAACCCCCAGCCGGGCATAATGATTGTCGAAGAGCTTCGGCGGCATAACCCCTAATCCGGCAGCCGGATCAAAATGGCGGAAATGTTATCGTGGCCCCCGGCCTGGTTGGCTGCATCGATCAGCGCCTGGCACGCGCGGTGCGGGTTTTCGGCCTCTGAGATCAACCGGTACATCTCGGTGTCGGAAACCAGTCCCCACAGTCCATCCGAGCAAATCAGGACGTACCCGGGTTGAGGGACCGGGGCCGTAGACACATCAGGCTCGAACGGCTCGGATTGTCCGAGTGCTCGATAAAGGACGTTTTTCTGCGGATGCACTTCGGCCTCTTCAGGCGTGATCTGTCCCATCTCTTCCAGCCGTTTGACGAGGGAGTGGTCGCGGGTCAGAAGCTGCATCCGGCCGTCCTTGTAGATCGCGTATGCCCGGCTGTCTCCTACGTGGGCGATCGTCATCCGGTTCCCGATGATGACGACGGTGGTAAGCGTCGTGCCTCCCCCGGGCGCTTTATCCGCGACAGCCTGGTTGGCTTCGAGAACGCCCTGTGCGAAGATCTCCTGCATGGATTCTTCCGGCTGCTGCCCGTTCATCCCATAGACGGGCATGTACAGCTTTCGGAAAAGGTGATCCGACATGCTGCGGACCGCCGTTTCGCTGGCAACTTCACCGTACTGATGCCCCCCCATCCCGTCCGCAACGATGTAGAGACCGAAGGGAACCGAGTAGCTCTCGGTCGCGATGGTGGTTGTAAAGGTAAAGAGCGAATCCTCGTTGTGGTCGCGCTGCATCCCCACGGACCGGGCGGCGCCGACGATCAGCTGCTCAGGTTCGAGCCGGCTGGCCCGCTCCTCGACAAGAGCGCCTACTTGCTCGCCATCCAGGGGGGCGGTGGTGATCCGGCTCTCCCGTTCCATCTCCGTCTCTGAACGGCCAAACAGCTTCCGAAAGAATGTTTTCACTCCAGAACCTCCACATCCCGCTGCACCTTAAGCGAGAAGCGCGTAAACTTTCCGGTCAAGCGACCCGAAGTAGACGATATCGTCAAAAATGATGGGAGAACCTGTGATCGGCCCTTCGGTCTGGAATTTCCAGCGCTGCTTCCCCGTCCGGTAATCGAGGCAGTAAAGGTTTTGATCGACCGATCCGAAATACAAAGATTCTTTGTAGACCACCGGCCCGCCGTTGATCTGATTTTCCGCCTGGAATCGCCACGCCTCCCGGCCCGTGTTCGTATCGACGGCATACATGCTGCCGTCGATCGCACCGACGAAGACCAGGCGATCCGACACCGCCGGCGAGGAAATCGATGCTTTGCCCAGCCGGTACCGCCACAGCATCCAGCCCTTTTCGGCATCCATGCTGAACAACGTCCAATCCTTGGAAGTGAAGAAGACGGCGCCGTCCTGAACGACAGGCGACGATGTGATCGCGCGGTTCGCCCGGTACCGCCAGCGCTCTCCGCCGCCGAAATCCAGGCAGATGAAATCCCCCTCTTCCGTGCCGAAGAAGACCGCGTCATCCGAGACATGCGGCGTCGACCGAATCATCGCACCCGCATCGAAACGCCAGGAGCGGCGGTGCGCGGCGATGTTGACGGCATGCATGAAACCGTCGTCGGAACCGATGAAGACGTGCCCCTCGGCGATGCGCGGTGACGAACGGATCGGCCCATTGGTCAGATATGACCAGATCATCGCGCCCGATCGAGTGGATACCGAATACAGCCTTCCGTCTTCCGACCCGACGATCACCTGCGTGTCCTGGACGGCCGGTTTACTGACCACCCCGCCGTCGGTAGCGAATTTCCAGATAAACTCACCGGTCGCGCTGTTCAGCGCGTAAAGGTTGTTGTCGTAGCTGCCGACGTAGAGGTTGCCTTTGTAATAGGTCGGCGAACCCCGAATCTCATCTTCGCAATCAAAGACCCAAATCGGTTTAACCAACCCGCCCTCCGAGAACAGAGAAGTTCCCATCCCCGCCGGGAGCGAGGTCTGGCCCAGGTAGCCGGTACGCTTGGCCGCCATCAACAGGGCCTCTTTCATCACCGAGGCATCCATGAAGCGGTCTTCCTGGTTGTACTGGAGCGCGGTGTTGATGACCGCCTCGAGATCCGGCGGGACGAGCGGGTTAATCGACCGGAGCGGCCGGTCTGCAAACGAGAAAGGCGCTTCCAGTCGCGGATCGCGGTTCGAGAGCAGGTGGTGGAGGGTGGCTCCTAATGCGTAGACGTCGGCCTGCGGCGTGGCATCCCCGCGGTACTGCTCGGGAGGAGAGTAGCCCTCCGTCCCCACCTGGGTCCCGCGCTGCCCGACCTCGAAGTGCTTTGCGATCCCAAAATCGACCAGCATCAAACGGTTGTGCTGGTTGAGCATGACGTTCTGCGGCTTCATGTCCCTGAATATGATCGGTTCGGGCTGGTGAGCGTGCAGGAACTGCAGGACGTCGCACAGTTCGATCCCCCAGCTCAACGCCATCTCCGGCGAAATGGGTCCCCCCTGCTCGATGACGATCTCCTCCAGGTTCTTTCCGTTGATAAATTCCATCACCAGATACGAACGATCCTCCTGGGAGAAATAATCCAGGATGCGGGGGATGGCGGAATGGCTCAAGGTCGCCAGGATATTCGCCTCGCGTTCGAAGTTCTGGATGATCGTCCGCTGGATCCCCGGATCGCGCGTCTGGTTGACCATCTCCTTGACCGCGACCAGCTTCACGAGCTTCGGGAAGTGCAGATCACGGGCGCGGTAAACAGCCCCCATTCCGCCCAGACCGACAATATCCTGGGTCTGGTAACGCCCGTTGAGGACAACGCCCGAATCCAGATGGCGAATCGTCCCGGAGGTGGCCCCGGGGGTCAGGTTGCTCGTGATCTTCTGGGTTTCCAAGAAAATGCCTTCTGCTCACGCACCACATCGATACAGAGGTTTGAAAAATTGGATATCAAAGCGGGGCTCCGCCCCGCTTTGATATCCAATTTTTCCCAACTTAGTAAAAGATTATAGCTACCAACCAACAATAAAGCAACAGAACCTCCCGCGTTGGATCAACCGTCCGATCCCTGGTGGACCGCAGGCAGCTCGATGTGGAATGAACTGCCGCGGCCCGGGGTGCTCTCGAACCAGACTCTTCCGCCGTGGGCTTCGACGATGGATCTGACGATCGCCAGTCCGAGCCCGGTGCCGTGCCTTTTGCGGGTTTCCGGATTGGCGCTCCGGTAGAAACGTTCGAACAAACGGTCCTGGTCCGGCAGCGCGATCCCGATCCCCTGGTCGTCAATCGACATCCGCACGACACTTCCGGCTTGCCGGACGGAAAACGAGATCCGCACACTGCCGTCGTTGTTCGAATACTTGATCGCGTTGTCGACCAGGTTGCCGATCGCGCGCAGGATGAGCACCTCATCCCCAAAAATATCCGGGATTCGCTCGGCGGGCGGCACGATGGTGAGATGAACCCTCTTCTGGCTGGCCTGAGTCTGCCGCTCCCGCAGCGTCTGGATCGTCAAATCCACCAGCGATAGCGCGACCATCGTCAGCCCGACCCCGGCTTCGATTTTACCCATGCTGACCAGGTTGTTGACCATTTCCTTCACCCGCTGGACTCCGAGGGAGATCTTATTCACGTAGACCTGCTGCTCGGCGCTCATCGGGCCGACGATCGGCAGCATGGTCGTGTATCCCAGAATAATCTGGAGAGGCTGATCCAGATCGTGCCCGACGTTGGAGACAAGTTCGGATTTGAGCGTATCCAATTCCTTGTAGCGGGTGATATCCCGCAGGATGCAGACTTTTCCGATCCGCTCTCCGCGGAACACAAAGGCGGTCACCTTCGCCACGTACGTTCCGCCGGTTTCCGGACCCACCTCGATCGAGCGGGGCTCCACGGGGTCGGAACAGATCAGTTCGATCAGGCCCGGATGATCGATCAGCGTTTCGATCGGCTGCCGGCGCCCCGTTTTCAGCCTCTCCCCCAGGACCTGTTCCGCAGCGAGGTTGGCATGGAACAACCGGTTGTCACGATCCGTCACGATAATCGGATCCGGCGTGGAGGCCAGGATCGCAGCGAGGCGCTCCCGCTCGACTTCCGCAGACCGGAACAGGCGGGTGTTGGCGACGGCGAGCGAAGCCTGGGCGGCCAGGGTCGAGAGGAAAACGACCTCGTCGTCCGAAAAGGTATGCCGGCCGGAATATCCGAGCCAGATGACCCCAAAATAATCCTGGTCGTGGCGCAAGGGCAGTCCGGCCAGCCCGGACGGGATATCCCGACCGTTTTCAAAATTCAGGCCGGGGTGGCCGATCGGATTTCGGGTCACCAGCCGGTCCTCGTTTTCCAGGATGCGCAGCACCTGGCCGTCCAGGTATGCAAACCGAGCGTTCTTCGGTCCTGCACCGAATGTTCCCGGCTGATTGGCGTCGCTGTCGGGGAGGGTTCCCTGCGAGAGCACCACCCTGGCTGACTCGGCCCCGCCGGACAGCGCGGCGGCCAGGATCGGCCGGACCGCCTGGTTGAAGTCCAGGCTCGAAGCGGCGCCGTGACTCGCCCGCAGCAGCTGCTCCTGTTCGACCATCCGCGCGTTCAGACTGGCCCGCATCCGTTCGAAGGCCGCCCGCATCCGGCCGACCTCGTCCACCCCTGAAGACTCGATCGGGGTGGCCAGCCGGGCGCGTTTCTCCCCGATCTCGGCCGCCTCGACGGCCAGCGTCCGCAGCGATCCGGTCACTACGCTCAGGATGACGCGCAGGGTCACCAGCGAACCGACCGCCAGCGCCGCAAGCAGCCCGACGAACGGGGCCGCCAGCCGGAGCGCCCGGATCTGGACCGCCGACATCGGCACTTCGACCACGACCATCCAGCTGCGCCCATCGACCGGGACCGCATAGACCAGGGCAGGTTGTCCGTCCGGGGTTGCCGAGGTGGAAAAGCCGCCCTCGGCTTTCAGCGCACCGCCGTACCCGGTGCCCACCATCTGCGGCACCGGGTGATGCAGAATCAGCCCGGCTTCATCGACCAGGAGTCCCTGCCCCTGGATATCAGACAGGTTGTGCACGCTCTCCAGGAGGGGGGAGATGAAAGGGTTACCGGCCAGCAGGCTTCGTCCCACGAGCACCCGCCCGGATCCCGGCACCGGGGCAATGAAAGAAATGACGATCGGAGCTCCGCCTTCCGGTGCGCCGGACGAATAATACTGGAACGGGACCCCCTCCGCCGCAAGCACGACTCCCGAAGACTCGGCGGCAGAAAGTGCATCGGCGCTGCCTGGCGCGGCCGCCTCTTCCACGAGCACCGAACCGTCCGGCTCGACGAGCATCAGCTCGGCGAAGTACAGACCCGTGTCCAGTTTCTCCCGCAGCACCGTCCGGGCCGTGTCCGGGTCCGGATCGGCCAGGCGTTCGTCAGCGAGATAGATCTGGATCAGGCTCTGGCCGGTGTCGAGGGCGTTCGGCAGGCTCTCGGCTGCAAGGTCGGCCGAGCTCATCATCCTGCCGCGGGTCAGCTGCATGGAGGAAGCGTAGGCCACTCCCCAGCCCACCACCGAGAGCGCCAGCATCGCCGCCAGAACGGCCACGCCCATCAGCTGGATCGAGCGCGTCTCCAGGCTGAGTTCTGCAGGCGACGGGAGATCGGCCGTCCGGACCCCCCAACCGGCCGGAAATATTCGGCGCGCCGCCTCGCCGGCCGCACCTGCCGCCACCAGCATGACGCCCGCCGAAATTGCCTCCGGTACCAGCAGGTGGAATGCAAAGTTGAGCCGGACGATCAGCGAGGCTCCCAGCCCAAACAGCGCACCAGGGACATAGAATAGCGGGTAGATCGCACTCAGGCAGATTGCTGCAGCAAACGGGAGCCGGAGGAACCGGTAGGCGGGGGTGCGGTACCGCTGCCGTAGAAATACGCCCGCCAGGTACCCCAGGTAGCCGAAGATGAGGATGGTGAACAGGTTGTAGGTGGAGAAGGCAGCGAAAGTGGTCCCTGCAGCCAGCCCGATCAAGGCGGCCGAGATCGGTCCGGAAAATCCCGCCGCGAGCATCACCGGAACGGCCGCCAGCACAGGCAGAAGGACGCTCTCCTGGCGGCCGAACCTGCCGGGCACGATCAGCGGGTCGGAGATCGGGAAGCGGATGCCCGTAAAAAGGATGACGACGACCACACCCAGTACCAGCCCGGCAAGCAGCGCCAGGCGGCCGGCCGAGAAGCGCGCCTCCATCCCGCGGCTCCGCCAGGCGAGGTAACCCAGCAGGGCAGCCGAAACGAGCCACGCCAGCTGACCCACCAGACCCGGAATGAACAGGTTCGGCCCGCCCTCTCCAATCAGCGTTACCGGGAATTCCATCTCACATCCATTCTATCGTATCCATCGACGCCTGGTCCATGTCAGCGTACTCCCCGCGCCGATCGGCCGGCAGTAAATCCGCAAGAACGTACATGGCTTCGTCCAGCACCGCCTTGAGACCCGGCCCTCGCGCACGGCGATACTCGGGTTTAACCCGGAACGGGCGGCCGTAGGTCACCTCCGCCCCCGGAGCCCGCCAGCGCGCCGCAAAAGGCAGCGATGGGAACCCCCCGGTGTGCTCCAGGGCCACCGGGATGATCGGCGCCCCGCTCCGGCTCGCCAGGTACGCAGCCCCCTCCTTCGGCTCCGTCAGCGCAGGATGCCGGGTCCCCTCCGGGGCGACCAGGAGGATCTCGCCCGCCGAAAGGACCGCCAGCGCCTGTTGGACCGCCTGCCGGTCGATCCCCTGGCGCTCGACCGGGATCACCCCCCAGATCTTCGGGAAAATCCCGACGAGTGGATACCGGTAGGCTTCGGTCTTCGCCAGCGGAACGATATCGCGCGGCGTAGTATGGACCAGAACGAGCGGGTCAACGAAGGCGATATGGTTCATCATCAGGATCGCCGGGCCGGACTTCGGGACGTTCTTCAGCCCCTCTACCGAATCGATCCGCACCAGAACGGAAAACCCGATCGTGCGCAGGAGGAACCGGCATAGACGCCTGCGCCAGGCGAAGTGCGCGTGGTCGTATTTTCCGGAGGCCGGGCTGCCCGCAGGATCCGTCATCCGGGTCAAGGCGTGTAGACCCCGCGGTAATCAGCGGGCAGGAGGGCGGCAATCTGCCGCATGATGCGGTCCGTACCGGCGCGCAGGGAATCGGTCCTGTCCGGGCCTCCCTCCAGCTTGAACGGCTGCCCGATCGTGAGGGATATTTCCGGCTTGCGCAAACGCAGCCAGCTCCCGAAAATGTCGGCATTCCGCGTACCGGTCATAGCGGCCGGGATCACCGGAACGCCGGACTTCAGGGCGAGAAAGGCCGCACCGCTGGTGGCCTCCTCCAGGGCGCCGGTCAGCGACTGACGGCCCTCCGGGGCGATCGCGATAAAACGCCCTTCCGCCAGGCCGTCCAGTGCGGCGCGGAGCGCACGCCGGTCTGCCGTGCCCCGGTGAACCCAGATGACCCCGTAACGATCGAGCCACCCGCCCAGAATGGGAAAATCGTGGAGTTCGACCTTCGCCAAAGCATCCGGTTGGACCTGCAGCGCGGCCAGGCCGACCACCACGTCTGCGTCGCCGAGATGGTTCATCACGATCAGCCCAGGCCCAGCCTCCGGAAAATGTTCACGGCCGGAGACGCGGGTGCAGGTCAGCTTCCGGATGAGGCGTGCGCAGATACCGGCGACCTTCCCGCGGAACGCCAGCCGCTCCGGGGTCCGTTCAGGCAGCCGGGTCAGTTCCGGACGCAGTTCCCTACTGCGCGGCTTCGCCTGATTGACGGTAC
>Ga0214472_10004311_pt1 | contig 15014 bp, 16 predicted proteins | sample RVTome_6_FD_207662 | JGI IMG/M metagenome (GOLD analysis project Ga0214472, IMG submission 207662) | Soil microbial communities from uranium-contaminated site in the Upper Colorado River Basin, Wyoming, United States - RVT140D175 | ecosystem: Environmental > Terrestrial > Soil > Contaminated >...
ACCGGACAAAGTGGACATCTCTGTCACAGGCAACCTCCTCACCATCAGGGGTGAGCGCAAGGAGGAAAAAGAGGTGAAGGAGGAAGACTACTGCATACACGAGATCGGCACGGGTGTATTCGAGCGCACGCTGACCCTGCCGGAAGGTGTGGATTCAGACAAAATAAAGGCAAGCTACAAGAACGGCATCCTCCAGGTGACCATGCCCGCCGCGGAGATAAAGAAGGGCAAGAAGGTGCAGGTCGAGGTGGAGGAGCCCAAGAAACTGAAGGCCGCATGAGGCGCACAGACACTCCCCCGGGCGTCCGCGCCGTTTACAATGAGCCCTCCTCTTTATAATGGGAGGGCTTTGGCATTTGAGAGCACGCGGGTGAGCAAACCGTCTTGAGTTAATGCAATCCGGTTTTTCCTGTCCCATGGGGATGCGGCAAATATGTGTTGACTATGCAGCGGGTTTTTGCTAAAATCCGCGTTTAATTTTACCGGCCCGACTTTAATAAGGGCCAGGAAGGGAAGGGCAGAGAATGGACCGCAAGATTGCCGATATCAAGAAGAAGCTTGAAGAGCAGAGGGCCGTCATCCTGGCCGAAGCCGGCGAGACGATTAGCGGCGGCTTAAAGCCCGACAAGGAGAACTACGCGGACCTTGGAGACCAGGCCAGCGCCGAGACCGACCGTAACCTCCTTCTGAGGCTCAGGGGCAGGGAGCAGAAGCTCCTGAAGAAGATAGACGAGGCGCTCAAAAGGATAGACGACGGCACGTTCGGTATCTGCGAGGAGTGTGGCGAGAAGATCGGCGTCAAGCGCCTCCAGGCAAGGCCTGTCACCACGTATTGCATCGACTGCAAGACCGCGCAGGAAGAGGAAGAAAAGCTCCGCAAGTAACTCTCCCGGTAAGGGCGGGCAAAGAACGCTCCCGTCCCTTCTTAATAAGCCCAGTGACAGCGCTATCGGGCGTCAGGCCAGACGGAAGGGTTTTATGCCTAAGGTGCTCGTCCTCTATTATTCCCGTTCAGGCAACACCGAGAAGATGGCGCAGTTCGTCGCCGATGGAGTGCGCACGGGCGGCGGTCATCCGGTAATAAAGACCGTTACGGACGCCACAATCGACGACCTGACCGGCGCGGACGGTATAATCGTCGGCTCGCCCACCTATTACGGCCTGCCCGCCGCCGAGGTGATAAGCCTCATAGACGAGTCTGTAAAAAGGCATGGCCGGCTTGAGGGCAAGGCAGGCGGCGCGTTCAGTTCGTCCGCTAACATAGGCGGCGGTAACGAGACCGTGATACTCGCGATCATCCAGGCTATGCTTGTGCACGGCATGGTCGTGCAGGGCATACCCAAGGGCGACCACTACGGCGCGGTATCGATTGGCGCGCCCGGCGAGCGGGCGGAGAAGCAGTGCCGCCTCCTGGGCGAGCGGGTGACGAACCTTGCCAGAAGGCTTATGAAATAGGACAGTTTATCGTTTTTATCAAGCCGGCCGTGCGCCGGTTTTTTTGTTTAATGTCTGTAAACCAGAGGCGCGCATGCCGGACATGCATCCGAGGTTGAAACGGGAAGAAAAGACCATCGGGGCCATGGTAGGCATCTACTGCCTCGGGCTGCATGGGACAAGGTATATGCTCTGCCCTGACTGCGCGGAGGTACTCGAATACGCAATAAAGCGGCTCGACAAATGCCGCTTCCAGGCGGACAAGCCGAACTGCGCGAACTGCCCCGTGCACTGCTACAAGCCCACGATGAGGCAGAAGGTCAGGGACATCATGCGCTACTCCGGACCGCGCATGCTCTACCGCCATCCGGTGCTGGCACTCGTCCACTTCTTCGAGGGGTTCAGAAAGCCGCCGGAGTTCTCTGGCAAGAAAGAGTAAGCGGCGAACATTTCGGCTTGAAATAGTGTGTATCGGTGTGTATAATATATGAAGACCAAAGATATAATCAGGCTGCTTAAGACTGACGGGTGGTACGAGGTGGAGAGCAAGGGCGGCCACAGACAGTACAAGCATGCAGTCAAGCCGGGAAGGGTCACTGTACCTTTCCACGGCGGGAGTGCCGAACTTCCGAAATTTGTAGCTGAGAGCATACTTAAACAGGCGGGTCTTAAGTAAGGGGCTGGAGATGCTTTTTCCGGTTTTTATATTCAAGGACAAAGGCTCAGACTACGGCGTTGTCGTACCCGGCCTGCCGGGATGCTTCTCGTCAGGGCGTACGATGGACGAGGCCCTTGTAAACGTACGCGAGGCCATAGACCTGCACCTGGAGGGGCTCGTCGAGGACGGCATGGAAATCCCGGAGCAGGGTTCCGTGGATAGTTACAAGAAAGAAATAAAGGCGGGCGGCATAGCCGCCGTCGTTGAGATAGACACCGCTCCTTACGAAGCAAAACAGTCCGAGCGGGTCAACGTGACCTTTCCTAAGCAGCTTCTTTCTAAAATAGACATGACTAGCGAAAGGCTCGGCATGACCCGGTCCGGGTTCTTGCAAAAGGCCGCAAAGGATTTCATAAGCACCAATGCTCCTGCAAAGGACAGGAAGGCCGCAGGGGTCAAGGAGGACCGGCCTCGTTACAGGAAAGGCAAGTGACAGTCACTAAAGGAGTCCCAGATGAAAAAGGTAAAACTCGGTCCGAAGACTCTCGTGAACCCCATGCCCGCGTTCATCATAGGCGCGGACGTGGACGGGAAGCCGAACTTCATGGTCGCGTCATGGAGCGGTATCGCATGCTCCGAGCCGCCGATGATAAGCGTCGCGATACAGCCCAAGCGCCACACGTTCGCGGGTATAAGGCAGAACCGCGCGTTCTCGGTGAACGTCCCGCCTGTGTCCCTGATGAAGCAGGCGGATTACTGCGGCATATACTCCGGCAAGGACGACCCGGACCAGGCCGGGAAGCTTGGGTTCGAGGTGTTCTACGGCGAGACGAAGGGCGCGCCTATGGTCGCCCAGTGCAACATAAACCTGGAGTGCACCGTGGTCATGACTCTTGAACTCGGGAGCCACAACCTTGTCATTGGCGCGATAAAGGAAGTACATGTAAGCGAGGACGCGCTCGACCAGGAGGGGAAGCCGGACCGGAAAAGGTCGACCCGCTCATGTTCTCCGTCCCGGACAGGACGTACCGGAGGATGGGCGGGGTGGTCGGCAAGGCGTTCAAGGCGGGCACGGAACTTAGGGGCGAGTAGCGCGCCCGGCAATCCGCGTGGCGGTTATATACAGGGAGCGAGATGACGGAAGCAAGACGTTTGCCATATCAGGTCAGGGAAGCATTCATCGCGGTTTGCGGCAAGGGCTTCGGGTCCAAACCGGCGCTGGCCGCCATGTTCATGGAGTCCGGGGTTGCCGAAGAGATAGCCGGGATGCACGCGGACAAATCCATGTTCAAGATGGCGGGCAGTGTCCTGGCGGAACTGGACAGCCTCGGCGAAGAAGGCTGGCGGTTACAGGGACGGCTCGTCTCCGGCATGTGCAGGCTCAAGAGCTTCACCGGCGTTACAGAGAAAAACCGGGAGGTTGCGCTCGCCGCGCTCAAGGAACTGAAAAGGGTCGCCCTCGAATACGGGCTTATATCGAAGTCCGACGCCGGCGACAGCATGGTGAAAAGGCTGCATACGAAAAAAGGCCTGCTGAAGTCACCCGGCGGGAGAAAGGTGTAGTGCGGGGCTCGTCCTGACTTTGCCGGACAAGCCTGATGTGCAGTGCACCAGCTTAATGGCGGAAAGGGCTGTGTTATGAAAAGTACGGTGTTGACGTCCGTCATTATGGCGCTCTTCCTCTCGACCGCATCAGCAGGCGGGTTGCAGGAGAACTCCGCCCCGCTCGCCCTGTCTCTTGAGCCTGTCAAAGCGTCGTATACCCTGGAAGATGCCGGGCGCGGGAACGTCACCATCACCGCTATACGAGAAAAGGCAGGATGGTATTCCGGTACGACAACGCGCAAGACCCAAAGGCCAGACCTCTGTCGGCCTACCCGCACCACAAGCACATAGGAACCAAGATAGTAAAAGCTGATGCGCCGTCCCTAAAGGAAGTGCTCGATGATGTCGAAACTTATTTCTTATACGACTTTGACTTAAATGACAGCATAAAATCCCCCCGTCTCGAAAATGCTCCTCACATTTTCATTGACCTATTTCCCGCCTTCTGGCACAATTCTTGCTTAAACATATTCTCCATGGGGCCGAACGCCCTTAATTCAGGTGCGGCAGTCCGGGACGGCAGGTTGTTTTTTGCCTATGCCGGGACCGGACAGGCCGCCGGACACGAGGACTACGAATGCACAAGATACTATCGCACATCTACTACGAAGTAAGGAAGCCCGAGATGACCTGGGACATGGTCGGCGGGTTCCAGGACGTCAAGGATATCCTGAAAGAGATGGTCTGCCTCCCGCTCACCAAAGGCAAGGAGCTTGCCGAGATGAACGTCGGCATCCCGACCGGCACGATGATATGGGGGCCGCTCGGCGTCGGTATCACGATGCTGGCCGAGGCCGCCGCGACAGAGGCGGGCGTGGGCTACGTGTACATCTCCGGGCAGGAGATGCTGGGGAAGCCGGAGGCGCTCAGAAACGCGTTCCACGAGGCCTACCACGAGGCGCCATGCGTGCTCTTTATCTCGGACACCGAATGGCTCTGCCCCAGGAAGGGCGCGGACTACGAGTGGGAAAAAGGGAACTTCAGGGGCATCCCGCCGACATTCGCGGACAAGGAACTCTCCGAGATATTCATCCAGGAAATCGACGCCCTGCACGGCAACCGCGAGGTCGCGCTCGTCGGCTCCTGCTACCGTGTGGATACCGTGGACCAGGCAATAATAAAGGAGCACCGCAGGTTCAACCGCAAGGTGTTCATGCACCCGCCGACGGTGGCCGACCGCGAGGGCATGCTGAAGATATATTTCGACAAGATGAGCCTCTACGAAAAGGTCGAGGACGGCGTGACGATAGAGAAACTCGGCGGGATGACCGAGGGCTACGTCGGCTGGGACATAGAGTCGCTCTGCAAGAGGGCAGCCCTGACCGCGGTCAAAGTGGGCGAGAAGGTTATTACGATGGCGCACTTCGAGAAGGCGCTGTCCGAGATAGACCCCTGGCTCACGCCGGGCATGGCCAGGAAGTACTACGACATACGCGAAAAGGACTGCCCGCACCACTACGCTTTTTGACAGTACTCCGCCCGGACTGACAGATATCCGTCAAAAGGGCCGGTATTGGGGACGGGTACAGCATCTTGAAGCCTCCGGCGGCTCGTCTGAACTGTGGCGGGACGGTGCGCTCATTCGCGAAGTTTATGTGCTATTTCGCTCACTATTGTTGCGTCAAAACAAGCAGTTGGGCAATAAAAAACCGGCCTGCTAAAAATGGCGCGGTTTTCGCTGGCGTAAGCGATTGATATATAAGCGCAAATATAAATGTTCCGGAAACGCCGGTTCTGGCGTGATATTTGCATACAACAACATGTAACCTGAGTTGTACATTGACAACCGGGTTGCAACATGGTATCAAATGTAGGAGGCAGGTACGCATGTTTGATAAGCTGGCGGGCATGTTTGTTAAGCTTGGGGGCAGGCTGATAGAGTTCGGGGACGAAAATAAAAATCTGGAGGGCGGTCCTATAAAGCTTGGCGGCAACTGCGAAATGCAGTTATGCGGGCCGGTGAACAGGGTGCGTCCCGCGTATGCCGGGAGCCGTTATTTGTTCCTGACCGTGCTGTTCGCGGCCCTGCTCGTAACCGGGTGCGCAACCTCCGGCGGCTCGTCCGGCAGGCTGGACAGCCTGAAGGGTATAGTTGCGCAGCCCGTGAAGGGCGCATACCTGTTTGTATACGAAAAAGGCGCGGACCCGCACGGGCCGCCCTTTACGATGTCCGAGGCAACCGGCCCGGACGGCTCATTCGACCTTGAACTCCCGGACGGGGAGTACACGATAGTAGCCCGCAAGCACGCAAGCGGCCTGGCCGGCAGCCCGCTTTCCGAGGGCGACCTGAAAAGCGATACAATCGACATAAAGGTTGTCGGCGGCAAGATAGAGAGCCAGACGCTTTTCCTCCAGGCCAAAGACGATAAAGAGCAGTACTTCGGCGCTGGCGACAAGTCCAGGACCGCCATATCCGGGCTGGTGCACGACAGCGAAGGGAACCCGATGAAGGGCTTCCGTGTCCACGTATACACGTACGCGCAGATGTCCGAGCGGCCAAAGTACGTATCCGCGGCGACCGGCCCCGACGGCAAGTACATAGTCTATCTCCCGAAAGGCGGCACCTACTACATAGCCGCCAGGGACCATTTCGGCGGCCCGCCCAAGATAGGCGACTTTTATGGACGCTTTGACGAGGGTACGATAGACCCCTCCGGAGTTATAGTAAAGACAGGCAGCGAGCTTGATAATGTCAACATAACGGTCCACAAGGTATGGTAGCTTGATTTTATTGGCATAAATGGTAAAAAAAGGAGGATGATTATGAAGATTATCGGCAGGTTTACGATGCTGGCGCTCATGGTTGGCGTAATAGTATACGCAACTACGGCGACCGCGGGCAAGGGTTCGATTTACACGGACGTCACCGACGCCGCTGGCGTTGGCGACAAGGGCCACGGCAAGGGCATCGCGTTTTACGATTACAACAAGGACGGCTTCGCGGACATATTCGTGTCCAACAAGGGCGGCGCCAACGTGCTGTACATGAACAAGAAGGACGGCGCCTTCGAGAACGTGACGGACGCCGCGGGCGTCTCCGACACCGGCTTCGCGATGGGCTCATGCTTCGGCGACCTCGATAACGACGGCATAGCCGACCTGTACGTCCCCAAGGGCGGCAGGGTAGAGATCGAGGCCAACAGGCTGTTCAGGGGCATCGGCAACGGCAAGTTCGAGGACGTCACCAAGATGGCCGGCGTCGGCTGCAAGGAGTTCAGCTACGGCTCTCTCATGAACGACTTCGACCATGACGGCAGGCTCGACCTCCTGGTCATAAACTACGGCGTAGGCCAGAAGAACAGGCTGTTCCACAACGAGACCAAGAAGGCAGGCGAGATAATCTTCCGCGAGGTCACGGACGAGGCAGGCCTCGTGCAGACCGGCTGGAGCTGGTCCGCGCAGACCGCCGACATGAATAACGACGGCTGGACCGACCTCTACATCAGCCGCGGCCGCTACCCGGCCGGCGAGCCCAACATATGCTACCTGAACGCGAGCGTCCCCGGCAAGGTCCGCTTCGTGGACTTCTCGAAGGAGTCCGGCATTGACGACGCCAACTGGGCGCTGGGCGCCGCGTTCGCGGACTATGACAACGACGGCAACATAGACTGCTACCTGTCCAACTACGTCGGCCCGAACAAGCTCTACAAGGGCGACGGCACCGGCCACTTCGTAGAGACCACCCACATCGCGGGCCTTGACGACAGGCCGGACCACTGGGGCAAGGGCCCGGTATTCGGCGACATCAACCACGACGGGTATGTCGACCTCTACGAGGGTGACTGCAAGTTCGCCAACCAGCTCTACATAAACAACGGCGACGGCACCTTCACCAACGTCACCGAGGAAAACCCGGACGTCAAGCTGGAGACGGTCAGGACCAAGGGCACCGCTATGGCCGACATGGACAACGACGGCGACCTCGACCTCTACGCCGTCAACTGGGCGGTCAAAAACGCCCTCTACCAGAACAATACCAACGACAGCAACTGGCTACAGGTTGACTGCGCAGGCACCGTCAGCAACAGGGATGCGGTCGGCGCCAAGGTCAGGGTATACCCGTCCGGCCACCTGGGCGACAAGGCGCTGATGGCGGGTGGCCGCGAGGTCATGACCTCCACCGGCTTCTGCTCCCAGAACATGCTGACCCAGCACTTTGGGCTCTCCGCCGCCAAGACTTACGACGTCGAGGCAGTGTTCCCGAGCGGGCTCATAGCATACGCGCTCGACGTCAAGACCGGCCAGAGGATAAAGGTCACCGAGCCGTCTTCGCTCGCACAGCAGAAGGAGCTCTACCCGATGGCTGTAGCGAACGCCGGACAGCGCTTCCCGATCTCCGAGGCGGTCATGGCGCCCTGGACCCCGGCGAACTCGGACGTGATGAACGCGAAGGTCGTATCCCGGTAGTCCGGGCGAAGGTTGGGGGTGCATGCCCGGCCTCTACCGAGTTTGGCTTGTTGATGAGAGTATGACAGACAGAAGGCCGCCTGAGGGAACCCCTTGGGCGGCCTTTGTTTTCGGGACTGCCCTGCCCTGTTTTTGGTTGATAATCCGGGCCGGAGAGGGTATCATTAAGGGGCTTGCGGCAGGGGTAACACATCGCCGTAAGCCGAGTCATGAAAGCATTGAAACCCGTGTGTTTTGCAAGGGAGCATTAGGTATGACCCTGTTCTACAAATCAGTATTATCGCTTGTCGCCCTCGCATTGATTTCTTCATCCACCCCGCATTTATCCGCTGCCGCGACAAAAGGCATGGTCAAGGGCCGCGTGATGCACGGCGGTGAGCCTGTCGAGGGCGCGAAGGTCTACGCATACCAGCACCCGGACGCGCTCTTCTCCAGTGAGCCGTCCGCGACGCCGGAAATCAGCGACGCGGAGGGGTACTTCACGATGGAACTACCAAAGGGGTACCATTATATCACCGCGCTGAAGAAGTGCGCTGGCAAAAAGGAAACCCCTGAGCCGGGCGACATGTTCTCGTTCTACGGCGGGAACCCCGTAGCCATAGACCCCGCCCGCCCGGTCGATATTACCCTGAACATGGTGGTAAAGTCGCCTGACATCGAGGACAAAAAGGCCGGGGAAGAACCCGGCGGAATGGACGGTACGGTCACGTTCGAGGGCAAGCCGCTGGACGGGGTCAGGATATACGTGTACCTGGACGACAACGACAACTTCCGTGGCATGGGCTACTACATGTCGCCGCCTACCGGAGTGGACGGCTCGTTCAAGCTGAAGATGGCCGAGGGGACGTATTATATACTCGCCAGGAAGAGGGCGGACGGCGGGATGGCCGGGCCCCTGAAGGAGGGCGACTACTTCGGGTACCTGGACATCAACCCGGTCGTAGTGCACAAGGGGGTAGTAAGGCAGGTAGAGCTACCCGTGGTGCGCAAGGTCGAGCGAGCCGAGCCAGGTGGACACGGGAAGACGCTCGTCAAGGGCATAATAAAGGACGCCGAAGGAAACCCGGCGCCGTTTGTGTACGCGTGTCTTTACAAGAGGCCCGAGATGATGGACAGGCCCGCTTTTCTGTCGAAGCCCACCGGGCCGGACGGTGAGTTTACCGTGGAGATACCGCTCGGCGGCACGTATTACCTCGCGGCCAGGGACACTATAGGCTCGCCCGTCGAGCCCGGCCAGTTGTACGGAAGGTATAACGGCAACCCGGACCACTCGGTTACGGTCGAGACCGGGACGACGGCGGACGGTCTCGAGCTGGTCGTGGAGAAGACCGAGTAGTACGCGTTACCATGTTGGATAAACGGCGACGAAATGAAGACACTCTTTAAAGCGTTACCCATCATCTGTGCCCTGCTGTCGTTCTCACTTGGCGCGCACGCGGCCGGACTGAAATACAAGGACGGCGATGTCATATCAAAGGACACCTCGTGGTGCGGGTATGTCACCGTCAGCGGCGTGGTCTTCATCCCGGAAGGCGTGACCGTAACAATAGAGCCGGGGACGACCGTTAAGTTCGTTAAGACGGACGCCGAATACCGGGAGTCCGGGCTGTCGGAGGCGGTAATCCCGGGCAGCGGACTGAGGGTGGAGGGCGTGATAACCGCAAAAGGCGACAGCGAACACTGGATAACCTTCACGTCCGCGGAAAAGAAACCGGCGCCGGGCGACTGGGGCTGCATATATTTCGACCACTCCAAGGGAAGCGTATTCGAGTACTGCCGGTTCGAGTACGCCAGGTACACCGTCCACGCGCACTTCTCACAGTTCGACGCCAGCAGGTGCGTATTCACCGGTAACGTGGACGGGAGCCGTCTCGGTTACTCCAGGGCGTCGTACACCCACTGCGACATAAAAGGCAACGCCGGCAAGGGGCTGAACTTCGCGAACTGCCGTAACACCGTAAAATACTGCAATATCACCGGTAACGACGAAGGCATATTCCTGAACCAGAAGGACACGGCCTGTGTCATCGAGCACAACAACATATACGACAACGGCTTCGACCTGTTCCTGGGAGACTTCCACGACGAGGACGTAAACCTCGGCTGCAACTGGTGGGGCACGACGGACATGGCCGTGATAGCCGGGAAGGTGTACGACGAAAAGGACGACCCGGAGATAGGCGAGGCGCGTCTCGATATAGCGGCGTGCCGCCAGGTAAACGCCGGATTGGCCGGGCTGGAGGCCGTGGAACTCTGGAAGTTCAGGACAGGCGGGTTCGTAGACTCGTCGCCCGCTGTAGTGGACGGCATCGTATACTTCGGCTCATGGGACAAGAGCCTATATGCGCTGAAGTCGAGGACGGGCGAGCTTCTCTGGAAGTTCGATACCGGTGACTGCGTGGACTCCTCACCCGCGGTGGACGGCGGGAAGGTGTACTTCGGCTCATGGGACAGGAACATATACTGCCTTAACGCCGAGACTGGCCGGGAAGTTTGGCGGTACGAGATGGAGCCGTCCAACTTCGACGACCACAGGCAGTCCTCCCCCGCCGTATGGGACGCCGGTCCCAGGAAGCCGCCCGTGGTAGTGGCCGGGGGGTTCAACGGCAGGATATACTCGCTGGTGGACGGTGTGGGTAAGGGCGAGGCCGCAACGGGCGGGCCGGTCAGGTCGAGGCCCGCGGTTGCCGGGCTGGGGGCCAGCGCGCACGGGCTCAGGATAAGCCAGTCGCGCGTGTTCGTGGGTTCCGGGGACGGCAGCCTGTACGCGGTGGACATGGATAACAGCGGTGGGGTCGGGCAAGTCCGCTGGAGGTACGAGACCTGGGGCGCGGTCAACTCGTCGCCTGCCGTGCGCGGGAACAGGGTGTATTTCGGGTCCAGGGACGGCAGACTTTACTGCGTGGACAAGTATGACGGCAAGCCGCTCTGGAGCTTCGTTACGGGCGGGATGATAGAGTACTCTTCCCCGCTTCTTGCGGAGGACATGGCAATAATAGGCTCCACGGACGGCAAGCTATACGCTGTCAAGACGGACGACGGCTCGCTCGTATGGACGTTCGACACCGGGGATGTCATATATTCGTCACCCGTACTGGCGGACGGGATGGTAGTGACCTCGAATAACGGCGGTGATGTGTACTGGGTTGACCAGGCTACAGGCGCCCCAAAAGCTGTATTTCATGCGGGAGACGCCGTGCAGGGCCTTTCCGCTGGCCCGGACGGCGTAGTTTATGCCGGCTCAAGGGACGGCTTCCTCCACGCGCTGTCCATTGTCAGATAAATGCTCAATATGGCACGGTTCTTGCTATATAAAATTACAAGGGGCGGCAGATGTCCCGCGGCATGAGGTGGATGGCGTTTGCGGCGTTTTTCGCCGCGCTTATGGTCACGCTTGCCTCCTGCTCGCGGAGCGTGGGGGATACCGGTATCAAGGGCGTGGCGGTGCTTGACGGCTCCGGAGCCGGCGGCGCGTCCGTCTCCGTTTACGACGCGGATGAAAAGGGCGGCTCGCTCCCGGTTGGTACCGCGAATACCGACCCGGACGGCAACTTCTCGGTAGAGCTTCCGCCGGGCAGTTACTTCATAGAGGTCAGCCTGGAGAAAGACGACGGCCCGTCATATGTGTCGAAGGTTTCGCCTGTCCCGGTCGTGGTCACGAGCGGGATTGCATGGGCGGGCGAAGTCGAGCTTGAAAAGGATACCGGCGAATACGGCATGACGCCCGGCACCGGGGTCGCGGGCAGCGTGGTAATGGACGGCCAGCCTGTAGCGGATGCGGCGCTGTACCTGTCGAGGAGCATGGAAAACCCGTCGCACAGGGAGCGCGGGAGGACGGCCGTAGACGGCTGGTTCACCGTCAACATAAGGCCCGGCAGGTACTATGTGACGGTGGTTAAGACCTGCGAAGGGCCTGCCGCCGATGGTCTTATGCCTCCATCTTTTTCGGGTGAGTGCGTCAGGAACCCCGTTATCGTAAGGGACGGCGAGTACACCAACCTTGGCGCGATAACGCTTGCCGGGCCGGGCGAGACGGCGCAGGCCGGGACCGGCGTGGACGTGCCAGGCGAACAGGCCCCGGCCCAGGCAGCAGGCAATCAATAACGGCGTATTACCCCTGGCGCCGGAGAAATGCCCGGCGTACGTTGTAACGTGCATTTACATGTATACGTCCATGGAGGTAGCTTAATGAAGAAGTTTTTTGGCCCGGTCCTCGCGCTTGTATTTTTTGCCATGCTTGCCGGGACGGCCGTTACGGATGCATGCGTCGGCAAGAGCCTTGTAATAGGCAGCGTGGACATGCCGAGCGTCAACATGGTATCCGAGATGATGTCCATCCTGATAACCGAGCGCACCGGCACGACGGTGGTCATCAAAAAGTTCCCGGACTACAGGTCATGCTACGACGCGGCGGCAAAGGGCGACGTGGACATCATGGTGGACTTCACCGGGCGGGGATACGTGGACGTCCTCAAGAAGGCCCCGGAGCAGGACGCGGACAAGGTATCCCAGACAGTGAAGGAGGTTTACGAGCGCGAGATGAACCTGGTATGGCTCGGGCAGTTCGGTTTCTCGGAGCCGGGCCTTCCAGTGTCCGGCGGGGCAAAGGTGCCGGAGATGGCGGCGCCCGTCATCAGGAAGGAGACCCTTGCCAAGTTCCCCGCGCTCCCGAGGGTGATAAACAAGCTGACCGGCAAGCTGGACAATGCATCCGTGGACAAGCTTGTCACGGAGATAGGCAATGGCCCCGGTGCCGCAAAGAAGGCCCCCAAGGTGACAAGGGGCTTCCTTAAATCCAAGAGGTTGATTTAGTCATGAAGCTGGACCGCAGGGAGTTCATGAAGACCGCGGCGGTGCTGGGCGCGGGAGCAGCGCTTTCACCGGCTTTCATAGGCGAGTCGTGGGCGTCGGGCGATGGCCCGCTGGTCGTGAAGGCCAGGGGCAAGGACATAGCCGCGCTTGCAAGGAAGTCGGTCGCGGCGCTTGGCGGTATGAAAAAGTTTGTGCACAAGGGCGAGACCGTCGTCGTCAAGCCGAACATCGGCTGGGACAGGAAACCGGAGTACGCCGGGAATACCCACCCCCTCCTCGTCCGCGAGGTGGCCCTGATGTGCGTGGAGGCTGGCGCGGCCAGGGTGCTCGTGTTCGACAGGACGTGCAACGACCCGAGGCGGTGCTACACGAACAGCGGCATACAGCCCGCGCTCGAGGAGCTTGGCGAGAAGAAGATAGAGGTCTCGCACATAGACGAGCGGAAGTTCGTGAGCATGCCGGTGAACGGCGGGATTGCGCTCGAGTCCTGGAGCGTGTACAAGGACGTGCTGGATGCGGACAGGTTCATAAACATGCCGGTTGCCAAGCACCACTCCGCCGCGACGCTAACGCTCGGGATGAAGAACGTGATGGGCGTCATCGGAGGGAACCGCTCGGTATTGCACAGGAGGATACACGAGTCGCTGGTAGACCTGAACCGCATAATAAAGTCAGACCTCGTGGTGCTGGACGCGACCAGGATACTGGTCGCGAACGGTCCGCAGGGCGGCGACCTGAAGGACGTGAGGAATACCGATACCGTAATCGCGGGCACGGACGTGGTCTCCGTGGACAGCGCCGCATGTTCGCTCTTCGGGCTTGGTTACAAGGACGTGGAGTACATCCGGCTGGCCCACGAGAAGGGGCTGGGCATCGCCGACCCGTCGAAGGCTGCGCTCAAGGAGATAACGGTGTGAGCACGTTATGAGGACGCTCAGACGCATATCGCAGTTTGCCGTGTTCGGGCTGTTCGTGTTCCTGTTTTTGAACACGGAGTACAAGGACAACGACGTACTCGAGTACGCGGTCAACATATTCCTCAGGCTCGACCCGCTGGTCGCGGGCGCGGCAGCGCTTGCGGGGCGAGCCCTGATAACGCTCGTATGGCCCGCGCTCATCGTGGTTGGCGCGACGGTCCTTTTGGGCAGGTTCTTCTGTGGCTGGGCCTGTCCGCTCGGCGCTACGCTCGACTTCATGTCCGCAACACTTTTCAGGAAGCTTCGCCGGGGCAAGGCCGTGCCCGAGTCCTGGCGGATGGGCAAATACCTCGTGCTTGCGTTCCTCGCGGTATCGTCGCTCTTCACGCTCCAGCTCGTTTTCCTGTTCGACCCGATAAGCATAATAATCCGCTCGTTCGCGGTGGCGGTGTACCCCGCTATCAACCTCGCGGCGAACTCGTTCTTCGGCGCGCTCTACGGGACGCCCGCGGACAGGTTCTCCGAGCCGGTGTACGGTGTGCTGAAAGATAACCTCCTCGCGTTCGAACAGCCGTACTTCAGGATGGCGGGGCTGGTGGGCTCGGTGTTCGTGGGCATCATCGCGCTTGAGTACTTCCAGAGGCGGTTCTGGTGCAGGAACCTCTGCCCGCTCGGCGCGATGCTGGGGCTATTGGGCAGGGCGGGCATTGTCAAAAGGCGCGTGTCAGAGCCGGACTGCATCTCTTGCGGCGTATGCGAAAGGCGCTGCCGGATGGGCGCCATCAAAGAAGACTTTATAGCGGCCGGCCGCTCCGAATGCATCGAGTGCATGGACTGCAAGGCGGACTGCCCGGAGTCAGCGATAAGCTTCACGGGGAGCGTATCGTCCAAGGGCGCGCCGCTCGACATATCGAAGAGGGGAGTAATCTACTCCGTGGCTCTTGGGATTGCCGCCGCGCCGGTATTCAAGGCGGAGGCGCACGTAAAGGCCCCGGACCCGTCCCTGGTCAGGCCGCCGGGCGCGCTTCCCGAAGAAGAGTTCCTTGCAAGGTGCACCCGCTGCGGCGAGTGCATGCGCGTCTGTATCGCGAACGGCCTCCAGCCTTCGATGTTCGAGGCCGGGCTTGCCGGGCTGTGGAGCCCGGTGCTCGTCCCGCGCATCGGATACTGCGAGTACAACT
>Ga0214472_10004312_pt1 | contig 15013 bp, 11 predicted proteins | sample RVTome_6_FD_207662 | JGI IMG/M metagenome (GOLD analysis project Ga0214472, IMG submission 207662) | Soil microbial communities from uranium-contaminated site in the Upper Colorado River Basin, Wyoming, United States - RVT140D175 | ecosystem: Environmental > Terrestrial > Soil > Contaminated >...
TCGTTCCGCTCAACGCGACTCGCTGCTGCAGGTCCAAGCGTATCATCGTCTCCCCCGCAGTTCCTGAAGCGAGGGATGTGCCGAGGCGAACTTCGCGGAAATGTCACACCCTCCTGTAGCGAGTACGCAGTTCCTGCCATGCCTCGTCGCGCCGGATGCGGCAATTCCTGCGTGCGCGCAACAGGCCCTATAATTCGCGCACGCTCCAAGACCCGACATGCCGCTGTCGCCCGGCACCCGACTCGGCGCCTATGAAGTCGTCGCCCTCATCGGCGCGGGCGGGATGGGCGAGGTCTATCGCGCACGCGACACCCGCTCAATCGTGACGTCGCGCTGAAAGCCCTGCCCGAACTCTTCGCTCCCGAGCCGGATCGACTCGCCCGCTTCAAGCGCGAAGCGCAGCTGCTCGCGTCGCTGAATCATCCCCACATCGCCGCCATCTATGGTTTTGAGGAAGGGCAAGTCGTGGGGGCCGGCTTTAGCCGGCTCGGGAGCGCGGCTCGTCCTCGAGCTCGTCGACGGCCCCACGCTGGCCGATCGGATCGCGCAGGGCTCGCTTCCGCTGGATGAAGCGCTGCCGATCGCGCGGCAGATTGCGGAGGCGCTCGAAGCCGCACACGAACAGGGCGTCATCCATCGCGACCTGAAGCGAGCCAACGTCAAGGTGCGGCCCGACGGGACGGTGAAGGTCCTCGATTTCGGTCTTGCGAAGGCCTTCGAGGGCGATGTCGCGAGGCCCGATGTTTCGCAGTCGCCGACGTTGAGTGTGGCGGCGACGCACATGGGCGGCATCCTCGGCACGGCCGCCTACATGGCTCCCGAACAGGCCAAGGGGAAGTCCGTCGATAAGCGCGCCGACATCTGGGCATTCGGGTGCGTGCTCTACGAAATGCTCACGGGAAGGCCGGCCTTCGAGGGCGACGATGTTTCCGAAATCCTCGCCTCGGTGGCTGTTCTCGGTGAGTCGCGGGTCGGGACCGGCCCGTTGGGATGAGGCCGAGATCGTCGTCCAGTCGCTGCAGTCAGGTGAGCGGAAGGTCGTGTGGAAGGGTGGCAGCGACGCACGATACGTCCCAACGGGACACCTGATCTATGCGTTCGATGACGCATTGCTTGCGCTTCCGTTCGATCTCGAGCGGCTCGAGGTCACGGGCGGCCCGGTAGCATTGCTCGCCGGGCTCCAAACGGAGGTTAATCCCGGCGACGAACACCGCCACTGCGCATTACGGCGTTTCCGAGACGGGGACGCTCGTCCATGTGCTCGCTGGATCGACGGAGGATGAGACTCGCACGCTGGCATGGGTCGATCGAAACGGCCGCGAGGAAGCGATCCCCGCCTCGCCGCGAGCGTATCACTATCCGCGGATCTCTCCCGACGGCACACAAGTCGCGTTCGACGTGCGCGACCAGGAGAACGACATATGGGTCTGGAGCCCGAGAGCAACAACATTCAGTACCCTTCGTCGATTTCCGCGGACGGCACACACTTCGTGTTCGACGAACAGATGCGTGGCGACAGCACCATTTACATGGTGCCGCTGCGTGGCGAGCGCCGCGTCACATCGCTCATCGCGACAATGTTCGACGAACGGAACAGTCAGCTTTCAGGCGACGATCGATGGATCGCATGTCAATCCAACGAGTCGGGCCGGGACGAGGTCTATGTGCGGCCGTTCCCCGGAGTCGACGGGGGCCGCTCTCAGGTGTCCACCGGGGGGGGGAGACAGCCGCTGTGGGCACCGAACAGCCGGGAGCTGTCTGACGTCGATCCAGACGGGCGGATCGTGGCGGTTCCGATTCAGCTCAGCCCCGGCTTCAGTGCAGGCAGCCCCCGCGCGATTGTCGATCGCCCGCTCGTACTGGGACTCACAGGTATCCCCGGCCGGATGTACGACGTGTCACGGGACGGCCAGCGTTTCTTGATCATCAAGGCGGGCGGGGATGGCGACCAACCTGCCCCGTCGCCACAGATTGTGGTCGTGCAGAACTGGTTCCAAGAGTTGAAACGGTTAGCGCCGACGAATTGATATGGGGTCCGCTGCGCGGAACCCGCCCTACTGCTTCACGTACTTCTTCAGCGCCATCCCGCCGGTCAGCGATCCGTAGATGTTCCCGTTGACGTCCACGGCCACCCCTTCCTGCGATCCGTTGGGGTCGGGATCGAGAATGAATGCGGACACCTTGCCGTCGCGCGCGCTGCCGATGGTGATCCCTTTGCGAAACCCAGGGTTGGTCTTCGCATCGGACTGGTGGTCGGCGGCGTAGAGCCTGTCGTTCCGGTCGATGAAGATGCCGCTCGGCCGGCCGAACTGCTTCCACTCCTCGAGAAACGTTCCCTCCTGGTCGAAGATCTGGATGCGGTTGTTTTCCCGGTCGCCGACGAACAGCCGGCCGCGCGAATCCATCGCGAGCGAGTGCGGCGTCGCGAAGTCGCCCGGGGCGCTTCCCCGCTTGCCCCACGTCGTGATCAACTTGCCATCCTTCGAGAACTTCAGCACGCGGGCGTTCGAGGCGCCGCCATGGCCGTCGCCGACGAAGATGTCGCCGTTCGGCGCGATGAGCACGGCGGACGGCATGTTGAACGTGTCGGGGCCGTCGCCGGCCACGCCGGCCTTGCCAAGCGTCATCAGCACCTTGCCGTCCTGATTGAGCTTGAACACCTGGTGCCCCTTGCCGTTTCTCCGGGGGTCCTTGCCGTCCGGTCCCTCTCCATCGGTCACCCAGAGGTTCCCGTCGCGGTCGATGTGGATCCCGTGCGGACGGATGAACATGCCTGCGCCGAAGCTCTTAATCAGCGCGCCGGAGGCGTCAAACTTCAGGATCGGCGCGAGGCTCGATCCAACGCAGTTGTTGGCGCCGCAGCGCTCGAAGACCCAGACGCTGATCCCGTCGCGATCGATCGTGATCCCGACGGTGGATCCGATCTTCCTGCCGTCCGGCAGTTTGAAGTGGCTCTCGATGGTTCGGTAGTCGTCCCGCTGCGCATCGACCGCCTGCGACAGCGCGAGGACAGCAGTGACGGTTGCCGCCGCGAATCGGATCTTCATGGCGCGTGGAGTATACGCCCGGAGACCGCCCGCCGCTACGCTGCGCGATCGCGCGAGTGGCGCTCCTTGCGCCATCCCCACCAGTCGAGCAGGACAACGATCGCGACGACGAGCATGATCCCAAAGATGATTCCGAACGCATTCACCACTGGCGTTCTCCTTCAAGCATCAACGCAAATCCCACGAACACCATCCAGCTGAAGACTCCCACGCCGATCAACCGCCATGAGGGCGGTTGCGACGTGACGAACTGCCCCACAACAAGGGCGGCGGCCACAAAGTTCGCGAGCTCTCGTACTGTCTCACTCAGCGCGTCCCGCTGTCGCCGATCCAAGCGTATCATCGTCGCCCTCCGGCAGAACGACGAGCGAGAGTCCTGCCACTCTCGAATGGCCGGGAATCGGGGTCTCGCGCCGCCGGCGTCGCAGTCTCTGCCTGCGGCCCGGCGCCGCCACACGGCAATTCCTGCGTACCGCCGAACCGACCTATAATCCGCGCACGCTCTGACAACGGACATGGCATTACCGGCGGGTGCTCGACTCGGCCCGTATGAAGTCGCCGCCCTCCTCGGCGTGGGCGGCATGGGCGAGGTCTATCGCGCGCGCGATACGCGGCTCAATCGCGACGTCGCGCTGAAGGTCCTTCCCGATCTCTTCGCCGCGGATCCCGAACGTCTGGCCCGCTTCAAACGCGAGGCGCAGCTGCTTGCCTCGCTGAATCATCCCAACATCGCCGCCATTTATGGCATCGAGGAAGGAACGGTCGTGGGGGCCGGCCTCAGCCGGCTCGGAAGCGCGCTGGTCCTGGAACTCGTCGAGGGGCCCACGCTCGCGGACCGCATCGCGCAAGGCCCGATTCCGCTGGATGAAGCGCTGCCGATCGCACGGCAGATTGCCGAGGCTCTCGAAGCGGCGCACCAGCAGGGCGTCATCCATCGCGACCTGAAGCCCGCCAACATCAAGCTGCGCGCGGACGGGACGGTCAAAGTCCTCGACTTCGGTCTTGCGAAGGCGTTCGAGACCGAAGCCGCCGCGTCCTCCTCGCTCTCGATGTCGCCGACGATCACAAGCCCCGCGGCGACGCGGGTCGGCACGATTCTCGGCACGGCCGCGTACATGAGTCCCGAGCAGGCGCGCGGCAGGACGGTCGACAAACGCAGCGATGTCTGGGCGTTCGGCTGTGTGCTCTATGAGATGCTCACCGGCCGCCGGCCGTTCGACGGCGACGAGGTGACCGACGTCCTCGCGCGCGTGCTCGAGCGCGATCCGGATTGGACCGCGCTCGCGCCCACGGCGCCGCCTGCCGTGCAGCGCCTGCTGCGCCGCTGCCTCGAGAAAGACCGCAAGCGCCGCCTTCCGGACATTGGCGTCGCCCGCATCGAAATAGACGACGCCCTGACGGATCGACCGGCGCCGGTCGTTGGTCTCGCCGCGAACCGGTCGTGGGCGTCCGGCGTATTGCTGCTCGCGGCCGGGCTGATGATTGGGACTGCCGCGGCAACGGCGTCAATGTGGTGGTTGAATCGGCCGGTCGCGGAGGCGCCGGTACGGTTGTCAGTCGTGCATCCCGGCCCGGAGGCGATCGGCGGAACGAACGCGTTGGATCCTGACGTGGCGGTGTCGCCCGACGGCCGGCGCATCGTGTACGTCGTCGGCGATGCCACGGAGGCACGGCTGTTCGTGCGGGCGCTGGACCAGCTCGAGCCGACGGAGCTGACGGGCCTGACTGGCCCACGGGCGCCCTTTATCTCGCCAGACGGCAACTGGGTGGGCTTCTTCGACGGCGCCGGCGGCGCGACGATGCTGAAGAAGGTCTCGATCAACGGGGGACCGGCCATTGTCATTGCCGCCGCGGGCGGCAACCCTCGTGGAGCGAGCTGGGGGGCGGACGACACCATCGTCTTCGGCACCGGGAGTGAAGCGACAGGGTTGCTGCGCGTGAGCGCCGCCGGAGGGATGCCGGAGGTCCTGACGAGACCCGACGTCTCCAGGGGCGTCGATCACATTTACCCCGAACTCCTGCCGGGCGGGCGCACGATCCTGTACACGGTCGTCGAGGAGGGCCGCGTCGAAGGCGCCCAGATTGCGCTGCTCGATCTCGCGACCGGCGCGTCTCGGACCCTGATCTCCGGCGGCAGCAGTCCCCACTATGCCGCATCAGGCCACATCGTGTTCGCGGTGGCGGGCACACTGCGTGCCGTACCGTTCGACCTGGAGCGCCTCGAAGTCACCGGGGATCCCGCTCCAGTCGCGAGCCGCGTCGTCACGAAGGGAACAACGGGTGCGGCCAGTTTCGCCCTCACGCAGAACGGCGTGCTCGTATACGCCATCGGGAATATGCGCGGCGGAGCGGAACGGACGCTCGTGTGGGTTGACCGCTCGGGACAGGAGGAACCCATTCCCGTGCCACCGCGCGCCTACACCTATCCGCGATTGTCCCCGGATGGAAGCCGCCTGGCCCTGGATATCCGCGATCAGGACAACGATGTCTGGATCTGGGACCTGATGCGCCGGACGCTGACGCGCCTGACGTTCGACCGTGGCTTCAACCGGGGTCCCGTGTGGACCGCCGACGGACGCCGCCTCGCGTTTTCGTCGAGGGGTGACGAGGGTGTCGAGAACCTCTACTGGCAGTCGGCCGACGGCTCCGGTGCCGCGGTGCCCATTGCGCCCAGCAAGGAGATCCAATCGCCGTCATCGTTCTCATCGGATGGGCGATGGCTGTTTTTCAACCATCCGACCAATGCGCCCTACGACGTCGGCGTCGTGGACCTTCGTGAGGGCCGAACCGAGATGCTGCTTCACGCGGCATACAGCGAAACGAATGGAATCCTTTCGCCGGACGGCCGCTGGCTGGCCTACCAGTCCAATGAATCGGGCCGGGACGAGATTTTCGTGCGGCCCTTCCCCGACATCACGTCGGGCCGGTGGCAGGTGTCGACCGACGGCGGAACCCGTCCGTTGTGGGCGCGGAACGGACGCGAGCTGTTTTACTTTCTGCCGCCAGGACGGGTCATGAGTGTTCCGATCATGACGTCCACGGCGTCCTTCTCCGCCGGAAACCCGCGGATGCTGTTCGCGGGTCAATACGTGTCCGTCAACAGCGGCCGCGTCTACGACGTCTCTCCCGATGGCCGCCGGTTCGTCCTGATCAAGAACGTGATGCCGGCCGACACGGACACGGACCGCGAACTCGTCGTGGTTCAGAGCTGGTTCGAGGAGCTGGCGCGACTCGCACCGCCGAAATAAGGATGGCTCTGGCCCCTCACACACGACTCGGCGCCTGCGAGATCTCGTCGAACGGCGGCGCCAGCCCCCGATGGCGGCGGGATGGCCGGCGGGGATGGGCAACGGTTTCTGGTCATCACGGCTGCAAATGAAGACGCCGGCCAACCTGTCACGCTCCTGGTGAACTGGCAGATGTTGAGCCCGTGACGGGCTATCGCCGTTCTGCCGCCGCTACGCAGCGCGGTCGCGCGCCTGACGTTCTTTCCGGCGCCCCCACCAATCGAGACCGACCACGATCCAGACGACAATCAAGATGCCGAAGAGCATCAATAGCGCGTTCTCCATTGCTACTCTCCCTCAATGGCCAGCGCAGTGGCGACAGCCGCGATCCAAAACAGCACCCCGACCAGAATGAGCCGCCATGACACCCCGCGCTCGCCAACGAACTGCCCGAATACCAAGGCGGCGGCTCCGTAGTTCGCCAGGTCGCGCACCGTAACGCCCAGCGCCTGCCGCTGCCGCGCCGTCAAGCGTAGCATCGTCCCTCCCGGACGGCTCAAGCGAGGACGTTGCCATGCTGATTTCCGAGGAATTGCGTGCGGTCGCCTCGAAAGATTGCAATTCCTGCCCGGACGGCTCTCTCGAGGTGCGGCAATTCCTGCGTACCCTCAACGGGCCTATAATTCGCGCACGCTCTGACAACCAATGGCGCTTACCCCGGGGACTCGACTCGGCGCCTACGAGATCATCGCCCTCATCGGCGCGGGCGGCATGGGCGAGGTCTATCGCGCGCGCGATACGCGGCTCAATCGCGACGTCGCGCTGAAGGTCCTGCCCGAACTCTTCGCTGCCGATCCGGATCGACTCGCCCGCTTCAAGCGCGAGGCGCAGCTTCTGGCGTCGCTGAATCACCCAAACATCGCCGCCATTTATGGTTTCGAGGAATCGACGGACGTGGGGGCCGGCTTCAACCGGCTCGGGGGCACGCTGGTTCTCGAACTCGTCGACGGCCCCACGCTGGCCGATCGGATCGCGCAGGGCCCAATTCCGCTGGACGAGGCGCTGCCGATCGCGCGGCAGATTGCCGAAGCCCTCGAAGTCGCGCACGAGCACGGCGTCATCCATCGCGACCTGAAGCCCGCCAACATCAAGGTGCGGCCCGACGGCACCGTGAAGGTGCTCGACTTCGGCCTGGCCAAGGCCTTTGAAGGCGAAGCGTCCACCCCCGACGTCTCGCAATCGCCGACGTTGAGTGTGGCCGGGACGCACATGGGCTTGATCCTGGGCACGGCCGCGTACATGGCGCCGGAACAGGCCAAGGGCAGGTCCGTCGACAAGCGCGCCGATATCTGGGCGTTCGGCTGCGTGCTCTACGAAATGCTGACCGGACGGCAGGCATTCGAGGGCGACGACGTCTCCGAGATTCTGGCGTCCGTCATCAAGGGCACCGCGAACCTCGATCTGCTGCCGGCGGACATCCATCCGGGCGTCCGTCGCGTGATCAGGCGGTGCCTCGAGAAGGACGTGCGAAAGCGGTGCCGCGATATTGGCGACGTCCGCAATGAGCTCGAGGAGATCCAGGCGAACCCACGCGGTGTGGAGCTACCGTCAGAGGCGCACGCGAGCTGGAGACGAACGCTCCGGCAGGTCGCGGTGGTTGTGGTCGCCGCCGGTATCGCCGCAACAGCAGGCTGGATGCTGAAGCCGTCTGCTGCTGTCCAACCAGGTCCCGTTACGCGTTTCGTCCAGGCGCTGCCCGACGGCCACGTGTTTCGCAACACCGGAAGATCCATGATCGCGATCTCCCCCGACGGACGTCACTTCCTCTACAACACAACGGGCGGGCTGTTCCTGCGATCCATGGATGGGCTCACCGCACGTGTGATCCCCGGGACCGAGGACAGCGTGACGAACCCGTTCTTTTCACCCGACGGGCAGTGGGTTGCGTACTTTGAGGACAATCAACTCAAGAAGATCTCCATCGCCGGCGGGACGCCCGTGGTGCTGGCCAAGGCCACGAATCTCTTTGGCGCGAACTGGGGTGCCGACGGCACGATCCTCTTCGGACAGCCCGAAGGCATCAAGCGAGTCTCGGCGGATGGCGGAACCCCGGAGCTGGTGGTGCGTGCGACGGAGGGAGAGCAGGTGCACGGCCCTCAGATGCTGCCGGGTGGAGAGTGGCTGCTGTATTCGTTGGCCCGCGGCGCCGCGCCCAACCGCTGGGATACGGCCGACATCGTGGCTCATTCGATCAGATCGGGCGAACGCAAGGTGTTGTGGAAGGGAGGCAGCGACGCCCTGTACGTCGCGACGGGCCATCTGATCTACGCCCTGGACGACGCGCTGTTTTCGCTGCCGTTCGACCTGCAGCGCCTGGAGCCGGCTGGAGGGCCCGTGCCCGTGCTCTCTGGCCTCCAGCGCGCACTGAATCCCGGCACGAACACCGCCACGGCGCAGTACAGCGTCTCCGACAACGGGACGCTTGTGCATATCGTTGGCGGATCGAGCGCTTTTCCCACGCGGACGCCAGCGTGGATCGACCGGAACGGCCGCGAGGAACTGATCCCCGCGCCACCCCGGGCATACCTGTATCCGCGCATCTCGCCGGACGGCAGCCAGGTAGCATTCGATGTGCGCGACCAGGACTTTGACATCTGGATATGGAGCCTGCCCCGCCGAACGCTGACTCGGCTGACGTTCGATCGCAATGTTGATCGCTCGCCGGTGTGGATGCCGGATGGACGACGGATTGTCTTCGCATCGCAGTCGGCGGCCGACTTTTCCAACCTGTTCTGGCAGGCGGCGGATGGCACCAGCGCCGCGGAACGGCTCGTGGACAGCAAGAGAATTCAAACGCCATCGTCCGTGTCGGCGGATGGCAGGACGCTCTTCTTCGAGGAGCTCACGGCCAGTTCCGACGTGTACGCGCTGTCGCTTGACGGCGAACGCAAAGCCCGCGCACTCATTGCGACGATGTTCGCAGAGCGGAATGCGGAACTGTCTCCCGATGGGAGATGGCTCGCGTATCAATCGACCGAGTCGGGTCGAAACGAGGTTTACGTCCGGCCGTTCCCGGATATCGAACAGGGACGCTGGCAGGTGTCGGCGGGGGGTGGCAGGCAACCGCTGTGGGCGTCGAACAGCCGAGAGCTATTCTTCGTCGACCCGGAAAGCCGGATCGTCGCCGTGCCGGTTCAACCGGGCCCGAGCTTTAGCGCAGGCGATGCCCGCGTCGTCGTCGATACGCCGGTTGTGCCGGAGCAGCCGGGCTTCTCCGGCCGCAACTACGACGTGTCGCGGGACGGGCGGCGGTTTCTCATCGTGAAAGACAGCGTGAACGACGACCGGCCGTCCGCACCATCGCCGATCGGCGTGGTGCAGAACTGGTTCGAGGAGCTGAAGCGCCTGGCGCCGACGAACTGATGGCTCTTGCACTGGGGACACGGCTCGGCGCCTACGAGATCGTCGCCCTGATCGGCGCGGGCGGCATGGGCGAGGTGTATCGCGCGCGCGATACGCGGCTCAATCGCGACGTCGCGCTGAAGGTCCTGCCCGAGCTCTTCGCCGCGGATCCAGATCGGTTTGCGCGCTTCAAGCGCGAGGCGCAGCTGCTCGCGTCGCTGAATCATCCCAACATCGCCGCCATTTATGGTTTCGAGGAAGGAACGGTCGTGGGGGCCGGCTTCCCTGGCCCGAGCAACGTCGAGGGCAGCCGGCTCGGGGGCGCACTGGTCCTGGAACTGGTCGAAGGGCCGACGCTGGCGGACCGCATCGCGCAGGGACCCATTCCACTGGATGAGGCGCTCCCAATCGCGCGGCAGATCGCCGAGGCGCTCGAAGCGGCGCACGAGCAGGGCGTCATCCATCGTGACCTGAAGCCGGCCAACATCAAGGTCCGGGCGGACGGCACCGTGAAGGTGCTCGATTTCGGGTTGGCGAAGGCGCTGGAGCCTGCGGCGGCGACCCCGACTGCCACGCAGTCCCCTACCATCACGAGTCCGGCGATGGCGACTGGCGTTGGCGTGCTCCTCGGAACAGCCGCGTACATGAGTCCCGAGCAGGCGCGCGGAAAGCAGGCCGACAAGCGCGCGGACATCTGGGCCTTCGGCTGCGTGTTCTACGAGATGTTGACCGGTCGACGGGGATTTGCCGGCGACGAGGTCTCAGACGTGCTGGCATCGGTCCTCGCACGGGAGCCCGATTGGTCTGCCTTGCCGCGCGACCTGCCGCCCGGAGTGAGCACCTTCCTGAAACGGTCCCTGCACAAAGACCGAAAGCACCGCATCGGCGACGCTCAGACCGTTCGGCTCGCGCTCGAAGGCGCGTTCGAGATCACGCCGGACGTGTCGCGGTCCTCTGGGGCGCGCCGGCCGCTGTGGCGACGCCTGATACCCGTCGCCACAGCATTCATCGTTGGTGCGCTCCTGTTCGGCATGATGCCGTGGGGCCGTTCGGCGTCCACGGGACCACGGATGGTCAGTCGCTTCGCCGATGACGTCCCGCCTGACCACCCGTTCAGGGGCAACGGTCGACCCGTGCTCGCTCTCTCTCCGGATGGCCGCCACTTCGTCTACAACACCGACGGAGGACTGTATCTACGGTCGATGGCGGCGCTCGAGGCTCGCCTGATTCCGGGAACCGAGACGCCACCAGGCCGGGCGGGCTCGTTGGCGGAGCCGGCAGGTCCGTTCTTCGCGCCCGACGGAGAGTCGATCGGATACTTCGAGGGCGGGCAGTTGAAGCGCATCGGAATCAGCGGCGGGGCAGCATTCGTGATCTGTGCCGCGGAACCGTCGTTCGGCGCGAGCTGGGGGGCCGACAATACGATTCTCTTCGGCCAGTCCAGCGGCATCATGCGCGTCTCGGCAACCGGCGGTACGCCACAGTTGGTGATTCCCGCCGGGGAAGACGAATTCATCTATGGGCCGCAACTGCTTCCGGATGCGGACTCCGTTCTCTTTACCGTGACGAAGGCGACTGGCGGCAACCGGTGGGACGCGTCGCAGGTCGTCGTCCAATCGATGTCCTCGGGCGAGCGGATCATCGTGGTGCAAGGCAGCGACGCGCGCTACGTCCAAACGGGACATGTGCTCTACGCGGTCGACGATGCATTGTTTGCGGTCCCATTCGATCCTGGCCGGCGGGAAGTGCTCGGCGCACCGGTGTCCGTGGTGGACGCGGTCGTGCGCGCAGGCGATTTCGCACGACAAACCCCCGCCGCAAACTACGGCGTCTCCGAGACCGGCACGCTGGTGTACCTCGCGGGAACGGACTTCCGGGCATCGTCACCATTCGGCACACTCGTGTGGGTGGACCGGCGAAGCGGCGAGGAACCGCTGGGGTCACCACGCCGCCGGTACTCGGCCCCGCGCCTTTCGCCCGACGGTACCCGCGTGGCGTTCGAGTCCCGCGACCCCCAAAGCGACGTGTGGATCTGGGAGATCAGACGGCGATTGCTCACCCGGGTCACGTCCGACGCCGCGTCGGACACGCTGCCCGTCTGGTCGCCGGAAGGGCAGCGATTGGTCTGGGCATCCGACCGTGCGGGAGGACTCGTCAATCTCTATTGGCAGGCGGCCGACGGGACTGGAACAGTCGAACGGCTGACGGCCAGCCCGAACTCGCAGCGCCCCTCCAGCTTTACGCCCGACGGCGCACGGCTGTTGCTGGCAGAGGCCGACCCGACCCGGGGAAGCGGCGAGGCAGACCTGCGGATCCTGTCGATGGATCGCGACCGCCACGTAACCCGGCTAGGAGAGCCGCCCATCTCTGGAATCAACGCGGAGATCTCGCCCGATGGACGGTGGCTCGCGTATGAGTCACGTGAGGCGGGAGAAGTGCAGATATACGTGCGGCCCTTTCCCGCCCTCAGTCAAGGGCGGTCGCAGGTGTCGACCAACGGGGGGCGTGAGCCGCTCTGGGCGCGCAGCGGCCGTGAGCTGTTCTACCTGGCGCCCGACGGGACTCTCATGGCAGTCCCGGTGGAGGCCGGTCCGGGCGACGCGAGCTTTTCGGCCGGCATCCCTGCGGCGGTGATGGCTGCCAGGGGGTACTACACGGAGGCTGCGTTTCACCGCGGCCGGACATACGATGTTTCGCCAGATGCGGCTCGGTTTCTCCGGATCAAAATCGACGAAAGCAGTCCGGAGGGGAACGATGCATCGAGGCACTTCGTCATCGTCGAGAACTGGTTCGACGAGCTGAAGCGCCTGGCGCCTGCCAACTGATGGCTCTTACATCAGGGACGCGGCTCGGTGCCTACGAGATCATCGCCCTCATCGGCGCGGGCGGCATGGGCGAGGTGTATCGCGCGCGCGACACGCGGCTCAATCGCGACGTCGCGCTGAAGGTCCTGCCCGAGCTCTTCGCCGCGGATCCAGATCGGCTTGCGCGCTTCAAGCGCGAGGCGCAGCTTCTGGCGTCGCTGAATCACCCAAACATCGCCGCCATTTATGGTTTCGAGGAATCGACGGACATGGGGGCCGGCTTCAGCCGGCTCGGGGGCACGCTCGTCCTCGAACTGGTCGAAGGGCCGACGCTGGCGGACCGCATCGCGCAGGGACCCATTCCGCTGGACGAGGCGCTCCCAATCGCGCGACAGATTGCCGAAGCGCTCGAGATCGCGCACGAGCACGGCGTCATCCATCGCGACCTGAAGCCCGCCAACATCAAGGTGCGGCCCGACGGCACCGTGAAGGTGCTCGACTTCGGCCTGGCCAAGGCCTTCGAGGGCGATCCGGTGGCGTCCTCATCACTCTCGATGTCGCCGACGATCACAAGTCCGGCCGCGACGCGCATGGGCACGATCCTCGGCACCGCCGCGTACATGAGCCCCGAACAGGCGCGCGGACGGCCCGTCGACAAGCGGACCGACATCTGGGCCTTCGGATGCGTGCTGTACGAAATGCTCACTGGCCGGTCGGCGTTCGGCGGAGAGGATGTGTCGCTCACGCTGTCGCAGATCCTGCAGCGCGATGCGGATTGGTCTGCCCTGCCCGCCGGGCTATCGGCGAGCGCGCGCAGGACGTTGATGTCGTGTTTGCAGAAGGACCCCGCGCAACGGTTGCGCGATTTCGGTGATGTGCGGCTGATGTTGGCGGCAGACGAATCCATCGCGTCTTCGGCGCCGCGCCGCATATTTCGCCCATACCCGTTGCTGGCGGCCGGCGCGCTGGCAGGGGCCGCAGGATATGGGGTTCTGCTCTGGGCGCTCACCAGCACCGCTGGAGCGCCCGCGCAGCCAGTACGCTTCGCGATCGCGCCGCCCCCCGGCGTTCAGCTGGGACGATTCGGAACTCCAGACCTGGCGTTGTCACCTGACGGTCGAACACTGGTGTTCGTCGGCGGGACACCGGTCGCCACCCAACTCTACCGGCGCGATATGAAGAACTTGGACATCTCGCCTATTCGTGGAACTGAAGGCGCAATGCAACCCTTCTTTTCGCCTGACGGCCGGTCAATCGGGTTCTTCACCGATCGTAGTCTGTCGAAGATCTCTCTCGACGGTGGGTTGCCGACTCCGGTAACCGAGATAGCAGACTTTCCGGGTGGCGGCACGTGGGGAGCCGACGATGCAATTTTTTTCACGCTGGGCACGTCGCCAGAATTGTTTCGTGTGGCCGCGTCAGGCGGACCCTACGAGCCGATTCAGGTGGATACGGGAAGCGGCGCCAACGCGTACTATTCGTCGCCGCACGTGCTGCCGGGCGGGCGCGCGATCGCCGCCGCGGCGAGAGAGCCCGATGCCGGGTCTAATGTAGTAGTCATCTCGCTCGACACGGGCGCCGCCATCTCGCTGGGACCAGGGGCCTCCCCCAGATACGCCGCGACGGGTCATCTCCTGTACTGGCGCGACAATGCTATTTGGGGCGTTCCGTTCGATGCTGCTCGATTGAGGGCGCGCGGCGCCGCCGCAGCCCTGGTCGCGGGTGTCGAGCGGCTCGAAGGCATTGCGATTGCGCCATTTGCCGTCGCTGGCGACGGAACGCTGGTGTATGTCAAGGGATCACGGGAGGCTGAGCTGACATGGGTTGACGGACGCGGCGGGATAACCCGCGCGCTCCAAGAGTCGGGGCCGTACACGGATCCGAGCCTCTCGCCCGACGGCCGGAACCTTGCGTTCGCCAGACAGGAATCCAACCAGGACATCTGGGTCCTCGACCTCGTCCGCGACACGGCAACAAAGCTGACGTCACAGCCAGGCTTGGACATGGCGCCCATCTGGAACAGCGCCGGCACGCACGTGACGTACACAGAAGAGTCAGGCGGGGAGTTCGCGTTGGTGACCACCGCCGTGGGTCGCCGAGCGCCTGAACGTCTCCTCGCGGGCCGGAACCTGGTGTTTCCGTCATCGTGGTCAACGGATGGCCACTGGCTCGCCTACGTGGAGCGCAGTCCAAAGACGAACTGGGACATCTGGCTGCTGGACAGCGAGCGGCGGCCACAACCGTTCGAGCGAACGCTGTTCGACGAAACCGATCCTGCCTTTTCCCCGAATGGTCGCTTGATCGCGTACACATCCAACGAGACGGGCCAACGCGAGATCTACGTCGATTCGTTCCCACAGCGCGGCGCGAAACGATCGATTTCGCGCGCAGGGGGCACATGGCCGGTCTGGTCGCGCGCCGGAGATCGACTCTTCTATCAGACAGCCAGCCACGTCGTCAGCGTCGCGCTCGGTCCGGACGGCGAATTCGGGCCGCCGCAACCGCTGTTTCCTTCGTCTGTCGTCGGGGGATT
>Ga0214472_10004314_pt1 | contig 15008 bp, 13 predicted proteins | sample RVTome_6_FD_207662 | JGI IMG/M metagenome (GOLD analysis project Ga0214472, IMG submission 207662) | Soil microbial communities from uranium-contaminated site in the Upper Colorado River Basin, Wyoming, United States - RVT140D175 | ecosystem: Environmental > Terrestrial > Soil > Contaminated >...
ATGTCCAAAGCGAGCCCTCAGTACCCGAGGTAGGAGCGCCGGATCGAGTCGTCCTTGCGGAGCTCGGCGGCGGAGCCGGACATCACGACGCGCCCGGTTTCGAGGAGGTAGGCGTGGTCCGCGAGCTCGAGTGCCATCGCGGCGTTCTGCTCGACCAGCAGCACGGAGACGCCCTCGTCCTTGTTGATCGTGCGCACGATGCGGAAGATCTCGCGCGTGACGAGCGGCGCCAGGCCGAGCGAAGGCTCGTCGAGCAGCAGCAGGCGCGGCCGCGACATGAGGGCGCGCGCCACGGCCAGCATCTGCTGCTCGCCGCCCGAGAGCGTGCCCGCCTGCTGCCGCTGGCGCTGCCCGAGGATGGGAAAGTACTGGAAGATGCGGTCGAAGTCACCCGCGAGAGATCCCCGATCCTTGCGCACGTAGGCGCCCAGCCGCAAGTTCTCTTCCACCGTGAGTTCCATGAAAGTGCCGCGGCCCTCCGGCGTGTGGGCGATCCCGAGCCTGACGATGTCCTCGGTCGCTTTGCCGTCGATGCGCTGCCCCTCGAAGCGGATCTCGCCCGCCGTTTTCACCATGCCGCACACGGCGCGCAGCGTGGTCGTCTTGCCTGCGCCGTTGGCGCCCAGTATGGCGGTGATCCCGCCCGTCTCGACGGCGAAGCCGAGACCGTGGAGGACCTTGGTCCACCCGTACTGCGCCTCCAGGTTCTCGGCCTCGAGCAGGGAGGGCACTAGTTGTCGCTCCCGAGGTACGCCTTGATCACCTCTGAATTGCGCTGGATCTCGGCCGGCGAGCCCTCGGCGATCTTCCTGCCGAAGTCGAGCACGACCACCTTGTCCGAAACCTGCATGACCAGGCTCATGTGGTGCTCGACCAGCAGCACCGTCACGCGCCGTTCGTCGCGGATGGCGCGCACGAGAGCGCCGAGCACCGCCACTTCCTCGTGGTTGAGCCCGCCCGCTGGCTCGTCCAGGAGCAGGAGCTTGGGCCGGTTCGCCAGCGCCCTCGCCAGCTCCACGCGCTTGAGGGTGCCGAAGGGCAGCCCCGCGGCCACGTGTCCGGCCACGTCCTCGAGGTCGAGGAAGGCGATCAGCTCTCGGGCGATGTCGCGCGCGCCGCGCTCCTCCCGGCCGACCCAGGGCAGCTTGAGCGCGTTGCTCGCGAAGTCGCTGCGCGTCCGGCTGTGGACGCCCACCAGCACGTTGTCGAGCACGCTCATGGTCGGGAAGAGGGCCAGGTTCTGGAAGGTGCGGCCGATGCCGAGCTCGGCGATGTGGTGGGTCGGGGCGGCGATGAGTGACCGCCCCTCGAAGAGGATATCGCCCTGCTGTGGGGTGTACAGCCGCCCGAGGCAGTTGAAGAGCGTGGTCTTGCCGGCCCCGTTCGGGCCGATCAGGCCCACGATCTGGCCGGCCGTCATGTCGAAGGAGACGTCGTCCAGCGCCACGATGCCGCCGAAGCGCATGGTGACGTCCCGGACGGCCAGGATGGACGCGCTTGGCTGCGGCGTCATTGCGCCAGGAAATGCATGGGTTGGGGCCTGTTTATAGAGGGGCCGGGGCGGTTTGTCAATGAAAACCACGGGCCGCCCGGTATAATCCAGACCCTATGGCCCACCAGTTCATCTTCACGATGAAGGACCTGCGCAAGATCGTCCCGCCCAAGCGAGAGATCCTCAAAGGGATCTGGCTGTCGTTCTACCCCGGGGCCAAGATCGGCGTGCTCGGCGCCAACGGCGCGGGCAAGAGCACCTTGCTCAAGATCATGGCCGGGGTGGACCAGGATTTCCTGGGCGAGGCCAAGCCCGCCGACGGTGTCCGCACCGGCTACCTGCCTCAGGAGCCGCACCTCGACCCCTCCAAGGATGTGCGCGGAAACGTGGAGGACGGCGTGGCCGAGGTGCGCGGGCTCCTCACGCGCTTCGACGAGATCAACGCCAGGCTGGGCGAGCCCCTGGATCCCGCGGAGATGGAGAAGGTCCTCGAGGAGCAATCGCGCGTGCAGGACGCGATCGAGGCCGCCAACGGTTGGGACCTCGACCGCACGGTCGAGATCGCCATGGACGCGCTCCGCTGCCCTGCCGGCGAGGCCGACGTGACCACGCTCTCGGGTGGCGAGGTCAGGCGTGTGGCCCTCTGCCGCCTCCTGCTCCAGAAGCCCGACCTGCTGCTCCTCGACGAGCCGACCAACCACCTCGACGCCGAGAGCGTCGCCTGGCTCGAGCGCTTCCTCAAGGATTACCCCGGCACGGTCGTCGCCATCACCCACGACCGTTACTTCCTCGACAACGTCGCCGGCTGGATCCTCGAGCTCGACCGTGGCGCGGGCATCCCGTGGGAGGGCAACTACTCCTCCTGGCTCGACCAGAAGAAACAGCGTCTGGCCCAGGAGGAGAAGCAGGAGTCCGCGCGCCAGCGCACGCTCGAGCACGAGCTCGAGTGGGTGCGCATGTCCCCCCGCGCGCGCCAGGCCAAGTCCAAGGCGCGGCTGCAGGCCTACGAGACGCTGCTCGCCGAGGGGGGCAAGGAGCGGGACGGCGCGGCGGAGATCATCATCCCGCCGGGGCCCCGCCTCGGGGACGTGGTGGTCCAGGCCGAGCACCTCTTCAAAGGGTACGGCGACCGTCTCCTGATCGAGGACCTGAGCTTCAACCTCCCGCGCGGCGGCATCGTCGGCGTCATCGGCGCCAACGGCGCGGGCAAGACCACGCTCTTCCGCATGATCACAGGGCAGGAGAAGCCCGACAAGGGAACGCTTCGCGTGGGGGAGACGGTGCGGCTCGCCTACGTGGACCAGAGCCGGGACGCGCTCGACGGAAGGAAGAACGTGTGGGAGGAGATTTCCGGCGGCGCCGAGCAGCTCACGCTCGGCGGCCGTCAGATGGCCTCGCGCGCCTACGTCGCCTCCTTCAACTTCAAGGGCGCCGACCAGCAGAAGAAGGTCGGCGACCTCTCGGGCGGCGAGCGCAACAGGGTTCACATGGCGAAGCTGCTCCAGGCGGGCGGCAACCTCCTGCTCCTCGACGAGCCGACGAACGATCTGGACGTCGACACGCTCCGGGCGCTGGAAGACGCCCTGCTGTCCTTCGCGGGCTGCGCGGTCGTCATCAGCCACGACCGCTGGTTCCTCGACCGGATCGCCACGCACATGCTGGCCTTCGAGGGCGACAGCCGCGTGGAGTGGTTCGAGGGCAACTACCAGGACTACGAAGCCGACCGGAAGAAGCGCTTGGGCGCCGCGGCCGATCAGCCCCACCGTCTCCGCTACAAGCCGCTCACCCGTTAGTCCTGATCCGGTTCGCGATCGAGCGCAAGGCGCAGATCAGGACTCGACGAACCGAATCGCGCCTCGAATTTGGTGCGAGCAGGGCACGATATTTGCCGATTCCGAAGGCATGACCGGGCAGGATGGAGCTTCCTCTTCGATCTGCTGACCGGCGATTTGCCTTGGTCCTCCCCGACCCGGAATCACCCGAACCCAAAATCAAGCGGCACCCTATCGCAACTCAATCGGGGCCTTATCCAGCCTGCCGCGACTGCTTGCTGACCGGCTAAGAGCCATGGCACGCGGTATGCGAACGCGATTGACAGCAACAGGTCAAGGGGCTAGGTTCCAAGAGGCCCCGCCAAGGTCCTCTCACCCTCGTAAAGGGGGGCCCGATGAGAAAAGTTCCTTTCTCTGCGCTCCTCGCTCTTGCGATTGTCCTCACAGTGGTTCGTCCGTCAGACGTTCATGCGACAGACGGGATTGCAGTCATCATTGAGATTCGCTTGAATGCCGGGGAAGTCCAGGTAATGCGTTCGGACGAGACGGCTTGGCGGCCGGCTCAGCCATTGTTGACACTTCGACCAGGAGATCAGATCAACGTTCGTCAAGACGCTCGGGTGACGCTGGCTTTCATTGGCAGTCGTGGCACACGGGTCCTCGGGGCTGCGGATTCGCCGTTCATGGTGGTGGATGAGCCGCCAAAAGGCCCGGCGGAAAGAGCCCGTGAAACTGTCGGTGCCATCGTCCAGTTCCTCATCGGAGCCAGTCGCGAGCCTACTCTGGTACCCATCGCTGTGCGTACCAGCCCAACCATGCGACTCACCATTCTGTCTCCCCGGGACAGTCGATTGCTGCCTGGTCCCGTAAGCTTCGAATGGACCGGCTCGCACAGTGTCCGGTATCGCGTTCGTGTTCTCGGGCCCGAAGGCACCGTGTGGGAAGCCGGCGAGGTAACGCTTGGTCGGACCTCGTATCCAGCCGGAGCGCCTCCCCTTTTGGCGGGTGTCCGGTACCGATGGCAGCTGGAGGCGCCAAATGCGCCGATGCAGCAAGCTTACTTCGAGCTCCTTGGCGCGGACCAGGCTGACGGGATCCGAACAACCCTCGGCCTGCTGAATGCTGAAGGGGTGTCGCAGGGGTCACGTTCCGGCGTGGTCGCCCTAAGAAGCGGTTTCCTTATCCAGCAGGGCCTCTACAGCGAAGCGCGGACAGAGCTTGTGTCCGCTGCGAGGGCGGACTCCACGGAGCCTACGCTTCATTTTCTCTTGGGCGTGCTCTACGAGCAGGCGGGTCTTGCCGACATGGCCGAGCGCGAGTTCTGGGAGGCCCAGTATCTCACCAGCCGCCGACGGTAGGCGCTGCGTCTGTCGGCGCTCACTTGAAGCACGTGTCCGCGCGGTGTCTTTCGGATTGTGCCGAGTGGAGGAAGCTCATGACGCGAGATCGGAGAATCGATTCCTGTCTTTGCCTCTGTTTGTTGCTGATCTTCGGTGCGGTGGCGTGTGCTGGGCCCGCGCGTCAGCCAAGCACGCCAACCCTGGCTGAAGATGTTCCGCTAGTGCCGCCACCCCCGACGATTGACGACGTGCTGGCGCTGCTGGCGCAAGGGCCGAGCCCTGAGTTCCGCGAGCAAGTCGCCGCAGCCCGCACCCTCGCGAGCCGCCCAGATCCTCCACCCGATGCGTCGGCCTCCACGGGCACCGACTTCTATTATCAGCGGGGCCTTGCCGCCATGAATGCCGGCCTGGTGGGTCAGGCGCTACGGGACTTCGGACAAAGCCTCGACTTCAGTGGCGGGAGGGTCGGGGGACGTCCTGAGCGCGTCCTCAATGCCCTGGCCAACGCGCACGAGTATGGCGGCAGTTGGAGTGTCCACGTTCGTTCCCGCCGCGAGTCGCTCACGGGCGCCCCAGGGGGTGCGCTGCTGGGTCGCTACAGCCAACTCGCCACCACGTTCTCTCTGGCAGGTGATATCGCTTCGGGGGATGCTGCTCTCCGCGACGCTCAAGGTCACCTCCGCCATCTGACTGACATGATGCTTGGCGCCGATGCCGCGTGGGTTCCCGTGATTCGCGCAGTGTTCGCATCAGGGACCGCTGAGGTCTCGGCCGCCCACGGGAAGTACCAGGAGGCGCAGGCAGACTTCAGACAGGGCACGGCGGAGATCGACGCCAGCATCGCGATGGGCCGGCAGCGCACGGACTACATGTCTCTTGCCGCCATCGGGGAATTGAGGCCCCTTATAAAAGGGCAGATACACCAAAGCGCGAGCCGGAATCTGCGACTGCAGGGGCGCCTGCCGGAAGCCGAGGTCGAGGCCCGGCAGGCGGTCCAAACGCTCGTCGCCCGATGGGGCCGGGACAACCAGTACACGGCGAGCGGTGTCGTGACCCTCGCTGACGTCCTCTTGGCCGAGGGCCGCGCCACGGAGGCGGAACGCCTAGTCCGGGTGGCCCTGGAGGTCTATGACAAGATCGATGCGCTCCCGGAATCGCTCAAGCGTGCGCAGGCGCGGCGGAGTCTGGCTGGCGCGCTCGCGCAGCAGGAGCGCTGGGCGCAAGCGCAGAGGGAGTTCGACCGGATCGAGCGGGACTTGGCGCCCGACTCGGAGGGCCTCGCGCGGTTCTTCCAGGGCGATCTGGACTGGGCGCTCACCCTCGTCCGCACCGGCCAGGCCCGGCGTGCCGTGGAGCGCCTGGCCCCACTCGTGGGACCGGTCGAGCAGGGGCTCGGGCCCGGCGATGCTCAAGTAGGGGAGGTGCGGGGCGTGCTGGGCCTGGCACTGGTAGCCAGCGGGGACCGCGCGGGAGCGCTCCGGGAGTTCCGGGCGGCCCTGCCGGTGCTTCTGGCCAGCTCGGCGGGAGGCAGCGAGGGCGCGATGCTGTCGCTGCGCGAACAGCGACTGCGCGCGATAGCCGAGGCCTACGTCTCGACCCTCGCCAGCGTCGGCGGCGCCGACGCGGTCGCCGAGGCGTTTCGGGTGGCCGATGCCGCCCGGGGGCGGACCGTGCAGCGGGCCATCGGTGCAGGCGCCGCGCGCGCCGCAGCGAAGGACCCGGCCCTGGCCGAGCTGGTGCGGCAGGATCAGGACGCCGAGAAGCGGCTGGCCACCTTGTACCGCCAGCTCGCGGACCTCACGGTGAGACCCAAGGATCCCAAGAACAAGGAGGACATGCGTCCGCCCGCGGAGACCGTGCGGACCCAGATCGACCAGCTCAGCCGTGCCCGGGCCGACTTCGCCACGAACATTGCGCGCCAGTTCCCGGCCTATGCGGATCTCACGGACCCGAAGCCCGTCACGCTGGCGCAGGCCCAGCAGGCCCTCCGACCGGGCGAGGCTCTGATTGCCGTGCTCACTGGGCGCGAGGCGAGCTTTGTCTGGGTGGTGCCGTGGCAGGGCGCCCCGGCGTTCGTGTCGGTGCCGGTCTCGGCGGAGAAACTTGGTGAGATGGTCCGTCGGCTGCGCCAGAGCGTCACGCCCGTGTCGGGGACGGTGGCCGCGCAGCCGGTGTTCGATGTGGGCGCCGCGTGGGAGCTGTACGCCGCCCTGCTCAAGCCGGTGGAGCCCTCGTTCCGGGAGGCCACGAGCCTCCTCGTCGTGCCGCACGGGCCGCTCGGCCAGGTTCCGTTCGGGATGTTGCTCACGGAGCCGGCGCCCCTCGGGCCCCAGAGTGGCCCGCCCTTCACGCAATACCAGCGCCTGCCGTTCCTGGTTCGCCGCGTGGCGGTGACCCAGCTGCCGTCGGTGGCCTCGCTCGGCATCCTGCGGGCGGTGCCAGCGGCCGCCGCCGGGCGCCGCCCCTTCGTGGGGTTCGGCGACCCGTACTTCAGCGCCGAGCAGGCCCGTCGCGCGACGGCGGACGCCGGCCCGCTGGTCTCGCGCGGCGGCGGGTCGTCTGTGGACGTACGCGCGGCGCCGGCTACCGGCGGCGTGGCGAAGGGCCAACTCGCCCTGCTCCCCCGGCTGCCGGATACACGAGAGGAGATCCGCAGCCTGGCGGCCACGCTGGGCGCCGATCCGGAGCGGGATGTCTTCCTCGGCGCCCGCGCCAACGAACGGACCGTCAAGACACTCGATCTGAGCCTGTATCAGGTCATGGCCTTTGCGACGCATGGCCTCGTGCCCGGCAGCCTGGACGAGCTCACCCAGCCGGCCTTGGCGCTCTCGGCTCCAGAGGTGGCCGGAGTCGATGGGGACGGCCTCCTCGGGATGGATGAGATCCTGGGGCTCCGGCTCAATGCGGACTGGGTGGTGCTCTCGGCGTGTGACACCGCCGCCGGCCAGGGGGCCGGGGCCGAGGCGGTGTCTGGATTGGGCCGCGCGTTTTTCTATACGGGGACCCGGGCGGTGCTCGTCACGCACTGGTCCGTGGAGAGCAGTTCGGCGCGCGCCCTGACGACGGAGCTCTTCCGGCGCCAGCAAGCGGCCCCCACGCTCGGTCGAGCTGAGGCGTTGCGACAGACCATGCTGGCGCTCATCGACGGGCCGGGGCTTCTGGACGCGGAGCAGCGCCCGCTCTTTTCCTACGCGCACCCGATGTTCTGGGCCCCGTTTGCTCTCGTCGGCGATGGCGGGCCGTAGGCAATTTCACCGTCAGCACGGCATCCTAGCGGGCAAGCCGCGCGAGATGGCGCACGCCCCTGCGGGGGCGGTGAATCTTTTCGCACGACGAGCTCGAGAAGCGGGAACTCGATGAGGGGCCACTCGGACTAGGCGCATTGCCTTTCGACATCCGAGGACATGCCGCCGAGAGCCGCGTTCTGCCTCAGCATGCAGACGTTCATGTCCACCCACGCGACCACGTTGCCGGCCATGGTGTCGGCCTGGCTGCTCAGGCGCTGCTCGGTCTGACGCGAGAGGTTCTCCGACGAGGATAGCCCCGGCCTCTGCCGCCGCCAGGAAATGAGAACGTGTAGGATAATCGCGCCCGCGGCAGGAATGACCGCGTCCGGTACGAGCGCCCGGTACGACCCATGGGCGGTCCGGCCGGCCCCGAAACGGGATGTGCCCACACAGTGAGGAGACCTGATGCTCGATCTCGGACTCGGTGACAAGGTGGCCATCATCACGGGCGGCAGCGAAGGGCTCGGGCGCGCGGCCGCCCGGAGGCTCGCCGCCGAAGGGGTGCGCGTGGCCATCTGCGCGCGGCGCCCCGATGTGCTCGAGCGCGCGGCGTCGGGCATACGCGCTGCGGGCGGGCAGGTCCTGGCCCGGTCGGTTGACGTCACGAAGGCGGACCAGATCGAGACATTCGTCAACGAGGTCGTCCGCGAGTGGGGCGGGGTGGACATTCTCGTGAACAACGCCGGCACTTCCGCCGCCGCCTCCTTCGAGGCGGTGGACGACGCCGCCTGGCTGCACGACCTGGAGCTCAAGCTGCTGTCGGCCGTGCGCTGCTGCCGGCTCTCCATCCCTCACATGAAGAAGCGCGGCGGCGGACGCATCATCAACGTCACCAACCTGGGCGCGAAGGCCCCGGCCGCCCGCGGGCTGCCGACCAGCGTCTCTCGCGCGGCCGGGATCAACCTGACCAAGTCACTCGCCAACGAGTACGCGCCGGACAAGATCCTCGTGAACACGATCTGCATCGGTCTGGTCAAGAGCGCCCAGTGGGAGCGCCGCGCCAAAGGCGACCTCGACGCCTTCTACAAGGACATCGCCAAGCGCGTGCCCCTCGGGCGCGTCGGTGAAGCCGAAGAGTTCGCCGACCTGGTCGCGTTCCTCGTCTCCGAGCGGGCGGCGTTCATCACCGGCACGGCGATCAACTTCGACGGCGGCATGGCGAGCGTGGTCTAGGCCGGTGGTTTGACTTCCCCCGACCGAGCCGCTAGTCTCCGGTTGCCGCGGCATGACCAACCGTTCTCTTATGTGAACATGGAGGTTCTAGCGATGCTCAAGCGTCTGCCCGTCCTCACCGCTGTTCTTGCCCTGGCCCTGGTAGGGGCCGCCGATGCGCAGCAGCCGCCCGTCAAGATCGGCGCAATCCTGCCGCTCACCGGCTCGGGCGCCTCGTACGGCGTCTGGATGAAGGGCGGCGCCGAGATGGCCACCGAGGAGATCAACGCGGCCGGCGGGATCGGCGGCCGGAAGCTCGAGGTGATCTACGAGGACCACGCGGCCGACGCCTCCAAGGCCGTCAACGGCATGCGGCGCCTCGTCGAGGTCGAGAAGGTTCCCTTCACGCTCACCTCGTACTCCGCGCCCACGCTGGCGATCCAGCCCATCGGCGCCCAGAACAAGGTGGTGATGATGAACGGCGGCGGCCAGTCCGACAACCTGGCCAACAAGGAGTACCTCTACAACAACATCCCCGTCGTCTCCAACGAGGTCGGGGTGATCGCCGACTGGCTGGCCAAGGAGAAAAAGTTCAAGGCGGCGGTCGTGATCGTGGCCAACGACGAGGCGGGCCGCAACGCGGCGAAGACCTTCCGCGGGAAGTTCGCGGCGAACGGCGGCCGCGTCCTGGCCGAGGAGCAGGTGGCGCTCGACGGCAACGACTTCCGCGCCCAGCTGGCCAAGCTCAAGGCGGCGGGCGGCGACCTCCTGTTCATCTCCTCCTATGGGCGCAACGTGGCCATCATCGCGGACCAGGCCCGCGAGCTCGGCATCACGCTCCCCATGGCGGCGACCTCCTGGATCCTGATTCCCGAGGTCTTCAAGTCCAAGGGCGCGGAGGGCATGCTGGTCACGCGCCTGCCCTTCAATCCCGACTCGCCCTTCGCCCGGAAGTTCAAGGACAGGTACAAGACCGATGCGGGCTTCTTCGCGGTCCAGTACTACAGCGGCACGAAGATCTTTGCCCGCGCGGCCGAGGAGGCGATGAAGAAGGGCGGCGGCAAGCTCGACGGCGAGGGGGTCAAGAACGCCATCGAGTCGCTCAAGGCCTTCGACACGATCTCCGGCAAGCTTGTCTTCCAGCCCAATCACGCCGCCGTCATGGACATCGAGGTGGGCGTGCTCAAGGGCGGGAAGGTCCAGGTGGAGAGGACCCTCAAGGCCAACCCCTAGCAGCATGCTGGAAAACTCGCAGGCTGCTCAAAAAGGTCCAGATGCGTGGCGGCGCCCGACGGCCGCACGCGAGGCGTACTCCCTGTACGTTGAGCGTGCGGCCGAGGGCGCCAACGAAGCAGATGGGCCTTTTTCAGCGGCCTGCTAGGCGCGGGCGGCCGGCCGCGCCGTGGACCTCGTCCTCCAGCTCCTCGCCACCGGGCTCGTTGTGGGCAGTCTCTACGCCCTCTGCGCCCTCGGCTGGGGACTGATCTATGGCACGACGCTGCACTTCCATGTGGCCCACGGCGCGGTCTTCGCGCTGGCGGCCTACTACGCCTACGTCGGGCAGAAGCTCCTGCACCTGCCCCTGCTCGCGGCGGTCGCCGCCGCCGTCCTGGCGGCGGCCGCCACCGGGCTCCTGATCGACCTCCTCGTCTACCAGCAGCTCGAGAAGCGCGGCGCGTTTCGCACGAGCATCTTCATCTCCTCGCTGGGGCTCCTGATCGTGCTGGAGAACGTGCTCGCCATCGTCTTCACGCCCGATCCCATGCGGATGGACATCGGCGCGCTCGGCACCGCGGTCATCATCGGGCCCGTTTTCCTCACCTACCTGCACATCCTGACGGTTGTCCTCGCCGCCGCCGGCTACGGGCTCCTGGCGGCCTTCCTCAAGTGGTCCCGGTGGGGCCAGGCCATTCGTGCCGTGTCGAGCAGCCCGGAGATGGCGCGCACCGTGGGCATCAACCTGGGGAAGGTCCACCTCCTCACCTACGCCATCGGCTCGGCCATATCCGCGCCCGCCGGCATTCTGGTCGCCATGGACGTGGGCGCCGAGCCGTTCCGCGGCACGCGGTTCGTGCTGCTGGCCTCGGTGGGCGTCATCATGGGCGGCATCGGCTCGATCCCCGGAGCCATGCTCGGCGGCGTCTTCCTGGGCCTGCTGGAGAACCTCGGCATATGGAAGCTGCCGTCGGAATGGCAGTCGGCCATCAGCTTCGGCGTCTTCCTCGTCTTCATCCTCGTCCGGCCGCGCGGCTTCTTCGGCCGCACGATCCACTCTGCGGAGATCTGACGTGGCGGCCTACGTCGCGCACTATCTCGTGATGGTGGGTATCTACACGATCCTCGCCGTCTCGCTCAACCTGCTGGTGGGCTACGCGGGCATTTTCTCGCTGGCGCATGCGGCCGTCTACGGCATCGGAGCCTACGCCTCGGCGCTCGTGGCCCTCAAGCTGGGGCTGGGCTTCTGGGGTGGGCTCCTGGTCGCCGCCGTCGTCGGCGCCTGCGCAGCGGCGCTCGTGGGCATCCCGTCGCTCCGCGTCGCGGGCGACTACTACATCGTCGCCTCGTTCGGGCTTCAGGTCGTGATCCTGACCGTGTTCATGAACTGGACCGACCTGACCAACGGGCACGCGGGGCTGGCCGGCATCCCGCGGCCCCGCGTCTTCGGGCTCGTGATCGACAACCCGTTCAAGTACGTGGTCCTCTCGCTGGCGCTGGCGGCGCTGACGTACGCCGTCTGCCGGCGGCTGACCGGCTCGGCCTTCGGCCGGACGCTGCGCGCCGTGCGCGAGGACGAGATCGCGGCGCAGGCCCTGGGCAAGAACGTGGTGCTCGTGAAGATCGTCATCACCACCATCTCCTCGGCGCTGGGGGCGCTGGGCGGCAGCCTCTACGCGCACTACATCACCTACATCAACCCGAGCTCGTTCACCCTCGAGGAGTCCATCTTCATCGTGTCCCTCGTCATCCTGGGCGGCACCGAGCGTCTGGCCGGGCCGGTCGTGGGCGCCTTCATCCTGCTGGCCGTGCCCGAGGCGCTCAAGTTCCTCGCGATCCCCGATACGGTGGCGGCGCCCATGCGCCAGATCCTGTACGGCGGGCTCCTCATCCTGTTCATGTTCGTGCGCCCCGAGGGCATCCTGGGTCGCGCGCGGGCCAGGAGCGCCTGAGCCATGGCGGTGGCCGCGCCCATCATGACGATCGAGAAGGTGTCCAAGGCCTTCGGCGGCATCCACGCCGTGGAGGAGTGCAGCTTCGACGTGCCGCCCGGCCTGATCACGGGGCTCATCGGCCCGAACGGGGCGGGGAAGACCACGGTGTTCAACCTGATCACGGGTTTCCTGCGCGCCGACGGCGGCTCGATCCGCTACAAGGGCGAAGAGCTCCTGGGGCTCGCCCCCCATCAGGTCGAGGCACGCGGGGTCGTGCGCACCTTCCAGCACCTCAGGCTCTGGGCCAAGATGACCGTGCTCGAGAACGTGCTGCTGGGCTGCCGGACGCCGGTCGGCGAGAACGTGCTGACTCTCTTCCTGCGCCCCGGCCGCGTGGGCGCCGAGGAGGCCGCCGCGCGCGAGCGCGCGATGGAGGTGCTGCGGTTCTTCGCCCTCGCCGGGCGCGCGCACGAGCTGGCCGAGGACCTGGCCTACCCCGAGCAGAAGCTCCTCTCGATGGCGCGCATCTTCGCGACCGACGCCGAGATCCTGCTGCTCGACGAGCCCACCTCGGGGCTCGACACCGACTCCCTCCAGAAGATCGTGCCGATGGTCCGCCGCCTCGTCGAGCACGGCAAGACCGTGCTCCTCATCGAGCACAACATGGAGCTGATCTCGCAGCTGTCGGACGAGGTTGTCTTCCTGCACCAGGGGCGCGTCATGGCGCGGGGCCGGGCCGAGCAAATCACGCGCGACCCGGCGCTGACCGAGATCTACTTCGGGGTGTGACCGTGGCCGAGACGCTGCTCGACGTCCGCGACCTCGAAGCCGGCTACGGCAAGAAGACGGTGCTGCAGGGCGTGTCCTTTCGCGTGGGCGAGGGCGAGATCGTCGCGCTCCTCGGCCACAACGGCGCCGGCAAGTCCACCACGCTCAAGACGCTGCTGGGGCTTTTGCCCGCGCGGGCGGGCAGCGTGCGCTTCGCCGGCCAGGAGTGGGCCAACGGGGACCCGGCGGCCAACGTGAAGCGGGGGCTCGTGCTCGTGCCGCAGGGACGCGGCGTCTTCCCCGACCTGAGCGTGGCCGAGAACCTGATGCTGGGCGCCTACACGCAGGGTGACAGGGCCGGCGCCCTCCAGCGGATGGGCGAGATCCTCGATCTCTTCCCGATCCTCGCCGAGCGGAGCGCCCAGCGCGTGGGCACGCTGTCGGGCGGGCAGCAGCAGATGGTTGCCGTGGGCACGGCCCTCATGCAGCGGCCTCGTCTCATGATGATGGACGAGCCGTCCATCGGCCTCGCGCCTGTCCTCGTCCAGCGCGTGCTGGAGACGGCGGTCCAGATCAACCGGCGCTTCGGCACGGCCATCGTGCTGGTCGAGCAAAACATCAAGACCGCGCTCGGCATGGCCAGCCGCGCCTATGTCATGAAGTCCGGGCGCATCGTGCTCGAGAAGAGGGCGGCGGATCTGCTGGCAGCGCAGGACTCCTGGTGGGAGCTGTACTGACCCCCGGCCGGGCCGTGGTAGCATCGCGGCAGGAGGTGGGGACATGTTCAAGGACGTCGTGACGTCGAAGCAGGAGCTGCGCGCCATCTTCGGCGAGCCGAGCGAGCGGGCCGTCCTCAAGTGCCGCTCGTCGCTCGACGAGCACTCGCGCGCCTTCATCGCGGCCTCGCCCTTCGTGCTGCTCGCGACCTCCGACGCCGCGGGGCAGTGCGACGTCTCCCCCAAGGGCGACGCTCCGGGGTTCGTGCTGATCCTGGACGACACGCATCTGGTCGTGCCCGACCGGCCCGGCAACAACCGCACCGATGGGATGACCAACATCCTCGAGAATCCGCATATCGGGACGATCTTCCTCGTGCCCGGACGCGCGGACACGCTGCGCGTCAACGGCCGCGCGTCCATCATCCGCGACCAGGAGATCCTGGCGCGCCTGGCGATGCGTGGCAAGCTCCCCAAGGTCGCGCTCGGCGTCGAGGTCGAGGAGGCGTACCTCCATTGCCCCAAAGCCTTCCTCCGCTCGAGCCTCTGGGACCCGTCGACCTGGACCGACCCGCAGAAGCTCCCCTCCTTCGCCCAGATGCTCTGGGACCAGGTGCCGACCAGGCACGGCGGCGCGGCGACGGTGGAAGACTACGCGCGTGACTTGCAGAAGGGTGTTCGCGACACCCTGTACTAGCATGGGTTAGCAGCTGGGGCTGAGCGCTCCGTCTCAGACGGTCGCGATCGGTGTCGCGGGGGAGCCGACGGCGCCGGGGAGCCGGAGCGGCGGCGCGGTCAGGAGGAAGCGGCTGCGCTTGTTCCGGCGGAGCCAGGCCGCGAGCTGGCTCAGGTGCCACATCTCGCCCAGGTTGACCCCGAGCTTGAACAGGCAGTGCTGGTGGAGCGGCAGTCCCGCGTGCGGCGCGGGGCCGCCGGGTCGGGACGGCACGGCCTCGACGCCGTAGTTGTCGGCTATGAGCGACGCGATGCCGCTGTCGGTGATCCACCGAAGGAGCGCATCGTCGCGGCCGTCGAGGACCGCATAGGACGAGCGGAGCTTCTCGCCGTCGGGATTCCGCTTCATGTCGAGGATGGCCTGGCTGAACCCCGTGTGAAGCAGCAGCATATCGCCCTTCTCGACGACCACCTGGTCCTGGTCCATGACGCGCAGCAGGTCGTCACGGCTCACCATCTTTCGCGCTTGCCCGAAGTGGGCGTGAAGGTCCACCAGGACGCCGCGCCCCTGGATGCCGTGGGCCGCCATGTTCTCGACGCCCAGACGGCGCGCGCCGATGGGCTCCGTGGTCTTCTCGCCCGTGCGGTAGTCAATCG
>Ga0214472_10004316_pt1 | contig 15003 bp, 18 predicted proteins | sample RVTome_6_FD_207662 | JGI IMG/M metagenome (GOLD analysis project Ga0214472, IMG submission 207662) | Soil microbial communities from uranium-contaminated site in the Upper Colorado River Basin, Wyoming, United States - RVT140D175 | ecosystem: Environmental > Terrestrial > Soil > Contaminated >...
ACGGTCGGCGATGCCGATCACGAGCGCCTCCTCGGCCCCGACCTGACGGCCCGAGAACACCATCTCACGCGCCCGGGGGAGCCCGACGAGCCGGGCCAGGCGCTGGGTGCCGCCCGCCCCCGGGATGATCCCCAGCTTGATCTCGGGCTGGCCGACCCGTGCGTCGTCTGCCAGGAACCGGGCATCGCACCCCATGGCCAGCTCGAGGCCGCCGCCGAGGGCGGAGCCGCGCACGGCAGCGATCGTCGGCTTGGCCAGGGATTCGAGGCGGGACACCAACTCCGAGAGATCGTTGCCCAGCTCGTGGCTCGTGCCCGCCTCGAAGGCCGCCCTGAACTCCTTGATGTCGGCGCCTACCGAGAAGTGCGGCGCACCGGTCACCACGACGGCCCGGATGGCCGGGACGGCGGCGCGATCGACGGCCTCGGCGACCGCCTCCACCAACGCGCTGCTGAGGGCATTGACCGGGGGACGGTCCAGGGTGATGACGGCCACGGCGCCGTCGGTCTCGAATCGAACCAGGTCGTCACTCATGGGGTCTCCTCCAGGATCTCGTCGGCTGCGCTCCACGGGTCGAGCTCACCCGCCTCGACCGCTTTCGTCAGGTCGCTCGCATCGGCGGCGGACGCCGCACGGCGGCGCAGCCGCTCCATCAGGGCGGCCTCGAGCTCGGCGCGGCGCCGCCGGCGGCGCCGTTCCTCGAGCCCCCGCTCACCCAGGTGCGACCGATGCGCCTCGATCGCCTCGAACAGGTCGTCGATGCCGTCGCCCGTGGCAGCGATCGTCGGGACGATCGGCGGCTCCCAGTCGGGCGACTCGGCGAGGGCAAGCATGTGGCGCAGGTCGGCGACGGCGTCGTCGACGCCGGTGCGGTCGGCCTTGTTGACGACGAACACGTCGCCGATCTCGAGGATGCCTGCCTTGGCGGCCTGGATGCCGTCACCCCAGCCCGGCGTCACCACGACGAGCACGGTGTCGGCCGTGGCGGCGATCTCGACCTCGTCCTGGCCCACGCCCACCGTCTCGATGAGGAGCGTCGGGAACCCGGCGGCGGACATCACCGCGAGCGCCTTGGGCGCCGCCGCCGACAGGCCCCCGAGGTGGCCCCGGCTCGCCATGGAGCGGATGTAGACGCCGGCGTCGAGGGCGTGGTCCTGCATCCGCACCCGGTCGCCGAGTACGGCGCCGCCGCTGAACGGGCTGGTGGGGTCGACGGCGAGTACGGCGATCTCCTCGCCGCGCTCCCTGACGTGGGTGACGAGCCGGTCGGCAAGGCTGCTCTTGCCCGCCCCCGGCGCCCCGGTCAGGCCGATGCGGTGGGCGCCGCCGCCGCGCTGATGGGCGAGGCGCAGCACCTCACCCGCACCGTCGCGGCCCTCCTCGACGATGGTGAGGAGTCGGGCGAGCGCCCGCCGATCGCCTTCCCCGACGGCGTCGAGCAATGCGAGCGGATCGGTCGGAAGCGGCATGGAAGACGAGGCTAATGGGGCCTCGCTTCGCTCGGCCGCAATCGGCAATCGGCAACCGGCCAGACGCAATCGGGAATCGGCAATCGGGAATCGGCAACCGGCAACCGGCCAGACACCGGCAATCGGCAATAGGCGGGGCTGGCGGAGGCGGGCGGGTTGCAGGTTGCAGGCGGCGGCCGAGCCGCCGCCGTCTACTGCGCGTTGACCGCCTCCACACCCGGCACGCGGTCCTTGAGGATGCGTTCGATGCCGGCGGTGAGGGTCATGGTCGACATGGGGCAGCCGCCGCACGCCCCCACCAGCTGGAGGTTGACGGTGCCGTCCTCGGTGCCGAGCAGGATGAGGTCCCCACCGTCGGCCTGGAGGGCCGGGCGGATGTACTCGAGGGTCTCGTTGAGCGCCTGGAGGTCGATGAGGGCTCCGCCTGCGGCGTCTGCGGCCTCGACTGCCGCCTCCTGATCCGAGGCGTGCTCGGTGCGTGCGTGATCGGTCATGCTCTTTCGTTCCAACGAATCGACTGGCCCGTCATTCCCGATTGTACGCCGCGGGGGGCTCGCTACCGGCGCTCCACCTGGGCGCCGAGGGCCGTCAGCTTGGCGTCGAAGTCGGCGTAGCCGCGGTCGATGTGCTCGGGGTTGGCCACGATCGTGTATCCGTCGGCGCCGAGCGCCGCCATCACGAGCGCCGCCCCGGCCCGGATGTCGCAGGAGTCGACCGGGGCCCCACTGAGGCGGTCCACGCCGCGCACGATGACGTGCTGTCCCTCGATGGAGACATCGGCTCCCATGCGATTGAGCTCGCCGATGTACCGAAAGCGCGAGGCGTAGATGTTCTCGGTGATCACCGACGTGCCCGTCGCCGTCGACAGCAGGGCGACCATCTGGGGGTGCATGTCGGTGTGGAAGCCGGGATACGGCAGGGTGGCGAAGTCCACCGGCTTCACCCGGTCCGGGCCCCGCACCGTCACCCAGTCCTTGCCCGACTCGTGCTCGCACCCGGCGTCGGCGAGCTTGCGCAGCTCCATGCGGAGGTGGTCGGGGACGCAGTCGCGCACGGTGACCTCGCCTCCGGTGATGGCGGCGCCCACGAGGTACGTGCCCGCCTCGAGGCGATCGGGCACGGCACGGTGCGATGCGGGCTCCAGGGCCGCCACCCCCTCGATCTCGAGGGTCGAGGTGCCGGCACCGCGGATCCGCGCCCCCATCTTGCCGAGCAGCTCGGCGAGATCCTCGACCTCCGGCTCGCGGGCGGCGTTGCGCACGACGGTCTGGCCCCGCGCCATGACTCCGGCCAGGAGCAGGTTCTCGGTGGCCCCCACCGACGGGAACTCCAGCATCACCTCGGCGCCGCGCAGGCCGCCGGGCGCCGTGCCGTGCAGCACGCCGTGCACGAGCTCGAACTCGGCGCCGAGGGTGCGCAGCCCGTCGAGATGCCAGTCGATGGGCCGCGAACCGAAGTCGTCGCCCCCGGGCAGCGCCACCCTGGCCTCGCCGGTGCGGGCCAGCAGCGCCCCGAGCACGAGGATGGAGGCCCGCATCCGCCGCACCAAGTCGATGGGGGCCTCGGGGAGCAGTTCATGCGGCACCTCGACGGTGACCGAGGTGCCGTCGAAGGTGCAGACCGCCCCGATGTGCTCGAGGACGGCACACATCAGCTGAACGTCGACGATGCCCGGAACGTTGTCGAGGTGGTGGGTTCCGGGGGCGAGGAGCGTGGCCACCAGGTGCTTGAGCACGGCGTTCTTGGCTCCGAGCACCGACACCTCGCCGCGCAGGCGCGCCCCGCCGGTCACCACGAGTTCCATGGGCCCAGGGTACCGGCGGGCCGGGTGTGGGCGCGAAGGGCGAAGGGAGAAGGGCGAATGGCGAATGGCGAATGGCGAATGGCGAATGGCGAATGGCGGCCAGCTGCCCTCTGCCCTCTGCCATCTGCCATCTGCCATCTGCCATGCGATAGCCTCCCGCCATGCGTATCGCCATCGGGGCCGACCACGCCGGCTTCGAGATGAAGGAGCACCTCGCTTCGTGGTTGGCCCGGTCGGGCCACGCCGTCACCGACCTCGGCACCCACTCCGAGGACCCGGTCGACTACCCCGACTACGCCGCCGCCGTGGGCAGGGCGGTCGCCTCGGGCCGCGCCGAGCGCGGCATCGTCGTCTGCGGGTCGGGGGCCGGGGCGTCGATCGCAGCCAACAAGCTCGACGGCGTGCGCTGCGCCCTCGCCCACGACACCTACACGGCACATCAGTGCGTCGAGCACGACGACGCCAACGTGCTGGCGCTCGGCAGCCGCGTCGTCGCAACCCGCCTCGCCGAGGAGCTGGTGCGCGCCTTTCTCGAGGCCCGCTTCTCGCACGAGGAGCGCCACGTTCGACGGGTCGGGAAGGTGCGGGCGCTCGAGCAGGGCGCCGGGGGACAGGACCCGCCGCGCCGGTAGTCTGCCGCGCGTACCCGAGGCCGGCACGAGATGACGCTCCCCCGATATCACAACCGCGAGATCAGCCTCCTCGACTTCCAGGAGCGAGTGCTCGCCCTCGGCGAGAACCCGGCCATCCCGATCCTGGAGCGCGTCAAGTTCCTCACCATCGTCGCCACGAACCTCGACGAGTTCTTCCAGGTGCGGGTCGCCGGGCTGCGCGACCAGGAGCTGGCCGGCGTCGCCGTCGCCCCACCCGACGGGGCCGGGCCCGCCGAGCAGCTCGACATCATCCGCGAGCGAGTGGTGCCGCTCGTCGGCCGCATGGAGCGTCTCTACTCCCACGAGCTGGTCCCGGGGCTCGCCGAGAGCGGAATCGAGATCGTGCAATGGGACGACCTGGCCGACGACGAGCGGGCGACGCTCTTTGCCCGCTTCGAGGACGAGATCTACCCGGTGCTCACCCCGCTCGCCGTCGATCCGTCACACCCCTTCCCCTACATCTCCAACCTGTCGCTCAACCTTGCGGTCACGGTGCGCGACCCCTCCGACGACGAGGACCAGTTCGCCCGGATCAAGGTGCCGCCGCTGATCCCGAGGTTCCTGGCGGTGCCCCCGGCGGCGCCGGACCACATGCGCGTCGTGGCGGTGGAGCAGGTGATCGCCGCCCACCTCGACATGCTCTTCCCCGGGCTCGAGGTGATGAGCCACCACACCTTCCGCGTGACGAGGAGCGCCGAGCAGGCCATCGAGGAGGACGAGGCCGAGGACCTGCTCGAGGCGATGCAAGAGCTGCTCCAGACCCGCCAGCGCTTCAGCCGGGCGGTGCGCCTCGAGGTCGACACCACCATGCCGCGCGACGTCCTCGATCTGCTCATGTCGGAGATGCGGATCCAGGAGCGCGAGGTGTACGTGCACACCACCACGCTCGACCTGGGCGGCCTGGCGGCGCTCCACGGCGTGGACCGCCCCGAGTTGAAGGACCCGCCCTGGACGCCCACCACCCAGCCGGCCCTCGCCGACATCGGGACCGGGGGGCGGGTGCTCGACCGCATCGCCGAGCGCGACATCCTGGTCCACCTCCCCTACGACGCCTTCGGCACCTCGATCGGGGCGTTCATCGCCGGGGCGGCCCGCGACCCGTCGGTGGTTGCGATCAAGCAGACGCTGTACCGCACCTCGCTGCCCGACGACCCGGCCCGCGGCGGCGAGGAGTCGATCGTGCGGTCGCTCATCACCGCAGCCCGGTCCGGCAAGCAGGTGGTGGTCCTCGTCGAGTTGAAGGCACGGTTCGACGAGGAGGCCAACATCAACTGGGCCCGCATGCTGGAGGAGGCGGGTGTCCACGTGGTGTACGGGGTGGTGGGCCTCAAGACCCACGCCAAGATCGCCCTGGTGGTGCGCCGCGAAGCCGACGGGCTCAAGCGCTACTCGCACATCGGGACCGGCAACTACAACCCGAAGACGGCGCGCCTCTACGAGGACCTCGGCCTGCTCACCGGCGACGACGACATCGGCGCCGACCTCAGCGAGCTCTTCAACGTGCTCACCGGCTACAGCCGCCGCTCCGAGTACCGGCGCCTCGCCGTGGCGCCGCTCACGCTGCGGAGCGAGATCGTGCGCCGCATCCGCGAGCAGGCGACACGCGGCGCCGACGGCCACATCACCCTCAAGCTCAACCACCTCGTCGACCCCGACATCATCGACGAGCTGTATGCCGCCTCGGGGGCGGGCACGCCGATCGATCTCATCGTGCGCGGGATCTGCTGCCTGCGTCCGGGGCGGCCCGGACTGTCCGACACGATCACGGTGCGATCGATCGTGGGCCGCTACCTGGAGCACAGCCGCATCTTCCGCTTCGGGACCGGTGACGACGCCGAGTACCTCATCGGGTCGGCCGACATGATGCAGCGCAACCTCAACGGGCGAGTCGAGGCGCTGGTCCCCATCGACGACCCGGCGCTGCAGGTGCGGCTCGAGGAGATCCTGCAGGTGTGCCTGGCCGACGACCAGCTGGCGTGGGAGCTGGGCCCCGATCAGGCCTGGTCGAAGGTGCCGACGGTGCGCGGGCTCAACGCCCACGTGCGGTTCCAGGAGCTGGCCCTCGATCGCGCCCGCGGGGCCACCCCCGACCCGGAGGCGGCGCAGGAGCCGGCCGGCACCGTGCTCGCAGCCGGCGGGCTCGTGTACCGCCCCGCCGGATCGGCGGGCGAGGAGGTGCTGCTGGTCCACCGGCCCCGCTACGACGACTGGTCGTTCCCCAAGGGCAAGGTGGACCCCGGCGAGCCCGAGATCGACGCCGCCGTCCGCGAGGTGGTCGAGGAGACCGGCCAGCGGGTCGAGGTTGGGCCCGAGGTGGGGTCGATCGAGTACACCGACCGCTACGGCAAGCGCAAGATCGTCCGCTACTGGGCGATGCGGGCGCTGGGTGGCGAGTTCGAGCCCAACGAGGAGGTCGACGAGGTGCGCTGGGTGACCACCGAGAAGGCGTTCGGGTTGCTCACGTACGAGCGGGACCGTGCACTGCTGCGCACCTCGGAAGACGTGGAGCGATGAGGGTCCACCTGGTGCGACACGCCCTGGCGGGATCCCGCGACGAGTGGGACGGGCCGGACCGCGAGCGCCCGCTGACCGGGGCCGGGATCCGGCAGGCCAAGGTGCTGGCCGAGCAGCTCGCCTCCGCCGGGGCGCGGCGCATCGTCACCAGCCCCTACGCGCGGTGCCTGCAGACGGTGCAGCCGCTCGCCGACGCCCTGGCCATCACCGTCGAGCACGAGCCGCTGCTGGCGGAGGGCAGCAGGCCCGATCCCATCGCCACCCGCCTCGACCGGTTCGGCGACGGGGCGGTCCTGTGCTCGCACGGCGACGTGCTGGAGGCCCTCATCGGGTACCTGGCGGCGGGCGGGGCGCCCGTGGACCCGGCGGTCCGATTCCGCAAGGGCGCCGTGTGGGAGCTCGGCCTGGAGGGCTCGAGGGTGATCAGCGGCCGCTACGTCCCGCCCCCGGCGCCCTGAGACCCTGACGCCCCAGCCAGTCCACGGTGGCGCCGGCGAGCACGTCCAGGAAGCGCTCGTGCCGGAACGAGTGGTCGGCCCCCTCGACGATCTCGAGGGTGACCCGAGGGCCGGCGGCCAGGCGTCGCAGAGCAGCCACCGGGCCCAGCCGGTCACGATCGCCCGACAGCAGCAGCACCGGCACGGCGATGTCGGCGAAGTGCGCCGTGTCGCGGTCCTCGCCACTCGACGGCGACACCAGCGGGTACCCGTAGACGATGAGCCCTGCGGCGCCCTCGGGCCGCTCGGCTGCGAGATGCGAGGCCATCCGGCCCCCCATCGACTTCCCGGTGAGCACCACCTCGGGCGAGTACTCGCGCAGCCGGGCCAGGGCGGCGCGGTGGCACTGCAACAACCGGGGCATGCGGTCGGGGGCCTTGCGGCCCTCGGCGGTGTACGGGTAGTCGAACGTCATCACCGTGAGCCCGGCGGAGGCGAGGCGGCGCCGCATCCCCACCATGAACGGATGGCGCTGCGGGGCGCCGGCGCCGTGGGCGAGCAGGATGCCGGGCCCGCTGCCCACCTCGAGCAGGGCGTCCACCTTGCGATCCCCGTCCCACTCGATCCTGAGCCTTCGGGTCACAGCGCCGAGTCCCTTCCCACGGCGGGCACGGCCGACCCGTCGCGCAGCAGGTGCTTGCGGACCTTGCCGGTGGCGGTGCGGGGCAGCTCCTCGTCGCGGAACACCCACGAGGTGGGGACCTTGAAGCGCGCCAGGCGCTCGGCGACGAAGGCGCCGAGGTCGGCGGCGGCGGTCGGCTCGCGCAGCACCACGACGGCCTCGACCTCCTCACCGAGGTCGGGGTGGGGCCGGCCGATCACGGCCGCCTCCACCACGGCGGGGTGCGACTCGAGCACCGCCTCCACCTCGACGCAGTAGACGTTCTCACCGCCGCGGATGACGACGTCCTTGGCGCGGTCGGTGATGTGGAGGAAGCCGTCGTCGTCCAGGAACCCGATGTCGCCGGTGCGGAGGAACCCGTCCTCCGTGAAGGCGGCGGCCGTCGACTCCGGGTCGCGCCAATACCCGGCGAACACGTTTGCCCCCCGCACCTGGATCTCGCCGTCGGGGTCGATCCGGATCTCGACGGTCGGCGCCGCGATGCCCACCGAGTCGGGGTGCTCGAGGTAGTCCCGGCCGAGGTTGAGGGTGCAGATCGCCGACGTCTCCGTGAGGCCGTAGCCCTGGCCGAGACGGCGCCGCGCCCCCGGGAAGACGGCGGCGATGCGCTCCACGAGCGCCGGGGAGGCGGGGGCCCCGCCGTAGGTGACCGACCGCACCGCCGAGAAGTCGCGCCGCTCGGCGACTCCGGAGTCGAGGATGCGGTTGACCACGGTGGGCACGCCGCCGAAATGGGTCACGCCCTCGCGCTCGATCACCTCACCCGCCACCTCGGGGTCGAACCGGCCCGGGGGCAGGAAGACGAGCCGGTTGCCGGCGGACACGTACGGGGCGAGGAAGGCGAGGTTGGCGGTGGCGTGGAAGAGCGGGATCACGCACAGCGTCGAGGTCTGGCCGTCGGAGTGCCCGGCGTCTCCCTCCTCGTCCTCCTCCTCGGCGGCGCGGGCGGCGCGCACCAGCGCCATGAGGTTGAGGACGTTGGCGACGACGTTGCGGTGCGTCAGCAGCGCCCCCTTCGGCGTCCCGGTGGTGCCCGAGGTGTAGAAGAGGAGCGCCGGGTCGTCCTCCCCCCTGACCGGCGCGATCTCCGCCCGCTCCTCGCCGAGCAGCGACTCCAGCGGCATGCCGCGACCCGCATCGCCGCCCCAGACGACCATCCGGTCCGGCGTCGCACCGGCCTGGACGGCGAGCGGAGCGCGGCCGGCATCGGCGACCACGACAGCCGGCTCGGCGTCGCCCAGGGCGTGCGTCAGCTCGCCCGGGCCCCACCAGGCGTTGAGCGGGGCGACCACGGCGTCGAGCAGCACGCCCGCCCAGTACGCCACGACCCAGTCGGCGGCGTTGGATCCGAGCAGGGCGACACGGTCGCCCGGCACCACGCCGTGGGAGCTGCGCAGCCCGGCGGCGAGACGGCGGCTGCGATCGAACGCCACGGCATAGGTGAGCCGGGTGTCGCCGTGCACGAGGAACTCGGCGTCACCGTGCCCCTCACCGCGCTCGACCAGCTCGGTGAGGTGCCGCATCCGATCGGCGAACGTGCGGATCGGGACGCCGCCCACCTCCTCCGTGATCACCTCGAAGGGGCCGCCGGGGGCCGTCAGTCGCTCCAGATGGGGGCGGACGTGGGACATGACCCCGAGGCTAGGACCCGGTGTGGCGCGACCGGCGGGCCTAGCATCGCTCGCCCGTGCAGATCCGGATCTTCCCCGACGCCCCGAACCTCGCAGAGGCCGCAGCCGCCGACATCGCCGGCTGGCTCTCCCTGCCCGGAAACCGCACCATCGGCCTCGCCGGCGGGAGCACGCCGCGCGCCACCTACCAGCTGCTGCGGGAGTCCCCCGGCGCACTCGCCGACATCGACGCCTGGATGACCGACGAGCGGTTCGTCCCCATCGACCACCCCGACAGCAACGCCGGCATGGCGGCGGCGGCGCTGTTCGACCACGTCGACGCCATCCTCCACCCCTGCCCGATCGAGGAGGGGGGCGAGCCCGACGAGGTGGCGGAGCGCTACGAGGAGATGCTCGCCACACTCCTCCCGCAGGGCGCCGACGGGCGCCCCCAGCCCGGGTTGGTCGTGCTCGGCCTCGGGCCCGACGGTCACACCGCGTCACTGTTCCCCGGCAGCCCGGCCCTCGAGGTCGCGGACCGCGACTTCGTCGCCAACTGGGTGGAGGAGAAGGGCGAGTGGCGGCTCACCGCCACCTTCGGGCTGCTCGCCAGGGCGCGCCGCATCATGTTCCTGGTGAGTGGGGAGAGCAAGGCGGACATCGTGGCCGACATCGTGGACCGCGACGCCGCCCATCCGGCCAGCCGGGTGGCCAACGCCGCCAGGGACGGGGTGTGGCTCCTCGACCAGGCGGCCGCCTCCAAGCTGTCGTTCTGAGACCTCAGCCCTCGGGGTAGAGCAGCTCCACGAGGCGGTCGGCCAGGGCCCCGTCGGGATCGACGTCGGCCCGGTCGAAGGCGGCCGCCTGCACTGCCGGGACGTCGCACCCCAGCACGGCCACCCGCTCGTCGAGTGCGATCCCCTCCTGGCGCAGCTCCTGCAGCTCGCGGGGCCAGCGCTCCGGGTCGGTGAAGGTGTCGAGCGAGGTCTCGTCGAGCTGCTCCACGAGGTCCTCGAGGAACCGAGCGGCGTCGACCGTGACGTCCTCACAGGTGTCTTCGGGGAGCGTCGTCGTCGTGATGATGAACGTCGTGGGCACGAACGTCGTCGTGGGGGCGGTGTCCCCCGTGTCGCAGGCCACCGCGATCAGAGCAAGCGCGAGCAGTGCGGTGGCGAGGGCTCTCACGGTCCGCCGAGGCTAACGGCCACGGTTCCTATCGTGGCCACATGCGCGTCGCCGTGTTCAGCACCAAGCGGTACGACCGGCAGTACCTGACCAGGGCCAACGAGGGCCGGGGCCACGAACTGGTCTTCCTCGAAGCGCGCCTCGACGAGGGGACGGCGACGCTCGCCGTCGGATGCGAGGCGGCCTCGCTGTTCGTGAACGACGACGGCTCACGCCGCGTCCTGGAGGCGCTCGCAGCCGGGGGGACCCGGATGCTCGCCCTTCGCTCGGCGGGCTACAACCACGTGGACGTCGCCGCCGCCCGGGCGCTGGGCATGGAGGTGCACCGGGTCCCGGCGTACTCCCCACATGCGGTCGCCGAGTTCACGGTGGGGATGATCCTCGCCCTCGACCGCAAGTATCACCGCGCCCACAACCGGGTGCGGGAGGGCAACTTCTCGCTCGAGGGCCTCATGGGGTTCGACCTCGAGGACCGCACCGTCGGGGTCGTCGGCACGGGGGCCATCGGCCGCGTGGTGGCGCACATCCTGACCGGTTTCGGATGCACGGTGCTCGCCCACGACCCCGCTCCACAGGAGGGGGTGCCCGCCGAGTACGTCCCGCTCCGGGCCCTCCTCGAGAACTCCGACATCATCACACTGCACTGCCCGCTCACCCCCGAGACCCGCCACCTGATCGACGACGAGGCCCTGGGCCTCATGAAACGCGGCGTGATGCTCGTGAACACGAGCCGCGGCGCCCTCATCGACACCGCTGCCGTGATCGAGGCACTCAAGGACGGCCGGGTCGGGCACCTCGGGATCGACGTGTACGAGGAGGAGGGCGACCTGTTCTTCGAGGACCTCTCCGACAGCGTGATCCAGGACGACGTCTTCACCCGGCTGCTCACCCTCCCCAACGTCCTCGTGACCGGCCACCAGGCGTTCTTCACCCACGAAGCCCTCACCCAGATCGCCGAGACCACCCTCGGCAACGTCGACGCCGCCGCAGCGGGGGCGCGGTCGGGGAACGAGGTGACATGACCATGCCCGACATCGACGGCCACTCCGTGATCGACCTCACCACCGTCGGCCGGGCCACCGGGAAGCCGCACCGCATCGAGATCTGGTTCGCCCGGCACGAAGACACCCTCTACCTGCTGTCGGGGGGAGGCGACCGCTCGGACTGGGTCAAGAACCTCCAGCAGGATCCCGAGGTCGTCGTCCACGCCGGCGGCGTCGACATGGCGGGCCGCGCCCGCGTGGTGGACGACCCCGCCGAGATGGAACGGGCCAGGACGGTCGTGTTCGACAAGTACCAGCCCGGCTACGGCGGCGACCTCACGGGCTGGCGCGACCGCTCGCTCCCGGTCGCCATCGACGTCCGCCCCCAGCCGGAGCCGGCGGAGGCATGAACGGTGGGGATCTTCTCGACGCCGGGCGGGTGATCGCCATCGCCGGGCAGTGGGCGCGGCTGTCGTTGCCCCTCGCCGGTCTCGTCGCGCTGGCTCCTGTCCCGCTTCGGCGCCGGCTCACGGCTCAGCCGTAGGTGCGGGTCCGGCCGTCGACGCTCACCTCGTCGACCACGCCGACGATCACGGCGCGGATCGGGGCGTGCGGGTCGCCCACCACCTGCCGGGCCCCGTTCCCCTCGTCCACGATGAGGACGGTGTCGCCCTGGCCGGCGTCGACGCTGTCGACACAGATCAGGTACTTCCCGGTGTCCTCCCCGTCGGCGTCGAGCAGGTCGCACATGAGCAGCCGGCGGGAGTCGAAGATAGGGTGATTGAAGGTCGAGACCACGGTCCCCGAGACGCGCCCCACGATCACGGCCGGTGCACCTCGTCCACGATGCCGACGACGGCGTGGTCGACCGGAACGAACGGCTCCGGCAGGGCGAGCGCCGCCTCGCGGCTCGCCACGATGTAGACGATCTCCCCCGGCCCGGCGGCGGCCACGGCGTCGGCCGCCACCACCATGCGGCCCGACGGCTCGCCGTCGCGATCGAGTGGCTGCACGATCAGGAACCGCACACCCTCGAGGCCGTCGTACTTGACCGTGGCCACGACGGTGCCGCGCACCTCAGCGAGCTGCATCGTCGCCCTCCCGTCCCAGCGTGACCCCGAAGCGGTGATGACGGGTGAGGGTGTTTCCCATCTCGTCGTGGAGCTGCGGGATCACGGCGGAGCCGACGAGGTGATCGACCGGCACCCGATCGGTGCCGATGCCGATGGCAGCCTCGACGTCCGCGACCGTCCCCCCGAACAGGGCGTAGGCCTTGCCCCCCAGCCCGTCGGCCAGATTGAGCTCCATCAGATCGACCTCGGCGCCCTTCACGGCGGCGTCGGCGGCGCCCAGCGTGGCGGCGACGGTGACGGTCTCGATGACCCCGAGCGCCTCCACCGGTCCCGGGACCCTCGCCCCTCGCAGCGCCGCCACGACGGCGGGGTGGACGTCGGGCAGGAACACCGTGTCGAGCAGGGTCGCCTCGCGTCCCTCGACCCCGGCGGCGAGCGCCTCGCCGACGCTGGCGGTGTCGCCCGACACCAGCACCAGGTAGTGGCCGGGCTGCACCGTGCCGGCGGTGATCTCGGCCACGGGGGCGCGCTTCACCATGGCATCGCCGGCCGTGATGCCGGTGGCGACGGAGGAGAACTCCAGGAGGGCGAGCGCCGGGTTCACGTCACACGATCCGCAGCGCACCCACCACGGCGATGCGGCGCTCGCGGGTGAAGGTGAGCGGACGGGTCATGCCGTCGCCGGTCGGGCTGGCGATCGAGAACGAGGTGAACCCCTCGCCGCCCTGGCCGAGCCCGGCGTAGTTGGGGCCGTTGGCGATGAAGATGCTCACGTTGATCGACCGGGCCATGCGGGTGATGGTCCCGACGTCGTTGGAGTGGATGGACGCCGTGTGACGGAAGCCGTGCTCGCTGCGGATGGCGAGGTCGATGGCGGCGTCGACGTCGGGGACCCTGGTCACCGGGAACACCGGCATCATCTGCTCGGTCCACACCAGGCTGTGGTCGTTGGGCACCTCGGCGACGAGCAGGCGGGGGTCGCCGTCCACCTCGACACCCGCCGCGGCGGCGATCGCCGCGGCGTTCTTGCCGATCCACGCCCGGTTGATCTGGCCGGGCTTGTTGGGCGGGCCCATCTGCTCGAAGATCGTCCGCTCCACCTTGCGCAACTCGTGCTCCTTGAGCACGTGGGCGCCGTTGCGGCCCATGGCCCGCACCAACTCGTCGGCCACGCCGCTCACGACGATGGCCGTCTTCTCGTCGGTGCAGATCACGTTGTTGTCGAAGGAGGCCCCGGCCACGATGTCGCGCCCCGCCCTCTCGACGTCGGCGGTGGCGTCGACCACGGCCGGCGGGTTGCCCGGGCCGGCGGTGATGGCCCGCTTGTCGGTCTTGAGCGCCTCCCGCACCACACCGGGGCCACCGGTGACGAGCAGCACCCGGATCTTGGGATGGTGCATGAGCGCCTGGGCCGACTCGATGGTCGGCTCCGGGATGCCGGTGACGAGGTCGGGCGGGCCGCCGGCGGCCATGATCGCCCGGTTGAGGAGCCGGATGTTGTGGGCCGACACCCGCTTGGCGTTGGGATGGACGTTGTAGACCACGCCGTTGCCGCCGCTGAGGATGGCGATGGTGTTGTTGATGATCGTGGAGGTCGGATTGGTCGTCGGCGTCACCGAGCCGATGAGCCCGAAGGGGGCGTGCTCGGTGACCATCATCCCGTCGCTGCCGGTCTCGATGAGCGGCTCGAGGTCCTCGGGGCCGGGAGTGCGGGTGGCGACGAGCACGTTCTTGCGCACCTTGTCGGCGGCGCGCCCCAGGCCGGTCTCGGCATGAGCCATCTCGGCCAGTTCCTCGGCGTGCTCGAGCATCGAGGACCGGATCGAGGCGATGACGGCCTCGCGGCCGGTGGTCCCCATTTCCTGGTACCGGGCGACGGCGCGGTCGGCGGCGTCGACCGCCTCGTCGATGCCGGCGTGCAGGCCCTCGCCCAGCTCCGCCTCGGGGACGTCGACGGGGACCCGGGGATCGACGGGGGCGGTGGTGTCGGTCCCCCCCAGGCGGCGCCGCACCCGAGCGATGATCTCCTGGATCTCCTGTTCGTCGAAGCGGCTCACTTGCGGTACCGCTCCTCCCCGTCGACCTCCCATTGGTCGACGATCGCCATGACGACGGCGTCACAGGGCCGGTCCTTGGTCATGGTGGTCTGGCGCGCCGAGGACCCGGTGGCGTACATGACCACCTCGCCCACGCCGGCACCGACGGCGTCGGCGGCGACCACGTAGGCGCCCGTCTCCGACTCGTCGACGTCGAGGGTGCGGAGCACGAGGAACTTCAGCCCCTCGAGGGTCTCCTCCTTGCGCGACGCGACGAGCGTCCCGGCGACGCGCCCCAGCAGCATGGGGGTGCCTCCTCCGCTCTAGGAATCGTCTTCGCCCGACCGCCCGAGCGGCAGGACGTCGTCGATGTTGGCGTGGGGACGCGGGATGACGTGGGTGGACACGACCTCGCCGACCTTCTCGGCGCCGCGCGTGCCGGCGTCGATGGCGGCCTTCACCGCGGCGACGTCGCCGCGCACGATCGCGGTCACATACCCGCCACCCGTCTTCTCCATGCTCACCAACTCGACCTTGGCGGCCTTCACCATCGCGTC
>Ga0214472_10004318_pt1 | contig 14999 bp, 12 predicted proteins | sample RVTome_6_FD_207662 | JGI IMG/M metagenome (GOLD analysis project Ga0214472, IMG submission 207662) | Soil microbial communities from uranium-contaminated site in the Upper Colorado River Basin, Wyoming, United States - RVT140D175 | ecosystem: Environmental > Terrestrial > Soil > Contaminated >...
CGCTCTGCTTCGTGTTCTTGGGGTTCGCGACCTATCTGCGCCGGGCCGATCCGCTTGGGCGCTACTTCCATCTCTCGTGTCTGCTGTTCTCCTATAACTTCCTGGATCTGCCCACCTTCCCGTGGCCCGCCACCATGCATTTTCTGGAGGGAGCGCGGAACGGTCTGCAGCTCATCTGGGCGGCCGCGTTTCTGCGCTTCTTCCTGCTGTTTCCCGAAGGTGTGAGCCAGGACCTTCGCCGCCATCGGCAGAGACGATGGCTCTTCGCGGCGCCACTTCTGCTCGCGCCGATGCATGTGCTGGTTCACTTCGCCGGCGCCGGCGCCATGGAAAGCGGATGGGCGAGGTTACTCGCCGCCGCCTCGGCGCTCCTGGCCGTCAGCTACATCGCGACGGGAATCTGGATCTTCGTCCGCAAGTCTCTCAGGCGGGACCGCTACGCCCACTGGAGTCAGATGCGCCTGGCGGCGGGCGGCATCGTCGCGGGGCTCCTGCCGCTGTTGATCGCGACACTCCTGCGGCAGTTCTGGCCGACCCATGAACTCTTCATAGAGCAGGCTGCAGTGCCGTTTCTGCCGCTCGTCCCCGCGAGTTTCAGCATCGCGCTCTTGCGAAGCGGGGCGCTGAATCTGCCCCAGCTCAGCCGGCAGGCGTTGGGCGCCGTGATCGCGGCGCTTCCCATCGTCATTCTGGGCGGCGTGTTGACTCGCTTCGCCCAGAGTGGCATGCCGGCAGATCGCTTTGCCGCCGCCCTGATCATCGCCGCCGCGGCGCTCTTCACGGGGGCCCTCGGCTTCGCGACGCTGCGGCGACGCGTCGTCGCCAGCGTCGACCGCGTCTTCTATCCACAGCAACGACACGTACGCTCGGCGGTCTCAGCGCTTGCCGATGCGTTGAGCCAGGAACGCGATCTCGAGGCGTTGGCCACGCTCTTCTGCCGGGGGATCCGAGAGCTCCTCGATGCGCGCCGTGTCGTCCTCTACGAATTCAGGGGCGACGAAGCAATCTGCCTCGGCGATTGCGGAACAGCGTTCCCAGAGCCGCCCGAGCGCATGAACCGTGGCAACAGCCTCTTCAGGCAGTTGGCTGAGGCTCACGATCTGCTCTTCGTGCCCCCCATGCTCCACGGGCCTTCCGCCAGGAGAATGGACGAAGAGAGCCACCGTCTGATCGAACTGACCGATGCCGTCGTCCTCTGCCCCCTCATTTCGAGCGGGGAGATGATCGCCGCCCTCTTGTGTGCCGCCCCCACGGATGCGCGAGAATACGGGGCGCTCGAGCTCTACCATGTGCAACAGCTCGCGCGTCAGTGCGCCGGCTCCCTGGAGAACGCGCGCCTGCACCGCGAAGATGTCGCCCGTGCGCGGATGCGCACGGAACTCGGACTCGCCCGCGAGATCCAATCGAAGCTGCTGCCACAGAATGATCTCCAAGAGGGTGAATTCGAAATCTGTGGGCGCATGAAGGCATCGATGCAAGTCGGAGGCGATCTCTACGATCACTTCCGGCTCGGGGACGGCACCGTCGTCGTTGGCGTCGCCGACGCGGCCGGGAAGGGCGTTCCTGCCAGCCTGCTCATGAGCAGCGTTCGGTCTTCGATTCGCGAGATCATGCGCCCGGGACTGTCGACCGAGGAGGCGATGAAGCATGTCAACGCCGAGGTGCACAAGACGACGGCCGAGACCCACTTCATCGCCATGTTCCTCGGCCTGTTGCGCCCGGATTCGGGGCTGTTCGAGTACACCGTCGCCGGCATCGAGCCACCGCTGTGGATTCGCAAGGACCTCAACCGGGTGGAACTCCTGACCCGAGGCGGCCCGGTGCTCGGCGTGCAGACGGATGTCCGCTATCGCTCCGGGCTGATCCGTCTGGGGCCGGGCGATGTCGTCCTGGCCTACAGCGATGGCATGATCGACGAGGAGAATGCGCAGGAGGAGCACTTCGGACTGAGCCGGCTGCGGCAAAAGGCGCTCGAATTCGCAGCATGCCCCGCAGGCGAAATTTTGGAGAAACTGATGGCCGCCGTGGCGGATTATGGGGCCGATGAAGCAACAGACGACCGGACACTACTCGTCATCAGGCGGCAGGACGAGGCGACGTCCGGCACAAATCCTGCAGCCCCTTGAGTTTCGGTCCGAGTGGCCGCGTTCCTCCCTGGGGCTTGGCCATTCGCCATCGACCGAAAAGGAGGCCAGTATGTTCGTGGATCTGCTCGCCCTGATCCAACTGGGCGACATCTTCTGGTGGATTCGCAAATAAGAAAGGACAGCCGAGCGTGACGAACGAAAACCCTTAGGCCCTGCCGTGCAAATCGCTCATCACGGCAGGGCCTTCGTATTTCCGGTCCAGTCGTGCTCCAAGGAACCGCCCCGTCTCCGCGCCCCCGTCAGACCCCTCCCGACAGCCACAGCGGCCAGCGTAGAATCCAGATCCTGCTCAGCGCGCCCTGGGCGCCGATGACGAGCGCGACCGCCCAGATTCCGAGCAGGAGCCGTCCCGCCAACTGAAGCCTCCCCGCAAGCGCCCGATCCGGGCCCACGAGGCGCTGGCTCAGCAGGCTGGCGAGACTCATCGCCACCAGAAGGGCCAGGCCCTGTGTCGCCTGAAAGACGAAGATCTTCCCGTTGGCCGCCGCGGCGTCCAGGCCGCCGCGCAGCTGGCTGAGCGCCGCCGGATCGTGCCCGGGCCGCACCATCGCAGCGGCGAACAGGAGAGCGAGCGGCAGCAGTCGGCGCCAGGCGGAGTCTTCCGCGGCGGCCGCCAGGACCAGTGCGAGCAGGGCCGCCAGCGCCGCCAACCAGGGAAGGGGATGGCTCAGCGCCGCGGCGGGCGCGTCGAGCTGCGGCCAGGCCTGGCCCCAGTCCCCCATGGCCAGGCCCGCATACGCCAGAACGCCCGCCGCCGAGGCGAGGAGCCAGCGAGGCCGCGGGGCCAGAACCGGGCGCAGAAGCAGTCCACAGAGAGCGAGCATCAAGGCCTGCGGCAGGCAGGCGAGTCCGAGCGAGGCTCGCCAGCCCGCCCACGCGACTTCGATCCACCCCTGGCTCAATTCAGTGGCTTCTCTTGGCGAGAGTCGACATCGAAGATGCGCATCTCGCGCCCCGAGGTCCAACCCAGGATCTCCTGCAGGCCGTCGCCGTCGATGTCCAACAACTGGATGAAGTCCCCGAACACGCCGGGGCCCCATTCCTCCTCGGTGGTCTTCACGTCCAGCACCTTGCCGCTGTTCAGGACGAGTTCGAGCTCGGCGTCGGAGTCGACGTTCCCCACCGCCATGCGGACGGCGCGATAGGCCTGAAGCGACTGATACTCCTGCTGGAAGGTTGCGCCATCCACGTAGTAGATGCGTCCCTGGACGAGCAGGATGAGCTCGAACGCATCGTCCTCGTCGACGTTGGCGATCGTCATGGCTTCGATGTCCCTGTATTCGGACTGTTGCGAACTCCAGAGTTCCCGGAAGGCGTCGTTGTAGACGTGGATGCTGCCCTGCTGTGTGCGCGCGATGATCTCCGAACTTCCGTCACCCTCGAGATCCTCGACCAGGACCTCGTAGATCGGACCTTCCAGGGGCGTGCTGCGCCAGCGCTCCACCGCGCTGCCATCGCTGAGACGCACGACGCGGAGGTGACCGTAGCGGTCGCCGTACACCATGTCGATGGAGCCTCCCCGTCCGACGGGCATCATGGCCACGGTATCGAGCCGGAAGGCGGCCGCGTCCATCTGCATGAGCTGCCAGTGGTCGAACTGCGCGTGCGCCACCGAAGCGATGCCGCTCCAGAACAGGAGGGCGAGCACCCCGAAGAGGCTCGGGCCCTGTGATCGTTCCCTTGTCACGATTCCTCCAAGTCATTGAGGAGAACTCTCTCCGCCAGGCGATGTGAACGATAACAGGCCTCGGCCATGCGCACGTTCTCGATTCCATCTCGTAGCGAAATCGGACTCTCGATCTCGCCGCGGGCCAAGCGCACGAAATCGCGCAGGAGGCCAACCATCGTCGGCACGGCTCCGGAATCCTCGAGCAGAGTCCAGTGCGTGTCCCGCACCGACCAGGCGATCCCGCGCATGTAGTCCACGACCAGTTGCGCGTCGCTGCCGACCAACTCCAGGAGCGCCGAGCGGCTGCGGCTGAATTTGCTCACTTCGGTCGACGCCAGGATCGCCTCCGCTTCGTATTCGAAGCACGCGTCGAAGGCGTTCTCGAGGGGATGGCCCTGGAGATTCTGCATCCGGCATTCGACGGCGTCGGGCGTGCGTCCCACGAACCATCGGAGCAGATCGAAGAGATGAACGCCCGTCAAGGTGATGGAGCCGCCGCCGGCCATCTGCGGATCGCGCTGCCACTGCAGGGGCGAGGGCTCCAGCCTCTGCGCGACACGGATGCGATGGACGTCGCCGATCTCCGCCATCCGATCGTAGGTTCGCTGCAGGATCGGACTGTAGCGCAGCGTCTGCCCGACCATCACGGTCGGTTCGTCGAGCGTCCTCAGATCGGCCGCCTCACTCCATCGCGCCACGGCCGGCTTCTCCAGCAGGACGGGCTTTCCCGCATCGAGCGCCAGCGCGAGGTCGGCGAGATGTCTGCCGGGAGGCGTCGCGATGATCACCGCGTCGACCTGATCGCTCTCGACCAGTGCGGACGCGCTCTCGGCGCGCGGCACCGAGTACTCCGCCACGATTCGCGCGGACGCTTCCAGGTCTCGGCGGTAGAAAAGAGTGGGCTTCGCGTTGTCGATGTCGCGCAGCAGATGACGCAGATAGCGTTCGCCGTGGATTCCACAGCCCAAGATTCCGACGCGCAGCACGAAGTCCCCCGTCCTCTCAGGCAAGGCCCCTGTCAGGGGCATGCCCCGGCGAAGATACCCGATCCGCGGCGGCGAGTTCCGCATAGAGTTCCAGATAGGCCCGCATCATCTGATCATGGGAGTAACGCTGACGATGCCACCGCGCCGCCTCTTCTCCCATCACGCCCAGCTCGTCGCCCGCCTCCATGAGCCGCCGCAGCGCTTGCCGCCAGGCCGCGACATCACCCGGCGCGATGCGCCAACCCTGTTTCCCCTCTTCGACCATTTCCGTCAGGCCGCCGTGATCCGCCACGAGCACGGGCCGGCCCGCCGCGAATGCCTCGATCACGGACATCGGTGCGTTCTCGTACCAGAGCGCCGGGAGCGCCATGGCCCAGCAGCGCGCGCGTTCGTCGGCCAAAGCGCCATCGTCCAGCTGGCCGAGGAATTCGACATGCGAGAGCGATCCGTAGCGCCGGCGCAAGGTGTCGGCAAGGGGCCCTTCGCCGGCGACGCGGATGTCGAGTCCGGGCAGCTCCCGCGCGGCTTCGAGCAGGACAGAGAGGCCCTTTTCCTCGCTCAACCTACCCGCGTAGAAGACGGTCGGTCGCGACGCGCGCTTCGTCGTCGTCTTCGCGGCACCGTAGAGCCGTGGCGCGTTGCGAATGTGGCGCACGCGCTCCGCCGCGAATCCATGGCGCAAGAGCATCGAGTGGAGAAACTCGCTGGGCGCGACGAAGGCATCGACGCCGTTCTCGTAACTCCTGCGCAGTCGATGCACGCTCGACTCGACGGCGACCAGCCAACTCTCGGCGACGCTGTTGCGCTGGCAACGATGGACGCCTGCCCACAGCGGCAGCGGTGTCCCGACGCATTTCTCGCAGGGCGCGCCGCCGCGGAAGAGGCGGTAGTTGGGACACACGAGCTTGTAGTCATGCACCGTCATGAGCGTCGGAACACTGCGCGATCGCAGCGCATCCAACACCGACGGGCTCAGCTGGTGGTAGATGTTGTGTAGGTGGGCGACGTCGCAGGGATGCTCATCCAGAAGCCGCTCGAGCAGCCGTCTGGCCTCGCCGTCGTAGATCGCGCGCGCGGCGAGGCGGGCACGCTTCCATGGAGACCTACCGTCGTAGTCTCGCTTCTCTGGGAAGAAGCTCGAATACGGTGTAGCCTCATTACGTGGATCCTGCGTCGCAAAGGGGATGACTTCGTGACCGCGCTCGGCGAGCGAAGCGCTGAGATCGAAGAGGAGACGCTCGGTGCCACCGCGACGATCGAAGAATTTGTTCAGCATCAACACGCGCAAGGCGTCACCATGGCCTCGTCCAATTCAAGCCGAGAAGCGGGAAGCGACGAGTATCTCTCCGTCGACAGCGGCGGGGAGATCGAACTCAAGGTCAAAGGCTCTCGATTCCTTGCGCAAGCTCTGCGCGCGGATGACGAAGACGGAGCCCGCGATCTTCTGGCTGCGGCGAAGAGACGCTACCACGATGCGACCCACCATTGCACGGCGTGGCGCATCGGCGCGCCCGCGGAGTTCGTCGAGCGCAGCGACGACGACGGCGAGCCCTCCGGCACGGCCGGCCGGCCCATTCTGGCGACCCTCCAGCGAGAGAAGCTATTCGACACGTTCGTCGTGGTCACCCGCTATTTCGGGGGCACAAGATTGGGGAGTGGCGGATTGCTGCGCGCCTACTCCGAGGCTGCCGCGCAGTGCCTGAGTGCGGCGCCAAAACGGCGCATCTATCTGTGCACTGTCCTGCGCGTCAGCTGCAGCTACGATGCGAGCGGCACCGTCGAGAATCTCCTCGGCAAACGAGCATCGGCGTTGCGCGAAGTCGAACGGATCTTCGGTGAACGACCCAGCTACCGGCTGACCGTGCTCGCCAGCCACGCCGACCGGCTCGAAGCGGAACTCGTCGAATTGACGGCAGCTCGCATCGAGATCGCGCGGGAGTAGCGCCCTAGTCGGCGCGCTTCCAGCGCTCGATGTTCCGAGTCTCGAAATGCCCCTCGGTGCCGGGCATGTCCTTGAACTCGTTGCTCTGCAGGTCGACCTGATCCTCGTCCGAGAGATAGATGACCTGGCCCGTCTCGGGGATGACCATGACGACGCGCGTCAGCCGAATGTCGAGGTTGTCGCGCGCATCCGAACCCGCGGCGCCGGTGAGATCGATGGTGCGCGAGACGCCCTCGCCGTGGCGGCGCAGCGCCCGTCCCTGATTGTCCGCATCATAGAGAATCTTGAAGGCACGGCTGCCGTCGAACTCAGCCCAACCTTCGAAGCGGACGACGCCCTCGACCGGCAGCGCGCTCTGGCCGACGACGTGGTAGTCCTTCACACGCCACTTCTCGCCGATCTGGACCGTTTCGCCCCGCACGAGATCGAGCTTCTTGTTCCAGCCGCGGATCTCGGTCTGTTCGAATCTCTCCTGCGACATCTGCGAGGACACGATCTCAAACTCCGCCGGCGGCAACTCGTCCTCGAAGCGCCGCATCAACCCCCGGAAGCCCTCCGCTGCGACGGCTTTCCCGCTCTCGTCGACCCGAAGCGTGATGGGCAGGCCGATCGTCTGTTGCATGGCGTTGCTGGCGCGCTCGACCCCGTCGACGAGAAGTTGTGCGCGGCGCGCGATCTGGACGACCGCCCAGCCCTCGTCCCCGCGGCGGTATTCCAAAGAAAGCTCGTGGAGCGTCCGCGTCTCGCTGATGGGCTGGGAGTTGCCGAGATCGCGGATCGAGACATGTTCCCCCGTCCGGATCCACTGCTCGCCCTCGGTCGGAGCGAAGGAGAAACGGACCGTCTCCGGCTCCTGCGCCATGGGGCGCGGGGCCGGGAGGACGACGAAACAGGCGATCGCCATCAGCGCACGTTGCAGGAATGCTCTCAAGATCGACCTCCGAGGCCGTGGCAGCCCTCGCGGGGCTGCGGAAGAATCTCAGTGATATGTGAGGATAGCAGGGCTCCTCCGGGATAGCGACCGGCAGCCGCCGTCAGCCCTCGCGTCCGGGTCCCCGCTTGAACCACCACCAGAGCAAAAGTGTTCCGTTCAGGGCCGCGCTCAGGCTGATCGCCCACCAGATCGCCTCCACGGGCTGGCCGCGGCTGCGGAAAAACCAGGCGACGGGGAGGCGCAGGAGAATCGCGGGCAACACGATGAGCATCGCCCCGAGAGTGCGCCCCATTCCTCCGAAGGCGCCCTGAGTGACGATCCACCAGCCCATCCCCACATGGGCCAGGCCGGCGATCCGGATGTAGCTCGACGCCAGAGCGATCGTCGCCGCGTCCTGGATGAAGCGTTCCGCCAGCCAGCTCGGCCAGACGACCATCACCACGGCGAACGGCAGCACGACCGCCGTCACCAGACGCAGCGCCCGGACGACGGTCGTGCGCAACCGGTCCATGTTGCGTGCGCCGAGATTCTGGCCAACCAGGGCGCCGGTGGCGTGGGAGAAGCCCACGGAAATCAGATAGTTCACCGACTCGATGCGATGGCCCAGGCCGAGGGCGGCGACGGCCGCCGTCCCGTAGCCGGCCACGACTCGCGTGAGGCCGACATACACGAGACTGAACGCGACGCTCATGCCGCCGACCGGGAGACCGATGCGGATGATCTCCCAGAGAGCGCGCGGCGACGTGGCGCGAACGACCGAGGCGGGAGACCACAGCCCCCGGCGCGCCAGCGTCGCGAGATTCCAAGCGGCGGCGAGGCCTTGACAGAAGACGGTGGCCACCGCCGCCCCGCGCACGCCCATCTCGGGCGCGGGACCCCAACCGAAGATGAGGATGGGATCCAGGACGCAGTTCAGCAACAAGGCAGCCATGTGCGAGTACATCGGCGTCCGGGCGTCGCCGGTGCCCTGCAGCAGACCCTCGCTGCTGCGAATGAAGAGAAGGGCGTGCGCGCCCGCGAAGAGAACGCCGAGATAGTCGTGGCCCAGCCGGGCGACACTGGCCTCGACGCGCATGGCGACGAAGATCGCCTCGAGCGTCCACAGCCCCAGGAGCAGCACTCCGGCCCCGAGCAGGAAGCTCACGGCGATGGTCCGGCTGCATTCGTCGCGTGCGCGCTCGGGCTCGCGGGCGCCGACGCGCCGTGCGACGAGGGCACGGCCACCGATGGTTGGGATCTCTGCGACGGACTCGATGGCCCAGTACAAGAAGGCGCTGCTGCTGACGGCCGCGAGTGCGGCGGGCCCGAGGCGGCCCACGAAGAACGCGTCGACCAGATTGAAGAGCATCGTGAAGACGAGGCCGCCGATGCTGGGCAGCGCAAGGCGCCAGAGCGCGCCGTCGACGCTGTGTTCGGTCAGGTCTTTCGTCTGGATCCGGTGCACTTTTTTACCCGGGCGGAGGGGCTCGCGATCCTCTCCACTGGGCGGCCCCGGGTCAAGCGCCGACGGATTCGAGCGACTGAATTCTGTAGCGCTGATCGGCCAGGACGCGATCGCCCACGAGAGCATCCGCGGTGGCCCGGCCGAAGATCAACTCCTCGAGTTCGCCACGCCGATGCACGCACGGCCAGTCGACGAGTTCCAAAGAAGAAAACGGGATCTCCCAGTTCTCGAGTTCCGCCTCGGGGGGCCAGCCCTTCACCATCTGCAGCGCGAGCAGTTCAGCCAGATCGTACGCATCCTCGGCGGCGATCTCCGCCGGCTCGGGCGCCGGACCTGGCGTGCTCTCCAGCTTCCTCCACGGTGTGCTCTCGCCCAGCGGGTCGCGCACGCGGCTGAGCTGCTCGGCCCATCGCAGGAGCAGCGCGCTGCGCTGCAAGCCGATCGCGGGGATTCGCATCTCCGATGGGAGTCGATTTCCCGAGGAGCGAATCGTTTCCTCCGGGACGGTCATGCACCAGAAGGGCACCAGGACGATTCGTCCAGCGGGAGGCAGGGGGCGCACCGGATTCAGAATTCGCCGGGGCACGAGTTCGAGAGCCCTGGCGATCGAGTCCAGCCTCCATGTGCGCGAGCATTCGTCGCAGACGAAGATCCGCCTCTCGGGCGCGCTCGGAAGCTCCCGCGCGCAGTGGGGACACTTCAAGGCTACGAGGTTCATGTGTGACCCTCCGTTCTCGGGCCGAACGGCCGCGTCTCTTCGCGCGACGGCGTGAGCTCGGAGCTCAACCAGCCCGCGAGATCGGCGACGCTGGAAGCATTCGGCGAACGCCGCAGCCGGTGAAACATCCAGCCGCCCAGAAAAAAGAGGCCGAGGACTCCCGCCAGACCGGCGAGAAACGCGGACGCGGTTGCGGCGACGAACCAACCCTGATCCGTCCGTCGCAGGACATGCGGATAGCTCCCCTCGAGAAGCTCTCCGGACATACCATCCATCACGGCGCCATGGTGACGCCCGGCCGAGACATAACGGAATTTCCAGATGGGATAGTAGAGAAGCCTGCTCGTGCAGCGCAGCAGCGCAAAGCGCTGGACGAGGCCCCGGGCGTTGCGGGGACAGAGCTTGGCGATGTGAGCATCGCGCGCCTGGCGGCGGGCCGAGGCCGCACCGCGCAGAACCACGGCCACGGCGTCCTCGCCCGTCTCGTCCGGCGTGAAGGGCCGCATCCGCATCTGCTGCGCACGATGGGCGATTCCCAACAATCCGAGCTGTCGGCTGTCGCAGGCCGCGATCGAGGAGAGCAGCGGCTGACTGATGCTCCGTTCCTCGATTTCGATCTCCTTCAACGGCAGCTCGATGCCGTCCAGATCGCGCCGCACTTTGGTCTCGACCGGCCGCCCGAATCGCTGCCAGCCAACGAGCTTCCCTTCGATCTGCCAGAACGGGACGTGGAGCAGTTGCGCGGCCTCGAGCGAGGCGCCCTTGACTCCGCGCTCGCGGAGGCCCGCGTGGAGTCGACGGCTCGCGCGGCGGCGGCCCAGGCGGCCCACCGGCTCGTAGATGCCGATGCTCTCGCCGACGAGCTGAAGATGTCCGAGACCGCAGTGCGCGCAGTCCAGGAGGCCGGGATCCTTGGTCTGGTCGAGCCATCCACCGCAGCTGGTGCAGCGGAGGGAGACGGTTCCCGTCTCGGGACTCATCGCGTCGTTCCCCTGCGCGTTGCCCACCGCGTCCACACAGGAAGCGTGGCGAAGAGCATCATGGCGAGAAGCACGGTGCCGACGGCACGCGAGGGCGTGAGAAAGACGATCAGAGCCAGCGTCGTGACGAAGGCGCCAAAGCCCCCGAGCAGTGCAGGCACCGCGGGCAGGGCGCGCGCTCGGTCGGGGAGCGGTTCCAGAAGTGGCCGCTCGGAGCCCAGGAGGTGAACCGCCGCCGCCCCGCCGCCGATGCACTCCGCCTGAAAGCTGAAATAGGGCAGCCAGAGCAGTCGAATCGTGGACAGCTTCGGGTCCTTGTCCGCAAACGCGGCCAACGCGGCCTGTTCGGCGTCGCCGCGTTCGAGCGTCAACTCGGGCGGTTCCAACGATGGATCGCGTTGGCTCATCTCGACCATCGGCGCGGCGGAAGGCTGGAGCTTGCGCAGGAGGGGATTGCTCTCGGCCGTCGCCGGCAGGAAGATCTCCTCTCCCGCCTCAGAACTGATGTGCCAGAGCGCGTACATGCCGGCATGGGCGCCGTGCAGCCGGACTTGATGCACGCCCTGACGCGCCAACCACTCGCGCGTGATCCTCTCCGAGAGAACGCGATCGGGGTGGCCTGCAAGGCAGAGTTCCTCGACGTGAACCAGCTGCTCGCAACGAATCCACGAGCGACAGTAGTCGCAGAGCAGCTGCGTCTGGCTGGCGAGGACGCGATGCATCGCCGCACAGCTTGGGCAGCGGACGATGCGTGCCATGGCCTAGTTCCCGTCGTCGCCGCGCGCCTCGCCGCATTGACCGCAGAAGCGAGCGTCGGCGGCCATCTCGGCATCGCACGATCCACAGCGTGCATTCGCTTCGAGCGCAGCGCCGCAAGCCGAACAAAACGCACCGCCCTCGACCTCAGCCTTGCACTTGGGACAATTCATCTTCGAGGCCGTCACCGCCCCGGCGCCCTTGAGTATGGATGGCATCATCATGCCGAGGCCCATTCCGACACCGGCATCCAGCATGGTCTGCGCGCCGTTGGAGCCCCCGGCCTCGGGATTGCCGATGGAGCGCGCCGCCTGATACTGGATGTACCGCGGCATGTCGCCGGCGAGGGTCATGCCTCCCTGGCTGTCGACCATGGAGCCGACTTCCTCCGGAGGAGTGATCGAAGTGATGAAGAGGTCTTCCAACTCCAGACCATACTTGCCGAAATCCGGCTGGAGCTTCTTGGCGACCGCCTCACCCATCTCGTCGTAGACGGCGGGAAGATCGAATACGCTCTCGAGATTCTCGCCGAGGAAGTCGTTGAGGCGCGAGATGATCAGCTCGCGCAGATAGTCCGTGGCATCGTGGGTGCTGAAGCTCCCCTGCGTTCCGATGAGGTCATGGATGCAGCGCTCGCCGTCGATGATGCGGAAACTCGTCTGCCCGTGCGCACGCAGACGCACGAGGCCGAGGCGGCGGTCTTTGAAGATGACCGGCTCGCGCGTACCCCAGCGCAGATTCGTGAAGGTCTTGCGATTGATGAAATAGGCTTCGCAGCGGAAGGGGCTCTTGAATCCCCACGGCAAGCTGAGCAGCTGCGTCAGGATGGGGAGATTCTTCGTGCTGAGGGTGTGTCGGCCCGCCCCAAATCGGTCGGCGACCTGCCCGCCCGTATAGAAGATCGCTTCCTGACTTTCGCGGACGACGAGCTGAGCGCCGAACTTGATGTCCGCCGAGCCTTCGGCGGGTAGGCGATGGACCATTTCCTCGCCGGTCTCGTCGAACCATTCCAGGATTTCCAGAAAGACGCCCACGTTTCCTCCGATGTCGCGCTGCGGTTGCAAATGGCCCAAGAGCGCGCAGCATGGCGTGCGCGCCCCCGGCGGGGTGCGCCTCCTCCGCTGCAAACGATGTGCCGTGGCCGGCGGAGGACCGGACACGGCAGGGGAAGATGGGGAAGTCGCCGCAACGACGAGTTCCGGCGGGCTCGGTGCGTCAGTTCAGCTGGATCGGGGCGTTCAACCAGTCGACATTGGGAACCCAGGCGAGGAAGTCGTAGCCGCAGCCCTGATAGCCGGCCATGCGGTCCTTGATGGCTTGGACATCGTTCCCGGCGTTGACGCCCCAGTAGTTTCCGACGATTTCGAAGGCGCCTCCGATGGGGCAACTGCCCCAGTCCATGGCCAGATTGTCGTCGGGATGCGGGATGATGTTGCAGCCGCTGACGCGGAAATCGAAGAACATCAGATTGTTGTCGTAGCCGAGGTTGGCCGTCACATTGTTGCCGAGCGTGGAGGCGCGGATGTTCGCGATCGTGTAGTCGGTCGCCGCGGTCACCAGCACGCCCATGGCGCCGTTGGAGTTGATGTTGCAGCTCTCCATGTCCAACCAGGAACTGTTCAAGAGAATCCCGTTGGCGCTGTTGCCTGTGACGTCCACGTTGCGCAGAACCGTGTTCGAGACGATTCCCTGCCCAGGCCCGGTGCCGTCCGGATCGACCAGGAGCATGCCGTTGATGCAGTCGCGGATGGCACAATCCGTGAGGTTCAAAGTCCCAGTGCCCTGATTGGTCACGCCGTCGACGGCGTCGCTGATCTGCAGTCCGCTGAGAGCTGAGTCGTCACTCCCCTGGAAGAGCAGCCCGTTCCACTGCTTCTTGTCCCCAACGCTCGCGTCCGTGCGCCCGCCGAGCATCCGGATGTCGGAGGCACGTTTGGGAGCCACTGCCACGGCCAACTTGCCGTCGACCACGAAGCTGCGCCGACCGACGACGGGGCCCGGCGATACCGTGGGTCGGAAGTAGAGGTCGACGCCACCCTCGATCGTGAGCTGAATGCCGGCCGCCACATGGACATCGTCCGTCAGCACGAACGGCGCATCTGCGGCATGCAAGGTAGCATCGGCGATGATCTCGCCGTCGCCGATCTCCGTTCCCGTCAGGAGCGAGATCGTGTCGGGATGGATGGAGTCCAGCTCGCCGTCGTTGGCGACGACCTCGATGGTGACGTCGCCCGGCACGGGGCCCGCGGTCCAGATGATCTGAGCGCCCGTCGTCGCGCTGAGGTTGCCCGGCGCGCCGCCCGAGAGAACCTGCCAGCGATAGTTGAGCATGTCGCCCGCATCCTGGTCGGTTCCCACGGCGCGCAGAGTGACGGTCTCGCCGTCGATGAACACCACGTAGGGCGACTGCGCCTCGATGTAGACCTGGGGGGCGTGGTTGTCGGGCTTCGGATCCGGGTCCATCCCACCGTCGCCACTGTCGCAGCCGACGATCAACACGGTGCAGAGCAATCCATGAAACAAGCGCACGGGGATCTCTCCAGAGTGGGTGTGCACGGACGGACCGTCAGGAGGCCTGACGCCCGACACGGGGAAGCACATGATGAGCATAGCCGACAAGCCGTGGGCTCGCACGCAGCAGCGCGACGAACATCTTGAGCGGATCCATGTCGTCGATCCTGGCCTCGTGGAACGCGGCGCGGCAGGCCATGACGAGGGCCGCCTTTCCGCGGTCGTCCAGGCGCTGGAAGACCCGCCGGATGCGGGCCATGACGGCCAACCGCGGGTGCTCCTGCCGATACAGCCGATCGGCCGTGGCCAGGCGCGCGGCGGACAGGTCCCCGTCGGCCAGCGCCGCGGCGAGGACCGCGGCCGCCGTGGCCGCACTCGCCATGGCCTCGGCGATGCCCGCGGCGCTCAGGGGATCCGCGGAGCGCGCGGCGTCGCCCGCCAGCACGACCGCCTGCGCGGCGCTGGGGCCAGGGCGCAGCAGCATCGGGATGCCACCTGTGATGTAACTCTCTATTTTTCCAGTACTTTGAAAGCGTTTCTTGCGGAACTGCTTCAGCCACTGCGTCGCCGTCCGCGAGCGCGCGCTCGTTGCGGTGGCCACCATGGCCAGACCGACATTGGCCTCGCCGGGGCCCTTGGGAAAGACCCACGCATAGCCCCCCGGAGCGTGGACGTCGCCGATCCAGAATTCCGGGAAACCCGGCTCGACCTCGACTCCAGAGAGGCGATACTGGGCACAGATGAGGATCTGCGACGGGTCCAACACGCTGTCCACCCCGGCCATGCGCCCGACCGCCGAGGCGATGCCGTCGGCGCACAGGAGCGCGCGGCAGCCGATCCGCTCGGCTCCTGCCTCCCCCACGCGCACGGCGGCGAGGCGGCCTGCCGCATCCCGTTCGACGGCGACGACGG
>Ga0214472_10004319_pt1 | contig 14995 bp, 10 predicted proteins | sample RVTome_6_FD_207662 | JGI IMG/M metagenome (GOLD analysis project Ga0214472, IMG submission 207662) | Soil microbial communities from uranium-contaminated site in the Upper Colorado River Basin, Wyoming, United States - RVT140D175 | ecosystem: Environmental > Terrestrial > Soil > Contaminated >...
GATGGACTATCCCGACGCGCTCACCGGCGGGCTCCGCCGCAGCACCGACGTCGCGCGCTCGATCATGGAGCGCACCCGCGGCGATCTGAGCCTCACGCTGATCCAGAAAAACCTTCAGGACGCGATCGCCGAACACCAAAAGGCGCTCGGCAGCGACGGCGCATAACCGGATCAAGCGAGCATCAAGCGAGCAGCCGCGACGGCCCGTGGGCGTTCGCCTACGCGCAGTACCGATTCGACCGGTCAGTCGGAAAAATCCTCCCGGGAAATCGGAAGAAACGAAACTCCCTCCTCCTTTTCAAGACAGGATTTCCGAATCGGGACGTAAGCGGTAACCCGGAAAGGCGTATTCTCCGTCGCGAGCCTCGGCTGGGGCTCCGGTCGTTATTCGAACACATCAACAACACATCAACTCGGTGCATCCTTCCTGCCGTGGGGGCGGGCGGGAGGCCGACATTCGCTGTGGCGGAGGGGTTCGTACATGCGTCGTCTCGCGTCCTTGGTCGCGCTCGCTATCGTTGCGGCTCTGCTTCCCGCGGGTGCGCGCCCGCCGGTGACCGACGTTGCTGCCGAACGCGAGGTCATGGCCGGTGAGGCCGGCGACTTCGATGTTCGTGACGCGCAGCGACGCGCGCCGTCGCTCGCGGCGGCCCGCGCCGAAGCCGCGCTGGCTCGCGAGGTGCCGGGTGCGGCCGTGAAGTGGAACGCGCGGATGGGGACCGCGAAGACGATTCAGGTGGACGGCGGATTCTTGTCCTCGCCGGCCCGGATCACCACAGAAGCAGACGCCGAACGGATCGCGCGGGCGTGGATCGCCGAGCACCGGGACCTGTTCGGGCTCGGCGCGGCGAGCGTGGCCGGATTGACCGTCACCCGCAACGCGCAACTATCCGGAGGCGGCGCGTGGGCGCTGGTGCTGCGGCAACAGGTCGGCGGGCTGGCGACGTTCGCCGGCGGCACGCTCGGCGTGAACATCGCGCCCCACGGACGGATCGCCTCGGTGTGGGCCGACACCGGCCCCGACGGCGCGTTGCCGCGCGCGGCAACGCTGTCGGCGGCCGACGCGCTCATCGCGGTCGCGAAACGCGAAGGCGCGAAGGCGCCCTCGTTCCCGGTTCGCGCCGCGTTGCCGGGCGGCGACCGGCTGACCATCTTCGAAGCGGCCGGCGGGTACGCGCGTCACAACGCGCGCCTGGTTGCGTTCCCGACCGCCGGCGGACCGCGGCTGGCGTGGCGCGTCTTCTACGCGAAGGCCGGCGATGAGATGCTTTCGACCGCCGTCGATGCGCTGACCGGCGTCGTGCTGTTCCGAAACAACCAGGTGGATCACGCGGAGGGCGATCAGGGGCGCGTCTTCCGCAACCATCCGAAGGCGCCGAAGGGCGGCACGCACGAGATCGTGTCGTTCGAAGGTGACAAGGCCGCCTCGCCCGCGGGGTGGGTCGGCGAGGCGCCGACGACGGCCGGCAACAACGTGCTTGCCTTCACCGACTGGTCGTGGCCGAAGCTGGGCGGAAACGGCTTCGCGCCGGTGCTGTCGTTGACGCAGCTCAACCCGGTTCCCGACACGATGCCGGTCGCGCCCGAGCGCAGCTTCGACTTCGAGTTCACCGACGCGTGGGCCAACGATTGCGACGTGGCCGTCACCACGCCTGCCTACGATCTGGAGAACCCGTCGTATGCGATGGATCGCGAAGCGAGCGTCACGAACATCTTCTACTTCGGAAACAAGATCCACGACGTGTCCTACAAGTACGGCTTTACCGAGAAGTTCGGCAACATGCAGCTCGACAACTTCGAGCGTGGCGGGCGCGCGTCGGATCCGGTTCGGTTCATGGCGATGGCCGGCATCTTGAACAATCAGATCGACAATGCGTTCATGTTCACGCCCGCCGACGGCGGCGAGCCGCAAGATCTGATCGATCCGGCGGATCCGGCCGCGACCGCGGCGCGCGCGACTGCGTTCATCCCGCCGTTTTCCGGGATGTTCCTGTGGAAGCCGGTGCCGACGTTCCAGGCGCCGTGTGTCGACGGCGACTTCGACGGCTCGACCGCCTATCACGAGTACACGCACGGGATCTCCAACCGGATGACCGGCGGCGGCGACGACGCCGATGCGCTGTCGGCGCACCAGTCTGGATCGATGGGGGAGGCCTGGAGCGACTGGGTCGCGCACATGATCCTGGAGATGGAAGGCGTCGAGAACCGAACCGCCGACGGCATCTACATCACCGGCAACACGCTTACCGGCATCCGTCACTTCAAGCTGGACCAGAATCCGCTGACCTACGGCGACATCGGCTTCGGCCGCTTCGGTCCCGAAGTGCACGACGACGGCGAGATCTGGTCGGGGACGCTGTGGGATCTGCGTGCCGCGATGATCAAGAAGCACGGCAAGGCGCGCGGATTGGATCGCGCGATGCGACTGGTCTTCGACGGGATGGCGATGCAGCCACGCTTGCCCGACATGCTCGATGCGCGCGACGCGATTCTTCGCGCGAATCAGGTTCGCTACAAGGGCGCGGATGCGGCGCTGATCTGGAATGTGTTCGCCAAGCGCGGCATGGGCCGCAGCGCGCGCAGCGTCGACGCCAACGACGTGAATCCGCGACCCGGATTCGACGGGATCGGCGGCAACGGCTATCTGGCCGGAACGATCCGCGACATCGGCGGCGCCGGCATGATCGCCAAGGTGCTCGTCGGCCTGGGCGAGGGCAAGCCCACGCCGGTCGCGGTCACCCCGCGGAGCGGTTCGTTCCGCGTGCCGATGACGCCCGGCCGGTATCTCATCAGCTACGCGGCCGCGGGCTACGGGTTGCAAAAGATCGGCACGGCCACCGTCGCGGCCGGCAAGACGACGACCATCAGGCCGCTCGCGCTCAATCGAAACCTTGCGAGCGCCGGATGGGGCGCGCTGGTCACCGGTGGGTTGGCGGCCGGCGATCCCGGCATCGCACTGATCGACGACCACGAGTTCACCGGCCAGATCGTCGATGTCGGAAAGCCGGTCACGATCATGCTCGGCGGAAGGGCGCCGGCGACGGTTCGCGGCATCGCGGTCTCGTCCAAGCCGTCCGGCGGCGGCACGTCGCAAAACGCGACCGGCTACAAGGTCGAAACGTCCGTGGACGGACGCGTCTGGAAGGTTGCGCAGACCGGCGGCGTCAAGACCTACAAGCCGCGGCCGATCGCGTCGCATTGGACGCGCGTCACCAAGTCGCTGCCGGGCGTGAAGGCTCGCTACGTGCGCGTGACCGTGACGTCGGCGCTGGCGAACACGAAGGCGATTCTCGGCGGAATTCAGGTGCTCGGGACCGCGCCGGGCATGGCCGTCGCGCCGATCGGCGGCGGAAAGCCGTTCACCGATCCGGCAGGCGCCGTCGCGCTGGCGAACGCGGCCGGTCCCGATGCGAGCGTCACGTTCAACGAGTTCGCGCTTGCGTGCATGACGCCCGCCTCGCAAGGGCTCGACGCCTACATCGTCGAGCTGCCCGACACGGCCGGCGACGGTGTGCACAACTTCGCGACCAAGGGCGGCCAAGAGCTTGCGCGCGACTTGGACGCGTACTTCTATGGAGCCCACTGCGCGCCGACGGGCGCGATCGCATCGGGCTCGGCCGACGAGGCCGGTCCGATTCCGCCCGGATCGAAATGGGCGGTCATCGTGCTGTTCGCCGGCACGACGGACGGCTTCAGCGTGACGGTGACCTCGACGCTGGAGCGGGTGATTCCGCCGCCGGGAACGCCGACGCGCACGCCGTCGCTGCCGCGCAGCGCCGGACGGATCGTCGAGCAGACGTATCTGGGGACTCCCGGGGATGCCTACAGTACGTCCTGCGCGAATCAAGTGGCCGACGTGCCGCAGCCGTATCCGGGCGGCGGGTGCTTCGTGATGGAGCCGGGGGACCGGTCCGTCAAGGTCTCGGTATCCGACGATCAGGCCGGAAAGGTCAGCGGATACTGGGTCTTCGGAGACGCGAACGGCGATCCGATCGGAGAGCTGAAGGAGTTTTGCGTCACCTTCGCCACGCCCGTTCCCAAGGGTGCCGTGGATTTGAGCGTCTGGGTCGACCAAGCGTTCTCGCTCCTGAGCGGCTGCGGATCCGAGCCGGCCACCAGCGGAACGATCAAAGCCGTCTTCTCGTAGCTTCCGAGTTGCCCCATTGACCCCGGTTTGACCCGCCCCTATGATCGGTGGATCGTTCGGGGGTCGGGGGGAAGCGCATGTTCGCCGGAACCAATCGCACGCGGCGTTCGATCGTCGCGGCACTGATTCTCTCGCTGGCGACGGCGATGTTTGCGCCGCGCACGGCCCGCGCCGCCGCCGGCGACATCTTCGTCTACAGCGGCAACGGTGCGCTCAACGAAGGCTACTCGGCGTTCGCCGCCGCCGCGGGACGAACGCTCACGGTCTCATCGGCTCTGCCGGCCGACCTCGCCGGATTGGAATGCGTGATCCTTCCGGTCAACGCGAGCGCGTTCAGCGCGGCGCAGAAAACGGTCCTGTCCGACTACGTTCGCGCCGGCGGAACGCTGATCGCGATCGCCGAACATAGCGGCTTTGCCGGCGCAATCGCGACGATGAGCGACTTGTCCGCGAGCCTCGGCAGCGCGATGTCGGTCGTCTCCGACGCGATCGATTCCGACTTTCACACCACGACATCGATCGATTCGGACGCGCTGACGGACCGGATGACGTCCTATGTGTATGCGGCCGCGTCGCGTGTCAGCATCGCCGGTTCGGCGCGCAGCCTGATCCGCACACAAACCGGCGGGCAGACCTTCATCGGCGCGCAGATCCTCGGCGCCGGGACGTTCGTGTTGTCGGGCGACTCGAACGGGCTGTCGGACAACTCGCACGACGGGTACACCGGCCCTGCGAGCAATCCCGAGTTCGCGGAGAACCTGTGCGGCGGCTCGACGGCCATCTTGACGCCGGTCATCTTCCTGCACGGCATCATGGGCGCGTATCTGAAGAACACCGGCAACGGCGAAGAGAAATGGCCGCAGGCGGGGACCACGGCGCGGGACCTCAGCGACGATCATCTCAATGTGCTGCGGCTCGGTCCCGACGGACGCACGCCGCTTCACCCCGAGAATCCCGACTATCAGATCGGCGTCATGGGCGAGCGCGGAATCGAAGGGATCATCGGTGAGATCGCCGCCTGCATCATCATCTGCTTCCGCGCGGACGCGTATCAGGAAACCTTCGACATTTTGGCCGGTCACGGCTACCGGCGCGGACGGACGCTGTTTCCGTTCGCCTACGACTTCCGCAAGTCGGCGGCGTTCAACGCCGACCTGCTGCTGGCCAAGATCGACGAGGTCCGCGCACAGACCGGCAAGCCGAAGGTCAACATCATCGCCCATTCGCAAGGCGGCCTGGTCACGCGCGCGATGCTCGACACTGCCGGATCCATCGGGAAGGTACACCGTGTCGTGACGCTCGGCACGCCGTATTTGGGCGCGACGCAGTCGATCGGCGTGCTCGACTACAAAGAGCCGTGCAAAGCGAAGGAGATCTTCGGCAAGTGCACGCTCAACCGGAACAAGGCGCAAGAGGTCGCGACCAATTGGCCGGGATTCTTGGAGCTGCTTCCGTCGCGCGCGTTCCATAGCGCGTTCGGATCGCCGATCTACTCGTATCGCGATGACGACGGCGACGGGGCACGAGACGAGTGGCACACGCCGGCGGAGGTTCGCGACACGCTCGCCGACCGGAATCTTGCGCTTATCGATCAGGCGCAGGCGTTCCACGACGGCCTCGATTTCTTCGCGCCGGCCGACTCGTCCGTCGAACTGACCCGGATCGTCGGGACCGGCATCCCCACGATCACGCAGATTCAGTTCTATTCGAAGGAGCACTGCAGCGGCTACCTGTGGTGGCGGGACTGCGAAATCCGAGACGCGTGGCAGTTCGCCTACGCGACCGGCGACGAAACGGTGCCGCTGAACTCGGCGAGCTTGTACAACCGCGATCTGGGCTTCGACTTTCGCGGCGGCGCGCCGAACCTTTATTCGGTCGGCGTGTCGCACGGCAACCTGGTCAAGGACCGCAACGTGATGGACTTCGTGGCGGCGTACCTGGCGGATCCGGTGGACGCCGGCGCGCCGGCAGGCTCGGCGCTGACGTCGGGGTCGGTCGACGCTGAGGCCGAACCGGGCGACGGGCTGTTCGACGAGCCGGCGCCGCTGAGCGGAATCGAGGTGACCGTCGGCGGCGCGGTCGCCGGCGGCGTGACCGACCCGGCCGGCAACGTGCTCGGTCTTTTGGATCCGGCCGCCGGCGTCGATGCCTCCGACGTTCCCGGTGCAAGCCTGTTCGGCGGCGACGGCGAGCAGACCTACTTCTTCACCGGCGACGACGCCTACACCGGGCGCTGGACCGCGGCCGGCGACGGCGAGATCGCGCTGCGCATTCGCCGCTACGACAGCGACTCGATCGCCGAGACGACCGTGACGCCGCGCGTGTCGCTGAGCGAAGGCGCCGTGGTCACGATGGGCTTCGACGGGTCGCCGGACTTGGGCGCGTTGTCGATTGCAGTGGACGACGACGCCGACGGCGCGGCGGACCGGACGGTCGCGTTCAAGCCGCCGGTCACAGGGGACGCCGCCGCCGACGCGATCGCGCCGGCCACGCAGGTCACCGTCGAGCGGTTCACCGATGAGCAGGGCCGGCGGATGGCGCGCATCATCGCGCTCGCCACCGACGAGGGATCGGGCGTGGACCGGATCGAGTATGCGCTGGACGCGACCGAGCAGCAGGGGCTCTACAGCGCGCCGCTCGTCGTCGAAGCCAAGGGCGAAGTCTTCTTGCGGGCGATCGACCGCGTCGGCAACGTCGAAGCGCCGTATCAGGCGATCACGCTCGACGACTTCCCCGGACGCATGCGCGACGTCCGCGAGTTCGCGCGGCCCGAGCCGGTCGCGCAGGTGCAAGGCTTCGTGGACTACGCCGCCGACGTCGACTGGATCGGCGTCGATGTGAACGGCGGGTACCATTCGTTCGTGATGGCGACCCCGGCCGCGGACTTCGATCTTGCGCTCTACGACGAGCAGGGAAGCGAGATCTGGCTGGGCAACAACCGCGGCGCCGGCCCGGAGGCAGTTGTGTTGAACCTCGCCGCCGGCCGCTACTTCTTGCGCATCACCGGCGCCGGCGGCGCTTTCGACGAGGCGAATCCGTATCGGATCGTCCTGGCGAGGCTGCAGCCGTAGTGACCACGAGCGTTGAGCGCCGGTCGCGCTGGCTCGCGGCGGTGGCCGGGACGGTCATGGTTGCCATCGCCGGCATCGCGGCCGCGGCCGGCGCGGCGAGCGGTCTGCTCACGGTTCCGTTCTCCGGCGATTCGACCAGTCCCGGGACGGGCGGTGTCGTGCTGCTCCTTCTCGCCGGCGTGCTGCTGATCGCCGCGCCGTTCGTCGTCGCGAAACTCTCCGGCGCGCCGCCGCTCAAGACCGGCGTGGGCGCGGTTGTCGTCGCCGCTGCCGTCTATGCGGCCGCGCAAGGGATCGGGGGACGCGCGAGCTGGGCGGACGTGGTTGCGCTGGCGCTGGGAATCGGGGCGATGGGGATGATCGCGCTGCGGCCGTTGCCGGGAACGATCGCGGCGCGCATCGCAGCGGTCGCGGCATGCGCGCTCGGCGGTGCGCTCGTGCTGTCGCAGCATCCGGAATACGTCGTGTTCGCGGTGCTGCCGGCGATCGCGCTGGCCGACGAACTCGCTGCGCGCTAACGCCGCGGGCAGTCGCCGGTGCCGGCCGCGGGGCTTCCGTTGTAGGTGCCGAGCCAGCCGAGCGGCATGCGGCCGTCGCCGCCCGACAGCGCCACGCCCGCGGCCAACTGCCCGTCGCGGCCGGGCGAGAAGCAGGCTTCCAGCACCGGCACGAACCCGCCGGCCGCCCACGCGCCGACCTGATAGCGCTCGGGCCGGCCGGGCAGCGCGACCAGGCCGGCCGCGCGCGCGTACGAGCCGTCCGGTCCGACCGTGCCGATATCCACGCGCGCCGGGCTCGGCGGATGGCCTTGCGCGAACGCGAACTGCGCCGCCCAATTCAGCGACGTCCGGTCGCTCGACCATGTCGCGCCGGCCAGCGGAACGAACGTGTCGTAGGACGCGGCGAAGACGCCGGCGCGATACTCCTCGATCACCGGATGCTCCGCCGAGGTCTCGGGAGCGAACGAGACGCCGGCGACCGGAATGTAGCCGCCCGCGAACGTGCCGGCCGAGGCCATCCAGGGCCGCATGCCGGCGAAGTCGCCGGCGGCCGCGGCCAGCAGCCACGACGCCAGCGGCGCGTCGCCGTCGTAGGTCGCCCCGACCACCGGCCGGAACTCGCCGGCCGCCCACGGGCCGGCCGAGATCATCATCTGATGCGCGTAGCGGCCCCCGTCGAAGGAATCCGCGTACGCCGCGCCGGCGAGCGGCAGGAACGCGCCGTCCAGGTCGAAGGTGCCGATGTCGAGCCGCGCGTCGCCGGCGGTGTCTGATCCCGGGCCGCCCGAGCCGAGGAACTCGCCGGCCCAGGACTCTCCAGGCTGTCGTTCCATGTGTGTTCGGACGCCGGTCAGCGGCCGGTACTCGCCCGCGTCGAACACTCCGGCGGAGACGAGCCGATGTTCGGCGTCGGGCGGCGCGGCGTGCGAGGCGTCGGCGCGCGTGCCCGCGATCGGCAGGAACGCGCCTTCGTTCATCGTGCCGATCGTGATCTCGTCACGCTGGCGGCTCGCGAAGACGCCAAGATTCTCGCCGCCGCGCTCATGGCGTTGCCGCACCACCGCGATCGGCACGTCCGTTCCGGCGGCCGTCGCGCCGGCCGTAACGAACTGTTCGGCCGCGAACCCGTCGGCCGTCGCGACGCGGCGCACCGTGTCTTCGAAGAACAGGCCGCCGGCGAAGGTCGTGCCGTCCTGCGTGCGCAGCGCCGGGCCGATGCGCACGCGCCGGCAGCCGTAGGCGTCGCCGCCTTGTTCGAAGCGGCCGGCCTGCATCACGACGGTGCCCGCCCACACGGCCCGGCCGTCGGCGGAACGCACGACGCTCCAGACGTAGAACGGCGGCCGCTCCGCGTAGCCGTGCGGCAGTGGATACGTGCCTTCGTACATCGTAGATTCGCCCAGCCCGAGGCTCCACAGCAGCATCGAGGACGGCAGGATCGTGTTGAGCGCGAACGGCGTCGCGTTGCGAAGCGGCGACGTCTGCTCGCCCGCGCGGTCCGAGAGCCAAGCCAGCGCGTCGGCGGCCGGCGGCCCGTTCTCGAGCACGAAGGCGGGCAGGCGCCGGATGACGTCCGCGTCCTTCAGGTAGGTGCCGTACGTCACCAGGTGCGGGTTGCCCGGCCAGGGATGCGCGAAGGTGCCCGCGCTTCGCTCGTCGCCGGATTCCGGCTGCAGCGTGGCGGCCGCGAGGTACTCGTATGCCTCGGGAGCGTCGAGCGGGTCGGCGACGAGAAGCGTGATCGTCTGGTCGCCGTTCGGCTCGGTCCGGACCGGGGCGGTGGGCGAGTCATCGAGGGGTGGCCCGGCTGCCAAGGCCGGGTCGGGAGCGTCGCAGGACGGGATCGCCGGAGCGGCCACGCCGAAGCCGGCCGCGGCAAGCAAGCCGGCTAGCAAAAGGATCAACGAGCGACGGTTCATCATCCCCCCGCCCGGAAGGTTCTGCCGCGACCGCCCGATTCCTGCCGTTCGGACCGAATCCGCCGCCGAAAGCTGGAGCAGGGTCAGGCTCGAGCCGCTCGGACACGACCGCCCTTTGCTACCATCCCCCTTCGACCTCGGGGGTGTAGCTCAGTTGGTAGAGCGCTGCGTTCGCAACGCAGAGGTCGACGGTTCGAATCCGTTCACCTCCACGAGCCTGTTTGCCAGGTAAGACGCGATCAACTGAGCGACGTTGTTCGAACCGCCGACTCAGCGGGGCCAGGGCGGGACTGTCCGAAACTTTGTGTAAGTGCGTGGTCCCGAGGTCCTCGACGACAGGGTCGGGGCACCTGAGTTAGGCACTCCAGGTCATCCGATCGGGCCATGGACAATCGATCGCCGAGAGCCTAGCGTCACCTCCCGGACGGTGTGTTCCGCTTCGGTGTCAAGCGTCGGAAGGAAGAATGCGTCGATTCGGGTTGTTTCTGGTCCTTGCGACGTTCATCAGCGCAAGCCTCCTGAATTGGGGACACTTCAAACCCTTGGCTTCTGATGGCGACGTGCCGACAGGGAGCGGGTCGCGTCACGTGCCGACGCTTCACGAAGGCTACGCGGCCGTTGCGAAAGACTATCCCGGTTTCGCTGGGGTGTACGTTGACGGCGACGAGCTGATCATTCTGTTTCGCGGAGACCCAAGCGCAAGTGTCGATCAAGTTCAGGGGAGCGTCGCCGAGCGTCTCGGTGATCAGTCGCTCCGAGAGCTCAGGCCTGCGTACCGGCAAGTCCGATATGACTTCGTGCAACTCAGCGAATGGTATTCCAGCATGTTCAGTGAGAGCACGCTCATTCCGGGCCTTGTTTCAGCGGGCATTGATGAGATCAACGGCACAGTCGTTCTTGGCGTAACGGACGTGTCTGCCGCGGAGTCCATCGCGGTCCAGCAAGCAAAGAAGCACGGCGTGCCGGCGGACGCCCTGTCGCTTGTGCGCCGCGCTCGTCCCTCCTGGCATGCCGCATGTGTCGTGGAGCCGCCTTCGGGAACCCTTTCCGATTGCTATCGACCAATCGTGGGCGGCATCGAGGTGCGGGCGAGCGATCCGATCACGGGAGGGCCTTTGGAGCACGGGAAATGCACCCTCGGCTTCATCGCCGTAAAACTCAATCTCACCAGAGGCTTCGTCACGAACGCCCACTGCACGAAGACCCCCGGGATCGTCGATGGGATTGGAACACCATTCGGCCAACAGTACGCGAGTGAATATGCGGGTCGCGAAACCCAAGACCCTGCGTTCTTTCAAGGAGGCGCGGGTGATCCATATTGCACGGATCCTTCCGCGCTCTGTCGATACAGCGACGCAGCATTCATCACCAAATCGTCCGACGTCACAGATCAACTTGGCAGGATCGCGTGGGCACAGCAAGGGTCCACCACTTGGAATGGCACTTCCAAATTTCAAATCACGGGCACGGCGGGAATTGTTTCCGGGCAGACCCTGCGACTGGTTGGAATCACGTCGGGCAATGCAAGCGGGACGGTGTTGCAGGCACCCAACAACTGTGTCACCATCTATCACGGATTCTATAGTGGGGCCCATCACTGGCTCGTCTGTCAGGCCGTGCTGGGTCTCACTACCGCCGATGGAGACAGCGGTTCGCCTGTGTTCGCCTTGGGTCAGAACGGAGCGGTAACCCTCAAAGGCATCGCTTGGGGAGGATCGCCGGGTGTGACGTTTGTGAGTGCGATCGGCGGGGTCACGCGCTGGACCGACCTCGGCCCCCTGTACGTGTGCGTAACGTCCTGCTGATCCGTCCCGGCTAGCAAGAGCAGGCAAACTCGCGCAATCGCCTGATCGAACGAACCCGTCCCTTGCTGAGCGATGTGACACCTCCCCCGCCCAGTTTGAGATTGTCCCCTGCCCCGTTAAGCCTGAAGTGGCGGCACTCCGCCCGTGATAGACACGGGGTGGGACCTGCGCAGGTACACGTCTCGTTGGCTGAGCTTGCGGGTCGGACGGTGGACTTGACCCGCTTTCGTGGACACCTACCATTTGGGGTGCTCCCCCGGGAAGGAGTCCACGTTGGGCACGCGTCCTTCGTATTCACCGGAGTTCCGCGCTGAAGCCGTTCGTCTGGTCCGTACGTCGGGCAAGACGGTGACGGCGGTCGCGCGCGAGTTGTCGATCTCCCCGACGTCGCTGAAGAACTGGATGATCCAACTCGATATCGATGAAGGCCAGCGCGACGGGTTGACCACCGACGAGCGTGAGGAGCTGCGTCGTCTGCGGCGTGAGAACCGCACGGTGCAGATGGAGCGGGAGATCCTAAAAAAAGCCGCGGCCTTCTTCGCGTCGGAGGAGACCAACCGGACCCGGTAACGGTGTTCCGGTTCATCGATGCTGAGAAGGCGAACTATCCCGTGCGGATGATGTGCCGGCTGCTGGGTGTCTCCCCGAGCGGCTACTACGCGTGGGTGTTGCGTCCGATGTCGACGCGAGAGTTGCAGGATCAGATGCTGCTGGTGCTCGTCAAAGAATCGCATGAACGGTCGCGCAACACCTACGGTTCCCCGCGCATCCACGCCGACCTGACCGATGCGGGGATCGGGATCGGACGTAAGCGCGTCGCACGGCTGATGTGCCGCGCCGGCATCCGCGGCGCGTATCGGCGTCGCCGGCACAAGACCACCTTCCGCGACGGCACCGCTCCGGCGGCGGATCTGGTCAATCGCCAGTTCAAGGCATCGGAGCCCAACAAGCTGTGGGTGGCCGATATCAAGCAGATCGACACGGGCGAGGGGCCGCTTTATCTGGCGGCGCTGCAGGACGTGTTCTCGCGACCTGTGGTGGGCTGGTCGATGCGCGAGAACTTGCAAACCCCGATCGTGGTAGACGCGCTCGAGATGGCGTATCGAAGCCGACGGCCCACCGGCGTGATCCATCACTCCGATCAGGGCTGCCAGTACACCTCGATCGCGTTCGGCCGGGCCGCTGCGCGAGCGGGGATCGACCTGTCGATGGGATCGGTCGGCGACTGCTTCGACAATGCGCTGGCCGAATCGTTGTGGGCCACGCTGGACCGGGACCTGCTCTCGCAGATGACGCTTCGAACGCGGGCCGAGGCTCGCACGGCGATCTTCGACTACATCGAAGGCTTCTATAACCCCCATCGTCGCCACTCCGCCCTCGGCTACAAGAGCCCCGCCACGTTCGAGGAAGCGTGGCGCGCCGCCAACGTCGTCGAGGCGGCGTAGTTGACCATAAGAGAGGCGCTGAGATGACCGCAGAGACGCGAACGCAAGGGAGGTGGTATCAATCCATCCGGTCCCATCATGCGATCACGACCGGAAGCAAGATGTCAGATCCAACCCGTCCACGAAAGCGGGTCAAGTCCACGGGAGGGACGCCGGATATCGTGGGTTTCTGGCTCGGTGGACTCGTTGCCAAGCGAAGTGACCCCTACGCTCCAAGAGTTACGTGACGGGAATCCAGTCGCGGATGTCACGTCGCATGAACGATCCGGACGCGACGACCAGTTGTTTTCCTTCCTCGTTACACACCTCGGATTGCGCGACGACCAGCCCCTTGCCGCCGTGAATGACCCTTCCTCTTCCTGTCAGCATGCTCTTGTCGGCGATCCCCGGTCGTAGGTAGGTGTGCGCGTAGAGCAGGCGCGTGGGCTGGACGGTCACGACGATCTTGTCCACGACCTGCTTGCCGTTGCACAGCCGGAACGACGATTGCATCGTGTAGGTCGAGCCGGACTGTGAGAGCGCGATTCGCTCCGGAGGGTTGAAATCCTTCCCTGTGCCCGAGCGACGTGACACCCTCGCAACCGTTATTCCCCCTGGTGAAAGGCCCTGAGGTTGGCGCGAAACTCGCGGTTCGAACTTCGTCCAATCAGGACCACCAGAAGTTTCTTGTTCGAACCGCTCATGAGGCCTGAGAAGGGCTCGGCGAGCGTGTAGCGGGAGACCTTCCCGTCCCGAATCTCCACTCGCTTCAGGAAGGCCTCGTTCCAGAGTTTGCGGGTCTCGGGTGAGCCCTTCTGATAGCTGGCCCGACAGTTCTTGGCGAGTCGTAGGGCGAGCTTGATGATCTTCTTGGCTTCGTGGAGCCGGATGGTTTCGCCGGCCATTTGGGCTTCGAGGATGCCGGTTTCGGTGTCGATTCGGTCCTGTTCGCGTTTGAGGGTTTCCACGTTGATGGCGTCGGCGTAGTAAGCGCGTAATAGTTTGTCGCGTTCACCGGCGAGTTGGCCGAGGCGTTTGGCTGCGAAGCGTGTTGCCTCGGCCCGCGCGGATTCTCGTGCTGCGATCTCGCGCTCAAGCGACTCTTCGAGGTTTCGTTCCAGGTCGGCCGGGATGGTGATGCACCCATAGATTTCGACGATCTGATCTTCGATCTTCTGAACGGGGTTGTGGCTCTGGCTGCATTCGGTTCGCCGTTGCGCTTTGCCGATGCACACGTAGTAGGGGAAGCGTCCTTTGGCGATGGTGTAGATCAGTCGCGATCCGCATTCACCGCAGCGCAGCAGTCCTTTGAGGTAATGGGCGTGCTTGGATTCGCGTGCGCCGGCCTTGTTGTTACGCGCCAGCGTTTCCTGCACCGCCTGAAAGATTTCGACCGGGACGATGGGCTCGTGTTTGCCCTCGTAGACAACGCCGCGCCAAGAGACTTTGCCGAGGTAGGCGGGATTCTTGAGCATGTCCGCGAAAGCCGAGCGGGTGAGCCGTCCGCCGCGCCGGCCACGAAGCCCACGCTGATGCATCTGCTCGTGAAGCTCGGTGAGAGACCATTCGCCGGTCGCGTAGAGCTTGAAAGACAAGCGCCGGTATCCCGGCCGAGGTCGTCACTCTTCGAGACGATCTGCAAGTGACGGGGCGGTTCCGTTGTCAGGAAGCGCGATCCGGGATCGACGCGCCGGAGATTCCCGTGTACGCACGCGGTGGCGCCGTGCTGAATCCGGGTGAGACCACGGAGCTCATCGGCGTGTCGTTCGTCGTCAGCGCGGGGGGGGAGACCTTCGAACAGTACAGCGACGTGAGCGCGGGGACGCGCCTCCCCATTTTCTACTTGTGGCTGCGGATCCCGAAGGAATTGACGGCGTGCAAGATCACGCTCGGCGAATCGGGGCGCCCGCCGCCAGCGGGCTGGAAGCCGTGTCCGGAGTCCGTGCTCCCCGCCGAGGGGATCCCGCCGCCGTCGGCCCTCCCCGTCCCCGGAGGGAGGCCGCCCGGCCTACGGTGCTCCATGGAGCCCCGCGCATAGGATTTATCACAGCATCAACGCGCACCGCTCGTCCATGGCGCGGGGGGGGGGGGCCCGCGACCGGCCGGCGCCCCGCCAGAGGGCGCGGGAA
>Ga0214472_10004320_pt1 | contig 14992 bp, 15 predicted proteins | sample RVTome_6_FD_207662 | JGI IMG/M metagenome (GOLD analysis project Ga0214472, IMG submission 207662) | Soil microbial communities from uranium-contaminated site in the Upper Colorado River Basin, Wyoming, United States - RVT140D175 | ecosystem: Environmental > Terrestrial > Soil > Contaminated >...
GAAATCCCACAACCCTGCGCCGGGGATCGCTGGTAGGGTTTGCGATATGGGACACGTCGAAGCGATCTTCATCGCGCCCGGCGAGGGTGCGCCGATGACCGAAGTCGCCGAGGTTCGCGCCGTCGCCGGCCGCGGCCTGGAAGGCGATCGCTACTGGGCCGGCGAAGGCAGGTTTTCGCGAAAACCGGGTCATCGCGACCTGACGCTGATCGAAGCCGAAGCCGTCGAGGCACTCGCGCACGAATCGGACATGCAACTGATGCCGGGCGAGACGCGCCGCAACATCGTGACTCGCGGCATCGCTCTGAACCATCTGGTCGGCAAAGAGTTCACCGTCGGCGAGGTGCGCATGCGCGGCGTCAAGCTGTGCGAACCGTGCAACTACCTGGAAGAACTGACCGGGCGCGACGGGATTCGCGCGGCGCTGGTGCATCGCGGCGGCCTCCGCGTGGATCTGATCGGCGACGGCGTCATCCGCAAGGGCGATCCGATCGATTCGATCGCCGGCTAGTGCCGCTAGACGGCGACGTCGTAGCCTGCCTCCTCGATCGCATCGGTCAGCGCGCCGTGATCCACCCGCTCGGGGTCGTAGAGCAACTCCACCGCGCCTTCCGCGTGCGAAACGTCAAGGACTTGCACACCGTCGAGCCGCTCGAGCGCCGTCTTGACGCTGTTCTCGCAGCCGCCGCACGTCATTCCCTCGATCTTGATCGTCACTCGCTCGCTCATCGCTTTCCTCCCGTCATCGGTCGCACCCGCTTGAGCCGCAACGCGTTCGTCACAACCGACACGCTCGACAGACCCATCGCAAGCGCCGCCAGCATCGGATCCACCTTTCCAACCGCGGCGAGCGGAATCAGTGCCACGTTGTAGGCGAAGGCCCAGAACAGATTCTGCACGATGTTCCGGTAGGTCCGCCGCGCAAGCCTGATCGCGGTCGGCACGCCGAGCAGGTCATCCCCGACGAGCGTGATGTCGCTCGCCTCGATGGCGACGTCGGTTCCGCTGCCGATCGCGATGCCGAGGTCGGCCTGCGCAAGCGCCGGCGCGTCGTTGACGCCGTCGCCGGCCATCGCGACCCGCTTGCCCTCCGCCTGCAACGCGCGAACGGCATCGACTTTGTGCTGCGGCAGGACTTCGGCGACGACGCGCGCGATTCCGGCTTGGGCGGCGATCGCCTTCGCGGTCGCTTCGTTGTCGCCGGTCAGCATGACCACGTCGGCTCCCAGGGTTCGCAGCGCGGCGACCGCGGCCGGCGACGAGGCTTTCATCGTGTCGGCGACGGCGATCAAGCCGCGAACTCGCCGGTCCCATCCGACGCCGAACACCGTCTTTCCTTGGCCTTCCAGCGCCGCCTTGCGCTCATCGAGCTCGCTGCAGGACATCAAAGCGTGGTCGCCCAGATACGACGCGCGGCCGACGAAGACGTCGCGGGGACCGACCGTCGCACGCGCACCGCTTCCCCCGATCGCTTCGAAGCCGGTCGCGGCGGGGATCGTCGCCCCGCGATCGCGCGCGGCACGCACGACGGCGGCGGCGATGGGGTGCTCGGAGGATTGCTCGACCGCCGCGGCGGCGATCAGAACATCGCCGGCGTCGGACGAGCCGCCGTTCCACGGGTCAACCTCGACGTCGGTGACGCGCATCCGGCCTTCGGTGATCGTTCCGGTCTTGTCCAGCACGACCGCGTCGATGCTTCGCGAGCGCTCCAACACGTCGCCGCCGCGGATCAGCACGCCCATCTGCGCGCCGCGGCCGGTTCCGACCATGATCGCGACCGGCGTCGCGAGCCCCATCGCGCACGGGCAGGCGATGATCAGCACGGCAACGGACGGCACCAGCGCGTCGCCCACGGGGTCGCCCTGCAGAAGCCCGGCGGCGAAGGTGCCGGCGGCGATCAGCAGCACGACCGGGACGAAGACGCCGGCAACGCGGTCGGCGAGCCGCTGGATCGGAGCCTTCGATCCTTGCGCTTCTTCGACGAGACGAGCGATCTGCGCGAGCGCGGTGTCGGCGCCGACCTTGGTGGCCTCAACCGTAAGCGCGCCGTGCGCGTTCATGGTTCCGCCGATCACCTCGTCACCGACGCTCTTCTCGCGCGGGAGGCTCTCGCCGGTGACGAGCGACTCGTCGATCGCGCTGGAACCGGCGCGCACGATCCCATCGGTCGCGATCTTCTCGCCCGGCTTGACCAGAAACACCTCGCCCGGCTGCAGCAAGGCGACATCCACCATCACCTCTTGCCCGTCGCGCAGAACGCGTGCCTGCTTCGCGCCCCGTTCGAGCAGCATTCGGATCGCGGCCGACGCGCGCCCGCGCGAGGTCAGCTCGAAGTATTTGCCGAGCAAGATCAGTGTGATGATCGTTCCGGCGGTCTCGAAGTAGGCGTGGCCGTGGCCGGTCACCGTCACCCACGCGCTGTAGAGGTACGCCGCAAGAGTTCCCACGGCGACGAGCGTGTCCATGGTTGCAACGCCGTGGCGCGCGTTCAGCGAGGCGCTTCGCAGGAACGGCCACCCGGACCAGAACTGGACCGGCGTCACCAGGATCCACGTGAGCGCCATCGCCCAGCGCGACTCCGCCACGATCATCGCGATCGCCATCGCCGGAACGGTCAGGGCCGCGGCGACCAAGAACCGGCGGAAGACGGCGCGGGCGGCGGCCGATGCAGCGTCGCCGCGCGCGGGCTTGCCGGGTCGCGCGCGATAGCCGGCCTTGGCGACGGCCTCGATCAGGCGATCGACGTCGACGTCGCCGGCGACGCGCGCGCGTTCGGCGGCGAAATTGACGTTCGCGTCGGTGACTCCTTCCTGCCGGCGCAGCACCTTTTCGATGCGCGTCGCGCACGAGGCGCAGGTCATGCCCTCCAGGTCGAGTTCGACGACCGGGGTCTCGGTGGCGGGCCGGGTATCCATCGCTCGCTCAGTATATACCCCTGGGGGGTACTACGCCACCCGGCGGGCCAGGCACGCGAACGTCAGCGGGCGCTGCGGGCAAGGTCGGCGGCGCCGACCGCTCCGGCATCGTTGCCGAGCGCCGCCGGGACGATCTCGACGGCCGGTCGATGCACGGCGAGCGTCAGGTGCTCGCGCAGCGCGTCGCGGGCGGGATCGAGCAACAAATCGCCGGTTCCGGCAGCCGCTCCCCCGCCGACGATCACCACGGCGGGGTCGAAGACGTTGACGAGCGATGCGATCCCGATGCCGAGCCACCGGCCGGCCTCGGCGACGATTTCGCGCGCGAAGACGTCGCCGTCCCGGGCCGCCCGACCGACGATCTCGCCGGTGATCGCGGCGGCGTCGCCGGCGCGCTCCAGCACGAGCGAGTCCGGCGCAGCCTCGATGCGCTCCCGCGCGATGCGGCCGATCGCATTGCCGGATGCGAGCTGCTCGAAGCAGCCGCGCGCGCCGCAGGGACAGGACGGCCCCCCGGGCAACACGATCATGTGGCCGATCTCCGCGGCGAACCCGTGAACGCCGCGGTAGACGCGCTCGCCGAGGATCAAACCTCCGCCGATGCCGGTGCCGACGGTGATCATGATCTGGTCGCCGCGGCCGCGACCGGCGCCGAAACGGGCCTCCGCCCAGGCAGCCGTGTTCGCGTCGTTGTCCACGAACGCCGGCAGCGACAGCCGGGCCGACACAAGATCCCTGATGGCGAGATTGCGATACGAAAGGTTGGGCGCGGCGACGATCATGCCGCGCGCGGAGTCGACCAGCCCGGCCGCGCCGATGCCGACCGCGCACACCGAAGGCGCGACGCCGCGCAGTTCGCGAGCGATCTTGACGATGCCGGTCGCGATTGCATTCGGAGCGTCGGCAGCGGTGGCGATCGCGTCCCGCGCGATGATCGCGCCGTCGTCGCCGACGACGGCTGCGGCGATCTTGGTGCCGCCGACATCGATACCAATTGCGGGGCCGATCCCGGATCCGATAGCAGGGCCGGCCACGACTGCAACTAGAAGCGGAGCAGCGCGCCGACGCCGTCGGGCAGCGGACGCGTCTCGGCGGCGACGACCGTACAGCGGGTGCGCAGCGCTTCGTCGACGATCTCCTCGTTCAGATCCGCCACCGGCGTCATCGTCGCGCCGCACGAGTCGCACTTGCCGTCGCTCGTCGCAAGCGTCGCGCACGATTCGCATCGGTAGCCGGCCCGAGGGTCGCCGTCGGCGAGGGCCAGCGTATCGACGCGGCCGTCGCGCAGCGCCGCCAGCGTCTGCTCGATCCCGACGACGGCGGAACGACCGGCGGCGAATTCTTCCAAGATTCGTCCGACCACCTCGGCGGCTCGATCGAATTCGATGACGTCCTCAGCGGCGCGAACCGTCTCGCCGACGCGCGCGATCCCGGCGTTCATCGGCAACGTCACGCGCGCCGCCACCCGCTCGGCCAGCCACGGATGCAAGCCCTTCTCGAACGTGGCGACCGCTTCGTCCGGGCCGGCGAGGATCAGGCGATCGAACGGATCCGTCTTGGAAAGGGCGAAGAGCACTTCCGCGGCGTGTTTGTAATGGCGATGCGCAAGCTCTTCGATGTGACGCGAGTAGTTCGCCTGCGACCACCCGCCCTGCCCGTGTTTTCCGGGCACCTCGTCGAGCACGTCGCTTCGCTCCTGCGTCCGGCCGAGATGTGTGGTCAGCAGCCGGGCCTTGTCCCGGCTCACCAAGGCGGTCGCGAACCGTTCGGCGCGAGTGAGCAACGCCTCCAGGCGGAGCACGTGCGGATGGCGATCCGCAACGGCGCGCGTCCGCACCGATGCCGGCAGATGGAAGACCTGCCACAGATCTGCCGCGTCGCAATCGAAGACGACCAGGCCACGCGTTGCGCCTCGCTCGAATTCCTTGGCGACGTAGTCGCTGATGCGCGCGCGAGCGGCGTCGACCGATGCGCGACCCAGCCGGCTCAGGTTCGTCGTGTCGATGGTGCGAAGCGCATCGGCGGTGGCGCGTTCCAGATCGGCGCGGCGCGGAAAGCGTCGCCCGTCGGTGTCGAGGTAGAAGGAAACGGTTGCCGCGTCTCCGGCGTCCAAGGACGCGAGCGTACGCAAGGTTTGTTCGGTCGGGATGCCGCCGGATTCATGCCGATCAGCCATTGAACGCAGTCTACCCGGCCGCGTCGCTTCGAATCCAGACCGCCCTAGGAGATGTCGATGCGCTGGAGTCCGTCGTCGGCCCGCGGCGTGTTTCCGAGCTTTTCCGCGGCGGCGTCGGCGAGCGACTTGAAGGCCAGCATCAGTTCCATGCCGGCTTTCATCAAGTGCTCCATCATCTCCGGATTGGTGTTGCGGACGGCGAAGGAAACCAGACCGAACGGACACAACAGACAGTCCTGGGTCTGACCCCAGTTCGGCTGCGGAAAGGGAATGCCGCCGAACGGCCCGGCTCCCTCGCCGTTCCCGCCGTTCCCGCCGCGTCGCCCTGTCGTTTCGTCGGTCACCGCTGTCCCCCTTCGGCCTCGGCGGCCCGCGCTCGCTTGCGGCGCGAGCCGATCGCCTCCGTCGGCGCGTCCTGTTCGCCGGCCGGTCTCGTGAACGTCACGACCAGCCATTCGCCTTCGAAGGAGGCGCCGGCAACTTCGAGTCGCGACAGCGCGCCGGGAAGCATGATCGCTCGCTTGTATGGACCGACTTTCACGTACAAGTCGTCGCCCTTGCGGAGCAGATCGATGTCTCCCTTCTCGGCGAAGGGGAGATGGAGCGACATCGTCGCGCCGGTCGTCGTCTTTCGAACCACGACCGGATCCACATCGTGCATCATCGCGGCCGGATCCGAGTCGCCGTAGAGATTCTCGGCAAGCAGCGCCAGCCGTTCCAGCCCGACCATCTCGCGGTCGTAGAGCGGGACGTTCATGATCGGAACCGGCGCGAACGAATCGTGGATCGTCTGCAGATGCGTCTTCTGCAGGGCCTTCCACTCTTGGAAGTACGGGTCGGTTACCTCGTCGGGCAGCAAGCGGTTGCAGATGACGGCGTCGACCCGGTAGCCGAACAGATTCAGATAGGTGTAGGTGCGGCGCGCCTCGGCGATCACCATGCGCTCGGCGTTCACGACGAGGCGCACCGACGACGTCGAGGTGTCGATCAGAAGCTGTCGCACGCTTTCGAGTGTGCGATGGAGCCGCTCCACCGCGCCCATGACCGTGTCGGAGGCGATGATCGGCGCCCTCACCATTCGGTTGACGACCGGCCGTGCAACCTTGGCGAGGCGACGCTCCATCGGAAAGATGCGCTCGAAGTACCAATTCAGCGCGTCGGGCAAGCTCAGCAGGCGAAGCGTTTCCGCGGTCGGCGCGCAATCCACGACGAGCAGGTCGTATGCATCGCTGTCGGCGGCGCGGCGGACGTCGGTGAGTGCGAAGATCTCGTCCAAGCCGGGAATCACCGACAGCTCCTCGGCGGCGATCGCGTCGACGCCGCCCCAATCGAGCAGCGTCAGCACATACTCTTGAATCTCGCGCCAGCCTTCTTCCAGGCGGGCTTGCGCGTCGATCTGCTGGCCCCACAAGTTGGGCGCGACTTCGCGCGGCTCGCCGTCGAGCGGAAGCGCGATCGCATCCGCGAGCGAATGCGCCGGATCGGTGGACATCACCAGCGTTCGCAGTCCGCGGCGGGCCGCCTGCACCGCGGTCGCCGCCGACACCGTCGTCTTTCCGACGCCGCCTTTTCCGGTGAACAACAGAATTCGCATCGAGCGGCCAGCATACCGGGGGTTCAAGGGCGCTGCTTCCGGCAAGCAACCGCGCGGTCAGGACCGCGATTCGACGCGCTTCTTCAACCCTTTCAGCGCCACGTCGATGATCTTCTTTTCCACCTGACGCTTCATGAAGCCGAGCATGGGGATCGAGGTGTCCACCTTCAGCTTGTAGGTCACGGTCGTGCGGCCCGGCGCGGCGGCTTCGAGCACATACTCGCCTTCCATGTTGCGCAGGTTCGTGCCCTCGACGAACGTCCACGACAGGCCGGCATCGGCCGGCTTGTAGGTGTAGTCCAGCACGTAGTCGGCTTTCAGCGGGCCACTCGCAACCTCGAAGAAGACCTGCGTGCCGCGGCCCTGATCGTCGGTCGCGCGGATCTGGACCGTCTTGATCTCGCCCGACCATTCGGGATAGGCGGCGTAGTCGGCGATCTCGGCCATGATCACGGCCGGGTCCGCCTCGATCACGATCGAGCCTTGCGTCTGATCCGCCATGCGACCTCCCCGCAACGACAACCGGCACGACTTCGGCCACGATCCTAGCGGGCGGGTCGTGCTCGACGCGGAACGCGGACCACGCCCCGCGTATCCTGTGCGGCGATGATACGCGCCGTTCTGTTCGACCTGGGCCACACGCTCATGGATTTCGCGCCGACCCAGGACGCATTGCGCATGGCGTATCAGACGGTGCGAGAGCGATTGACGACCTGGGTCGAAGACCGCGCGCCGCCGGAGGTGGACGAGCTGGTGGAGCGAATCGCCGGCGCCATCGACGTCATGGTCGGCCGCTCCTACGAGGAGCGCCGGCTGGAGGAGCTGGATCAGATCAAGATGTTCGACACCGCGTTCCGCGGGCTCGGATACGAGTTGCCCCGCGAATTGCTCGAAGAGGTCGCCGAGATCGACCACGATGCGGTCTCGGCGTCGTGGAAGGCCGGCGACGACACCATCGCCACGCTCGCCCGCCTGCGCGCCGACGGATTCGCGCTCGGACTGGTGTCGAACTTCTCGCTGCTGCCGCACCGGCTGCACGGCGATCTGGAACGCGCCGGCATCCGCGAGCATCTCGGCGCCGTCGCGTTCTCGTCCGAGGTCGGCGTGCGCAAGCCGCACGCGAGGATCTTCCTGACCGCCTTGGAGACGCTCGGGATTCCGCCGGCGGAGGCCGTCCACGTCGGCGACCGGCTCGCCGACGACGTCTACGGCGCGCACGCGCTCGGCATTCGAACGATCCTCACTCGCCAGTACCGATTCGAAGAGCCGGACCGGATTCGCCCGGATGCAATCGTGTCTCGCCTGTCCGAGGTCCCTGCGGTGATCGAGGGATGGCAGCGCGGGTACGTCGGTCCTTAGGCGGCACGAGCCCCGAGCGCGAGACCGACGAATAACAATCCGGTGAGGGCGGCCGACGCCCACAGCAGCACTCGTCCCGGCACCAGCGGCTCGTCGTAGCCTTTGGCGAGGCGCTGCGCTTCGAGCATTGCGATCAGCCACGTTGCGGCGGCGGTGATGACGAAGACGCCGCCGATCGCGCGGAACACGCCGGCGCCGCGCGCGTTCGTTCGCGTCAGCAGCAAGACCCCGATCGCCGCCGTCCACACGTAGAGCACGCCGCGAGCGATCGCGTCGGCGGTCCGGCCGGCGTAGCCGTGTCCGGCGCCGGGCAGCACCGCCGACAGCACGATGACCATCGGCCCGGTGCGTTTGAGCGATCGCCGCTTGGTCGCGCCGAACAGCGCGGCAATCGGCGTCGCGCACACCGGACAGATCGTGTGCTTCATCTCGTTGACCCCATTGCAGACGGGGCACGTCCAATAGAGATCCTCGCCGCGTCGATGCACGCCGTGCGCTTCGACCCCGCGCAAATCCGGCCGGCCGGATGCAGGCTCCGGCGGGGCGGGCGTGGAAGGTTCGGCCGGGGAAGCTGGGCCGCCGAATCGGGCCAGGCACTGGCCGCACCATTGCGCGCCGGCGGCGTTGCTCGCCCCGCAGGACGGACAGCGAAGCGGCGTGCTCACCGTCCCTCCATGAAATCCTTGAGCGCGTTCATCCCGCGGCGAATCGCGACGCGATGCTTGTCCACGAGCGCATCGAGACCGCGCGCGCCGGACGCCTTGGCGGCTTCGATCAAGTAGTAATGAACGATCGTCCCGTCTTTGAACGGCTCCAGCCACCACTCGCCGCGGCCGTGCAACTCGCCTTCGTCGAACACCCAAGTGAGCCCCTCGTCGGGCCGGACGTGATCGACGGTGGCCGCAAAACGAAGTCGCGACAGACCGCCGGCAGGAGCGACGACGCCGAGATGCTTTCCGTCGGACGTCGTGCGCGCACCCGGCCACCACGAGGGATCCTTGCCGAAGGTGAGCAGCGCGCGATACACCTCCGCCGGTTCGGCGTCGACGAAGATCTCGTCGCTCGTATTCACCGTCACTTCGGCGAGTATAGGCACCCGGCCTCATCCGGGATGGGAACCTCGCCGCGGAGGGCCGGACCCGCTACCATCGAGCGCGCTGCGCCTGGACGCGGTAGACATGCGGCGTGACGCGGCGCGCGCTCTGGGGCGGCATCGAGCTGGACGACGATCCGTCCAGGCTCGACCTGGACGTGATCGTCGCGTTCCTGCGGACGACCTATTGGGGCGCTCGGCGACCGGTATCGATGATCGAAGGAGCGATTCGCGACTCCCATCGCGTCGTCGGCCTCTACGACGGCGCCCGGCAGATCGGTTTCGCGCGCGCCGTCAGCGACGGGCACGTCGTCGCCTACCTCGCCGACGTGTACGTCCTCCCCGGCTATCGCGGTCGCGGGCTCGGCGCCGAACTGGTCGGGGAGATGATCGAACGCGGCCCGCTCGCGAACGTTCGATGGATGCTGCACACCAAGGACGCGCACGATCTGTATCGACGATTCGGATTCCACGAGCCCGACGGACGCGCCCTGGAGCGCGATCTTCGTCTTCCCGATTAGCATTGCTCCCGATGGCCGACCGGGACCGTGACCGACAGGGCCGCGCGAAGAGCGCGCGCCCTCGGGACGCGCTCGGCCGGCCTCTGCCGCGCGACGCGGCGGCCGAGTACATCGAAGAGCCGGACCCGCAGTCCGAAGACGAGGCGCTCGACCGCGGAATCGCGCACTTCAACAACGGGCGGTTCTTCGAGGCGCATGAAATGTGGGAGTTCGCCTGGCATCCCTCGCCCGCACCCGACCGCAACTTCTGGCAAGGAATCACCCAAGTCGCGGTGGGATTCACACATTTTCAGCGCGGCAACGTGACCGGCGCGGTGACGCTTCTGGATCGCGGCGCGACCAAGCTCGAGACCTACGGCACGGTTCACAAGACGCTTCCCGTGGCCGAGATCGCCTCGGCCGCGCGCGCGGCGCAGCACGAAATCGAAAAGCACGGCGCGGAGGCGAGCCTGGTCCCGCCCGAGTTCCGCCGCGTCTAGTCGCTCCTAATCCCGGAACACGCCGTGCTTCGCGCGTTCGCGGTAGTCGTACTTGCCGAAGAAGCCGCGATCGGCGAGCGCCACCCACTCCGCGTGCGGAACGACCGGTTCGGGGATTCGCGGCCGCGCGAGCGGCGGCAGCGGGATTTCGGGAACCGGCTCGAGCGGGTTCTCGCCACCCGTCTCTTCGGGAAACTGGGCCGGCGAGCAGTAGATGCCTTCGGGATGAAGCGGGATTTGCGGCGGCTCGCTGGGGAGATCAGGCCGCGGATTGGCAAAGTCAAGGACCGAGGCGAGGTTCCCGATCTCGGGTGCGTCGTCACGCGACCCCAAGTTCAGGCCGTTTTCGAATCCCAGCGTGCCGGGATAGGCGCGGTCGTTGAGCGATCCCAGGCCGAAGCGCCACTGGATGAACTTCAAGATCGAAGTGTGGTCGAACAGGCTCTGATTCACCACGCCGGTCGGCCCGCCGCCGTTATCCGGGCCGCGGCTGAACGGCGAGGCGACGACGGTCGGCACGCGGAAGCCGAGCCGTCCCCAGTCTTCGCAATGATCGTCGGACCTGTTCCGATCCGTCACGCGGGGCGGCGGAACGTGATCGTAGAAGCCGCCGCCCTCGTCGTAGGACACCACGTAGACGCTTCCCTTTCCGGTGCGCGGGCTGTACCAGTGCCGCGACTGGGCGAGCGCCATGAACGTGTCGTAGAGGTAGCGCTGACCGAAGGCGATGTCGCGCGCCGGGTGATCGTCGTTGCCGACCGTGACGAACCCGGGATCCAGGAACACAACCGGGGTGAGAATCCCGGCTGCCGCGTCGGCGTAGTAGTCGCCGATGAAGCGGACCTTGCCGGGGTTCTCCTCGACGCGGTTGAAGAACAACATCACGCTGGCCAGATCGTGATGGTAGTAGGTCCACGGGATCCCGAAGTAGTCGAGCTGATGGAAGACGCTCGACCAGTCGTGGCCGTCGGGCTCCGGATCGCCGTCGGTAAAGCCGGCCGGCGTTCGTCCGGCGACCTGCGGTCCGGGAATCGTGTTGCCCTTGTATCCGCCGCCCTGCCCCGCCAGCCAGTAGAGCCGGTTCGGGTAGGTGGGACCCATCACCGACGAGAAGTAGCGCGAGAACGTGGTGTAGTTCTTCGCCAGCCAGCCGAGGAGCGGCACGTCATCTTCGAGGTAGTAGCCCATCGCGTCGGCGCCGCTGCGGTGCGCGAAGCCGTTCATCGCGCCGCCGTTGAACTCTATTCGGCTCCCGGTCCAGCCGTGATCCGGATCCGACCCCAGGCAGTGCCCGGGCAGGCGATACGTCGGCACCGGCGTGGCGTCGGCGATCGGGAACTGATGCGCCGGATCGGAGCTGCATGCGCTGCCGGCCGCCTCCAAGCGCGCCGGATTCCAGAAGCCTTCCTGCACGCCGTCGATGACGCTTCCCATCCAGCCGAGGAAATGGTCGGTCGAACGGTTCTCCATCAGCGTGACGACGATCGTGTCGATCGCGCGCGCCTCCGGGGGGCCGTAGCGACCGACGAGCGCCTTGGCGATCGAGTTGGTCTCGAGCATCGCCAGCGTCGACAGTGCCGCCGCGCCCTTGAGGAAGCTGCGACGCTCGACCCGCCGCGCGGCCAGCTCCTGCTGCATGTCCCGCCATTCGCTCATCGTTTCCCAATCCCCTCATCGCGTGCGGCGGCGCCCCCCGAATCCGCCGGCGGGGCGCCGCCGATCGCGTTGGCTACGAAAGGCGACAGCCGTCGCGGCGTGAGTCGTCCCAGTTCGGGCCGGTGTCGTCGCCGCAGATGATCGGCACGGGATACGCGTACTGGCCGCCGACGCCGCCCGCCGGGCCGAACCAGCCGCCGCCGTTGGAGCCGGTGCAGGTCTCGGCCTGCGGACCGCTGCACGATGACGTGCTTCCCGTCTCGAAGTTCGACACGCCGATGTAGCCGCGCAGCGTCGGGCCGAGCACGCTCTGGCCGTCGGCAACCACGTAGACGCCGTTCTTGACCACCGAGTGCCACGCGTAACGATTCGATCCCTTGTTCGCGCCGTGGCCGGCCTCCAACGTGCCCACGCCTTGCATGCACACGCCCGCCGACTGATCGGCTTGCGCGGTCGTGCCGCCGCCGCCGTTGGTGTCGGCGTACAGGACCAGACCGGCGCCCGAGTTCACCACGTGCTCCTGCCGGCCGGGCGTGGTCGCGTAGCCGCAGCCCGCGCCGCCGTGGCTTGCGAAGACGGCGCCGGGCGAAAGCACCGCGCCGGCGATCAGCCCTGCCATGAGAAATCGCTTCATCGAATCTCCCTCTCTCCTCGGGGACGTGCCCGCTTCCAGACATTCCCGCTCCGTGCTCGATTCGCCGCAGACATGCCAGATTCCTCCCAATTCATCAAGTTCTCGCGATTCGTTCGCGTGCTGTTCACGCGTCGCCGGGAGCCTGCTCATCGGCGTGGCCGGGGTCGTGCAAGGATCGAGCGATCGTCGCCGCGGCGGCCGCGGCGACGGCTCCGGCCGCGAACGTCGCCGCCGCGGACCCGGTCGCGGGAAGTTCCTTTTCGTTGCGAACGCCGCCCACGACCGGCCCGGGCTTCGGCGCCGGCGTGGCAGTGCCGCCTCCCACACGGCCGGCCACGATCGCCTTCGCCGGACGCTCGAGCGTCAACGCATCGACTTCGCCCAGCCCGGGTCCCATGAACTCGCGGGCAGACAACTTCAGCGTCGTCGTCCCGCCGGCAGCGCCGGGATCGACGTCGAAGACCGCAAGGCTGTGGCCGTCGAAACGCCGCGCGCGCCAGTCGCCGGACTCGGTTTGACGGCCGCCTTCTTCGTCGAAGACCGCCGCGGTGGGATAGGTGGAGGCCGCGCGTGCCAGATTGCCCCCGCCGCCGACGCACAAATACGTGACGCCCATTCCCACCGGGTCGGCCGGCTGCGTCGGAGCGAGGATGGTGTAGTCGGCGCCCCGAATCGGATAGCTGCGCTCGTAGCAGTGATTGTGTCCGTTGAGCACAACGTCGACCTCGAACTCTTCGAAGATCGCCTGCCACCGCGCGCGGCATCCGCCGTCGGAGCCGTGCAGGACGTCGGTGCAATACATGCAGTTGTGGAACGACACCACGATCCAGTCCACCGTCGGGTTCGTGCGGCCCGTGTGCAGCGTGGACCGCAGCCAGCGGTCCTGCGCGCCCTTCAGGTACCCACGATTCTCGTCGTAGCCCGACTCGCTCGCCGCTTCATTGCCGTCGAGCACGACCATGAGCACATTCGCGTGCTGGAACGCATAGAACGTCCCGGTGCGTTCCGGCTTCCAGTCCAGGCCGTTGTCGGGAACACGGAAACGCGAACGGAACGGGTCGTAGCCTTGCGGCCCGAAGCCGTGCTCCATCTCGTGGTTGCCGAGCCCGACCATCCACGGCGTCACGGCGGCCGACGGCTGCGCATCCTCGCACCAGGTGTCCCACACGTCTTGCACTCCGGTCGCGTAGGAGATGTCTCCGGCAACCAGGTGAAAGCGCGGCTGCAGCGCGGCGACCGCGCCGACCGCCACCTTCGAGTACGGCGTTCCTTGCTGCGTCCGTCCGTGGTTCGTGCCGGGATCGATGCCGTGATCGCCAAACGCGGTGAACCGGAACGGCTCGATCCGGTCGGGCGCGGTCCGAAACGTGGCGTCCTCGGCGGCGGCGCCCTGATGGCGCACGCGATAGTGATAGGACGTATCCGGTTCGAGACCTCGGATCGTCGCGTGGTGCTGGATCGTGATGACGCCGCCGTAGTCGGCGGGGCGCAGATAGGTGACGCTCTCGGCCTCGACGACGGTGCCGTAGGCCGACGTCGGCCCGACATCCACGACGGGCTTGGCGACGCTCGCTTGCGTGAACCAGGACACGTTCATCTCGCGACGCGGATCGGTCCCATAGGACAGATGAACGCCACGTGGCGGTTCGGCGGCCCGTCCCGGCTTGGACCACAGGACCGGGCTGGCCAGGCCGGCAAGGCCCGCAAGACCCAGACCCTTCAGCACGGAACGGCGCGACACGCGCGCCGCGAGGTACTCGTGGACCTCCTCGCCCGTTCGCATCCCGCGCAGAATCCGCTCGGGAATCACGCTTTGGGCGAATTCGAAGCCCTCTCGATGTTTCATGCTTCCCCTTTTCGCCGCCGGATCGCTCCGACCCTTCAAATCGAACGTGAACGCTACCGAAGCGCCACGCGAACCATCGCCGACGCGACCAGAACTCCGGCTACGAGCACCGCCGCGCCCAGCGTCGCGCCCAGCAGACGCACATATGCCTCGTTTCCCGGTTCTCCGGCCGCGCTGCGTTGGGCGATCGCGACCGGCACGAAAGCCAGCGCGGCGGCGAACGCCCCCGGCGGAAACAGGGCGAAGACCAGCGTCTGGGCCGCGAGCACGATCGTCGTCGCGATCAGCGCGATGCGCCCCACGACCAGACCGATCTGCGGTTTGAGCGCGGCGACCGGGGTCATCTTTCCGACGGCCCGGTCGGATTCCCAGTGTAGGAAGTGATGGTGGTAGAGCACCATCGTGGTCAACAGGCCGGGCACCAACGAAGCCCACAACGCGGCCGCGTCGATCGCGGCGGCCTGCACGTAATACGAACCCGCGACCGGCAGGATCCCGAAGGCGACGAAGATGCCGATCTCGCCGAGTCCGCGACCGACGGTGCCGTAGCGCAGCGGCGGACCGACGTATTCGTAGGCGAGCACAAACCCGATCGCGCCCAGCCAGAGCACGTGCGGGCGGCCGCCGATCGCCAATGCGGCCGCGCACGCAAGTCCGGTGCCGAACAGGGCCGCGGCCAGCCCAAGCAGCCGTCGCCTGGACATCAGCCCGGCGCCCAA
>Ga0214472_10004322_pt1 | contig 14981 bp, 14 predicted proteins | sample RVTome_6_FD_207662 | JGI IMG/M metagenome (GOLD analysis project Ga0214472, IMG submission 207662) | Soil microbial communities from uranium-contaminated site in the Upper Colorado River Basin, Wyoming, United States - RVT140D175 | ecosystem: Environmental > Terrestrial > Soil > Contaminated >...
CCTTTTAGCGCCGCCCCGCGCGCCGCTCGCGGCCCCGGCCGGGCCAGCGCCGGGCCGGCCGCCCGCCTCGACACGTCCGCACCCGAGCTCGCCGCGCGCGACTGGCACCCCTTCCGCGCCGCCGCGGGTCCGACCGGCGCCATCATGCTCGGGCACGTTGTCCTGCCCGAGCTCGGCTCGTGCATGCGACCCGCGACCGGCACGCGCGGCGAAAGAAGAAAAAGAGCGGTCATGCAATGACACAAAGAGGGGGGCAGGTCTTAGAGCTGACCCCATGTGACCCCTTGCGCGGGAGTCGCTCGTCATGAACGACTCCCCTTGCAACCCGAGAGACGGTTGACGCGAAACAGAGGCTCTATTCATCAGCTCCCGATGATCCCCCCATCCTTGCGCCGTATCGCAAGCGTCGCCGAGCGCGGCCTGCCGCCGGCCTCGCCGTCGGGCCAGGTGCTGATCGCCTTCGGCTTCTTCGGGTCGTTGCGGCCGGGGTGCGGGAGCGGGGCCTCGCCGGGGTGCTGGATGTTGATGAACATCGTGCGCATGTCGGGGGTGAATTGCACCGCGGTGACCTCGCAGCCGATCGGGCCGGTGAGGAAGCGGCGGATCTCGCCGGTAGCGGGGTCGGCGGCGAGCATCTGGTTGTTGCCGATCTGCTGCCAATCTTCCGTCACCATGCCGGCGGCAGACGAATCGGTCTGGATCCATAGCACCCCGCGCGGGTCGCAGTAGAGGCCGTCCGGCTGGGCCCAGGCAAGGTCGGTGCTGCTGCGCTTGAGTTTGTCGGCGTGGGCGGGGTCGCCGGCCTGGAGGAACACGTCCCACTCGAAGCGGGTGGCGGTCGGGTTCTGGCCGGCTTCGCGCCAGCGCACGATATGGCCCATGACGTTGGGTGCACGCGGGTTGGCGGCGTCGGCGCCGAGCGGCTGGTCGCGGTGCAGCGGCGCGCCCTTGCCGCGCGAAGTGTTGTTGCTGAGGGTCACGTAGACCTCGCGCGTCTTGGGATGCACGGCGATCCACTCGGGGCGGTCCATGTAGGTGGCGCCGGCCACGTCGGCGGCGGTGCGCGCGTCGATCACCACCTCGGCCTGGGACGTGAAGCCGTTCTCGGCGGTGAGCCCGTTCTTGCCGTGGGTGAGCTCGATCCATTCGCCGGTGCCGTCGTCATTGAAGCGGGCGGCATAGAGCGTGCCTTCGTCGAGGATCCGGCTGTTCTCCGCATAGCCGCCGCCCTTGACATAGGGCCGGGCGCTGACGAACTTGTACAGGTGCTCGAACTTGGAGCGGAAGTCGTCGTCGCCCATGTAGTACACCACCCGGCCGTCGGGCGCTTCCGAGAGCATCGCGCCTTCATGGGCCATGCGGCCCATCGCGGAGTGCTTGACCGGTTTGCTCTTCGGGTCGAAGGGGTCGAATTCCACCACCCACCCGAAGCGGTTGGGCTCGTTGGGGTGCTTCGCGGCATCGAAGCGTTCGTCGAATTCGTGCCAGCGGAAGCCCCAGCTCTTAGCGGTCGGCGGCACGCCGTAGCGGTCCTGCAGCCGCGGGATGTCGCCCGAATCGTTGACGAAATAGGGGGTGACGTTCTCCTCGCAGGAGAGATACGTGCCCCAGGGGGTGTAGCCGTTGGCACAGTTCTGGAAGGTGCCGTGCACGGTCTTGCCTTCGGGATCGGCGGCCGTCTTCATCCAGGCGTGCCCTTCGGCCGGTCCCTTGATGAGGAAGGGCGTGTCGGCGGTGATGCGGCGTCCGTACTGCGAGTCCTTCACGGTGCGCCACTTGCCGTCCTCGAACTTCACCTCGACCACGCCCAGCCCGTGGGCATTCTTGGATTTCTGCACCTTTTCCGCGGTCCAGTTCTCCATGCCGTCCGGGCTCAGCAGGTTGTCGTCGGTATATTCGTAGTTGATCGCGATGAGCCCACGGGTGGAGGAATCGCTACCCTTGGGCAGCGGGAAGTAATGCATGCCGTCGTGGAACATGCCTGACTGCATGGCCTGCTCGGCCGCGGTCTCGCTGCCGTCCCGCTTGAAGTCCGGCGCCCCGGGCATGATGGGATCGCCCCAGGCATTGACCACCTCCCAGACGTATTCGGCCGGCACGACGATGGTATCGGCCCTGGAGATCGGGACCGAGTTGAAGCCGATCAACTTGCCGGACGGGGCCGTCTGCGCCCGGGTGAGAAAGGGGGCACCAAACAGGGACAGCGCCGCCAGCCCCAGGGATCCTTGCAGTACGGCGCGGCGCGACACGTGCGCCCGCAACACGTCATCGAACGAATTGCCCCGCCTGGGCGTGCCGGGGTCGTCTGGATTCCGGCTCATCGAAGTCTCCTTTGGTGAGGTGAACGTCTTCTCATTTTTCAGGGAGAGGCCAAGGATTGCCCTCGGCTGTTTCAAGTGTAGGTAAGTTGTTCAGGTCTTGCATTGACACAATCGCCGAGTTGTCGTATTGCAAGACCTGGCCGTTACACCGGGCTCGATCCCGAATTCACCGTCAGAAGGGGTATCGCGCTTGGCTTCGTGTCGGATGACGCGATCGACGACGCCTTGCGTGCCAAGCTCGCGCACCTTGTCGAGTCGCTCAGGAACATGCGTGATGAGTGAGCAGCCGAGCATACGATCCGGGCGCGCATGCATCGTATGCCCGACCCGGAGAGTGCCGGGTTCTTTGCTGGCGGCTCGACTGCGTCTCCGGAGTTTCGGCCGACACGCGGACGTGAACGACTATGCTTCATGCTGAACATCGAACTCCTTCGACCAGGATGACCATGCGGATATCAGGAGGCTGCCACTGCGGCAACATCGGGTTCTCGCTGAATTGGGAGCCCGAGCCGTCGCGGATTCCGGCACGCGCCTGCACCTGCTCCTTCTGCACCAAGCACGGCGGCGTGTGGACGGCTTGTCCGACGGGCTCGCTCAAGGTCTCCGTACGTGACCCCTCACGCGTCACCAGGTACTCGTTCGGCACGATGACGGCGGACTTCCACATCTGCGCCGCGTGCGGCGTGGTGCCGGTGGTTACGAGCGAGATCGATGGGCGCACCTACGCGGTGGTCAGCGTCAATGCCTTCGAAGGCGTGGATCCGGCCCTGCTGAGCCGAGCACCCGCGAGCTTCGACGGTGAAGACGTCGGTGACCGCCTGGCGCGTCGCAAGCGCTACTGGATTCCCCATGTCGAGTTCGTCGCGGGCGGCGCCTGAGCACCGGTTCGTGCATGCGACCCGCGACCGGTACGCGCGGCGAACACTCACGGTTGCCCGCAGATGCCCTACGCCCTGACTTTTCGCAGGCCGGTCGCGCCTGCCGATCTCGAGCAGTACATCAACGAGTGCTGCATCGGCGGCGACGTCGTGCTCGAGCAGCTGCTGCCGCTTCTCGGCGAGCGGTACGGCAAGCTCGAGCCGACCCAGGAGGACTGGGGCTGGTTTCTCTGGTTCGAGCATGCGGGTGTGAAGCTCGCAGTCGACGTCTTCACCAACGACGCGACGACGGGCGAGTTTCAGCTTCACCTGACTTCGCGCAAGCCGCGTTTCCTCCTCGGCGCGCGGGTGCAGGACACGCCTGAGCTCGAGGCGCTGCGCGAGCTGGTGGTGAAGGGGCTGGAGGCGTGGCCGGTTGCCGGACTCGAGGCGCCGGCGAGCATTAGCAGGCCCCACATGACCCTTCAACACCAGAGCCACAAAGAGCGCGTCGATTCGGGGCCTGGTTTCGACCGACTGAACACCACGCGCAAGGCCAGCATCAAGACCGGGCGCCTGTTCGCTTCTGCGTCCGATGCATATCGCGCCGAGCTGCTCGGCTTCGATCCGCAAGCCGAGGATGATGACGATCAATGACGTACGCGTAGCTTCGGAAACCCAGGGCTCCCGACCGCCCATTGCAGGTGCGACACGGACAAGACTCAGTCCCCGTCGCCATAGACCCGGTCAAGGTTATAGAGCAGGAATACCAGCAGGACCGAACTGGCCAGCATGAGGTGGGGACCGAACAGCCAGAACAGGAGCGGCAGGGTGAAATAGTAGGCGCGCATGCCCAAGCTGTAGAAGCGCCCGGCCCTGTTCAGGTAGGCGGCCACGTAGCGTGGCGTGATGATGGGGTGCTCGAAATCCCTGGGTAGATTCAGCAGGTAGCCCGCGTGATTGAATTTGCGCACCGCCAGCGTGAAGCAGAAGAAGGCCCAGCACAGGTCGAGCAGGAGGACGATGAGCTTCAACAGCCACAGTGTCGGGTCGGTGGTGCCAAAGAGGTTCAGCGCGTGCCACGTGCTTCCCAGCTTGTCGCCCTGGCCGGACAGGGACAGGACGCCCACGATGAGCAGTACCGCCGTCGAGGCGAGGAAGGTTGCGGCCATGGTGGAGTTGCGCAGCGTCTGCACGGCCAGGATGTCGCGGCCGCTCTTCATGACGCTCTCCACCCACGCGGCGCGGGCGATGTTGTGCACTGCCTGCACGGTGTAGGTGGAAGAGCGCCGCACACGCAGGCGCAGGTATACGTGATACGCCGCCAGCAGCACGACACTGGCCACGAAGTAGAGCAGGTCGCCGGACCAGGCCGAAATTGTTTGCATAGTTGGATTGCTCACGTTGTTTTCAAACCGGGGCGAGCGGCCCGAGCATACTCGGGAAGCGGATGCATGTAGCGGGAGGGCCACAACAGGCCAATCGCATGAACGAGTCTACCCGAGGCCAACCCCATGTGTGCACGGTCCGCGACCGGTATTGCGGCGCGCCGAATACCGCCCGGCGCGCAGGAAGCGAACTGGATTGTCGCCGCGTCCAGGCGGGACGCATCGAAGCGGCGAAGGAGAATCGCCATGTTGCTCGATGAGCTACGCGCCAGGAAAGATGCGATCGCTGCGGTCGGCAGCCGCTTCGGCGCCCGCCGCATCCGCGTTTTCGGGTCGGTGGCCCGGGGCGAGGAAGGGCCGGATAGCGATATCGACTTCCTGGTCGACTTCCCGCGCGGCTACGACCTGTTCTCGCAGCGCCTCCCGCTCACCGAACGGCTCGCGGACATGCTGCAGCGACGGGTGGAACTGGTGCCGGAGCACGAACTGAATCGGCATATTCGCGATCGGGTGCTGCGGGAGGCCGTGGACCTGTGAGCAAGTCCTGGCAGCCCTACGCAAGACACATCCTCGTCCACACAACTACCTCGGCGATATCGATCCGCTCACGGTTGCGGCCGTGATCGGCAAGCATCTGCCGCCGCTCGAAGACTGCGTCCGCGCCATGCTGGCCGAGGCAGGGGAGACCGATTCAGATTCATGAATACGTCCCTCAACCCCGGGATCCGGTACCAGCGCCGCTTCGTGGACCAACAAGGTCCGCCTGGCGCAGGCCCGCCATGGGTCGGCGCGCAGGGGAAGCCGAGGACGCGCCGCGCATCCGACTGCACCGCAGCGGCGCCGTGCCCGACGACCTGCAGGCAGCGCTCGAGCAGGCATTCGACGCGGCGGGGTTGTTTCGCGGACGGCTGCCCGACGACTTCTTCCGCCTCGCCGACCGGCTCGAAGGACGCGGCGACATCCATCTCGGCGCGGACGCCGTTTCGCACGCCCGCCATCTCGCCGCGGCCGCCGGCCATCGCGCCCGCGCCGCTGAGATCCGCGCACGCATCGGCGCCGCCGGCGGACACATCGAAGGAGTGCGCGCGCGCCTGTATCCATACCAGATGGAGGGGGTGGCCTTCCTGGCGGGCAACGGCCGCGCCCTGCTCGCCGACCGCCCCGAACACAATGCGCCTCGACATTCACGGTCGATTCCAGCTCGAGATCCTGCGCGACCGCGACCGGTGGGTCGCCTACCGCATCGGGACGGGGACACGGGTTCCGGACCCCGACGTCGTGATCCCCGCATCGGTGCCGCCCGACGGGATCCCGACCTTCCTCGACGACCTCTTTCACGAGCTCGCAGGCCCGGGAACGGCCATCCGGGTGCTGGCCGAACCCGACTGACGTTCGGGCGCGTGCGGTCACCATCGGGCCAGGAATCCTCCCCCCTGAACCAGGCTCCAATGCGTGAACCGTTCGCGGTCGTTGACGCCTGCACCCGACCAGGACGACCCTCGGCACACCTGCCGCGGACGGCCCAGCCCTATGGAGGCGTGATGGACTCCCACGTGAAATTCGAGGACCTGCTTACCGCCTTCGAATGGGTCAGCGCGGCCCCGCCTGGCGAGAACGAGGCATTCGTCGACCGGGAAACCGGCAGCACCCACTGGTCGTCGAGCTTCAGCGATGTTGACGAGGAGCTCCCGGACGACATCGACGACGAGACCCGCTATCTCCCCGTGCCGCACAAGAACGAGCTCGACCTCGGCCACAGCCTCGTGATGCGCTTCGTAAGGGAGCAACTGCCGGACGCGTACGACCTCGTCGACGGATACTTCCGCAGGAAGGGCGCATACGGGCGGTTCAAGGAACTGCTGGCCCGCAAGGGCCGCCTCGACGCCTGGCATGAGTACGAGGCGAAGGCGGAGGAGCAGGCGCTGCGCGAATGGGCCGAGGAGAACGGTGTCCGGGTCGATCCGTAGCGCTGCGGAGGCGGAGATGTCCGCCTCCCGCACGCCGCCCTCGGCGCTCCTGTTGCATATTCAACGACACCGATGGGGAGACCCCGCGATGCCCGGCAAGCAAGCCCGCCTGCTCTGGCGGGAGGTCACCGTCTTCGACGGCGCGCAAACCCTGCCCGCGCCGATGGCGGTGCTCGTGGCGGAGGGGCGCATCGCCAGGCTGTGCCCGGACGGCGCGCTGCGCGCAGCCGATGCGGCGGGCGCGATCGACATGGGGCGCGGCGACGTGATGACGCCGGGGCTCATCGACTGCCACACCCACCTCGTGTTCGGCGGCAACCGCGCCGACGAATTCGCGCTGCGCCTCGAGGGTGCGAGCTACGCCGGGATCGCCCGGGCGGGCGGTGGCATCCTCGGGACCGTGCGCGCGACACGCGCCGCGAGCGAGGCCGCGCTGCACGCGGCGGCGCTCCCGCGGCTCGCCGCGCTCGTGGCCGACGGCGCGACCACGGTCGAGATCAAGTCCGGCTACGGGCTCACCCTCGCCGACGAGCTGAAGATGCTGCGCGTCGCGCGCCGGCTGGGCGAGACGCTGCCGGTGCGGGTGGTGACGACGCTGCTCGGCGCGCACGCCCTGCCGCCGGAATACGCGGACGACGCCGACGGCTACCTCCGCCTCGTGTGCGAGGAGATGATCCCGGCAGCGGCGGCGGAAGGTCTCGCCGATGCGGTCGACGTCTTCTGCGAAGCCATCGCCTTCAGCCCCGCGCAGTGCGCGCGCGTGTTCGACGCCGCCGCGCGCCACGGCCTCGCCGTCAGGGCGCATGCCGAGCAGCTCTCCAACCTCGGCGGGGCGGCGCTCGCGGCGCGCTACGGCGCGCTGTCGGCCGACCACCTCGAGTACCTCGACGAGGCCGGGGTCGCGGCGCTGGCCGCCGCCGGCACCGTCGCCACGCTCTTGCCCGGCGCCTTCCTCACCCTGCGGGAGACCCAGGTGCCCCCGGTCGAGGCGCTGCGCCGCCACGGCGTGCGGATCGCGCTCGCGACCGACGCCAATCCCGGGAGCTCGCCGATGTTCATGCCGACGCTGATGCTGAACCTCGCCTGCACCCTGTTCCGGCTGACCCCGCGCGAGGCGCTCGCCGGCATGACCGCGCACGGCGCGCGCGCGCTGGGTCTGACGGACACCGGCCGCATCGCCGAAGGGCTGCGCGCCGACCTGTGCGTGTGGGGCGTCGCCAGCCCCGACGAGCTCGCCTATGCGGTGCAGCCCGGACGGCTGCGCCAGCGCGTTTTCGATGGAGAGATCACCCATGAGGGTTGAGTGTTCGACGATGCGACACCGCGATTTCGCGAAGCGGCTTCGTCGCCCGAAGGAAGCCCCGGCGGAAAGCGGGAACGGCGGCGAATCGGTAGCGGCTGGCCCCGGATTCCGTTGCACTCCATCCAGGCTACGAAACCGGTGCGCTTCGTGTAGCCCGGATGAAGCCCCAGCGAAATCCGGGAACGGCTGCGAATCCTTTACGGTCGGCCCCGGATTCCGTTGCACTCCATCCAGGCTACGGGCCGAGGAGTCGCGATGAGCGCCTGGACCGGACGCATCGACCCGGAACCCGACAGCCTGCGCTGGCACCAGGTGATCCGGCCGCTCGGGGACGCCGAAGCGCCCGGCGTCGCCCTGCTCGGCTTCGCCTGCGACGAGGGCGTGCGGCGCAACCAGGGCCGACCCGGCGCCGCCGCCGCGCCGGGCGCGATCCGCAAGGCGCTGGCGAGCCTCGCCTGGCACCGCGACGGTGCCGCCTTCGACGCGGGCGACATCGTGTGCGAGGACGGCGCGCTCGACGCCGCGCAGGCGCGCCTCGCGGCGCAGGTCGCCGGGCTGCTCGCGGCCGCCCACTTCCCGGTCGTGCTCGGCGGCGGCCACGAGCTCGCCTTCGGCAGCTGGCAGGGCCTCGCCGGACATCTCGCCGCCCGCGACGAGCACGCGCCGCGCATCGGCATCGTCAATCTCGACGCCCATTTCGACCTGCGCGACCCGGCGCACGTGCACTCGTCCGGCACGCCCTTCGCGCAGATCGCCGATGCCTGCGCCGCGCGCGGCTGGCCTTTCCGCTACGCCTGCCTCGGCGTGAGCCGCGCCTCCAACACGCGGGCGCTGTTCCGGCGCGCCGCGGAGCTCGACGTGCTGGTGCGCGAGGACCGCGAGATCACGTGGGCGAGCCTCGCCGAGGTCGGCGCCGCGCTCGACGCCTTCGTCGCGGGTTGCGAGCACGTCCATCTCAGCATCGACCTCGACGTGCTGCCCGCCTGGGAAGCCCCCGGCGTGAGCGCGCCGGCCGCACGCGGCGTGCCGCTGGCGCTCATCGAGCCGCTTGTCGAGCGCGTGCGCGACAGCGGCAAGCTGAGGCTCGCCGAGCTCGCCGAGCTCAACCCCGAATTCGACATCGACAGCCGGACCGCCCGCGTGGCCGCGCGGTTGATCCACTCGATCACCCTGAACGGCTAGCGGCATCGCCGGCTTACCGCAACCGTGCCGGCGAAGACAGCGACAAGGAGAACCCGATGAGCAAGTTCCGCGACACCGAAATCCGCGCCCCCCGCGGCACCGCGCTCAGCGCGAAGAGCTGGCTGACCGAGGCGCCGCTGCGCATGCTGATGAACAACCTCGACCCGGAGGTGGCCGAAAACCCGAAGGAGCTGGTGGTCTACGGCGGCATCGGCCGCGCCGCGCGCGACTGGGCATGCTTCGACAAGATCGTCGAGGTGCTGCGCCGCCTGGAGGACAACCAGACGCTGCTCGTCCAGTCGGGCAAGCCGGTGGGCGTGTTCGAGACCCACCGCGACGCGCCGCGCGTGCTCATCGCCAACTCCAACCTGGTGCCGGCGTGGGCGAACTGGGAACACTTCAACGAGCTCGACCGCAAGGGCCTGATGATGTACGGCCAGATGACCGCCGGCTCGTGGATCTACATCGGGTCGCAGGGCATCGTTCAGGGCACCTTTGAAACCTTCGTCGAGGCTGGTCGCCAGCATTACGGCGGCGATCTCAAGGGCCGCTGGGTGCTCACCGCCGGACTCGGCGGCATGGGCGGCGCGCAGCCGCTCGCGGCGACGCTCGCCGGCGCCTGCTCGCTCGTCGTCGAGTGCCAGCAGTCACGCATCGACTTTCGCCTGCGCACGCGCTATCTCGACGAGCAGGCGACCGACCTCGACGACGCGCTCGCGCGCATCGCGCACCACACCCGGCGCGGCGCGGCGGTCTCGATCGGCCTCGCCGCCAACGCGGCGGAGGTCCTGCCCGAGCTCGTGCGCCGCGGCGTGCGCCCGGATCTCGTCACCGACCAGACCAGCGCCCACGACCCGCTGCACGGCTACCTGCCGATCGGCTGGAGCTGGGACGAGTACGTCGCGCGCGGCAAGACCGAGCCCGAGGCGGTGGTGGCCGCGGCGAAGCGCTCGATGGCCACCCACGTGCGCGCGATGCTCGCGTACCACGCCATGGGCGTGCCCACCTTCGACTACGGAAACAACATCCGCCAGATGGCGTTAGAGGAAGGCGTGGCGAACGCCTTCGACTTCCCCGGCTTCGTGCCCGCCTACATCCGGCCGCTCTTCTGCCAGGGCATCGGCCCTTTCCGCTGGGTGGCGCTGTCCGGCGATCCGGAGGACATCTACCGGACCGACGCCAAGGTCAAGGAGCTGATTCCCGACGACCCGCACCTGCACCGCTGGCTCGACATGGCGCGCAAGCGCATCCGCTTCCAGGGCCTGCCGGCGCGCATCTGCTGGGTGGGGCTGAAGGACCGCGCCCGCCTCGGCCAGGCCTTCAACGACATGGTGGCGAGCGGCGAGCTGAAGGCGCCCATCGTCATCGGCCGCGACCACCTCGACTCCGGTTCGGTGGCGAGCCCCAACCGCGAGACCGAGCGCATGCTGGACGGGTCGGACGCGGTGTCCGACTGGCCGCTCTTGAACGCGCTCCTCAACACCGCCGGCGGCGCCACCTGGGTGTCGCTGCACCATGGCGGCGGGGTCGGCATGGGCTACTCTCAGCACGCGGGCGTGGTGATCGTGGCCGACGGCACGCCCGAAGCGCGCGTCCGCCTCGGCCGCGTGCTGCGCAACGACCCCGGCACCGGGGTGATGCGCCACGCCGACGCCGGCTACGAGAGCGCGCAGCGCTGCGCCCGCGCCAACGGCCTCGACCTGCCGATGCTGGAGCCGGTCAAAGGAGATCGTGATCAGCAATGAAACTCAGCAGTCCGGATCGGACGCCGGAACCGTGTAGCCCGGATGCAGCGCAGCGGAATCCGGGAACGGCCGCCATCAGAGCGCCAGGCTTCCCCGGATTCCGGCCTGCGGCCTGCATCCGGGCTACGGGACGGCGGGACCGCCCCATCCTGTGACCCGCTTACGTTCATTGCCAATCAGGAAGGAGATTGACGTGACCGAGCTCGACCTCCACCCCGGCCGCCTGACCCTCGCCGACCTGCGCCGCGCCTGGCAGGGGCCGCTGCGCGTGACGCTCGCCGAGGAGGCCACCGCGGCGATCGACGCGAGCGTCGCCTGCGTGCACCGCATCGTCGACGAGGACCGCGTCGCCTACGGCGTGAATACCGGCTTCGGCCTGCTCGCGCAGACCCACATCGCGCACGCCGACCTCGAGCGGCTGCAGCGCTCGCTGGTGCTGTCGCACGCCTGCGGCGTCGGCGAGGCGGTGGACGACGCCATCGTGCGGCTCGTGCTGCTGCTCAAGGCGAACAGCCTTGCCCGCGGCTACTCCGGCATCCGCCGCACGGTGATCGACGCGCTCATCGCGCTCATCAACGCGGAGGTGTACCCGGAGATCCCGGCCAAGGGCTCAGTGGGCGCCTCGGGCGATCTCGCGCCGCTCGCCCATCTGTCGCTCACGCTCCTCGGCGAAGGCCGGGCGCGCCACCGCGGGCAGTGGCTGCCGGCGCGCGAGGCGCTGGCGGCGGCCGGGCTCGCGCCGCTCACCCTGGCGGCCAAGGAGGGCCTCGCGCTCCTGAACGGCACCCAGGTGTCGACCGCCTACGCGCTGCGCGGGCTCTTCGAGGCGGAGGACCTCTTCGCCGCCGCGACCGTGTGCGGCAGCCTCACCGTGGAGGCCGTGCTCGGCTCGCGCGTGCCGTTCGACGCGCGCCTGCACGCGGCGCGCGGCCAGCGCGGCCAGATCGACGCGGCCGCAGCCTACCGCCACCTCCTCGAGGCCACGAGCGAGATCGCACGCTTGCATGTGGCCTGCGGCAAGGTGCAGGACCCCTACTCGCTGCGCTGCCAGCCGCAGGTGATGGGGGCCTGCCTCACCCAGATGCGCCAGGCCGCCGAGGTGTTGGAGGTGGAGGCCAACGCGGTGTCGGACAACCCGCTGGTGTTCGTCGCCGAGGACGAGGTTCTGTCGGGCGGCAACTTCCACGCCGAGCCGGTGGCGATGGCGGCCGACAACCTCGCGCTCGCGCTCGCCGAGATCGGGGCGCTGGCCGAGCGGCGCATCGCGCTGATGATGGACAAGAACATGTCGCAGCTGCCGGCCTTCCTCGTCGCCGAGGGCGGGGTCAACTCCGGCTTCATGATCGCGCAGGTCACCGCCGCCGCGCTCGCCAGCGACAACAAGGCGCTCGCTCACCCGGCGAGCGTCGACAGCCTGCCCACCTCGGCCAACCAGGAGGACCACGTCTCGATGGCGCCCAACGCCGGGCGTCGCCTGTGGGCGATGGCGGAGAACGTGCGCGGCATCCTCGCGGTGGAATGGCTCGCCGCCTGCCAGGGGCTGGACTTCCGCGAGGGCCGCAAGAGCTCGCCAAAGCTCGAGCAGGCGCGTGCGCTGCTGCGCGGGAAAGTGCCGTTCTACGCCGTCGACCGCTACTTCGCCCCGGACATCGCCGCCGCCACTGCGCTGCTGCAGGCGCGCACCTTGTCCGCGCTGCTGCCGCCCGGCCTGCTGCCCTCGGGAGGCTGACGATGAGCCCATCGCCGCCGTCGCCCCATCCGGATCGCATCGGCCCGACGCGCCGCGAGCCGGTATCATCGCGCCGTCCCGCGATCCGCAAAGGAACCCCCTTGGCCAGTCCCGCCCCCCGCTACCGCCAGATCGAGGAGCGCTTCGTCAATCCGAAATGGGTTCCGGACTATCTCGACACCGATTTCTCGCGCCACACGCCGAACGAGGTCCTCGTCGCGGCCTGCCCGATCTCCGACGTCGAGCACGTCGCCGAGGCGGTGCTCGCCGACGCGCAGACCGCCGCCTGGCTCGGCATTACAACCGCCACCCCCTGCCTGCTTATGGTCCGCCGCACCTGGTCGGACGAGCACCTCGTCAGCGACGCCCGCCTGACCCACCCCGGCGACCGCTACAAGCTGCGCTCATCGATGCGGAACCTGCGTTGAGGCTGCAAGCCCCTGCCAGGCGCGCCCGCCGAGCCTTCCCTTCTCCCCCAGCCCCGACCGGGACGGACCTCTTTCATTAATTTCTGTCTTGACAGAAATTAATGAAAGCCTATAGTCGCGTCATGGAACTCACACCCGTCACCGAACGCTTCATCCTCCATTGGGGCGAAATGGGGGCCCGCTGGGGCGTCAATCGCACCGTGGCTCAGATCCATGCCCTGCTCTATCTGGCCGAGCAGCCGCTGGCCGCGGACGAAATCGCCGAGACGCTGTCGGTGGCGCGCTCCAACGTCAGCACCAGCCTCAAGGAGCTGCTCGCCTGGCGGCTGGTGAAGGTCAGCCACGTGCTGGGCGACCGGCGCGACCACTTCGAGACCTCCAAGGACGTGTGGGAGCTGTTCAAGCTGATCGTCGAAGGCCGCAAACAACGCGAGGTGGAACCCACGCTGGCGGTGCTGGGGGAATGCCTCGCCAGCCCGGATCTGGCGCTCGAGAGCGCGGGAACCCGGCAGCGCATCCAGGAAACCCGGGAATTCGTCCAGGTGCTCACCACTTGGGCCGACGAGATGCTGCGCCAGGACCCGGACACGCTGATGAAGGTGCTGAAGCTGGGGGCCAGGATACGCAACCTGGTGCGGGGCGCATAAGCCCCGCGCCGGGCGGGGGCGGCGGTGCCGCCATTTTTTGGAGATGTTGTTTCTGTTTCTACTGAAATTACAGATAACAAAGGAAGAAAAATGGACTCGACGGCGTATCCCCTGGAGTTTCTCTACGACGGCCACTGCGCCATCTGCCGTTTCGACGTGGCCCACCTGAGCCGCCACGACCGACACGGGCGCCTCGTGTTCATCGACGTCCGCGCCGCGGACTTCGACCCCGCCCCCTACGGGCGCAGCCGCGCGCGGATGCTGGCCCGGATCACGGCCCGCCGGGCCGACGGGGTGGTGGTGGAAGGCCCCGAAGTGTTTCGTCTGGCGCTGGCCGCCAACGGCCTGGGCTGGCTGGCGGCCCCCACCCGCTGGCCCGGCCTGGCCCGAATCACCGAGCGCTCCTATGACTGGTTCGCCCGCAACCGAGTCGCGTTGTCCCGGCGTTTCGGCGGCGTCTTCGCCCGCCTGACGCCGGACTGCGACCACGGCAGCTGCCGCGTTCCCCACCCCTGAGGAGGCGCGCGCCATGCGAATCCTGCTGTGCGGAGCCGATGGATTTCTCGGCCGGGCCATTGCCCGGCGCCTGGAGGACGCGGGCCATCGGGTGGTGCGGGCCGTGCACAATCCGCGCCGCGCCGGCGACCTGAGCGTCGATTACCGGACCGATCTGGACGCCGCCCGCTGGATGCCCCGCCTCGCGGGGGTCGATGGCGTGGTGAACGCCGTCGGCATCCTGCGCGAACGGCGGCCGGAGGATTTCGAGCGCGTCCACCACCGCGCCCCTGCCGCACTCTTCCAGGCCTGCGCCCGGGCCGGGGTGCCGCGGGTGGTGCAGCTCTCGGCCCTCGGCTGTGCGGAACCGCCGCCCTATCTGAGCAGCAAACATGCCGCGGATGCGGCCCTCGTGGCCGCATTGCCGAACGGCGCCACTGCCCTGCGGCCCGGGCTGGTGTTCGGCCCGGAAGGCGCCTCCACGCGCTTCTTCCTGGCCCTGGCCAGCCTGCCGCTGGTGGCGATTCCCGGCGGAGCGGGCCCGGTTCAGCCGGTGCACGTCGACGATGTGGCGGAGGCGGTGCTGCGTCTGCTGGAGGCGCCGCCGGGGCCCACCCGAGTCCTCGAGCTGCCCGGCCCCCGGGCGCTGAGCTACCGGGAATGGCAGGAAACGTACCGGCGCCACCAGGGACTCGCGCCTGCCCTGCAGCTGCCCGTCCCCGCGCCGGTGATGGCCTTCGCCGCCCGCGTCGCGGGCCTCTTTCCCCGCTCCCTGCTGTGCCGGGAAACCTGGCACATGCTGAGCCGGGGCAACGTCGCCCACCCCGCACCGGCCACCCGCCTGCTGGGACGTCCGTTGCGGGACCCGGCAGACTTCGTCGCCCCGGACCAGACCACGACCCTGCGCCTGCAGGCCCTC
>Ga0214472_10004324_pt1 | contig 14976 bp, 15 predicted proteins | sample RVTome_6_FD_207662 | JGI IMG/M metagenome (GOLD analysis project Ga0214472, IMG submission 207662) | Soil microbial communities from uranium-contaminated site in the Upper Colorado River Basin, Wyoming, United States - RVT140D175 | ecosystem: Environmental > Terrestrial > Soil > Contaminated >...
AGACGAGCGGAGGCCGCCGCCGTTCGTGGGTGATTCTGATCCTTCGTTGCTGACTTTTTGCCAGGGGGTCTTTCGAAGAGGGGCACTCCCCAGAAGGGCGACCATGGGCAAGGGCCAGGGTGGGGCTGGGCGATCCAAGCGCCGGGCATCTCGATACTGGGGGCTGGGCGCGCTGGTGGTACTCGCGGTCGCTGGCGTCGTGCTCGCCTGGCGCGCGCAGGCGCCGCCGCAAGACGCCCCGAGCAGTCCCGCCCTCTCGGCGGTCAAGGGCGTCCCGGCCGTCGCGCGCCGGGAGACCCGGCCGACCCTCGACCCGGCGCTGTTCGTCGGGAAAGCCGCCCTCGCGCACCGCATCGCCCGGGAGATCCCGGACACCCTCGACCAGCTCTACTGCTACTGCGAATGCGACAAGCACCTGGGCCACCGGAGCCTACTCTCGTGCTACACCGACGGCCACGCGGCCACCTGAGACATCTGCATGGACGAGGCGCTGGATGCGTCTCGCATGGTCACAGCGGGGTACCCGGTGGCCCGGATTCGCGCCGAGATCGACCGGAAATACGCGAGATGATCGCTCGGCTGCTCGCGGCGGCGCTCCTCCTCCTGCTCCCCGTCGCCGCGGGGGCGCACGGGGAGCACGGCGCGGCCGGCCCGCTCGAGGGAACGAGCCTGGTCACCGTCCAGGGGTACCAGGTGGAGCTCCTGAGCCAGCCGGGCCCGCTCGTGGTCAGCCAGGAGAGCCAGGTCGTCGCCAAAATCTTCAGAAACTCCCCCCTGACCGCTGTCGCGGGCGGCCGGGTGCTCATCAGTTTGGCCCCGGTTGGCGCCCCGCCGGATCCGCGCCCGGCGCCCGAGGTGAGCTGGGCCGGAAGCTACACGGTCGCCTATACGCCGCAGCGGAGGGGCGCCCATCAGGTCCGCGTGGTCCTGGAGGAGCTGGAGGGGCGGCGCTTCGAGCCACCCCTCGTCGTGGATTTCCAGGTCGCGGTCGGGCGGGCCTCCGGGATGGGGCTGGCCCTCTGGACGCTGCTGGCCCTGGTGGGTGGCATCGCCGTCCTCGGCGCGTACGCCGTCGCGCTCCGGGCGAGGATCGGGCGCCCGGGGGAACGCGCTTTGAACCTCCTGGAGATCCCCTGGCTGCGGCGGCTCCTGACCTCTTCCGCGCTCCAGCCCTCGCTCCAGATCCCGCTCCTCCTCCTGATGGGGATCGTGGTCCTCCTCGGCTTCTTTGACGTCCAGGAAGGGGGTGTGAACCTCGCCACCAAGCTCACCTGGACGATCTGGTGGGCGGGCATCATCTTCACCTTCTTCCTCGTGGGGCGCGTCTGGTGCCTGGCCTGCCCGTTCGGGGCGCTGAACGAGTGGACCGCACGCCTGGCGGAGCCGGCGCGCCGGCTCCCGAAGCCGTTCCGCAACATCTGGTGGGCCACCGGGATGTTCGTCCTCCTCACCTGGGCCGACGAGCAGCTCGGAGTGGTCCGCTCCCCCTGGGTGACGGCCTGGATCGTCCTCTTCTTTGCGGCCCTGGCGGTGGCCATCGGCCTCTTCTACGAGCGGCGGAGCTTCTGCCGCTACCTCTGCCCGATCGGCGGCCTCATCGGGATCTATTCGATGACCGCGCCCGTGGAGCTTCGGGCCAAGAGCGGCCCGGTCTGCGCGGCGGACCGGGAGAAACCCTGCTACCGCGGGAGCGAGGCGGCGCGGGGGTGCCCGATGTTCGAGTTCCCGCTGAGCATGGACCGGAACAACTACTGTCACCTCTGCGCCGAGTGCGTGAAAGGCTGCGTCCAGGATAATCTCGTCCTCCGCGTCCGCGCCTTCGGCAGGGACCTCTGGGCTTCGCGGCACCGCCTCCTCGAGGAGTCGTACCTGGCGGTCGCCCTGGTGGGGCTGACGCTGGTCGTGACGGCCCAGATGCTGACCGCCTGGCCCACGTGGATCTCGGCGCTGGCCCGCTGGCTCCCGGCGCCCGTGCGGGGTACCCTCAAGCCCGTCACCTACCTGGGGCTGGTCGAGTCGGCCATCCTCCTTGGCGGCGCCCTCGTGGTTGTGCCGCTGCTGGTCCTCGCGGGGGCCGCATTGGCCGACCGGCTGGCGGGGGCGGGGCGCCTCGGCCTCCGCCGGACGTTCGTCGTGTTCGGCTACATGTTCATTCCTGTTGGGCTCGCCATGCACCTGGCCCACAACCTGGCCCACCTCCTCCTCGAGGGGGCCGGGATCGTCCCGGTCGTCCAGCGCGCGGTGGCGCTCTACACGCCGTTCTCGCTCGGCGAGCCCGACTGGCAAGTCCTCGCGCTGGCGCCGGAGCCGGTGGTGGGGCTCCTCCAGATGGCCTTCGTGGTCGGCTTCTTCGTCCTGTCGCTTTTGGCCGGGCACCGGCTCTCGCTCCGGGCGTACCCGGACCCGCGGACCGCCAGCCGGGCCCTGATCCCGATGGCCGCGCTGTCCTTCGTCTTCACCGTGGCCGGCATCGTGCTGCTGAGCCAGCCGATGGGGATGCGCCACGGGATGTGAGGCCCTCACCCTCGCCCGGTCCCGAAGGGAAAGAGGGGAGGGAAGAAAGGAGGCAATTGTGAAACGCTGCTGGAAGTGGGTTCTCCCCGCCCTCCTGTTGGCGGCGGGGATCGGCCTGGGCCTCTTCGCCGCGCCGCTCGACGCGCAGCAGAAGAACGTCCTGGTCGCCAAGAAGGTCGCCGCCCCACCGACGCTGGACGGAATGATGGAGGACCTGTGGAAGCAGGCCCCGCCAGTCACGGTCAAGGTCCTGGGGGGCCGCAACCTGCCCGGCGGGACGACGGAAGTGACGCTCCGCGCGGTCTATACGGCGGACATGGTGTACTTCCTCGCGCAGTACAAGGACCCGACCGACAGCGTCCGCCGCGGCCCGTGGGTGAAGCAGGCGGACGGCTCCTGGCAGAAGCTGAAGGACCCCAACGACAAGGGCGGGGACAACAACCTCTACTACGAAGACAAGTTCGCCGTGATCTGGAACATCAGCTCCCCGGCCTTCGAGCAGAGGGGGTGCCTGTCCGGCTGCCACACCGGTGAGGGGAAGCCCTTCGGGAACAAGTACACCAAGGACCCTGGCGAGCGCCTGGACATGTGGCACTGGAAGGGCGTGCGGACCGGACCCGTCGGGCAGATTGACGACCAGTACGTGGACAGCACCCGATACGACAAGGAGAAGAGCCCGGAGGCTGGGCGGAAGAGCGACCCGAAGACCGGCGGCGGCTACGCGGACAATGTGAGCGACGACAAGAAAGGGCCGAAGTTCGCCCTCAAGGGGAACAGGCCAGCTCCGCCCTACTGGATTCTTGACGCCGACAAAGAGCCGCTGGACGACTCGAAGTACAAGGCCGGCGACGAGGTGCCGGGCATCATCGTGGCCCCCATCACCGGCGACCGGGGGGACATCGCGGCCAGACACGTCTGGAAGGACGGCGTGAGGACGGTCGAGTTCTCCCGGAAGCTCGTGACCGGCAGCGAGTTCGACGTGCAGTTCAGCGATTTGAAGAAAGAGTACGCCTTCGGCGTGGCGGTCTTCGACAACGCGCAGGTCCGCCATGCCTATAGCCCGGGCGTGCTCAAGGTGGCGTTCGAGTAGTTCATGGACAGGCAGCCGCCGGGGGGAGAGAACTCCTCCCGGCGGTTGCAGAAATCTGCCCGGAGAAGTAGGATACCCCGGGCGGCTTGCCATGCGCGGTGACCCGAGATGCGCGGTTCGCCGAGGCTCTGTCCGGGGAGGGTGCGGTTGAATCGGGCCAGGCACTGGGTCCTTGTCGTCGTTCCCTTCCTGTTCCTCTGGTCTCTCCCATCGGCTTCCGCCCAGCCGCTCTTCAGTCCCACCCAGGACCCCCTGGCCGGTTCGCGCGTCTTCGGGGCCAAGGGATGTGTGAAGTGTCACGCGGTGAACGGGGTGGGGGGGAAGGTCGGGCCCGACCTCGGCCGCATCCCGCGCCCCCGGTCCTTCTACGACCTCGCCGCGGCCATGTGGAACCACCTGCCGCGCATGGCGGAGCGGATGCGGCAGCTCGGGGTCCCCCGCCCCCACCTGGATGCGCGCGAGACCGGTGACCTCATTGCTTTCCTCTTCACCCTCGACTATTTCGATCCCCCCGGCGATGTCCGGGCGGGGAGACGGCTCTTCACCCAGAAGAAGTGCGTGGTTTGCCACCAGGTCGGCGGCGTCGGCGGCGTAGTTGGCCCGAACCTCGACCTTCTCAAGCAGTACGGGTCGCCGATTCTTGTCGCTGCGGCGATGTGGGACCACGGGCCCGCCATGGCCGAGGCGATGCGCGTGAGGAAGATCGCGCGCCCCACCTTCCGCGAGTCGGAGCTTCTCGATCTGATTGCTTACCTCAAGTCCGCCTCGCCGGCCCCGGCGGAAGGCCCACTCTACGTGCTGCCTGGCCGGGCCGAGGAGGGGCGCCGGCTGTTCGTGGAGAAGCAGTGCATTGCGTGCCACAGCGTCCTCGGGGAGGGGGGCCGGGCGGGGCCGGATCTTGCCGAGCGGGGAGTGCACCGGAGCCTGACCGCCTTCGCGGCGGCGATGTGGAACAAGGCCCCGGCCATGATGGAGGCGATGAAGGCGCGGGGGATCACGGTCCCGCAGCTCCGGGCCGAGGAGATGGCCGACGTCGTCGCCTACCTCTATGCCGTCCAGTACTTCGCCGAGCCGGGCGACCCCCGCAGGGGACGGGCGCTGCTGGCGAACAAGGGCTGCCTGACCTGCCACACCCTTTCCGGCCAGGGGGCGAGGGTGGCGGGGGACCTGGGGCGGGTGAAGGGCCTGGATTCCTCCCCCGCGGTCATCGCGGCGCTCTGGAACCACACCCTCGTCATGCAGCAGTGGCCCGAGCGCCAGAAGGTCTCCTGGCCCTGGTTCAGCCCCGAAGAGATGGCGGACCTCGTGCTCTTCTTCCAGGGACTGGGGCGGACCCGGTGAGGGGCGGCGGTGCAGCGGGGGGGCTCGCGGGGCTCCTCCTCCTGGCCCTCCTGGGCTGGGCGCCTGCCGCGGCACAGCAGGCGGCGGAGAGCTGCGCCACCTGCCACCTCGCGATCGGGGACGAGCGGCTCGCCAAGCCCGTGCAGGAGTTCGCCGGGGACATTCACGCGGCCAAGGGGTTTGGCTGCACCTCCTGCCACGGCGGCGATGCGAAGGCGGCGGGGATGGAGGCGATGGACCCCGCCAAAGGGTACATCGGCAAGCCCGAGCGCCAGCAGGTCGCCCAGGTCTGCGGCCGCTGCCACTCGGACGCGCGGTTCATGAAGCGCTACAACCCCGCGCTCCGGGTGGACCAGGTGATCGAGTACGCGAGCTCGGTCCACGGCCGGCGCCTCCGGGAGCTCGGGGATCCGAAGGTGGCGACGTGCGTGAGCTGCCACCCCGCCCACGCCATCCGATCCCCCTCCGAACCCGCCTCGAGCGTCCACCCGGTGCGGGTGGCGGAGACGTGCGGAGCCTGTCACGCGGACGAGAAGTACATGGCGCCCTACCGGATCCCGACCGACCAGCTCCGGAAGTACCGGGGGAGCGTCCACTGGCTGACGATGGCGGAGAAGGGCGACCTCTCCGCCCCCACCTGCAACGACTGCCACGGCAACCACGGCGCCGCACCGCCGGGGATTTCCTGGGTGGGGAACGTCTGCGGGCAGTGCCACACGGTGATGGCCGACCTGTTCGCCAAGAGCGTCCACGCCAAGGTCTTCACCGCGATGGGGGTGCCGGGCTGCGCAACCTGCCACGAGAATCACGAGATCAGGCCGGCGAGTGACGAGATGCTCGGCCTGGGGGATGGGGCCGTGTGCGCGGGCTGCCACGCCGCCGAGGACCCCGGGGGGAAGGGCGCCGTTGCCATGCGGGTGCTCATCGACTCCCTGCGGGGCGAGTCCGAGAAGGCCCACGCCGTCCTCCTGCAAGCCGAGCAGGCCGGGATGGAGGTCAGCCAGGCGCAGTTCGAGCTCAAGGGGACCTCGGATGCCCTGATCAAGGCCCGTGCGGCCGTCCACGCATTCACCGTCCAGGCGGTGAAGAGGGAGGTGGAGGCCGGGATCGGGATCGCGACGAAGGCCTACGCCCGCGGGGTGCGGGCCCTTGAGGAGCTCCAGTTCCGGCGCAGGGGGCTGGCGGTCTCGGTGGTGATCATCCTGGCCCTCATCGTGGGACTCGTGTTCAAGATCCGGCAGGTTGACCGGAAGACGTAGTTCCCTCCTCCTCCCGGCACCCCGGGGGGGAGCGAACCGAGGGAAGGCCGAGCGACAGGAGGCGCGCGATGGATGGGGAGGCGTGGAACCCCGCGCGGACACGCAGGGGCTTCCTCAACTGGTTCCTCGGCACCAGTGCAGGGGCGTTCCTGCTGGCGGTGCTGTACCCCGTGGGCCGGTATCTGATCCCGCCGACGGTCGGGGAGTCCGCGGCGGCGACCGTCACGCTGCCGATCAAGCCCGAGGAGGTCAAGCCGAACTCTGGACAGATCTTCAAGTTCGGGAACCGCCCGGGGATCCTGGTCCGGACGCCGGCTGGGGAGTTGCGGGCCTTCTCCGCTGTCTGCACTCATCTGAACTGCACGGTGCAGTACCGGCCGGACCTCAGCCACATCTGGTGCGCCTGCCACAATGGGCACTTCGACCTTAATGGCAAGAACATCGCCGGCCCTCCCCCCCGGCCGCTGGAGCCCTACATCGTCAACGCGCGGGGGAACCAGATCGTTGTGGGCAAGGGCGCCTGAGCATGGGGGCGCCCGACAAGCGGCCCGGCAAGGTCTGGACGTGGCTCGACGAGCGGATCGGCCTCGCCGACCTGGAGCGGCTCGTCAGGAAGAAGGAGGTCCCCGTCCACCGCCACACCGTCTGGTACTACCTCGGCGGGATGACCCTCTTCCTCTTCGTGGTGCAGGTGACCACCGGCATTCTCCTGCTCTTCTACTATCGCCCCAGCGCGGAGGAGGCGTACGAATCTGTCCAGTTCCTGATGGCCGAGGTGGAGTTCGGCTGGCTCATCCGCTCGATCCACTCCTGGGCGGCCAATCTCATGATCTTCACGCTGTTTCTCCACCTCTTCAGCGTGCTCCTCCTCAAGGCGTACCGCCCGCCGCGCGAGGTCACCTGGTTCTCGGGCATCGGCCTGATGGCCGTCGCCATGGGCTTCGGCTTCACCGGCTACCTGCTGCCGTGGAACGAGCTCGCCTACTTCGCGACCAAGGTCGGGACCGAGATCACGGGGGTCCTCCCTGGGGTCGGGCCCTTTCTCCGCCGGCTGCTCCGCGGCGGAGATGAGGTCACCGGGGCTACGCTCACGCGGTTTTACGGGATCCACGTGGCGGTCCTTCCGGCCCTGACCACCCTCCTCCTAGGCCTCCACCTCTTCCTGGTCCAGAAGCACGGCATGAGCGCCCCCCCGAGCGCGGAGCGGGCGGGCGGCACCAATCGGCGGATGCCTTTCTTCCCCAACTTTCTCTTGCGCGACCTGGTGGGGTGGCTCTCGGCGCTTGCGGTCCTGGCCGCCCTGGCGGCCTACTTCCCGACGGAGCTGGGCCAGAAGGCGGACCCGTTCGCGCCCGCGCCGATCGGCATCAAGCCCGAGTGGTACTTCATGTTCATGTTCCAGACGCTAAAATATCTGCCGAGCTACATTCTGGGCATCGAGGGGGAGATCGTGGGCGTCGTCGGCTTCGGGGTGGGGGGCCTGTTCCTGCTGCTCATCCCCTTCCTGGACCGGCGGACGGCGCGGGGGGAGCCGTCCCGCCTCTTCACGGGGATCGGGATCGCCCTCATCCTGTACATGGTTGCGTTAACCTATCTCGGCTACACCGTGAGCCCAACCAAGTGAGGCGGGCGCGGACGCTCGTGGCCCTCCTGCTCGGCGCGGGGCTCTGTGCCCCGCCGGGAGCCGGTGCGCAGAGTCCCGCCGAGCCGTCGGGGGACGCCGGGCGCGGCCGCGCCGTCTTCGCGGACAAGCAGTGCGCCCGGTGCCACCTGCCCCGCGGGCAACCGGGCGTGGGCCCGGCGCTCGAGGAGCTCCGCAGGCCCCAGGGCGCGTTCGAGCTGGCGGGCCGGCTCTGGAATCACGTCCCGGCGATGTTCGCGGCGCTCCAGTGGGAAGGGGTCCCCTGGCCGCGGATCAGGGGGGAGGAGATGGCCGACCTGATGGCGTACCTGCAGGCCACGCCCATCCGGGATCCTCCGCCGGATCCCCTGAAAGGCCAGGTGGCTCTGGTCCGGAAGGAGTGCCTCAAGTGCCATAGCCTGCGGGGGGAGGGGGGCCGGATCGGCCCCGACATGGCCACCCGTCGGGCTGACTACGCCTCGGCGGCCGCCTGGGCCGCCACGATGTGGACCCACACGCCGCGCATGGCGGCGGTGGCGGCCGAGCGGGGCGTGCTGTACCCGCGCTTCTCCGGTGACGAGATGGGGAACCTCGTCGGGTTTCTCCGCAGCAACACCGGGGTGTCGCCCCAGTAACCCGCAAGAGGGAGGGCAACCATGCGGTCTCTACGCGTCGGGGTCCTCGCACTCATCATCGGGTTCGGGCTCGGCTTCCTGGCGTTCTCTCCGGGCGCTGCCCAGGTCAAGCTCCCGCCTGACTTCACCTTCGAGAAGGGCAAGGACAGTCCGGGCCCGGTCGCCTTCAGCCACGAGAAACACAAGGCGAAGGTGGAGAAGTGCACGGGGTGCCACGTGAAGATCTTCAAGATGAAGCGTGGCCAGTCCGGGACGATCACGCTCGCCGCCCTCCAGGAGGGGAAGTTCTGCGGAGCCTGTCACGACGGCAAGACGCAGGTGGCCGGAACCGTCGTCTTCCCCATCGACGCCTGCGACAAATGCCACAAGCCCTGACGGAGGGAGTCTTCCTCCTGGGGCTCCTGGCCCTCCTCGTCGCGGGCGGAGAGGCCCGGGCCCAGCCCCCGCCCGCCGCGGAGGAGTGCCTGGCCTGCCATGCGGACCCGGACCTGCAGCGGGGCACGCCGGTCCCGGGGCGCCCGGGGTCGGTGTTCGTGGACGCGGGGGCGCTGCAGGCCTCCGCTCATCGTCGGCTCGACTGCGTAGCCTGCCACGCGACGGCCACGGCGCCTCACGAGGAGCGGCTGCCGCCCGTCCGCTGTGAGACGTGCCACACAAAGCCCCACGAGGAGCTGCCGGGGAGCGTGCACGCCGGGCTGGGGGGCCGGGTCCCCGGCGCCGCCTGCGTCGCCTGCCACGGCAGCCACCAGGTCCGCCCGGCGGCCGCGGACGGCAACGCCATCTGCACGACCTGCCATCGGCGCGCCGCGACCCAGGTCGCGGCCAGCATCCACGCGACCGCCCGGGGAGACGGGAAGCGGACCCTGCCCACCTGCACCACCTGCCACACCGCCCACGCCGTGAAATCCCGCCGGGACCCGGCCTCGCCCACCCACCGGGGCCGCATCCACGAGACGTGCGCCATCTGCCACGCCGATCCGAAGGTGATCCGGGAGGAACGGATCGCCCGGCCGCGGGTCGTGGCGCTCTTCGAGCAGAGCGTCCACGGCCGGGCCATCCGGGAGAAGGGGAACCTGAAGGCCGCCACCTGCACCGACTGTCACGGCGGGCACGAGATCCGCCGGGCGGCCGACCCGGCTTCCACCATCTTCAAGCGCAACGTGGCGACCACCTGCAGCCAGTGCCACCCGGACCAGGCAGGGCAGTTCCGCACAAGCGTGCACGGGGACGCCGTCTCACGGGGAGTGTTTGCGGCGCCGACCTGCACCGACTGCCATGGCGAGCACGGGATCACCGGGACCCGCGCGCCGGGATCGCGGGTGGCGCCGCTCACGGTCTCCAGGACCTGCGTGGCCTGTCACGAGGCGACGCGGGTGGTGGAGGAATTCGGCCTGGCGGCGCGTCGGGCCGGAACCTTCTTCGACAGTTTCCACGGCCTGGCGCTGCGGGGTGGGTCGCCGGTGGTGGCCAACTGCGCGAGTTGCCACGGGACCCACAACATCCTCCCCTCGTCCGATCTTCGCTCGACCATCCACCCGACGCACTTGGCCCAAACCTGCGGCCAGTGCCACCCTGGGGCCGGGGTCCAGTTGGCCAGCGCGAGGATTCACGTGGCCCCCGGGTTCGGCGAGCACCCCTGGGTGGCCCTGGTCCGCCGGATCTACATCGGGATCATCCTGGTGACCGTGGGGGGGATGGTCCTGCACAACGGGCTGGACTTCTGGGCGCGGCTGCGCGAGCGCTGGCGCGCGGAAATGCGGGGGGAGGCGGTCGAGCCTCCCGTGCCCCCCGAGGTGGCGCGGCGGCTCTTCACGCGCCTGACCGCGAACGAGCGGATCCAGCACGGCGTCCTCCTCACCGCCTTCTTCCTCCTGGTCATCACCGGCTTCGCGCTGAAGTTCCCGGAGGCCTGGTGGGCGCGGCCGCTGGTCTGGATCGAGAGCGGCTACGCCGTCCGCTCCTGGGCGCACCGGATCGCGGGCGTCGTCCTCGTTCTGGCGGGGGTCTACCACCTGGCCTACCTCTTCGGCACGCGGCGGGGCCGGACCCAGTTCCGGGCCATGCGGCCCGGGTGGCGGGATGTGCGGGAGGCCTGGGAGATAGTGGCCTTCAACCTGGGCCTGCGGCCGGATAGGCCCCGATTCCACCGCTTCAGCTACGTGGAGAAGGTGGAGTACTGGGCGGTCCTCTGGGGCACCCTCGTGATGGCCGTTACCGGCGTCATCATGTGGTTCCAGACGGCGGTCCTCAGGCGCTGGCCGCTCTGGAGCATTGACCTGGCCACCGTCATCCATTACTACGAGGCCTGGCTGGCGACCCTGGCCGTCCTGGTCTGGCACTTCTATAGCGTCATCTTCCGGCCCGACGTCTATCCGATGAGCTGGGTCTGGCTCTCGGGGAAGCTGACGGGGGAGCAGATGGCCAGGGAGCATCCTGCCGAGCTGGAGGAGGTCTTGCGCGCGGAAGCAGCGGGGGACGCATCGGTGGGAGGGGGGCCCGGGAGGCCGGCATGACGGAGCAGCCGCCCCCCCGCCGCCGGCGCGGTCGCGTCCTGCTGATCGCGGGGGCGGTCCTGGTGGTGGTCGGCGCCGCCGCGCTGGCCGGGCTCTACCAGGTCAGCTCCAGCCCCCTCCTCTGCAACTCCTGCCACATCATGAAACCCTACGTGGAGGCCTGGAAGACCTCCAAGCACAACACGGTCGCGTGCGTGGAGTGTCACTACCCGCCGGGGTTCCGCGACTCGCTCTGGGTCAAGTACCAGGCCCTGGCCCAGGTGGCAAAATGGGCCACCCAGACCTACAGCTCCAAGCCCTTCGCGGAGATCGAGGACGCCAGCTGCCTCCGGTCCGGTTGCCACTCCCAGCGCCTGCTCCAGGGGAAGGTCGTGTACAAGCGCGGCATCATCTTCGATCACCGCCCACATCTGGAGGAGGTTCGCCGGGGCCGCCAGCTCCGCTGCACGAGTTGCCACTCGCAGATCGTGGTGGGCACGCACATCGAGGTGACCGAGTCCACCTGCTTCCTCTGCCACTTCAAGGGGATGAAGGTCGGCCGGGAGTTCAGACCGATCGGCGGCTGCACCGGCTGCCACCAGCCGCCGAAGGGAGAGGTCCTGGTGGGGTCGGTGAGGTTCAGCCACGAGGAGATGGTTCGCCGCGGCGTCGCGTGCCAGAAGTGCCACCTGAACGTCGTAGAGGGGGAAGGGGAGGCGCCGCGGGAGCGCTGCTTCACCTGCCACAACCAGCCGGAGAAGCTCGACCGCTACCCGGACACGCCCTTCCTCCACGACTTCCACGTCGCCGGGCATAACATCGAGTGCGCGCGGTGCCACACCGAGATCCGGCACCGGCTCCCGCCTCCGATCGGGCTCCCGGTGGCCTCGGCCGGCCCGGCCGGCGCCCTGCCGGGGGAGGTCACTGCCCGGTGAAGCGGTCGGTCCTCCTCCTCGCGGTGGGCGGCCTCATGGCCGGGGTCGCCCTCCTCTCCCCACCGGGTCCCGGGGTCCTCGCCCCCGGGGGCCCTCCCGTCCTGCTGGCCCAGGGTCCCCGGCCCTCCCTGCGGCCCCCCGCGCCCGCCGAGCCCCCGCCCGCGGCGCAGCCGCACCGGGCGGGGGAGCTCGAGTGCCGCAACTGCCATGAGGGCAAGCACCGGGGGGTCCTCCTCATGTACCTGGGGATGGGGGGGCGAGGGACTCCCATGATCCCGAGCCACATGTTCCAGGTGCGCGTGGAGTGCGTGGCCTGCCACATCGTGCCCAAGGAGCCGGGGAGCCGGGCCGGGATCGTCGGGCAGACCTTTCGGCCGAGCGAGCAGGCGTGTCTCGGCTGCCATGGGGAGCGGTACCGCGGCATGCTCGAGCGATGGACGGATACCCTTGCGAAGATGCGCGGGGCGATCGCCCCGAAGCTCGAGGGGGCGCGAGCGGTGCTCGCCCAGGTCGGCCCGAAGCACCCAAAGCACGCGCGGGCCCGGCGGCTCGTGGACGATGCCGGGTTCAACGTGGAGTTCGTCGCCCTCGCCAGGGGGGTCCACAACGTCTTCTACGCCGCCGATCTCCTCAAGCTCTCCAACGGGTGGCTGGACGAGGCGTTTGCCCTGCTGGGCGTCACCCCGGTCAAGACCGATGACGCGCTGGTGCGCGGCGGGTACTGCGGGGTGCTCTGCCATGAGCAGGCGGGGGTGAGGCTCCCCGAGAGTGTCGCCTTCGGCAAGCAGAAGGTCCCGCACGCCCGGCACGTGGCCGAGTTCGGCGCTGTGTGCACCGCCTGCCACTCCCCGGAGGTCCACAAGGCGGTCACCGCCACGGCCGCCACCTGCACCGGCTGCCACCACGGACCCCAGAACGATCGCTGCGAGGCGTGTCACCGTGCCCAGAGCGCCTTCTACCGGGGGGAGATACAGACGGCCCTGGTGAAGGTCGAGCCGAACAGCATGGCCGCCGCCGTCTCCTGCACGGGGTGCCACGACTTCACGCAGCGGCACTCGCGCCAGGCGGTCGGCGTGAAGTGCGCTGCCTGCCACGACGCAGCCTACCTGGAGTTCTTGCGCGCGTGGACGAGCGGGCTCGATCGGGAGACGGCCGGAGCCGGCGACGCCCTCAAGCGCGCCGAGGCGGCGGTCGCGGCCGCGCGTCGGGCCGGCCGCCCGGTCCCGGAGGCCGAGGCGGCCGCGCGGGAGGCTCGGGAGGCGCTGGCCCTCGTGCGGAGCGCCCGTCCCGTCCACAACCCCGCGGCGGGGGAGGCGCTCCTCGAGGCGGCGCGCCGGAAGGCCGAAGAGGCGGCCGCGCGGGCCGGGCGGCGATGAGGGGGCGCAGGGCGGCGCCGCGCCCGGGCGCGCGACCCGAGCCCCGCCGGCCCGACTGGGTGCTGGGCGGGCTCGCGGCCGCCGGGCTCCTCGTGGCGGGCTCCCTCGCCGCAGCGAAGTTCGCCGCGGGGACCGCGCCGTTCTGCGCGGTCGGCAGCGGGTGCGAGGCCGTCCAGGCGAGCCGGTACGCCGTGTTCCTCGGGGCGCCCACGGCGCTCTGGGGTGCCGGCCTCTACGCGGTCATCGGGGCGGTCGCGCTCCTCGGGCTGGACGCCCGGCGATGGCTCACCGCGTTCCTCCTGGCCGTGGCGGGGGTTTCCTTTTCGGGATATCTCACCGCGCTCCAGGTCTTTGCGATCGGTGCCATCTGTGCCTACTGTTTCCTCTCGGCCGGGATCGCAGCAGCCCTCTTCGTCCTCCTCCTCGTCCGCCGCCCGGGCGAAACCGAGCGGCGGCCGGTCCTCCGGCCTCGCCGGCTCCTGGCCCTCGGCGCCGTGACAGCGGTGGCGACCGTTGCGCTCGGCGCCGCCGGGTTCTCGCTGGGCGGCCCGCGGGAGGCCGGGAGGTATCAGGAGGCCCTTGCCCGGCACCTCGCCGAAAGCGGGGCCGTGATGTACGGCGCCTACTGGTGACCCGCGTGCGGGGAGCAGAAGGCCCGGTTCGGGCCCGCGGCTGAGCTCCTCCCATACGTGGAGTGCGACCCGAGGGGGCCGGGCGCCCGGCCCGACCTGTGCGAGCGCCTCGGCATCCGGCGGTATCCCACCTGGATCATCCAGGGCGAGCGGTACGAGGGGGTCCTCGCCCTGGACCGGCTGGCCGAGATCTCGCGGTTCAGTCCCGGCAACCCACGATGAGCCGCCGGCCTCAGGAGCGCTCGGCGGGGCGAGGCTGGGGCGTCGGCGTCCCGCTGTGGTAGCCCTGCCCCACCCTGCGGCGGGCCCCCGTCAGGAAAGCAGATTCACGATCTTGGCAGGAAACGGTGGGGTAGGCATGCCCCAGGTGAACGGGGTCTGGCCTTCGCGACGATGCCCCCCCGAGTTGGCCCAAGCGCTTGCCGGGTCGAGGGTTACGACGTCGGGGAGGGAACGCCCGTATCCTGGCATCCTGCGTGCTTTCCTCCGGCCCACAATCTGTTCCCTCGGCAACGCATCCGGCCGCTCGCGTGCGGCATCGTCCCGGGGAATCTATGTGTCGGCCCCTTCCCCTACTGGAGCACCCAAGATTCGACCGGGGCGTGCCCCTCTCTTGGTCTTTTTCCGCTCACGGGGCAGGGACCCCGACCGGTGATCCCACATTTTTTGAGGGTCGTGGAGGGATTCGCGAAGAAAGCGGTTGACGGCAGGCAGGGGATGATGGTATACGCCCGCTACCCCTGACCATCCAGCCGGAGGAGTAGTGATGCGAGAGGCGCGCGTGCCAGGTCTCGGAGTGTCTCTCCTCCTCGGTCTCCTGTTCCTCTCCTTCCCCTCTGTTGCCGTAGCCCAACCCCAGGTCCCGAACGGGTACGTCGGGTCTGACACCTGCCTCACCTGCCACGAGCCCCTCAAGGACGCCTTCGCCCAGACCATGCACGCGAAGGTCTTCACCCAGCAGAATGCCCGCACGCCCCTCATGCTGCGTGGATGCGAGGCCTGTCACGGGCAGGGGAAGGCGCACGTGGAGGCCGGGGGCGGCAGGGGGGTGGGCGACCTGACCACCTTCCGGCGGGAGACG
>Ga0214472_10004325_pt1 | contig 14975 bp, 13 predicted proteins | sample RVTome_6_FD_207662 | JGI IMG/M metagenome (GOLD analysis project Ga0214472, IMG submission 207662) | Soil microbial communities from uranium-contaminated site in the Upper Colorado River Basin, Wyoming, United States - RVT140D175 | ecosystem: Environmental > Terrestrial > Soil > Contaminated >...
CCCCCAACCGGCCACGGCCAGCAGGGCCCAGCCGGCGATATACGACAGGCCGCCGATGGGGACGATCATGCCCAGGCGCGGCGTGTCGGTCAGCACCAAAGCGTACAACATCCCGCTGAAGAGAATCACGCCGGCGAGAAAACAGGAGCCGGCGGCGGCAAGGGCCTTTGATGCGGTGCGGGCGCGCAGCAGACCGACCAAGACCAAGGCCAGGGCGTGAACCAGATGGTATCGCACGCCGGTTTCGAACTGATCGAGCCGCTGCGCGACAAACGCGGACGCATCACTATCCTCAGCCGCGCGCTCAGCCAGCCATTGCTCCAATCCATGCGCGCCGAAACTGCCCGCCGCCACGCCCAAAGCCGCCAGCGCGGCGCCTGCAACGATCCAATTCTTTCCGTTCATGTCGGCCACTCGGAAACTGTGTGGGCTGAATTCTTGGGAATTCAGCTACGACGTTAGGACCGAAACGCAATCTGCGATCCACGTTTGTCGTAAGCCTGCTGAGTCAGTTCTTCTCGCGTCAGGTCGGGCTCGAACAAGGTTCGTTCAACGCCCATTTCTCTGACGAGTCGTTTTTCGGTGTCCGCGTGTTCTTCGATCGATCCGTCAGCGAGGATGTGCCGGATTTTCCAGCCGTTTGCCGCAAGTCGCCGACCAACCAGGATTGTTCGGTGGCAATCCAGCGGCTCCTTCTCCGCGCACATCAATGCGACGTTTTGCGAAGTCGCTTCCTTTTCGAGTCGCTCGATCCCCGCGCGAAAATCCGGAAGCCAGCCGATTCGGCCGTATTGGGCTCGGCCGCCGACGTAACACTCACGTTCGTCGCGCCGAGCGCCCAGTTCTTTCCCCAAAAAAATGTAATCGATGCCAGCGTTCTTCAAATGCCGTTCGAGCTCTGCCCGGCAGAAGTGGCGCAAGCGGCTGACCGGATGGGACCGCACGTCCGCGACAGCCGTGATCCCGCGCGATTTCAAAAGTTCGACGAAAACGTCTATATCATGCGTGGAGTGACCCACCGTGAAAATGGTGCGTTGCTCGTGCATGGTCCCCTACTCCTCTTCTTCGCGCAGGCTGGCCAACACGCTGTAATCCTCCAGCGTCGTCGTGTCGCCCACCTGCTCTTGGCCGCTGGCGATGTCGCGCAGCAGGCGACGCATGATCTTGCCGCTGCGGGTTTTGGGCAACGCGGCGGTGAAGCGGATGTCGTCGGGCACGGCCAGCGCGCCGATTTCGTGCCGCACGTGGGCTTTCAAGTCTTCGCGCAATTGTTCGCTCGGCTGGTCTCCCTTGAGCGTGACGAAGACCGCCACCGCCTGACCCTTCAATTCGTCCGGCCGCCCGATGGCCGCCGCTTCAGCCACCGCGGGGTGGCTGACCAGCGCGCTTTCCACTTCGATCGTGCTCAGCCGGTGCCCCGACACGTTAATCACGTCGTCGATGCGGCCCATGATCCAATAGTAGCCGTCGTCGTCGCAGCGGGCGTTGTCGCCGGTCAGGTAATTGTGCGGAACCTTGGTCCAATACTGTTCGCTGTACCGCTGGTCATCGCCCCAGATGCCGCGCAACATGCCGGGCCAAGGTTGCGCGATCACCAGCATCCCGCCGTGATTCGGTTCGACCGGCTCGCCTGTCTCGTCGACGATCGCCGGCACGACGCCCGGCAGCGGCTTGGTGCAGCTTCCCGGCTTCGTGGCGATCGCGCCGGGCAGCGGCGACATCATGATCCCCCCGGTTTCAGTCTGCCACCAAGTATCGACAATCGGGCAGCGCTGGCGGCCGATTTTGCGGTGGTACCACATCCAGGCTTCGGGGTTGATCCCTTCGCCCACGGTGCCCAACAGCCGCAACGACGACAGATCATGCTTTTCGACCCAACGGTCGCCCCATTTGATGAACGCGCGGATGGCGGTCGGCGCCGTGTAGAAGATCGAAATCTGATGTTTGTCGACCATCTCCCAGAACCGCCCTTCGTCGGGCCAATTCGGCGCGCCTTCGTACATTACGGTCGTCGCGCCGGCCGACAGCGGCCCGTAGACGATGTAGCTGTGCCCGGTGACCCAACCGATGTCGGCGGTGCACCAGTAGACGTCCTCGTCGCGCAGGTCGAAGACCCACTCCGCGGTCTTCTTCACGTACAGGTTGTAGCCGGCCGTGGTGTGCAGGATGCCCTTGGGTTTGCCCGTCGATCCGCTGGTATAGAGAATGAACAGCGGGTGCTCGCTGTCCAGCGGCTCGGCAGGGCAATCGGCCGAACTCTTGGCCGTCAGTTCGTGCCACCAGTGGTCGCGGCCCTCCTTCATCTGCACTTCGTTTCCCACCCGGCGCAGGACGATGCAATGTTGCACGCTGGGTGACTTTTTCAGCGCCACGTCGACGTTCTCTTTCAGCGGCAGCGGCTTGCCGCGCCGCCAACCGGCGTCGGCGGTGATCTGCACCTTGGCCTGCGCGTCGTTGTTCCGATCCGCGATCGCCTCGGCCGAAAAGCCGCCGAAGATCACCGAATGGACCGCGCCGATGCGGGCGCAGGCCAGCATGGCAATCGCCAATTCCGGCACCATCGGCATATAGATCGACACCACGTCGCCCGGCGAAACGCCCAGGTTTTTGAGCGCACTGGCAAACTTGCAGACCTCGCGGTGCAACTGCAAGTATGTCAGCGTCCGCGTGTCGCCCGGTTCGCCTTCCCACACAATCGCCGCCTTGTTCTGCCGCGGCGTGCCCAAGTGTGCGTCCAGACAATTGTACGAGACGTTGGTCTGCCCGCCGACAAACCAGTTGGCAAACGGTTCGTCCCACTGGAGCACTTTGTCAAATGCGCGAAACCAGTGGAGCTCCTCGGCCAGCTTCCCCCAAAACTTCTCCGGATCGGCCGCCGCCTCATTCCACAGTGCTTCGTACTGCTCAAACGAGCCGATCCGCGCCCCCTTGGCAAACCCATCCGGCGGCGGAAACAGCCGCGCTTCTTGCATCACCGTGTCAATCTGGCTGCCGCCGTCATCAGGCATGGTCACGTCCTTCGCATCGAGCAAGAAACAGGGGAATCCCGCAGTCCCCGTTGCCCCGCGATTCTAGAAGCCCCGGCGATCGGCTGTCAACAAAGTTGCACCCAGGGTTTCACGCTGGGCTGAGATAGCGGCATCCCTTCGGGATTTTCGGAATCATGGCCCTTTCCGCAACCGAGGCGCGTCCCGTTCAACTCGTCACGGCGGCCGTCATTCCGCCTTGCGCCGCCACAGATCGATCGGCTTCTTGGCGTCCGTCTCAAACGGCAGTTCAACCCGCCGGCCGCTGCCAGCCGAGGCGTAGGCTGCCATGATGATTTCCAGCACGGCGCGGCCGTCTGCGCCGGTGACCGGCGGGGGGAGGTCGTCGCGGACGCGGGCGTCAACGCCTGCGATCATCATCCGTGGACGCGAAGCACGGCGGAAGTGTCGCGCGCCACGGCACGAGCGTCAACCGTCGGAAGCGGTAGGCGTGGCCTGTTGGACATCAGCACCATCACCGGAGGCCGTGGCCTGCGGTGGGGTACGTGTCGCCACGGCTTTCGCCGCGGCCGCCCGATTGCGCATGATATTGGCGAACTGGACCAAAAAGTACAGCCCCGCGGCCAAGGCGGCCATCCCGGCCAAAAAAGTCACACCGCCCAGATCGGCCGCCAAGAGGAACAGGGCCAGGCCGATGCCGATCGACAACGTGGCCAACAACAACGAAGTGAACAAGGATTGTTTGCCGCTGCGCAGTTGATGTTGGGCGATCGCGCTGCGCGCCGAGATGTTCGCCAGGTCGCGCATATCGGCCAGTTTGGACGGCAGTACCGAATTCGCCCGACGCACGAACTGTTTCGATTCGTCAAGGGGACGTTTCGCGATATCCTTGACGGCAGCCGCCGGGGGCTGCTCGGGCGCGATGTCAGGCTTCTTACTGACGGACGCTGTCTGAGGTCGAGTATTGGCAGAGTGCGGTGGCGCCTGTGAAGCGGCCGGGGCGGCCGAACCGCCCGACAGGCGTTGCATCAAACGCTGCATATAGTCTTCCACTGATTCCTCCTCGGCCCCTTCGGCCGGCGGCGAGTGGAAAACAGTTTCGGCTGGTCGCTGCTGGACAACGTCTTGGTCCGGCGGCTCAGGATTCTCGTCATCTTCGCCGTATCGATTCAGGAACCGCACGGTGCTCAACGCCGACGGATCCTCGGCGGGTTCGTCCACGACAGGTTGTTCAGCAAGATATTGCGTTTCCGTCACGGCCAATTCGGATTCTTGTTGTCGGCGCTGTTGCTCCCCGGCGTTTCGCTCCAAGGCGAATTGTTCGCGCTGGGCGTCCAAGCTCTGCAGGTCTCGGTCGAGCGTCTCGCGCTGTGACTTTCCGGCTGCCAGTTCCTTCCACAAGGCGTCGCGCTGGGCCGATATTTCATCGGCCAGGGATTGCCGCTGCCGGTCGAATTGTTGCTCGAGCGCTAGGCGCTCTTTCGCAAGTTCGGCTTGCCGAGAATCCAACTCCTCTGACCGGGCGTTCAACATATCGCGCAATTCGCCGACGGCAGTCTGCTCCCGCTCGACTTGTGCTTGGCGCTCGTTGAACGCTGCGATTTCCTGATCGAGCGCCTCTCGCTGCCGGCTCACTTCAGCGCGCTGTTGATCCAACGAGTTCTGTTCGCTGGCGAGTTGTGCTCGGGCGCCGGCCAGCTCTCTGGAAGCGGTTGCCGACTCTTGTTGGAGTTCTTGAAATCCTTGTTTTGCGGCCGTCAGTTGCTTCAATTGTCCTTCCAGGCCCGCTTCGCGCCAATCGAGATCGGCTTGCGCTCGTCGGCGTTGTTCGTCCCATTGTCCGCGCTGCTCGTCGAATTCCCGTTGTGCGGCGCTCAACGAATGTCGCTCGGTGTCCAGTTCTTCATCGGGTTCGCTTGCCTCCGATTCGGCCGGCAACACCTCGAACTGGACCGGCCCCACGCTGAGTAAGTCACCCGGCTTAAGCACCGCGTCGAGAAAGTCGGCGCCGTTGAGCCGTGTGTCGGCCGACCAGCGGCGCACCACGGTCCGCTCCCCTCCGCGCAAAACTGCGCAGTGCACCGGCTGTATGCCGCGGCCTTTCAGCCGCAGCGTGCAGCCGGCCGCCGCGCCGATCGAGCACTTCGGCGCGAAGATATTCAGTCGCTGCCCGTCCCGCGGGCCACCGCGAATGCGCAGTGCCAACGGTTCTTTCGGCGGACGCAGCAGCGCGTTGGTCGCGGCGCCAGGCGGTGCGAAATTCATGTTTTGTCACCCGTCGCCGTGCACCGGCGCCATGCTCCGAGAGATAAGTTGCACGATTGCGGCATTTATGGCAGCGAACGAACCGGCGTTAAGTACCCAGCATCACAGGAGATGTACGTCATGGCTGGCCGGAGGTCAAAAAGGCCGTCGCGGCGGCGTTGGGCGGCCCGGCGGGCCAGATCCGCGGGGCACGAGCCGCGGCGTCCGCGGGGCGTGAAGAATTTGGCTGTATATCCTTGCCGGTTTTGCCGATTATCGGAAGGCCAGCAAACGATGCCCCAAGGGCCGCGGCGCACCTTGTAATTACAAAAGTGTCCGCTTTCGGCCGGATCACCCCGGCGTGCGCGGAGGCGACCGCGACATCCGGCCCACGTGGGGCCGCAAAGCATTGAAATTCAACAGGTTATGATTTTCCTTCAAGCGACACGCAGTTTCTCCCGATGAGAAGTGGTTTTGAGAACCTCTTTTTTTCGGCCGACGTACTATAGTTGCTTTGCCGCGCTAAGGCGCGCGGGGCAGGTTTGGGAACGAGATTCGAGGCACATTTCTCCGGTTCGACGTCGGCGTCTTTGTGGGGGCACCCTGGGCGCGGCCACGATCGGACATCTTTGAGGTGAGGCAATCATGGCACGGAAAGACGCGATCTTGAGCATGCGCCAAATCCTGGTCAAACGGCGCGACGCACTGCGCCAGGCGCTGGCCGGCGACTTGAGCCTGCTGAAGCAACTCCGCGAACAGACTTCCGGCGACGTCGTCGACGCCGCGCTGGATTCGGCGCAGGACGAGATCAATTCGCAATTGGCCGAGGTCGAAAGCCGCGAACTGGCGATGATCGAGAACGCCCTGGAACAGATGCGGCTGGGACGCTACGGCGTCTGCGAAGGCTGCGACGACAAGATTCCGATGGCTCGGCTGAAAGCCCTGCCGTATGCCACCTTGTGCATCGAATGCCAGCGCGAATCGGAGCGCGCCGGCGACGGCATCCACTCCGACGTCGACTGGGGCCGGGTGCTGGACACCGGGAGCGGAGACGCCGAACTGTCAATCAACGAAATCGAATTGGACGTGCCCTAATCGCTTGACGCGCGCAACCTCGTCAAGATACGCTTTTTCTAGCGCACATGGATGCCTGGGCCGAGTTATTCGTGAAGAGCGAACCACGGAGTCACGGAATACACGGAGACAAACGAAGTTGCAGAAGATGTCTGATAAATCAATACCGGACAGGCTGCCCTCCGTCGAATCGAGTTATCGTAACTACGATTACCTAAAATGATCCGAAAAGCTCCGTGTGCTCCGTGCCTCCGTGGTGAATAATTTCGGCTTGCAGACGCGGACCGCCGCGCGGCCGCGGCTGACGCTTTTCGCCAGTGCATTGTTTGTTCGGCTCAGGAGTACCGTCATGCTCGTGGTCCGCCGGTCGCGGGGGTCGCTTCCCCTGCTGTTTGCGTCGGCAGTAGGGATGTGCCTGCACGTGGCCCTGCTGGCGCCCGCCGCAGTGGGGCAGTTTATCGACGACGAACCCACCACGGAGCTGCGCCAGCGGCTGTTCGACGAATTGCGGCTGGAGGCCGCCGAGTTTGAACAACGCAATATCCTCAAAAAGGTGGTGCGGCTGGTCAAACCGACAGTGGTGCACATCAAGGCCGACAAGCGGGAACGTGGCAGTTTCGGCCAGCAGCGGACCGTCGAAGAAGCAGGTTCCGGCGTCATCGTCGAATTTGGCGGCCAGTTTTTCGTGCTCACCAACCTGCACGTGATCAAAGACGCCGCCTTGCGAAATATCGCAATCAATCTCTCCGACGGCCGACGACTCACGCCCACCCGCAGTTGGCAGCACGACGCCTCGGACATCGCCGTCATGGCGGTCGCCGCCGACGGATTGATCTCGGCGCGGCTGGGCGACAGCGAATTGGTGGAAATCGGCGATTTCGTGGTGGCCGTCGGCAGCCCTTTCGGCCTGAGCCATTCGGTGACCTACGGCATCATCAGCGCCAAGGGGCGGCGCGAGCTGCGCGAACTGCAAATGGGCACGGAGTCGGACATCTACCAGAATTTCTTGCAGACCGACGCCGCCATCAACCCCGGCAACAGTGGCGGGCCGCTGATCAACCTGCGCGGAGAGGTGATTGGCATTAACACCGCCATTGTCAGCAACTCCGGCGGCAATGAAGGCATTGGCTTTACCATCCCGATCAACATGGTGATGGTCGTCGCGCGGCAATTGGTCGAACAAGACGGCCGCGTGGCCAGGGCTTACATGGGCGTGACGCTCGACTCGCGCTTCCGCCCGTCGGACGCCATTCGGCTGGGTCTGCCGCGCTTGGTTGGCGCGCACGTGAAGGACATCACTCCCGGCTCGCCCGCCGAGGCGGCCAAATTGCAGGCCGGCGACGTGATTCTCCGTTTCAACGGAGTCCGCGTAGAGGACGACAGCCACCTGACGAACATCGTCAGCCTCAGCCAGATCGGCAAGGAAGTGCCGATCGTCGTGTTTCGTGATCGGCAACCGCTGACCATCATGGTCACCGTGGGCGATTTCCTGGATTACGAAGCCCGCGTCCGGGGAAATTAATCGGTTGCCACTTTAGGCACGACGGGCCGCCTGCAGGCCGTCAACGACGCGGCGCCGGATGGCCGATACGTCGGCGGCCGTGGCGACCGCGATGTTGGGACGGATCAGCGGGCCGCCGCGCCGATCGAAGACGGTCGCTCCGGTGGTCAACTCGCCGGCCGTTTCGACGTCCCCCTCCATCATTTGCGTTTCGAAAAGCTCCGGTTCAATCGCCGCCAGCAGGGCCACCGTATCGGGAAGTAAAATCCCTTCCAGGCCCAGCGACTGCCGGTACGAACGAAACAAGAACGGCAACACCTGCTCTAAAAACGCTCCGGCTCTGCTCGAGGAACGCGGTAATTGATCCAACAGATCATAGTCAAACACGATCTGCCGCGTCACGTCCAGCGGAATCAAGGTCTTGGTGATCGGCTGCCGAAACACCGCCCGCGCCGAAAGCGGATCGCAAAAGATATTGAACTCGGCCGCCGGGGTCACGTTGCCCGAGCCGGACACCGAACCGCCGGAGATGATGAGTTGCCCCATCTGGCCGGCCAGTCCCGGATCGCGCTGCAACGCCCGGGCGACATTGGTCAGCGGTCCCAGGGCCAAGACGGTGACGTCTTCGGGCGCTGCACGGATTTCGTCGGCCAGCACCTTTTCAGAGGCATGCACGTGGTGCAACTCGGCCACGTCGAAATCGGCCTCTCCCAGCCCGTCGGCGCCGAACAGGTGGCGCGAGTCTGCCGCCTGTCCATGATCCGGCGGCGAGGCGGCGCCGACGCGCGGCCTGCGCGGAGGATCGAGTTGCTCGACGATCGCCTGTACGTTGCGCGAGGCCTTGTCGGCGGCCACGTTGCCGCCCACGGCCGTGACCGCCAATACTTCCAGACCCGGATGAAACAACGCCAAAGTCATGGCCACGGCGTCATCGATGCCCGGATCGACGTCGAGAATTACCTTCCGTGACATGGCGTCCTCACGCTGGAAATGCCGCCGTTGTTAGCACGACGGCCGATTGTATGCCAACATGAGCGGCTTTGCCATCCCGCGGGATGGCGCGGCGTGAGGCTGGAGGCCGGAGACCGGAGGGGGGAGGGAAGACCAATTGCGCTTGAATTCGAATCGGCACTGGGCGTTCATTTTGATTCCCACATATCGCCGCGCGCACATCAACGGTAGCCGCTGGCTTTCTCTTCCTGCCGCCTCCCGCCTCCCGCCTCCCAAATGCCACCCAACTGAAGGTAAAAAGGTAAAAGAGGATAAGTCCATTTTTAGCGCAGGGTCGCGGTCAGGAGGCTTTCGTTTTGGGGCGGCCGCGGGGGCGGAATGTGGATTCGAGGCCGAGGAGTTTGAAGGATTTGTAGGTTCCTCGGTAGAGATGGCCTTCGCCCACCGTTCGCCGTGTGGGTCGCCAGCGACGCACGTGCGTGGCGGTCAACGCCTGCATGAAGACGCCCAACTCGCCGTCACGCCGCGGCCACAAGAGCAGGCGCCAATGATTGGGCATCAAACAATACGCCAACAGCCGCATCGGCTGCTTGCTCTGCGTGTCGCGCAATACCCGCAGAAAGGCGCGGTAATCCTCGTCATGCTCAAACATCGCCCCCCGGTTGTTGGCTCAGTTGAGCACGTGAAACACCGTGCCCCCCGGCGCGATCCGCGCAGTTCTCGGCACGTCCCGCAAGATAACCCCCGCGGGCGGAACGTCAATATTTGGACTTATCGCCTTTGGTTCTGTCCCCTTTTGTTCTGTCGGCCGCCGGGCGCCTATTGAGCGGTGTCAGGTAAACAGCTCTTTCACGGCCGGGCGGGTCAGGTACATCGCCCCGATCAGGTACACGACCACCTTGGCCAGCGCCCAGCCGATGGCGAACACCATGGCCACGATGCCGCCGATTTGCATCGCGGTGCCCATCGCGTCACCGACGCCTGGCGGGGCCTGCTGACCGGGCGGGGCCGAGGCATCCATCATCCGCGGCATGTATTCTTCCATCACTTGAAACGTTTCGGCCCCGATCAAGACGCCCGGCACCGCGCGGGCGATATCCACGACGATGGCACTGATGAACACGGCCAACAGCAGCTTGCGGCCTGTCGGATTGAGCCGCAGGGTCATGATCCCCCCGGTTAACAGCAAGGCGACGTTGACGATCAACGCCGCAGTCAATATCCAGTGCACGACGTTCCACTTCTGCGTGATCGACCACACCTTGGCGTTCATCTCCTGCTGCACCTCGAGCATCTGGTTATTTTGACCGGGCATTGTTTGCGGAGTGAACGCCGATTGCATTTGCGACCCGAACGCCAGATTGACCAAAAATGAGAGCGACGAAAACACGCCCAATCCGCCCAGCACGATGGCGATTACGCAGACGGCTACCAGGCCGCCGGGCCGTTTGCGTCGGCCGGTAAGCGGCGGGCCGGACGGTGCGGTCGTCGGTTCGTTCGGTGGATTGTATGGGTTGGACATGATCACTTCCCCCTTGGAATGGGCGTGGCGGTTGATCGGCCCCGCGTTGGTCGGCCGTGGATTGCAGATTTATCCGTAGAAGGTCGCTTTGATTTCTTTCGGCGAGACGCCTTGCTCGGCCATTTCAAACGCCGTGGCGACGTCGCTGTTGAGGTACACAATCAGGCCATACACGAACAGCGCAATACTCGTCGGCGCGCAATAACAACTTAACATCGAAACCACGCCGAGGGAAAGCGAAATCAGGCACTCAGGCGGGCGCGGATTTCGTGGGGCGGCAGGCCTTGATTTCCCATATCGAACGCCTTGGCCACGTCGGAGTCCAGATACACGATCAGGCCGTAGATCAACAGCGCGATGCTCGTGGGGGCGCAAAACACGGTGACGGCGGTCAACAGCCCGAGCGAAAGCGCGACAATTCCCAACACACGGCCGCGATACTTCAGATTGCGGATACCGGCGAAGATCCGCAGCCCTCCGGTCGCCAATCCCGCCAGTCCGATTGCCAAATAGAAACCCGCTCCCATCCAGAGTGTCGCTGGGGGCACACCGGCGGCGCCCGGCACGCCGCGGCCGACCGCGACGGCGATTAAGACGCCCATCGCCGTGCCGGCGATTCCCAGCAGCGCCTCCAGCGCGCCGACGACCATCTGTGCCGCGGCCAGGAAACCGACGTGCCGCACCCACCGCGAGCTCCGGACGAACGCGTCTTCGGCCGGTGCTTCCGAGCGCGGCGCGGAGTAGGGGTTTTCCATGACAGCCTGAACTTCATTGACGCCGCCGGCAGGATCGCCCGCCCGCGGCGAACCTATCGTACTCGTCCTGATCCGCCGAACAAGTATTCGTCAAGCGGCGCGTGATCTTTGCGTGCTCGAAAATCCGCGCGACCCGTTACGACCAGTCGAGTCCTTCGGGCAGCCGGTTGAGATTGATGCAACCGTCTTGGGTCACGATCACCATATCTTCCACGCGCACCCCGCCAATGGCCTTCGAGTACAAGCCCGGCTCGATGGTCAGGCAGTCGCCGACGACCAGCGGAGGTCCGCCTATGTCCAACAGCGGCGGTTCGTGAACGTCCAGTCCGACGCCGTGTCCGGTGCCATGCGTCATCGCACAGTAGGTCGCCTCAGCGTTATCTGCCGGCAGACCGACGTCGTAGCCGTGACGGCGGATCACGTCGATGCAGGCGGCGTGCACGTCTTGGCCGGTCACGCCGGCGCGTACGGCGGAGATCGCAGCCGCTTTGGCCTCCACGACCGCGGCGTGCATCTTCGCCACCGCGTCACTCACCTCGCCGTGGACCACCGTGCGGGTGCAGTCGCCGTTGTACAGCGTCTTTCGATTGCGCGGAAAGATGTCGATGATCACCGGCTGGCCAGAGCGCAACGGGCCGGCGCCGTGGTCATGGCAATCGGCGCCGGCGCGCCCGCCGGCCACGATCGACTCCGGATTCGTGTATCCTTGCTCCAGCAGCCAGACGTCCACCGCCGCCCGCGCGCGCTGGGAGGTCAGCGGCTCGCGATCGACCATCAGCACGCCGTCGTCGCGGGCCGTGGCGCGGGCCACCATCTGGCAGGCCATCCGGATGGCGTCTTCGGTAACCGTTTGCGCCGCGCGGAGGTATTCGATTTCCTGGGCGTCCTTCGAGCGGCGCTCGGCGACTCCCAGATCGGCGTCGCAGTCGACGGCAATTCCGACGAGCTGGATTTCGGACGCATAGATCAGCGGCAACGTGCGATCGGCCACCACCCGCCGGACGCCCGCGCGGCGCAGGCATTCGGCCGTGGCTTGCGCCGTGGCGGTTTCCCGATCGCCGGAAAGTCCCGTCGCCGGTGTGAAATCGGCCGGACAGGCCACGTGATCGGCCCGTGCCTGCCGGCGGGCGCGGGCCATTTCGATGTCGCGCAAAATGAGCGTCGATTCGCGTCGTCCTTCGGCGCGGGGCAATTCGACGAGCGCGGCCGGGTCGCCCACGATGAATCGCAGCCGACGATACAAAGCGTTGTTGACGGCGGGCACGCCGGCCATCACGATCGCCACCTCGGTTTCAATCGGGTTGGGAACATTCGAATCTGCCATCTCTGGGTTGCTCCTGCATGCGTGCCTTTGTGGTAACCTCTCTTTCTACCACGAAGCCATACGAATGTCCTTCGACAAATGGCTATTTTGCACGATCTTCCGGAGGGACTGCCGGGAAGGCAAAACGGACCAGACTAAGGTGGCGGGGGCGATTCGGTCGCGACTCGCGTTTTGGCGAGCCCATGCGTATTGCCCGACGGCGGCCAACGTTCAGCGTGCGTGGCGCTCAGGATAAATCACCAGCTCGACGCGCCGATTGCGGCGCTGGCCGGCGGGGGTGGCGTTGGAGACGACCGGGTGGTTGCCGCCGTGTCCGGCCACGAACAACTGCGCCGGCGGCACGCGGCCGCGGTGAACCAAATGGTTGTAAACCGCCACGGCCCGGCTGGCCGAGAGTTGATGATTGTCGGCCCCCTGCAGGCCTCGAACCGGCTGGTTGTCCGTATGGCCTTCGACGCCGATGATCTGCCGCGGATAGGATCGCATCACCTCGGCGGCCACCCGATCCACGATTGCCTCGGCGCCGGGCTTCATGAACGGCGTGCCGTTTTGGAACAGGTCGTCGGCCGGCAGTTCGATGCGGACCAGATCTCCGTCACCGCGGACTTCGACGCCGGTGATATCGATGATCGGCAGTTCGGGCCGCAGGCTGTTGTTGGCAGTGATCCGCGCACTGGCGGCGGTGCGGCTGGAGGCGATTTGTGCCTTGCTTTCCGCGCCCTGTCTGAGCTGTCGCTCTTCGGCCAACTGCGAGGTCAGCCCCGCCAATTGATCGCGCAAGGCCGCCACTTCGTCGGTCCGAACGGAGGCCTGCTGCCGCTCTTGGGCCAACAGCGTTTTGAGTTCCTCATTGTCTACGTCCAATGACTGGGCGCGGGCCCCGAGTTCCTGATTGCGCGTGGCCAGCGCCGTCTGCTGCTGTTGTAACGACTGCACCTGTGCGTGCAGCGTGTACGCATTTTGCGCGCAGCCGCACAGAGCGGCCGGGGCCGCCACGGTTGCCAGCAGCAGCAAGTGCGCGGCGGCTACCCGCATGTCGGGGACACTCCGGAAAGCAAGGATTCGACGCATGGGAGACGGCCCGCGCCACAAGACAAGTCGTTTGCCGGAAGGTTGGCGGCCTGAGGCCGCGCGGACCTGCCGGTCTTGGCGCAGAGGAAGTCCCTTGAAAAGTAGGCGCGGCGGACGTTAGCAAAAGGCCGCCTGGCCGGCAATGCCGATTGCGATGGAAAACGAGTGTACGGATGTACCCATAGCACGCGCGTCGCAGATCGCCCGCGGCCGCTTGGGTGCAGCCCGCCAGTGGGATTGCTTTTGGATGGGGAGATTAGTCGCGGCGCCGATGCGTGGGACGCTCATTCGGCGCATCCGGGCGGCGCGAGTGAAGATCGTAGCGATCACCGTCGGCCAAGAGACGATAGTCTCTCTGGCCGTCGACAGCGGGTTCGGCCGCGTCGTACACGGCGACGCCATGTTCGCCGACGACCTCCATCACGTGCCCGCGGACGATTGCCGCCGTCTGTTCGTCGATCCCCAGCCCTAACAGTTGCGGATGGGTGCGTTTCAACAGCGTCATGTCGGCATACCGGTTGCGCTGCGCGAAATGCTGGTCGATGGCCACGCCCTCTAAAAACCCCAGCCCCCGTTCATACCCTTCGGCCATCATCTCGCGGTTTCCCAGGGGATTGCCGCGCACCAGGTAACTGGCCTGGATTGTCGCCCCGGCGCTGGATCCGCCGATTGCGCCGCCGCGGGCGAGCACGTCGTGCATGGCCTGCTGTGCCGGCGTGTCCAGATACGCATCGACCAGCCGCCATTGCCGTCCGCCGCTAAACCAGATGCCGCGAACTTTCGACAAGGCGGCGAGGAATTCGGCGCGGGAAGCTTCGTGACGATTGGCCGCGTGCAGCGAGCGGATGTTCTCGGCGCCAGCCCGCCGCAACCGCCGCTCCATGCGGCGATCGACTGGATTCTCACCCCCCAAGGCCGTGGGAATGACCGCGATCGGCGCCTCCGGCCCGCCGGCGGCGTCGACGAAGCGCTCAATCGCCACGTCGGGGATCCAGCCGCCGACGATCACCAGCGTGCCGTGTTCGACATGGGGCGCCGGCGGCGATGGCCGAGGGTGCGGCAGTTTGGCCCGCGCGATGGCAGCGCGGCTCAGGGCGACCAGATCCGCGCGGGCCCCGTCCCGCATGACGTCGAAGCGGATCGTGCGCGACTCGGAAGCCGGCAGACACACGACCACGTAGGACTCGCCGATGACGGTCAATTCGCGCCCCCGCACGACCAGTGCCGTGCCCTCGTCGACACCCAAGCCGACCAGCCCCGGATATTTCGATAGCGCGTCAAACAACCGGGCCACGCGATTCCGCTTGAGAAAGTGTTGATCGACGATCGCGCCGGGCAACAGCCCGAAACCGCGCCCGATCAGTGGCCGTGGATTGCCGCTTTCGATCATCACGCCGCTCATCACTGCCGCGCCGGCCGAAGTGCCGCCGACCACGCCGCCGCGCCCGAGCACGTCTTTGAGGGCCTGTTCGGCGGCCGTACCGAGATAGGCCTCGGCCAGTCGCGTCTGCTGTCCACCTTCAATCCAGACGCCGGTGGCTTCCAG
>Ga0214472_10004326_pt1 | contig 14975 bp, 14 predicted proteins | sample RVTome_6_FD_207662 | JGI IMG/M metagenome (GOLD analysis project Ga0214472, IMG submission 207662) | Soil microbial communities from uranium-contaminated site in the Upper Colorado River Basin, Wyoming, United States - RVT140D175 | ecosystem: Environmental > Terrestrial > Soil > Contaminated >...
CGTCACCATGACAATGGTAGTGCCCTCGCCTTGGTTGAGCTCTTCAAGGGTCTTCATGATTTCCTCCCCCATTTGACTGTCTAAATTACCTGTGGGCTCATCGGCCAAAAGGATTTTAGGTTTGCCAATAATTGCCCGGGCGATGGCAACGCGCTGTTGTTGACCCCCTGAGAGCTGGGTAGGGAAGTGGTCCATCCGCGATCCCAAACCAACGCGCTCAAGAGCCTTTTCAACAAGCGCCTTTTCATGTGCTTTACTGCCTCGCCGGTAGAGCAGGGGCAGGGCGACATTGTCCCGGACACGCAAGTCTGGGATGAGGTGAAAATTTTGAAAAATAAAGCCAATAGTTTCGTTTCGAACCCTTGCAATATGCTTATCTTTATAAGATTTAATCGGTTCGCCATTGATTTCAACCATTCCTCCATCGGGCACATCTAAAAGGCCCATAATGTTGAGAAGGGTCGTCTTGCCACAGCCTGAGGGTCCCATGATGGAGATGAATTCGCCTTTTTGGATGTGTAAGTTAATATTTGAGAGTGCAATAGTTTCTACCTTATCGGTGCGGTACACTTTTTGGACATTTTGGAATTTGATCAAGATTTTTCTCCTGGCATGACCGTTGATATGGTTTAACGAAGGGTGATTTCGCTTAAGTGATTGAATTCGGAAAGGTCGTTGAGGAAAAGGAGGTCACCCTCCTTCAGCCCGCTGAGGATTTCGGTAAATTGAGCGCCGGTAACCCCAATTTGAACTTGAGTCCTCACTGCTTTGTTGTCCCGTTGGACAAATACGGTGCGCGTCCCTTTTCCCGCAAGCGCAGCAGAACGTCGCACCCGCAGGGTGTTTTCTCGCTTGGATGTGATTAGAAAAACCGTGACCCGTTGTTGGGGCCTTAACGCGAGATTGCTGGGATTGGTAAAAGTGATTTCAAAGGGCAGTGTGCCGTTTTTTATTTCGGGCAACACTCTGGAAACGCTGCCATGGAACTGGTTGTCTCCAAGTTTAATCAGGGCCTCCTGCCCCACCAGTAGCTGGTCCACGTAATAGTCCGAAACCGTTGCGCTCACTTTAAAATGCGAGAGATCAGCAATTCTCGCGAGCGGATCACCGGAGCGTACGGTGGCACCTTCCCCCTCAAGAATCCAGGTCAATACACCATCGATGGGCGCTTGGGTCGTGGCTCTGGACAAGAGGTTCTCTGAACCATCTAAGGCTTTTTTCAGGAGTTGAAGCTCAAGGTCAAAACCCTGCAGTCGAAGGTTCTGACTCTGCCGCGAGGCTTGCCGTTCTTCCTGTACCTGGCGGCGCTCAACCTGCTTTTTTTCGAGCTGTAAAAGGGCCTGCTGAAGCGTTTCTTTGGAAACGAGCCCCTGTTGGGACAAGGTCTTTTGCTGAGTGTACACAGCCTCGTAATATTTTAAATCTAGCTCGATGAGTTCAAGTTTGGCGGCATCTTGGCGATCCAGCTTTTCGAAAAGTAATTCTGCTTGCTTTCTCTCATTTTGCTTGGCATCTATTTTCTGGGCAAACTCGTCACGGTTCAAAAGCAAGGTTGATATGTCCAGCCTCAAAACAGGTTCCCCTGCCTTAACGATGCTCCCTGGCTTGCGAACGATGTTCAGAACCCTGGTCTCACCTGGCGCAGTAAGAACGAGCTCTTGCTCAGGTTCTAATATGCCGGTGGTCTCCAAAACGGCACTCACAGGCCCTTTTTCAACTACACCTACGATCATCTGAGAAAGATCCAGATTCGGTGATAATGTACGTTTTAAAACTCCAGTGGCACCAAAAGCTATGGCAATTCCCAATAGGGAAAATGCAATCCATTTTGCTTTTCGCTTGAGTTTCGCAGCTTGTGGCAAAGGCCGATCCATAAAACACCTCGATGGGTGTTAGCGATAAGCAACGACAGTGCCATTATGTAAGTTCTTGATAAAGTTAGACTTGTGTGTTTCTGGAGCTCCTGCCGTGTTCGGTTCTGAACGGATTTGTTCGAAAACGAACAGTGGAGGGTTGGAAGAGTTCCAAAAGTTTAGCTCTGCCTTACTTGGGGATGGTCAATTCGTCGCAACGGAAAAGCGTCAGGGCATTTTTAAGGGTTGTTGAACATGCTCTAGGTAACGAATGGATCGTTGCGCTCCCCCAGGGCGAAACCGCTTTTTGCGCAATTGAAGGAATTTTTCTCCAAGCTTTGCCAGCCTTTCAGATATCGCCAATCGCTTTTGCTTGGAAATGGCATTCATGGTTTGATCTGGAGGCAGCAGCGCCCATTCAGAGCCGAGATCACAAGCTACCTGGAGAAAGTCAATTGCCCAAAGGAGTTCCTGGCGAACGAGGTTGGCATTCACTTGAGTGATGTTTGCCTTGGTCAGAAGTGCTTTCGCATTCTGCAGCCGCAAAGATGCTGAAGACAAGCCGCGAGGGGTTAATCCAGAAAGTCGCTGGTGGGTCATGGTTTTATCCGCATAAAGGAGAAGAAAGAACAGGCTGGAACCATTGGTTGGTTGAATTTCACAATCCTGGTAGGCAGAGCCCAGTTCCCAAAGAACTTGCGAAATCACTGGCGACGCCATTTCCCATTCAAACAGGGCAATAGCATTCTGTAATTCCTTGTCCGCAAAGCTCTGAATGGAGGCAGGGTTCCAAGAATAGGCTGCTCCGGCATACCAGGCAGGCAAACTTATGACTGGTGGCTGAAAATGTCCGTAATCACCCCAGTCCGTAATTAAATAACCAGAGGCTCCATGCTCGACCCCGGCTTTGGCAGCAGATGCAAGGTTGGCCAGGGCATTGTGGATTCTGCCACCAACACTGCTCCAACTGCTGGTTCCAGGGCAAACATAATATTCGCGCTTGGATGCAGCCAGGTGAAGGCAGTGTTCCTGAAAAGGATGATTGGCTTCGTATCCCCATTCCATTGCAATGACATCTTCTGGCAACTCGGCAAGTGCCTCAGGTTTTTCAAGGATGATATCTCCCCAAAACTGCATGCGTTTTCCGCGACGGGCAATGCGTTGGTGAACTTGGTTAAGGAACTCCAGATACACGCGCGTCTTTCCCAGTCGTTCGCAGTCTTCTTTTGATCTACCTTGACCTAGATCAAAGGTCTCATCCAGTCCCACATTAAAAAGTGTGCTCGAAAAGTTTGGCAGAAGTTGGTCGTAAAGATCCTCAAGCAAGGCCAGCGTGCCTGGGTCCTTGGGACAAAGGCTAAACGGTTCCAGATCAAGACTGAAGGGGTGGGCAATACCTTCGGGGCATTCCGCCAGGTGACGGTATGTTGGATGCTTGAGCCATTGGTGGAAGTGACCGAAGCTATTCTGATTTGGGACGAGTTGGATAAACCGTTCCTGGCAGTATTGATCCAGCTCCTTGATTTCAGGACCCGTCATTGGGCTTGCACTTTGCCAAACCGTTTCATGGCCAGCATAGGCAAAACTGTGTTCCATATAAAGTTGAAGCTGATTGAGTTTAAGGCGTGCAGCCAAATCAACTGTTTCAAATAGGCTGGACATCGTTGGCACTTTTGACCGGCTGATATCAAGCATCATTCCCCTGTTGGCAAATGCAGGCCAGTCTTCTATGGTGACGCCTGGAATGGTCCCAAGTTTAGCGTCCATTTTAAGCGAGTGGCCTTGGAGCCATTGTGAAAGGGTAATGGCTGCATAAAAAATTCCTTGTTGGGTCCCAGCGGTGATGGAGAATCCCTTGGGATCAACGCTGAGCCTGTAACCCTCCGGGTGACCGGACCATTCCGGTTCCTGGTGGCAGCGACCTAAAGCAGTTTTGCCATGGGGAGGTGCGGTCTCTATTTGAACGCTTGTGGATGTCCAGCGGTGGAAAGCTTCCTGAAGCATCTCCCAGGTGACCTGATTCGCAATGCCTGCGGGGATGTGAATGAAACCTCTTTCGCCGAAAAGGAGATCCCTGTTATGAAGGGAAACTATCTGGGGTGGTGGGCATAAAGGAATAGAGGATTGCACACTGAGCCTCGTCCACGATTAAATTCTGGGGGTAGTTAGCAGATTTTCTAACCGCAGTACCGTATCGCATTCCACATCCGATACGCAACGTCACTTTGAAATTCAGGTGGAGGTCTTAATGAAAATTATGGTGGATTTATGCCTTATTCCCATTGGAGTGGGTGTATCCCTTTCATCCTATATCGCCCAATGCCTAGCCATCTTAGAGGAAAAGGGTTTGGCGCATTCCCTCCATGCCTATGGCACCACGATTGAAGGGGAATGGGACGAAGTCATGGATGCGGTTAAGGCATGTTTCCAGACCATTCACCGCATGGGAGCACCACGTGTACACGCATCCATGAAAATTGGTTCGCGCACAGATCGTGCGCAAACCATGGAGGATAAAGTTCAAAGCGTGCGTAATAAAATGCCGCCGGGCTCTTAAACCTTGGCAAACTTTTGGTTTTTGTAGGCTACGTTGCGCTCCGATTGGGAAAGAACGGTCTTGCGCAGGCGAATACTCTCAGGCGTAACTTCCACCCACTCATCGTCGCGAATGGTTTCAATGGCTTGTTCCAAGGTCATTGGTAACACAGGAGTTAGCATGACATTGTCATCTTTGCCAGAGGCGCGCATGTTGGTGAGCTTCTTCGCTTTGCAAACGTTCACGTTGAGGTCGTTTTCCCGATTGTGAATGCCGACGATCATGCCTTCGTATACGGGCGTACCAGGAGGAATGATGAGCTTGCCGCGGGGTTCTAAATTGCTGAGAGAATAAGGAATGGCTTCCCCTTGGCGGTCTGCAACCAGCGACCCTGTTGCACGGGTGGGGAAATCGCCGCGATAGGGCTCAAACCCTTCGAGGTAACTGTTCAAAATACCTGTGCCGCGAGTGTCGGTGAGAAATTCAGAGCGGTACCCAATGAGGCCACGGCTCGGAATTGAGAATTGCAGTCTGGTGCGGTCGCTGCCCATGGGATTCATATTCACCATGCGGCCCTTGCGCTTACTGAGTTTTTCGGTGACCGTGCCTACGTGAATCTCTTCACAATCTACGAAAAGGTGCTCGATGGGCTCATGCCGCTGGCCGTCAACATACCTGTAAAGAACTTCCGGTCTGCCAACCGTCAGCTCAAATCCTTCACGACGCATGGTCTCAATCAGAATTGCCAGTTGCAGTTCACCACGGCCCTTCACTAAGAAACTCTCCTCATTGGGGCCAGCTTCCATTTGAAGGCCGACATTTCGCCGCGTCTCTTTGATTAGGCGTTCGCGAATTTTATTGGATTGAACCCATTTACCTTCCCTACCGGAAAAGGGTGAGTTGTTGGCTGCAAAGCGCATGGCTACGGTGGGTTCATCAATGGAAATGCGAGGTAATGCAATGGGCTGGTTTTTGGAACAAATGGTGTCGCCAATTTGAACATCTTCCACACCAGCAAGGACAACGATTTCGCCAGCACTGGCAGAATCGACTTCTTTGAGTTGCAAACCTTCATAGACTTGGATTTTGGTGGTTCGAAGAGGAAGGATGGCGTTGCCTTCCTGAATGCATACCAATTCATGGTTGCGGCGAACTGCGCCATTGGCAATGCGCCCAATGGCTAAGCCGCCAAGATAGTCAGAGTAACTTAAATCTGATACTAACACCTGGAAAGGTGACTCGATATTTCCCGGTGGAGGAGGGACGACTTTGAGAATGGTGTCGAACAGGGGTCGAAGGTCGGTGCCGCGACCTTCGGGCTGATGCTGAGCGATTCCTTCGCGGCCAATGGCGTAAAGGACCGGGAATTCAATTTGAGCTTCACTGGCGTCTAAATCAAAAAAGAGATCGTAAACTTCGTTGAGAACATCTGCAATTCGCGCATCGGCACGGTCAATTTTGTTGACCACAACGATGATTTTCAGATCCTGTGCCAGGGCTTTTCCCAAAACAAATCGAGTTTGAGGGAGGGGGCCTTCGGATGCATCCACCAAAAGGATAACACCGTCTACCATTTTTAAGGCGCGCTCTACCTCGCTGCCAAAATCTGCGTGGCCAGGGGTGTCGAGAACGTTGATTTTTACATTTTCATAGGTTACAGAGCAGTTTTTGGCGGAAATGGTGATACCCCGCTCGCGCTCCAAATCCATGCTGTCCATGATGCGGTCGTCTACTGACTGGCCTGTCCGGAACATGCCGCTTTGGCGAAACATGTGATCCAGGAGTGTGGTTTTCCCATGGTCAACGTGGGCGATGATGGCAATATTTCTCAAAGGTTTTTCTGACACTGTCATGCTTACTCTCTTTTCTTTGGGGGTCCTTGGACCTAAAAACGAACAAAGCCCGCAGTTCTAGCATGGACGAGGCGCAATCACAACTGAAAAGCGCAAGAGCGATGGGGAAAGTTGGAAGTCAAGCATGGCAGCTAGGCGGTTATTCGTGAGCTACTCATCCCTGGGGCGAGGGAAAAAGTTCACATTCAATGGGAACTGGGTCTGGTAGCGGCAACAAAGCGCCTGGCAAAAATGAAGAGCCCTTCGCGGCATGCTGCCCGACAAGTAGGCCAGTGCTTGGTGCCAGACCGCATCTTTGAACGAAGTGCTTGAGCCGGCAGCTCCATTTAAATTGTCTGCACTGAAACGGAAGCTGTGCTGGGAAGCAACCGAAAAAATCCATTCAAGCGCCTGGGGTTTTACTTCTGCGGATTCAAATGCCTTCTGTTGGAGTAGAGTACGCCCATCTGGTTGGTACCAATACCCAAAGTCAATGCATTGTCGTCGCTTGGATCCGGCAATACACCAATGGGCAATTTCGTGAAGCGCACTGGCAAAAAAGCCATGCGCAAAGATGAGTTGATGGTGGGCACCAGCTTCCTTCGCTGGAACGTAAAGCGGTTCAGCATCTCCCCGAACCAGAATGGTGCGGTGGCGTTCTTGGAAAAGGTTGTTGAACAGGTCCACCAGGTCTTGGGCATCGTGGAAAACGTGTTTGGTTTCGGCGGGAAGCATCGTGTCTGGAGTACCTTTGCCTATTCCAAGCCAAGCTGGGATCGCAAAGCGCGGTCTTCGTTTTTGTTTTTTGCCCAATAGTCGGTCACAAGCTCATGGGTACGTATGGCAACGGTTTGTAACTTCTTCGCTTTCGGGCCAAAACCACTTTGATGGGAATCTCGCCAGCCAAGAATGCGATAGGGAGCATCGGGTTCAAAATAAATTTCCAAAAGTCGGTCTGCACCGGTGTAATTCAAAGCATACCGGATGACGTCTTTGTCAGATATTTCTGATTCACGGGTTTTATAGAGACTTGCTTCAGCAGTCAATGGCTCAAAAGGTTTATGACTTAAACGGGTGATGAGCAGACTGGGGAGAATTTGAATTTTTCCAGTTGGCAGTGTGTTGGGGGCAATGCGAATGCGAGTCCACAGATCGTCTTCCAAATGGGTGAAAGGAAGGTATTTTTCTGCATCTCCTTCTGCCTGGAAATAGGAAAAATGCTGGATTTTGAAATTCTTCCGATCACGGTTGAGTTGCATAAAAACATGGCCACACCATTCCTGGCCTGTGAATGTGATTTTCTGAGTTTTGGGGTCGTCAAAGTCAACCTGGGTGAAGCTGGAAGACATTAAAGAGTAGGGATAGAGCCCTGTTCTGAAGTTTCGCGTAGCATTCAATTTTAGAATGGGATATCGAGTGCCGTCACCGAACTCGTGCTTGACTTGTTCTTTTGCAAGGAAATCCTCTGTGACAAAAATAAGGACGGCATCTCCCTCGTGGATTTCTCCGTAACGGGCTTGTTTAAGTTGGTAGCGGGAGATTTCCGCTTTTCCCTGATACCAGTAGTCTTTAAAGGCTTGAGGATCGACGCTAATGGAAACGGCTTCCTGGCCAGGTGCTCCTGGAAAACCAAAAGCAAGGCTGTAGAGAAACGCCGACATAATCAGGAGTAATGCACGGGTCATCGGTAGATCCTTTCTTGAATATGCTGCAGTGTTGAAAGGGAAACGGTGGAATTATCCGGTCTTATTTCCCACTTCTGTTTACCCTGGTCGATCAAGATACATGGCTAACAAGAGAATGGGCAAATAAGCATTTAGGGCAATGAAAACATGTTTTGCGGTATGAGGGCTCCTCAACATACTGTACCGAACCACAACGACAAAAAGAAGAAACCCCAATCCCAAGGCTACAAGGGGATAGATCTCCTCGGTCATGTTGAAATAGTAGGGCGTGATGGTGAGTGGGATCAGAATGAGGACATTAAAAACCATTTGCCGGTAACTCAACAGTTGCTGAGAGATAAGCGGTAATTGTTTCATACCAGCACGGTGATAATCTTTGCGATGGCGGATGCTGATAATCAATGCATGTGGGATTTGCCACAAAAACAGAATAGCAAAGAGAATCCAGGCACCTATTTCCATCTTGTTGCGAACAGCAAGCCAACCCATAATCGGTAACATTCCACCGGGGATTGCACCGACGAAAGTGCTCAAACTGGAGTGACACTTAAGTGGTGTGTAAAGGTAGAGGTAGGAAAATCCACAGATCATGGTGGCAATGCTGCATCGTGGGTTCACCGTAAACCAAAGATAGATATAGCCACTTATCATGGCACCAAGGCCCACCCAAAAGGCCAGTGTTGCACTCACTCTTCCAGATGGGAGAGGACGGGAGGCGGTTCGTTCCATCTGGGAATCTAAGTCGCGTTCCATGTGTTGGTTTAGGGCGAGCGAGCCACCCCCGGCTAAAGCGACGCCAAAGGCGGTGTGCACCAGGAGTAGCCAATGGGGAGAGCGCGTGGCAGCAATAAGAGCACTGAGGAGCGTTGTAAATACAATCATTAATAACGCACGCGGTTTGGTGAGCTCAAGGATGGCAACCAACTTTTCGCGCAGTCTGAAACTGGGCTTTGTGGCTGCCAAAACTGCTTTCTCGGTACTAAGCGTATTCACAAGACCAAACACCTTCCACACACAAAGATCGGCTTTCGTGTCCTACCCGAAAACCTGGTTACTATTAAACTGAATTGGGTATGCAATTACAAATCCATGGATTTCAGGGGCGGCTGAACCCATTTTTGAGAAGAGACTATTCTAACCCATGGACCTCTTTCGTGGCGGGCGGATGATTGGAGCCCATCTGGATTCTGGGTTATGATTCACGCGCGGGGCTCCTTCGTTCAGGACGGTACAGATTGCAAACGGAAAATGATTCGGCACCCAAGGACCCTTTTTGGGTCAAACTGGCGGGAGTTCTCCTTTCGGTCTATATGCGCTGCCTTTATTATTCCAGCCGAAAATCGTTTCACGACGCCCACTACCTCACCCAGTTTTTTGAAACAGAACAATCCACAATTTTAGCTGCTTGGCATAATCGCAACGTCCTGAGTCCCTTTGCCTACCTTTCTCAAAGACCCCGACATCGCAATTTGGTGCCAATTGCCAGCGCCTCCAAAGATGGTGGTTTGGCTGCATGGGCCATGTGGGGATTAGGTCTTCGTTGTGTGCGCGGTTCCTCCAGCCGGGGTGGTGCAAAAGCCCTGAAACAAATGATTCGAGTCGTTCGCGAGGGTAAGGACCTTGCCTTTACGCCAGATGGACCTCGTGGGCCATTGCACCACGTTCACGAAGGTGTGCTAATGGCAGCAAAAATGACAGGTGCTCCCATCATCCCTTTAACATTTGATGCGAAGAGAAAGACAAGGTTGAGGAGTTGGGATGGGCTCATTGTCCCCAAGCCCTTTACCAGGTTAAATTTTGTTTATGGTGAGCCAGTATGGGTCCCTCGAAAAGCCAGCTCTGAGGATTTGCAGGAATATGCAGAAGTTCTCCAAAAACGGCTCATTGAATTGGGAGAGAAGGCGGCGCAGTTTTGATTGAAAATGCTTCCATGAACCAAAGAGATAACTCTGAATCAATACGCCCTCCAGGCCCGGATGGAAAACTCACCATCAGTCACATATTTCAATACGGAATGGTGAGAGTTCTTGCCTTTACAGTAAATCTCTTCCCCATGTTCTTAGTACAGGCTATTGGCCGAGGGTTAGGACTTCTTTTTCACTCAGTGGATAGAAAGCATCGAGAGATTGCTTTTAAAAACCTGGATGTGGCATTTGGAGATTCCAAAACTACGGATGAAAAGCGGCAATTGGTAAAAATCAGCTTCCAACATTTTGGATGTGCGTTGCTAGAAACCATGCGACTTGGCCGAATCACCCGAAAAAATTTTCTAAATTACGTGACCCTGGACAATATGAAACCTTTTTATGAGGGCCTGAAAGCAGGGAATGGGGTGATTCTCTGCTCTGCCCATTACGGGAACTGGGAAGTTATGAACTTGGTCTTGGGTTATTTGAAGTTACCTATGTCGGCAATGGCGAGGCCTTTGGATAACCCGCTTCTTCACACCTACTTGGAAAAAATACGTGGGATGTCAGGTAACGGCGTGATTTACAAACATAAATCGGTTCGAAAAATTCTGGCTACCTTGAAAGAAAATCGCATTGTTGGGATCGTTAACGACCAGGACGTCCATGATCGCAACCGCATCATGGTGGATTTTTTTGGAATGCCGGCTGCGACCACTCCAGTTCCTGCAGCAATTGCCTTAAAAACCGGCGCACCTATTGTCACTGGGTATGCGGTGCCCATGGGGAAAGGACGTTATCATTTGCGTTTTGGGGACTTGATTTGGGCAGATCCAGATGCGCCAAAAGATGAGGAGATTCAAAGAATTACCCGCGTTTTAAACCAACGTCTAGAGCAGCAAATCATTTTTAAACCAGCTTATTGGCTGTGGATGCACAAGCGGTTTAAAACGGGGGCAGTCGGACCTTCGGATTTTTACAAGAGCGGGTAGGCGCATAAATTTCTAGGCGGACTGGGGTCGGATAATGGCGTAACCCCAGAATTCGCTTTGGTCGGGTTCGTAAATGCTCACTTTAATCTGCGAGATCCGAAGGCCTTGAAACCGGGGTTCAGCTTTGAAATCTGGAATGGTTCGCCATAGGAAATAATGCGCAAGTGTGTCGCAGGTTGGGTAAGTGGCTGTTAAATTCACCATGCCTGGAGCGGATTTGAATTGCTCGCACTCATGCAAATTTTTTTGATCCAATTCCTTGATGTAGGGTCTGAAGAACTTTGAAAGATCCAGCATGTCACAAACCATTCCTGTCCCTGAATTGATAGGGCCGGCAACGCTGAACTCTACTTCCCAATGGTGTGCATGGAGTTCAGGTCTGGATGGAAGCGCATGAGTTGCGTAAAAACTAGCATTGACACGTACTTCGACTTCGTAGTTTTGCCCGTGGATTTCCATGGAGTTAGTCCTCAACTCGGTGTTTAACCACTTGAATTTTCCAGCTTCTGCCCTCGTGGTCCAGAAGTTCTTCAGGTGAGTCCTCAATGACGTGGTGTTTCAAAGTGGCCAGGCAGAGAGTCGCGCCTTCTTGGCTGTCCCAAACAGATGAATGGCTGGACCCAACGGATTTTCCTTTGTGGAAAAAGGTAAGGGTCGTAGCAGGCGAAAGGTTTGTGTCGGACATTAATCTGGCTACTTGAAAAGGCGGCCGCCCGCGGTCCCGGGTCATCGCTACGGTTTCCTGGCCAATGTAGCAGCCCTTGCGAGCCGAAATAGCATGCTGGATTTGATATATAACTGGATTCGTACCGGGTGCCACTTCCAGGGGGAACCAGGGATCTAACGCTCGAATATGGTATCGGTTCCAGGCTACCCAACCGAAGGGAGCGATATGGGCGATTTGCAATTGAGCAGAGATTTCTGCCCAGGAGTCTGTAGGGAATACAAACGCAAGTGCCTGCTGAGAGGCCCAGATACCCTGAAAAACGGCCAGCTCTGTTCCTAATTTGAGAGCTGAAGGTATGTCATTGGCCAATGTCCCGAAAACCAACACCATATGCATTGAAAGAAATTTAGAAACAGCAACATCTTCCATGATGACAAAGCGCAATAAATGATTGAGTAGTAAGTCCGCAGTGCCAGATGGGCACCCGAGGAGGAATTCGGTACGGGTTGACCGAAAAACTCGAAGATAAACGAGGATCTTTCCCTGGGAATCCAACGCAAAGGCAGGCCGACTGTGCCCTTCTTTGAGGTTCAGGACGTCTGCGGTGATCATGCCTTGAAGAAAAGACCCGGAATCGCTTCCACGTAGGTGAAGCCATTCAAGGTGCGGGTGTTCAAGGTAGCCGCGCCCCTGCAAAAGCGCTTCCCATTCAGTCGCCGGCGAAGTGTAATAGCCGGGAAATTGGTGGGTTCCCCATTGAAATAATTCTTTCGGGTCAGTAAGGAATGGGGGCATGGTATCTGGCAACCTACCTAAAAAAACGCTCAAGCCATGCTTGATGAAAACGAGTTTCATCTCCGAGCTCTGGGTGATAGGTTACCGCAGAAAAGTGCTGAAATTCTATGCCATTCACGCCTTCGTCAAATTCTGAAAGAACAGAGACTCCTTCTCCCAACTCGGTGAATTTGGGTGCTCTGATGAAAAATGCAGGAATATTGGAAAGATTCCATAGCGGACAGTCAAGCGTCGTTTTGAAACTTTGTACCTGCGAACCGTAGGCATTGCGATCAATACTGACGGGTATCCAGCCAAAGCTCGCCTGGTTTTTGAAATTCACTTTTTCTGCCATTAGAATGGCGCCTGCGCAAGTGCCCAGAATCGGTTTCTTTTCTCGGGAAAACTCTTGAAGGGGGTCCCAAAGATCGTAGGCATAAATTAATTTGAGCATGGTGGTGGATTCTCCGCCTGGGAGGATCAATCCCTGGCAAGAGCCTAGATGCTTGGGGAGGCGAACCTCGGTGGTTTCAACCCCAATCTGCTCAAGTTTGTCTATGTGTGCCTGAAAGCCCCCTTGCAACGCAAGGACGCCAATACGCATCACCAACCCCGACCCGCATAAAGTTCTTTTTCAGGAATATCGCCAATATTAATTCCCACCATTGCTTCGCCAAGGTTTTTCGAAACCTCCACCAAAACCGCAGGATCCTTGTAATGGGTGGTGGCTTTAACTATTGCCGTTCCGCGCTTGAGTGGGTCGCCAGATTTGAAAATCCCTGACCCCACAAAGACAGCCTCTGCGCCGAGTTGCATCATCAGGGCAGCATCTGCGGGTGTCGCGATTCCACCTGCGGCAAAATTGGGAACCGGGAGTCTCCCTGTCTCAGCCACCATTTTAACAAGACTAAAAGGTGCTCCCATATTTTTGGCAATGGTCATGAGTGTTTCGCTTTTTGCACCAACTAATGCTTTTATTTCACTCGTGATCTGGCGCATATGCCTGACCGCCTCAACCACGTTTCCTGTTCCCGCTTCGCCCTTTGTTCGGATCAGAGCGGCACCTTCGCCAATGCGCCGCAACGCCTCAGCAAGGGAAGTTGCGCCACAGACAAACGGAGTTTTGTAGTCGTGTTTCCAGATATGATAGGCCTCATCTGCTGGGGTGAGAACTTCACTTTCGTCGATAAAATCAATCTGGAGCGCCTCTAAAATCTGAGCCTCGCCAAAATGCCCGATGCGGCACTTTGCCATAACTGGAATACTTACAGAATCTTTAATGGCCTGAACCAGCTCAGGGGGTGACATCCGGGCCACTCCGCCGGTTGCCCGAATATCGGCTGGAACCCGCTCCAGAGCCATCACTGCAACAGCGCCCGCATCCTCGGCAATGCGTGCTTGTTCTGGAGTAACCACATCCATGATTACGCCACCCTTTAACATTTCTGCCAAGCCAGTTTTAATATCCAGAGTGCCCTGTTCTTTCAATTCCAGTTCTCCTTATGTCGCATGTGAGAAAGATCGCCAGTGCCAAGCACTTTGGGCGAATGCGGACCGCCATTATCGCGCTTATTGTTCTGGTTTTCAACAGATTGAAAGGAACTGTTCAGGCTGTCCTGGGTGAAATTGGCGCAGACTGATTTGTTGGTGCTGAGAATTCCCAAAAAAACGACCGATGCCAACCCATGTTTGGCTGCTAGAGAGCCATAGCATGTTGGTGACTTCACACTGAAAAGAAATAGTGTATGATAGGAGTCTTTGCGGCCAAAGCAGGGTGACATTTCCTTTGAATTGGCTCGCTTAGCAATTTAGCATGCAACCATTTTGGGTTGAGGAATCGACATGACCAAACGCAAAGAAGAACGTAGGGAACTCCTTAAAGATGACGAGTTTCACACCCTCCTTGAGCAATGGGCGCTCAAAATTAAGGAGGAGCCGAAAAAATATATAGGTGGAATGGTTGGCGCTTTTGCTTTACTTGCACTTATCTTCGGCTACTTGAATCATGCCCAAAAAACACAGCTCAATCAGGCTGCAACTCTTTTCGAAGCAGAAAAGATTCTTGCAACCAACTTGGACGATCCAAGCGCTGATTACCAATTCAAAACCCAAAATGAAAAATTGGAAGCAGCATTGGTGGAAATTGACAAGGTTCTCCCCAATAGTTCGGGTGCTACTGCTGCTCAGGCAAAGGCCTTAAAAATCAAAGTACTGATTGATTTGGGTAAAGAGGACGGGCTAGAGAAGCTCTATCAAGATCTCGCAAAGTCAACAGGCAATTTCCGCATTCAAGGCTTGACTGGACTGGGAGACTATTACGCAGCGAAAGGTCGCTACGAGGATGCCTTAGCCCAGTACAACGCACTTGCCAAAGGGCAAGGCGGCAATCCTGACCTTGAAGAGTTTGCAAAGCTCAAAATGGCAGAGTGTTACGAAGCAAAAGGGGACATTGAAGCCGCGAAGCGGGAGTTGACCGAATTAATTGCGCGTTACCCAGAAGACGATGATGATGCCCCCCCTGTCATTGCGCTTGCGAAAACCAAGTTAGAAGAAATTAAGTAAAAAAGATTGTCTGCATTAACCAAGGCTGCCACCATCATTGGCAGCCTTTAGTTTATTTTGCGAGGGCGTCTTTCAGGCCCCGCGGTTAAGCAGGAACCATGACTCAACCAAAAATGACGGATTTGCTGGCTCTAAAGAAGGAAGGCTCGCAGCTCTCACCCAGTCAA
>Ga0214472_10004327_pt1 | contig 14972 bp, 14 predicted proteins | sample RVTome_6_FD_207662 | JGI IMG/M metagenome (GOLD analysis project Ga0214472, IMG submission 207662) | Soil microbial communities from uranium-contaminated site in the Upper Colorado River Basin, Wyoming, United States - RVT140D175 | ecosystem: Environmental > Terrestrial > Soil > Contaminated >...
CATGCAGACCACCTACGCCACCCTGGCCCTGAAAGAGGAGGGCGCGCACGTCCTCGTCGTCACCCTCAACCGCCCCGAGGTGCTCAACGCGATCAGCACGCAGATGGGCCGCGACTGGCTCGATCTGTTCAATGGCCTCGCCGCCGACCCGGGCGAGGTGCGCTGCATCGTGCTCACCGGCGCGGGCGAGCGCGCCTTCTGCGCGGGCGCCGACCTCAAGGAGCGCGACGGCATGTCGGTGGAGACCTGGCGCACGCAGCACGCGCGGTTCGAGATGGCGTTCGTAGCGCTGATGGAATGCCCGGTGCCGATGATCGCCGCGGTCAACGGCCACGCCTACGGCGGCGGGCTGGAAACCGCTTTGTGCTGCGACTTCATCTACGCCAGCCGCAACGCGAAGCTGGCGCTCTCCGAGCTGCGCCTGGGGATCATGCCGGGCGGCTGCGGCACGCAGAACCTGCCGCGCGCGGTGGGCGAGCGCCGCGCGAAGGAGCTGATCCTCACCGCGCGTGCCTTCAGCGCGGAGGAGGGCGCCGCGTGGGGGCTCGTGAACAAGGTGTGCGAGCCGGGAAAGACTCTTGGAGAGGCCCTTGCCACTGCAAGGCAGATCGCCGAGAACGCGCCGATCGCGGTGCGCCAGGCGAAGAAGTCCATCCACTACGGCCTGCAGATGGACCTCCTCACCGGCTACCGCTTCGAGATCGAGGCCTACAACCGCCTCGTCGACACGGAGGACAGACGCGAAGGCGTGCGCGCGTTCAACGAAAAGCGCAAGCCTTCCTTCAAGGGGCGCTAGGCCCGGAGGCGCTCTCGCTGCGCAGCAGCCGCTCGAGGTCCTCGCGGCCCTGCTGCTGCAGCACGATCAGCTGCTTGATCTCGCCGCGGTGCGGCGCCTGCTCGGCGAGCATCTCCTCGTCGTGGCGGCGAAAGCGCGTCACCACGCGCCGCGCCGCCATCGGCCCGAAATCGAGCGCGCGCAGCGCGGCCTCGGCGGCGTCGAGCGCCGAGCCGAAGGTCTCGCGCACGGCCGGGATGCCGAGGTCCGCGTACTCGAAGGCGTCGCTGCGCGCGTGGGCGCGCGCGATGATCTTGAGCGCCGGATAGCGCTCGCGCACCCGCCGCACGAGGCGCAGCGCGGCGTCGGGATCGTCCAGCGCGACGATGAGAAGCCGCGCCTGCGCGATGCCGGCCTTCTCCAGCAGATCGGGGCGCGTGGCGTCGCCGTAATGCGCCTTGGAGCCGAAGCGGCGCACCAGCTCGATCTGGTTCGGGTCATGGTCGATGACCGTGGCGCGCAGGCGCAGGCCGTTCAGCACGCGCGTCACCACCTGCCCGAAGCGCCCGAAGCCGGCAACGACCACCGGATTGGCCTCCTCGAAGACGTCGTCCGCGCGCGCCGCGCCCATGGCGAGGCGCGGCGCGAGCACGCGCTCGTACAGGATCATGAGGAAGGGCGTCGTCAGCATCGAAGCCGCGACGCTGGCATTCAGCAGGCTCAGCGTCGCGCGCGGCAGGAGCTCGCCGGCGGCGGCGAACAGCACGAAGGCGAACTCGCCCGCCTGCGACAGGCCGAGCGCGAACACCAGCGCATCGGCGGGGGCGCAGGCGCCGAAGAAGCGCGCGACGGGATAGAGCAGCGCCGCCTTGAGCGCGACGATGCCGAGCGCGAGCCCGAGGACGACGAGCGGCGTGCGCACGAACAGGCCGAGGTCGATCGACATGCCGACGGCGATGAAGAACAGCCCCAGCAGCAGCCCCTTGAACGGCTCGATGTCGAGCTCGAGCTCGTGGCGGTACTCGGAATCGGCGAGCATGACGCCGGCGAGAAACGCACCGAGCGCCATCGACAGGCCGACGCTCTCCATCAGCGCGGCGACGCCGAGCACGATGAGCAGCGCGAAGCCGACGAAGATCTCGCGCTGGCCGGTGCCGGCGACCACGCGCAGCAGCGGCCGCAGCAGGAAGTGGCCCGCGGCGATCAGCGCCGCGATCATCGCCACGGCGCGCGCGGCGGCGAGCCAGTCCAGCCCGTCGCGCGATACCGCGGGCGAGAGCAGCGCCAGCAGCAACGCGAGCGGGATCACCGCCAGATCCTGGAACAGCAGCACCGAGAAGCTCGCCTGCCCGCCCGGCGTGGCGAGCAGGCGCCTTTCCTGCAGCGTCGCGAGGACGATGGCGGTCGAGGACATGGCGATGCCCGTGCCGGCGACGAGCGCGATGGTGAACGGCTGGCCGAGCGCCCAGCCGATCGCCGCCGCCGCGGCTGCCGTGGCCGCGACCTGCGCCGTGCCCATGCCGAAGATCGGCCGGCGCATCTGCCACAGGCGCCGCGCGTTGAGCTCCAGCCCGACGAGGAACAGCAGCAGCACCACGCCGAACTCGGCGAAGCCGAAGATCGCCTCCGGATGCGTCACGAGCTGCAGCCCCCACGGCCCAATCACCATGCCGGCGGCGAGAAAGCCGAGCACCGAGCCCAGGCCGAGCCGCTTGAACAGGGGCACCGCAATCACGCCGGCGGCGAGGTAGATGAGGGCCTGGTAGAGGAACCCGTGCTCGGGCATCGTTCTTCTCCTTCGAGGGTCGCGTGCAATAATCGCCCGCAGCATGCAGCCGGTCAACGCGGATCAGTTCAAGCTCGGCATGCGCGGCCTGGCGCACGCCGTGAGCATCATCGCCGCGGCGCACGCCAGCCACCGCTACGGCATGACCGCGACCGCCGTGTGCTCGGTCGCCGCGGAGCCGCCGACGCTGCTCGTTTGTCTCAACCGCAAGTCCGCGACGCATGCCGGCGTGGCGAGGAGCCGGGCGTTCAGCGTCAACCTGCTGCGCGCGGAGGACTCCGACCTGTGCAACCTCTTTTCCGGCGCGCAGGCGGGCGAGAAACGCTTCGCCTCGCGCGAGTGGTCGAAGCTCGCCACCGGCTCGCCGGTGCTGATGGACGCGCTGGTGTGCTTCGACTGCCGCGTGATGAAGAAGCTCGCGCACGGCTCGCACACCATTTTTCTGGGGCAGGTGCAGCAGGTCTTGTTCGGGAAAAAGGGCAAGCCGCTGCTCTATGCGGAAGGACAATATGCCAAGCTCGCTTCGCTGGCGCACGGCGAGCCGCTGCCCGAGGGGCTGGATTACTGGGGGTTCTGAGGGGCTTCCGGTATAATCCGCGGCCTCGCGCCCGTAGCTCAGATGGATAGAGTACTTGGCTACGAACCAAGGGGTCGTGGGTTCAAATCCTGCCGGGCGCGCCAGACACGGAAGGCCTCTGCGAATGCAGGGGCCTTTTTCTTGTCAGTAGTCCGCTGGGGCCATGAATCGCCGCAAGCGGGTGCGTAGACCCAACATCTATCTGCCGTAGCCTCGACCCAGGAGATGCGGATATGAAAGCGCAACCCGGGTTGAGGCTTACGCGGCTCGAACACTACGAGCCGCTCATCGGCCGCGCGGGCGTCGCGCGCATCAAGGAGAAGGCGCGCGCGTTGAGCGGCGTGCGCGTCGTGCACGTCAACTCCACCCAACACGGCGGCGGCGTGGCGGAGATTCTCTCCTCGCTCACGCCGCTGATGAACAGCCTCGGCATTGCGGCGCAATGGCGCATCATCCGCGGGACGGCCGAGTTCTTCGACTTCACGAGGGCGATGCACGACGCGCTGCAGGGCCGGCGCGTGGAGCTGGCGCGAATGAATACTCGCGTCTACGAGCGGGTCGTCCGCGAAAACGCGCTGCGCCATCGCCTGCACCTCGAGCGCGGTCTCGTCGTCGTCCACGACCCCCAGCCCGCGGCGCTCATCCGGCACTGCGCGAAGAGCGCACCGTGGATCTGGCGCTGCCACGTCGACCTGTCCGCTCCCGATCCCGGCGCGTGGGGATATTTCGCTCCGTTCATCGAGAAATACGACGCGGTGGTGCTGAGCTGCCCCGAGTACGCGCAGGCCCTGCGCGTGGCGCAGCGTTTCTTCCTTCCGGCGATCGATCCGTTCAGTCCCAAGAACCGTCGGCTCGGCGCGCGCGACATCGACGAGCGGCTCGCCCGCTACCGCATCCCGACCGACCTGCCGCTGGTGGTGCAGGTCTCGCGCTTCGATCACTGGAAGGACCCGCATGGGGTGATCGACGCCTTCAACCTTGCGCGCAAGAAGACGCCGGCAACGCTCGTCCTGCTGGGCAACTTCGCCGCCGACGACCCGCAGGGGGCGGAAGTCTTCGACGCCCTGGTGCGGCGGCGCGAGGAGCGCATCCTCATACTGCCGCACGGTGATGATGCCGTGCTGGTGAACGCCCTGCAACGACGGGCCGCCGTGGTGCTGCAGAAGTCCCTGCGCGAAGGCTTCGGGCTGACCGTGAGCGAGGCGATGTGGAAGGGCACGCCGGTCATCGGCGGCGCGGTGGGCGGCATCCCCCGCCAGATCGACGATGGCGAGAGCGGCTTTCTCGTTTCGTCGGTCGAGGAGGCGGCCGAGCGCCTGGTCGAGCTCCTGCGCGACGCCGGCCTGAGGGCGCGCATGGGCCGCCGCGCGAGGGAAAAGGTGCGGGCGAACTTCCTTCTCACGCGCTATCTCGAGCAGTACCTGGACCTGTTTGCATCCTTGACGGAGGCCGGGCAGACGGATCGGCTGGCGCGAGCGGCCTGAGCCGTTAGAAAGCCAATCACGTAGCCAATTTGGCGCCTACGAACCAAGGGGTCCTGGCGCTGCTGCAGTACGTGACGAAGGCGTACCTGGTCTAGGCCGAGGGTCAGGCGGCGCGCTGAAAAGCCGGCGCTTGCGCTTGCGCCGCGCCGAACAGCGCGGCGTAATCGCGCGCGGAGCGGCTCCAGCCGAAGTCCGACGCCATCGCGTTGCGCTGCAGCCCGCGCCAGCGCGCCGGGTCGGACCGGTAGGTACCCACGCCGCGCTCCACGGCGGACATCAGGGCGCCGCCGCTCGGCTCGTCGAACACGAAGCCCGTCGGCACCGGGTGCTCTTCATCTGCATCCGTGACGCTGTCCGCCAGTCCACCGACGCGCCGTACCACGGGCACGGTGCCATAGCGCATCGCATAAAGCTGCACCAGGCCGCAGGGCTCGAAGCGCGAGCCGTGCAGCAACATGTCGCCGCCCGCGTGCAGCCGGTGCGCCATCGGCTCGGTGTAGTCGATGCGCACGGCGGCGCGTCCGGGAAGGGCATCCTGCATCCGGCTGAAGCCCGCTTCCAGGTCGGGCTCGCCGCGGCCCAGCATGGCGAACTGCATGCGCGGCACCCGCCGCATCAGATCGGGCAGATGCTGCAGCAGCACGTCCGCCATTTTCTGCTGCGTGATGCGGCTGACGAAGATCGCCAGCGGCGCGTCGGCGTCGACGCGCAGGCCGAGCGAGCGCTGCAGCTCGGCCTTGCAGGCGTCCTTGCCGCCGCAATCGGCGCGCGCATAGCGCCGCGCCAGGTGAGGGTCACTGGCCGGATTCCACAGGTCGCTGTCGATGCCGTTCATGATGCCGACGAGATCGGCCGAGCGCGCGCGCAGCAGGCCATCGAGCCCGCAGCCGAACTCCGGCGTGCAGATCTCGCGCGCATAGGTCGGGCTGACGGTGGTGATCTTGTCGGCGTAGCGGATGCCGGCTTTCAGGAACGAGAAATCGCCGTAGAACTCGGCGCCGTCCATGCCGAGCGCGGCCGGCGGGACGCCCAGGCCGCGCGCGGCAGCGAGGCTGAATTTGCCCGCGAAGGCGGCATTGTGAATGGTGAAGACGCTGCGCGGGCGCGGCTGGGGCGCGAAGTGGAGCCACATCGGAACCAGGCCGGCATGCCAGTCGTGGCAGTGCACGACGTCCGGGCGCCAATCGATCCCCGTCTGCCCGCGGGCGATGCGCACCGCGGCTTCGCTCAGCGCCGCGAAGCGCCGCGCGTTGTCCGGCCAGTCCCTGCCGTGCTCGTCCGCGTAGGGCGAGCCCGGGCGCCGGAAGAGCTCGGGGCAATCGAGCAGCCACACCGGCAGCCCGGACTCGGGCATGCGCCCGGCGAGCAGCCTCGGCGCGGCGCCGCCCGCGAGCGCGCCGCATTCGCTTTCGAGCCGGGGCGCCGCGATCTGCTCGAGTGCCGGCGGGTAGGCCGGCATCAGCAGCCTCACCTCGGTATCGAATTCCGCCAGCGCTTTCGCCAGCGCGGACACGACATCGGCCAGCCCGCCGGTTTTCGCCAGCGGATAGATCTCCGCGGCCACGACGAGAATCCTCAGCGGTCCGGAAGACCGATCGACGACCAACTCGCCTCCCAATATTGGCCAGTCAACTTGCGACGCTACGCTGCGTCAAGCCGCATTTCCGTTCGCTAACCCACATAGAGCGCTCGGTGTGTCCGGCACCGCACATAAGAACTTGTTTTTATTAATGTCTCTATACTCCAGCACGTGTATCGAAAAAGAGCGCCATGAGGCACGCAACGCCAGCACGCAGTCCAAACCGCCTTCTCGCCGTGCTGCCGCCACGGAAATACAAGCGCCTGTTGAAATATCTGGAGCCCGTGTCGCTGTCCATGGGCCAGGTGCTGCATGAACCTGGAAAGCGGATAGAGCACGTCTACTTTCCCCATGACGGCGTGATTTCCCTGCTCAGCCTCGTCAGCCCGCAGAAGGGCGCGGAAGTGGGCATGGTCGGAAACGAAGGCATGGTCGGCGTATCCGCGATCTTCGGCACCGGCGAGGCGCACCTTCGCGCCCTGGTGCAGGGAGCCGGTACGGCGATGCGCATGCCGGCGTCCCGCTTGCGCAAGGAATGCGCCACCAATGCGCTGTGGAATCGCGAACTGCTGCGCTTCAGCCACGTGCTGATGGTCATGGCCGCGCAGACTGCCGTATGCAATCGATTCCACAAGATACCGGCGCGGCTGGCGCGCTGGCTGCTCGTGACCCGCGATCGCCTGCGCACGAACGACTTCAAGCTCACCCATCGCCTGCTTGCCGTGATGCTGGGCGTGCGAAGGGTCGGCGTCACGGTCGCGGCGAACGCCCTGGAGAAACGCGGACTGATCGCCTACAGTCGCGGGAGCATCCAGCTCGTGGATCCCAAGGGCCTCGAGGATGCGGCGTGCGAGTGCTACAGGATCGTCAGATCCGCGTACCGCAAGAGCAATGGCGTGCGGTAGCGCAGCGCGTCAGCATTCCCTGCCGTCTGACCCGAATCAGCCCCCGGGTTTCCAGGACAGCAGCCGGTCGGTTTCCCGCTTGACCACGGCGTAGCACTCGCACACCCGCCGTTCCAGTCCCGGCCGATCCAGCACGGTGATGCGGCCGCGCTGGTATTGGATCAGCCCGGCGTCCTGCAGGCGTCCTGCCGCCTCGGTGACGCCTTCGCGGCGCACGCCCAGCATGTTCGCGATCAGCTCCTGGGTCATCTGCAGCTCGTCCGAGGCCAGGCGGTCCAGGCTCAGCAGCAGCCAGCGGCACAGTTGCTGCTCCACGATGTGGTGCCGGTTGCACACCGCGGTCTGCGACATCTGCGTGAGCAGCGCCTGGGTGTAGCGCAGCAGCAGATGCTGCAGGTTGCCGCCGCGCTCGAATTCGCGCTTCAGGAACCGCGTGCGCAGCCGGTAGGCATGGCCGGCGCTTTGCACGACCGCGCGGCTCGGCGTGCTGTCGCCCCCCATGAACATGGAGACGCCGACCAGGCCTTCGTCGCCGGTGAGGGCGATTTCCGCCGAAGCGCCGTCATGCAACACGTAGAGCAAGGAAACGATGCCTTCCGTCGGGAAAAACACGTGGCCCATGCGGTCGCCGGATTCGTAGACGGAGCAGCCAAGCGGGAGATCAACGGGCTCCAGGTGCGGCGCGAACTGCTCGTAGTCCGCCGCGGGCAGCGCGGCGAGCAGATGATTCTTCGTGGGCGGATGCGGCGCCGCCCTGGATATCGCTGCTGCGGATAGATTCTGGTACACGGTTCACCTCGCGTTGCCTTGCGCAAGATCGATCCCAGGGACCTCACGGACGGGCGTGAGGAAGTTGACCGGGGAGGCTACTCCAGAATCGCGCGCCCTTATGTTCGGTGTCGCACATAAGCATCTCGCGTGAAGCGAAGCTGCGAATGAACATCCAATGGAATGAAAGCCCGGCCAGCACGGCAAGGTGAAAAAGCTCGTGCGCGCCGACGATTCCCGGCACCGGCACCGGCCAGCCGAGGAAGTCCGTCAGCGCGCCGCCGGTGTAGGCCAAAGCCCCCCACAGCACCGGGCGCGCAAACCGGAAGCCGAAGCGGCGTACGAGGGCGATCCAGGACACCAGCCCCAGCCAGCCGAAGCCCAGATACAACGCCAGCCCGAATCCCTCGGGTATGGCGGTGAAATAGACGGTCTTGAACGTGAGGCCGGCGAGGGCCACCGTCCAGATCCCCGCCAGCATGCCCCATCGCCACGGGCCGCGGAACAGGATGGCGTGCACCGGCGTGAAGCTGCCCGCGATCAGAACGAAAATGGCGGCGTGGTCCAGGCGTCGCAGCACTTCCCGGAACGCACCGTCCGGCGGCCACAGGTGGTACGTCCCGCTGATCGACAACAGCAGCACGCCGGAGAATGCGAACACCACCAGGGACATCGTGCGCAGGAGCTCCCCCCGTCCTTGCCGGATCAGCGATACGCCCAGCTGGGCGAAAACGGCCGCCCCTGCCAGATGCGTCAGGGCGCTCAGGGGGTCGCCGAATCCGGAGATGGACAGCACGGGCGGCCTGGCTCGAACATGCGTCGATGCTGTTCCCCCAACCCGCAGGAAATGGCGACTCGCCGACGCACTCGCCATGAGCCGAACATCCCTTGCGCGAAGTGCGGCGGCCCCTAGCCTGATGGACGGAGCGTTCGAACCCGAGTCCCGCTACGCCTGGCTGCTGGTGATCGTCGCCTCGGTGCTCATGGGGATGGGCGCTCGCCGGCCGGGCCTTGGGTCAGGGCCTGGTTCCATTCAGCGCAGGCTTGTTGATCGCGTCCTACGGCTGGCGCGACGCCTACGCGCGTCAAAGAATCGCGCTGGTGAAGCAGCCGGTAACGGCATGAGCGCGAACGCGGTTGCGGACCCTAGTCGCGGGCTTCCAGCGCGGCCACGCGCGCTTCCAGATGGTCCAGCCGCTCGTTCATCACGGGCACGGAGCTGAGCAGTATGCCTACGTCGGCCTTGAGGCTGGCGATGGTGGCCTCGATGACGTTCAATCGATGCGAGTGCTCCGAGAGCGTCCTTCGCGTTTCGAGCCGGAACTCGCGCATCTCCTCGCGAAACTCGACTATCGTCTTCAGCGTCAGGTCCACTTCGTGCTCTCCTGGTAGCCGCATTGTACGCCGCCTCGCAGGGACAGCAACGCTGGCGAAGCAGCCGTTGGCGGCTTGACCAAGGCTCGTGAAGAAAGGCCGCCCCGGAAACCTCTGGCGCAAGCTGCGCCGCGCGCCGCTCGCGCTGCAGATAGGCATCGCCTTGGGCATCTGCATTGCGATTTGGCTCGCCGCGAACGCGCTGGTGCAGCTCGCGCGCAAGCCCAGCGAGATCTTCTCGCCGGTGAGCGGCGCGCTGGACAAGCTGCCGGCGGAAACCTGGCGCAGCTACGAGCCGATCTTCCGCGCGCACGCCACCGCCACCATCACCCCGGACTTCCTCGCCGCACTGGCGCAGGTCGAAGGCGCGGGCAACCCGGTCGCGCGCACGCCCTGGCGCTGGCGCCTGACCGAAGACCCGTTCGACGTCTACCGCCCCGCTTCGAGCGCCGTAGGCATGTTCCAGATCACCGACGGCACCTACCAGCAGGCGAAGCGCTACTGCATCCACGATAACGAGGTCGCCGAAACCGGGCCGTGGTACGACTGGCGCTCGTGCTGGTTCAACTGGCTGTACTTCCGCGTGGTGCCCAGCCATGCAGCGGAAATGACCTCGGCGTTCCTCGACATCAGCGTGCAGAGGACCTTGCGCCAACTGAAGAAGGAGCATGCGGCCCTGCGCGAAAAGCAGGACCTCGCCGCGATCATGCACCTGTGCGGCGTGGCGGCGGGCGAGGCGTTCGCCAAACGGGGCTTGCGCCTCGCCGCGAACCGGCGCTGCGGCGGCCAGAACGTCGGCGCCTACCTGGGGCAGATCCACGCCATGCAGCGCGCCTTCGCCACGCTCGCTCGCTGAAGGCATAGAATCCGCCACCCGCCATGGTCCGTGCCGCCCCGGTCGCGCAGGTCCTCTCGCCGGTCATCGCCCTGTTCGGTATGGCGATGCTCCTGCCACTCGCCGTGTCGCACGCGCTCGCCGACGCCGCGACCTCCGCCTACGATCTCGCGGCCGCGTTTACCGTCGCCACAGGGGCCCTGCTGTGGCTGGCGACGCGCGGCTTTCGCGGCGAGCTGCAACGCCACCACGGCTATCTGCTGGTGGCGCTCATCTGGACCGTGCTGCCGGCGTTCGCCGCGTTGCCGCTGCTCGTCGGCATCCCGGGCCTTTCGTTCACCGACGCGTACTTCGAGTCCGCCTCGGCGATGACGACCACCGGCGCGACGGTGCTCGTCGGCCTCGATCAGCTTCCCGCCTCGCTCAACCTCTGGCGCGCCATGCTGCAGTGGCTCGGCGGCATGGGCGTGGTGGTGCTCGCGGTGGCGATCCTGCCGCTGCTCGGCATCGGCGGCCGGCAGATGTTCCGCGCCGAGACGCCGGGCCCGATGAAGGACCAGGCGCTCACGCCGCGCATCGCGCAGACGGCGAAGGGCCTCTGGGCGGTCTACGGCGCGCTCACCGTGCTGTGCGCGCTCGCCTACTGGGCGGCCGGCATGAGCGGCCTCGATGCCCTGATCCACGCCTTCACCACCCTGCCGCTCGGCGGCTACTCCTCGCACGACGCGAGCTTCGCGTACTTCGACTCGGCGACGATCGAGACCGTCGCCGTGCTGTTCATGCTGGTCGCCGGGGTGAATTTCGGCACGCACTTCCTCGCCTTCAGGGGCCGCTCGCTCTCGCCCTACCGCAACGATCCCGAGGTGCTGGCGTTCTTCCTCGTGCTGCTGGCGAGCTGCTTGGGCATCGCAGCCTTTCTGCGCTTCACCGGCGTCTACCCGGACTTCATCGACGCGGTGCGCTTCGCCACCTTCAACGTCGTCTCGATCGCCACCACCACCGGCTACGCCAGCACCGACTACAACCAGTGGCCGATCTTCGCGCCGCTGTGGATGCTGACGCTGTGCGCGTTCGCGAGCTGCTCGGGCTCCACCGGCGGGGGCATCAAGATGATCCGCGCGCAGATCCTGTGGCTGCACGCCGGCCGGGTGCTGAAGGCGCTCCTGCATCCGCGTGCCCACCTCGTGGTCAAGCTGCGCCATCTGCGCGTCGAGAACAGCGTCATCAACGGCATGCTCGCGTTCTTCGTCGTCTTCGGCGGCACGACGATAGCCGCGACCATGATTCTGGCGGTAACCGGAATGGATTTCCTCAGCGCCGCGACCGCGGCCGTCGCCAGCATCACCAACACGGGGCCGGGCCTGGGCACGGTGGGCCCGGCGGGCAACTACGCCTCGCTCACCGACCTGCAGAAGTGGGTGTGCACCGCCGCCATGCTGCTGGGCCGGCTCGAGCTCTTCACGCTGCTCGTGGTCTTCACGCCGGCGTTCTGGCGGCGCTCGCGCCGCCCTGGCGCGGGCGCACGACACTGGCGCGCCGCGCCCCCGCACGCTACCCTTTGCGCTTCAAGGAGGCAGCATGACATTCGCCACCCGCGGGCTGCTCGCCGTGTGCACCGCCCTGTGCATCGCCCCGGCGGCGGCGCAGCAGTCGACCTACCCGACGAAGTCGATCCGCTTCGTCGTCGCCTTCGCCCCGGGTGAAGCCGCCGACGTGCTCGCGCGCGCCATGGTGCCGCTGCTCGCCGAGCGGCTGCGCCAGCCGGTGGTGGTCGACAACCGGCCCGGCGCGAACGGCAGGGACGGCATCGACCTCGTGGCCAAGGCCGCGCCCGACGGCTACACCGTCGGCCTCGGCGGCTCGGGCGCGCTCGCTACCCACTCGAGCCTCTATCCGAAAATGCCCTACAACCCGGTGACGGATCTCGCGCCGGTGACGAGCCTCGCGCACTTCCCGTTCCTGCTGGTCTCGCCGCCGAAGCTGCCAGCGGCGTCGCTGCAGGAGCTGATCGCGCTCGCGCGCGCCAAGCCCGGCGAGATGCTGCTCGGCTTCGGCGGCAACGGCAGCGCGACGCACCTGGCGGGGGAGCTGTTCAAGCTGATGGCCAAGGTGCAGATGGTGAACGTGCCCTACAAGGACGACGCCGCCGCCGCCGCGGACGCGGCGAACGGCAAGCTCTCGCTCGCCATCGTCGAGGCGGCCGCGGCGCTGCCGCACGTGAAGTCGGGCAAGCTCAGGGCGCTCGCGGTCAGCAGCGCGAAGCGCGTGTTCGCCGCGCCCGATGCGCCCACTTTCGCCGAGGCGGGCCTGCCCGGCTACCAGGCCGGCGACTGGCTCGGCATCGTGGTGCCCGTGACGACGCCGGGCGCGATCGTCGCACGGCTGAACGGCGACTTCGTCGCGACGCTGAAGCGCGCCGAGGTGCGCGACCGCATCATCGCCGCCGGCGCCGAGCCGGCGCCGAGCACGCCGGTCGGCTTCGGCGCGCTGATCGCGTCGGAAGTCGTCAAGTGGTCGGAGGTGGTGCAGCTCTCGGGCGCGCGCGGCGACTGAAGGTCGCGCGGCGCGCTCACGCGTTTGCAACGTTGTATTCGCGCAGCGTTCTGATTATGATTCCCGCTCGTTTGCGCGAAGGGGAGAGAACAAAGCCATGCGATCCGTCACCAAGGCTGATCTCGTCGAAGCGGCCGCAAGGGCCGGCAATCTGAGCAAGTCGAGCGCGGGCGAAGCGGTGAACGCGGTGTTCGATGCGATCGTGGCGAGCGTGGCCAAGGGCAATCGCGTGACGGTGGTCGGCTTCGGCACCTTCCTGCCGAGAAAGCGCAAGGCGCGCGCCGGGCGCAGCCCGTTGAACGGCAAGGAAATCCGCATTTCCTCGAAGACCGTGCCGGCATTCGCCGCCGGGCAGGGCTTCAAGGACCGCGTCGCCAGCCGCTAGCCGGCCCACGGGCGGCTGCCGGGATCATTGCCAAGTTCCTGAACCCTTGGCAGAATTCCGCTCGTGATGGACGACCTGCTGATCCTTTCGCTCGACAGCCACGGCGTGCCGCACCGCTGGATCAGCTGGCAGCAGGCCTGCTTCTACTATGCCAAGAACCTGGTCGCCTGGACCCTGGGCGAGCGCACCTTCACCTTCCGCGGCGGCACGTCGCGCCTGACCGGCGAGCGCTCGAGCATCACCGCGCACTCGATCATCGCCATCCGCGGCCGCGCGCTCGCCGCGCGCGGCTTCAACCAGGTGCCGCCGTTGAACAACCGGGAGCTGTTTCGCCGCGACCGCCATACCTGCGCCTACTGCGGCCACGAGCACGGCTACTTCCGGCTGACGCGCGACCACATCACGCCGCTGTCGCGCGGCGGGCGCGACACCTGGATGAACGTGGTGACCGCGTGCCGGCACTGCAACGGCCACAAGCGCAACCGCATGCCGCAGGAATGCGGCATGGAGCTGCTGTACGCGCCCTACGTGCCGAACAAGGCCGAATACCTGATCCTCACGAACCGCCGCATCTTCGCCGACCAGATGGAGTTCCTGCGGCAGCACGTCGCGGCGCATTCGCGGCTGGTCGCCTCGCCTGCCTGATTTCTGGCGCAATAGCGGTTTCCACCTTCTAGAGCGCGACCCGGCCGGCCGGCTGCGGGTCACCGACGATTTTCTGCGCGCCTACTACCTGCGCCCGGAGGTCCACCCGGTCGAGGAGTCCTGCGACGCCGAGCGGCGGCTGCACGCGGCGCTGATGGAGACGCCGCGGCGCGCGGTGGCGAGCGCCGAGATCGACGCGCTCGCCGACGCGGACGCGCGGCACAACTACCGCGTGCTGCTCGGGTTCCGCGACCGCCTGCTCGCCGCGGGCACGGTCGAGGGCTGCTACATGGGCCTGTTCAAGGGCGACATCGACGTGCCGCCGCTGTTCATCGAGCAGCTGGCGCACGTGATCCTGCGCAACATCCTCGACGGCGCCGACGACGCGCTGCGGCTGCGCGCCGCCGAGCTCTTTTTTCGCGAGCAGAAGGCCACCCTGCAGGGCGGACACGTGCTGCTCGCGGACCACGAAACGGTGGAGATGCACGGCGCGGGCAGCCGCTACGGCAGCATCGGCAAGCTGATCGTCGAGGCGCAGGGGGCGGTCGGCACGGTGGACCTCGACGTGCTGGACCGCGACAACGCGGCGCTCTACTGGGAACGCGAGTCGCGCCACGACACGGTCATCAGCCTCACCTACGGTCGGGCGGCGCTCGATGCGCTCGCCCGCGTGATCGAGCACTGGGTGGCGCACTTCCACGCGCTCGAGGTGGCGGTCACGCCGCTGCGCAGGATCGACGAGGCGCGCTGGGCCTGGCACATCGGGCTCGATGCCGAGTCCACCGAGATCCTGAACGAGCTGTGGTCCGGCGGCCAGGTCGACCCCGGACGCATGCGCAACATCGTCGCGCTGTTCTCGATGCGGTTCGCGGAGCCCGCGGCGATGCGCGACAGCGTCGCCGGGCGCAGCGTGTACCTGGCGCTGAGCGCGAACGAGGAGCAGGTGGTGCGCATGAAGCCGCAGAACCTGCTCCTCAACCTGCCGCTGCGTGAAGCCTGAGTACTGGGACGGCGCCAAGCGCGCGCTCGCCCGGCGCGACCCGGTGCTGGCCGCGATCATGCGCGCGCGCCCGCGCGTGCACCTCGCGCGCCGCGGCGAGCCGTTCATGACGCTGGCGCGCGCCATCGTCGGCCAGCAGATCTCGGTCAAGGCGGCGCAGAGCGTCTGGGATCGCGTGATCGCGTGCGTCGGAGAAACGACTCCTCAAGGAATTCTTTCCAGACCCAGGTCCGAGCTGCGCGCTTGCGGGCTCTCCGATCGCAAGGTCGAATACATTGCGGACCTGGCGCGGCGCTTCGCCGACGG
>Ga0214472_10004329_pt1 | contig 14969 bp, 15 predicted proteins | sample RVTome_6_FD_207662 | JGI IMG/M metagenome (GOLD analysis project Ga0214472, IMG submission 207662) | Soil microbial communities from uranium-contaminated site in the Upper Colorado River Basin, Wyoming, United States - RVT140D175 | ecosystem: Environmental > Terrestrial > Soil > Contaminated >...
TTTTTGCTCTCCTCGTGTTGGTCCCCCCCCCCTCCCCCGCGCCACCCCCACCCGGCTTTTGGGGGTGGGGGGGGGGGGGCCCCCCCCCCCCCCCACCACAATTGAGATCAACCGAGACTGAAACAGGTCTCGGTGAACTCGTAGCCTGCTGCCAGGTCCGACGTGTACATCGACTCGATCAGGGTCACACCCGTCGAAGTCCCGTCGGCCAGACCCGCGGGGTCGGGACGGGAGATGAACTGGGCCCTCTGCACCCGATCGTTGGGCTCGCCGACATAGGTCTCGTCAGGAGCGAGTCCATCGAACGTGACCGTCTCCAGGCTCTTGGCCGCGGCCAAGACACCCGCTTGGGTCATGTCTCCGGCGTCATAGGCAGCCCTCAGGGCCTGCTCCATGATCTTGGCCTCGATCACACCCTCGGCGTAGTAGTCGAGCGGCGGCTGTCCAGCCGTCTCCACCAGGTCACGCACCTCCTGGTTCCCCGCGCTGTCCGCCCCCCATGGGGCGTAATACGCCGAGACGTAGAAGTTGCTGGCAAGGGCTTCGTTGATCGGGGAATCAGGGCCAACCAGAGCCGGGTTCCAGGTCGGGCCCGCCCCGGACCAGAGCGCACCGGTGAACCCGGCGGCCAATGCCTGCCCGTAGATCGACCCGAACGGCGTCGGCGACGTGGTCACCCAAACCAGGTCTGCCCCGGATCCAGCGATACCACTGGCCACCTCGGCCAATGTGGCCTCGTCGGCAGCATTGATCAGACCAGTGCCGTCATAGACGATCTCCAGGCTCAGTGCCTCAGCGGCCAGCCTGGCGCCTGCGTTGGAGTCCTCGCCGTAGTCACCAGGGCTGGAGGCGATGGCAATGGTCGCTGCATCGGGCGCTTCCAGCGTCAGATACTCGATCATGTTCAGGGCCTCGATGCAATAAGGGACCCCATGGGGCACCAGGTTGGAGTTCAACGCCGGATCGGACCAGCCCGAGTACCAGGTCAGCGGAATGGCCAGGATCCCATCAGCCTGCAGCTGTGGGTTGATCGCCACGGTGTGCGGAGACCCGGTGGAATGACCGAACGCCACCACCTGGCTCTTCAACTCCTCGTAGAGCTGGACATGGGTGTCGACGACATACCCGGTGTCACGCACTTCGAGGTTCACCTGAAGACCGTTGATCCCGCCGTTGGCATTGACAGCGTCCCAATAGATCTCATGACCGGAGTTGATCACTTGGACCAACGGAGCGAAAGGCCCACTCAGGTCGGACAGGAGCCCGATGGTGATGGTGCCCGCCTCGAGGTCGACACCGACATCGGTCGCGATCTCCATAGGCTCTTCGCCGGCTGTGGTCGTCGGCTCCTCTTCCTCGCCGGCAGTGGTCGTCGGCTCCTCACCACCCGCGGTGGTGGTGGTGTCGCCACCTTCACCGTCACCGCAGGCGGCGAGGACCAGACCGAGCACCAGCAGAAGCGCCAGCCACTTGGACTTTTTCCTCATTGTCTTCCTTCCTCCTCTTTGTTGTGAGAGTGCCCGAAGACACCCCCCGGAGACCGCTCAATAGGTGAACGGCCAACCCTTCCAATAGTTGCGGACGCGAAGCCATATGCCGTACAAACCGAGTGGCTCGAAGATCAAGAAGCCGATTATCAACAGACCGTAGAGGACCAGATTGAGCTGAGCCACCGACAATCCTGGCCCGACCCCGGCAAAGGTGTTGATCAGGCCGAAGTCATTGGGAGAGGTGGCGATGAAGACGTTGGCCACCGAGGAGAGTATCCCCTCGCCCTGAACTGCCGCCGACTGGAGCCAGAGGGTGAAGTTCTGCACGACCCGAGGGAGCAACACGACGAAGGCGGAGCCGAGCAGTGTGCCGGTCACTGTTCCAGCACCGCCAATCAGGATGATGGCGATGAATTGGACCGAGAGGAAGAGATCCCATCGCTCCGGGATGACCCTCGAAACGAACGAGGCGAGCAGTGCACCGGCGATGCCGGCATAGAACGAGGAGATCCCGAAGGCGAGCAGCTTGTAGGCGAACTCGTTGACCCCCATGATCTCGGCGGCGATGTCCCGGTCCCGGATCGACATGAACGCCCGGCCGACCCTGGTTCGCTGCAGGTTCTTGGCAAGCACGGTGAAGATCCCCGCCAACAGAACCAGGAGGAAGAACGACTTTGCGATCCCCGTCATGTCGAGCCCGAACCACGACCCCGCCGTGGTGAAGTCGATGAGCGGTGCCTCCTCTTTCCACAGTCGAACCTGGAGCGGAGGAAAGTCGCGGCCGACCTGAGCTCCACCAGTGAGCGAGTTCCAGTTGCGGAAGAAGTACTCCCCGATGAAGACGAGACCCAACGTGACGATCGCCAGGTAGAGCCCCCGGACCCTGACCGCGGTCGGGCCCACGGCGACACCGATCACGGCGGCAACGATCCCTGCTGCCGGGAGCCAAATCCATATGGGCAGGCCCAACCCAATGAGTGGCCCCCCGGCAGGGGCGCCGAGCCAAACCGCGGTGTATGCCCCGATTCCCATGAAGAAGGAGTGACCGAGGGATACCTGACCGGCGAGACCGGTGAGGATGTTCAGGCCGAGGGCGCCGATGGTGAAGATGGCGGTCGTAGAAAGCAGTCGCAGCCAGTCCTCCTGCCCCAGGAACTTGAGGCCGGGGACGAGTTGGAAGGGGAGGGAAACCACCACCAGGAGGAAAACCCCGAGCATCACCTTCTTGGCGGTGGTGTTGAGCAGCGCCTGGTCCGACTCGTAGGTCGTGTAGAGGAGGGGACGACCTCTCATACTCGCCTTATCTCCGGTGTGCCGAAAAGGCCGTAGGGTCGGATAAGCAGGACGACCATCATCAACAAGTAACCGACGATCCCCGGGAAACCCGAGCCGAGAAACTCGAGGCCCAGGTAGGTGTTGGCCGCCGCCTCGGCGATTCCAACGGCGAACCCTCCGACCACCGCCCCCGGGATCGAGTCGAGCCCCCCGATGATGACAGCAGGAAAGGCCCGAAAGGCGATGAAGGCCGTGGCAGTGTCCACACCGGTGGCCCGTCGAGGAAACACCGAGAAGAAGATCCCGGCAATGCCGGCGAGGAAGGCGCCGATTGCCCACGCCACGGAGAAGACTCGTCCCACATTGATCCCCTGCGCCCTCGCTGTCTCCTGGTCGAACGCAGTTGCCCGCATCGCCACCCCGGTCCGACTCCGAAAGAAGAGGGCAATCGAGGCCAGTAGGACCACGGTGACCAGGATCTGGACGATCTCAGACCACGCGATCCTGACCCAACCCAGGTCGACGACGTTGAGTCCCCAAGGTGCGCCAAGGGGCCTGGGGTTGGTCCCGATCCAGTCGTTGGTGACTGTGCGAACAACGATGTCCAGCCCGAGCGTGACGATGGCGACCGCAAACAGGGCCTCACCGACCATCGGCCTGAGGAAGATTCGCTCGAGAATGACACCGATCAGTGCGGCGGCCAGGAGAGCGGTGAGAACGTTCAGAGTCCATTGGGCCCATTCGGGCAAGACCGTCAGGTATCGACCAGGGAAGTCGAGCACCGTGACGAAAGCGGCTACCAGGAAGGCGCCGAGACCGGTCAACCCACCGTGCGCGAAATTGATCACCGAAGTCGCCTTGAAGATGATGACGAACCCCATGGCCAGCAAGGCGTAGATGGCCCCAAAGCTGACCCCATCGACGAGTGTCTGGGCAAACTCGTTGGGGACCGCCGTCTGGGCCAGCACGACAAGATTGGCTGTCACGAGCGATACATGTCTTCGATCAGATCGCCAAACATGCTGGTCATTGCATTGCGCTTCAACTTCTGCGTCGCGGTCAGCTCGCCGTCCTCGTGGTCGAGCTCCTTGGGTATGAGCCGGAAAGCCTGGATCGCTTCGAGGTGGGAGCGTTTCGCATTGACGTCGGCCACCACCCCGCGAATCAGCTCCATCACCTCGGGTTTCTCGGTCAGGTCCCGGTAGGTGGTGTACGGGATCTGGCGGCGGGTTGCCCAGTCACCAACCACGTCGGCCTCGATGAGGATCAATGCGCTCAAATACTTTCGACGGTCACCGATGACCATTGCCTCCTTGACGTAAGGCGATGTCTTCAGGGAGTTCTCGATCTCCGAAGGCGAGATGTTCTTCCCGCCCGAAGTGATGATGACGTCCTTGATCCGGTCGACCACCTTGACATGCGTCCCGTCGACCCACTCCCCCACGTCCCCCGTCTTCAACCATCCGTCCTCGGTGAACGCCTCCGCCGTCTTCTCGGGCTTGTTCCAGTAGCCCTTGAAGGTGCCGGCACTGCGGGTCTGGATCTCGCCGGTGTCCTCATCGATGCGCAGCTCGGTGCCTGGATAGGGGACACCGACGGTTCCCACCTTATTGGAGCCGGGAAAGTTGCACGTGGCCACCGCCGAGTTCTCGGTCATCCCATACAGCTCGAACACTGGCACCCCAAGCCCGAGGAAGTCGCGGATGACCTCCGGGGCGATGGGTGCTGCCCCGCTCGCCGCATAGCGGACCCGACGAAAGCCAATCCGCTCCTTGAGCGCCCTGAACACGATGGGATAGCCGATCAGGTAGAGCAGGCGGCTGCGCAAGGTGTGGTCGCCATCGTTGTCGACCCGGTCGGCGCCGATGATCGACGCCAGCTTCATGCCGAAGCCGAACCAGACCCGCTTGAACCAGGTCCCGTCCCGGCCTTTGATCGCGATCGAAGCATGAATCCGCTCCCAGATGCGGGGCACCGCGAAGAAGATCGTGGGTTGGATCTCCCTCAGGTTCTGTTGCACCGTCTCGATCGACTCGGCGAAGTTCAGAGAAGGGCCCTGCGCCACCGAGGTCCAGGTCGAGAAGATCCGCTCCGCGACGTGGCACAGCGGGAGATAGGTGAGGATCAGGTCGTCAGGACCCACCGGCTTGTTGTCCGGCGTCCGCCCGGCGGAGTTGATCAGGATCTCGGTGTTGGAGGCGAAGTTGGCGTTGGTGAGCATTGCTCCCTTGGGTGCGCCGGTGGTTCCCGAGGTGTAGACCAGGGTGAGCACGTCGTCACCGGTGGCCTGAGCCATGATCTGCTCCACCATGCCCGGATTGGCCGCCCGATGCTCCCGACCCAGTTCGAGAAAGTCGTCCCAGAAGATGAACCTCTCGTCGTCGCGCCACTTCCTGAAGCCGCGTGGCTCGATGTGGATGATCTTGCGGAGGTCGGGAAGCGATGCGACGACTTCCATGACCTTCTCGGCCTGTTCCTGGTCCTCGGCGAGGTGGACAACCGAGCCGGAGTCCGAAAGGAGGTACTCGACCTCGGCCGAGGGGTTGGTGGGGTAGAGCCCGACCGTGATCGCCCGAATAGCCACGATGGCCATGTCGAGGATCACCCATTCGGGACGGTCCTCTGAGTGGATCGAGACCCTGTCGCCCTCATAGACACCAAGGGCCAGCAGACCTTGTGCGGCATCGAGGACCGACTGCCAGAACTGGGCCCAGGAGATCTCTTGCCAGATGCCGAAGTCCTTCTCGCGCATCGCTACCGCGTTCGGGGTGCGTTCGGCCCAGTCACGCACATAGGCCGCCGGTGTCTTGAATCCGACGTCAGCCGCCGACGGCTCGGCTCGCTCCAGGACGGTCGTCATCCAATTGCCTCCTCACAGGTCGGTGGGACAATAGAGATTGGCGACCAACTTTGCCGGACCGGTCAAAAATCTCTCCCGGTCCTAAGAGCCCTGGCTCCACTCGGCGCCGCCGGGCCAATGCTCCTTCTTCCAGATCGGTGCTCGAGTCTTGAGCTCGTCTATGACGAAACTCGCCGCGGCGAAGGCATCGCCGCGATGGGCGGACGAGACCACCACGGCCACCGAAACATCGCCAAGATCGACCCTGCCGGCACGATGCTCGACAACGACGCTGAGGACCGGCCACTGTCGGACGGCTTCGGCGATGATCTCGCTGATCTTGGGCTCGACCTGCTCGGCAAATACCTCATAGTCGAGATGGGTCACCCCCTCCTTGCCCGGGGATCGCTCGCGCACGGTTCCGAGGAACAACACTGTCGCCCCGGAGTCCGGTCGGCGGACCTCATCGATCAGCGCGGCGGTGTCGATCGGATCCTCGCCGACCGACACCCTGATGACTTGTCCCGAAGCCTCCATAGAATCCAAAGCCTATGACGGACAACGGCCCAACTGGGCCGCACCTCTGGGACCCTTCCGATGAGAGCCGGATCGGCTATGAGGACACTCCCGCGACGGCACAGCCGACGAAGTCGAAGATCGATGCATGGACCATCGTCATGGGGATCCTCGGCGGCGTCCTGTTGGGCACCGGTGTCACGCTCGCCGTCCTCGGATTCGCCGGCGTCTTCGAAGAGCCGACGCCGCCAACCAACCCGCCGCCTCCGACCCTGACTCTTCCCCCTCCGACCTCCGCACCGCCCGTCGTCGTCGAGACTGGCAATGCCATCGAGGTCGCCCTACGAGCGAGACCGTCCATCGTCGCCGTCGAGGTCAGCAGCTTCCTCGGCGACGGCGGTGGGAGCGGTGTCGTATACAGCAGCGACGGGTACATCATCACCAACCATCACGTGGTGAGCGGGTCCTCTCAGGTCACTGTGGTTTTTGCAGATGGCGGAAGATGGGCGGCCGAATTGATCGGGTCCGATCCGCTGACCGATATCGCGGTGCTCCGGATCGAACGGCAGGATCTTACCCCGATCGACCTGGGATCATCGGCCGGGCTGACCATCGGCGAGCGAGCAATCGCGGTGGGTAATCCCCTCGCACTCGAGGGAGGTCCGTCCGTCACCTCCGGGATAGTCAGCGCCCTCGACCGGTCCCTGATCGTGGACGCCGGCAGCCGGCTCTACGGGCTGATCCAGACCGACGCACCGATAACCCGGGGCTCCTCGGGTGGGGCGCTTCTCGACAGTGCGGCCAGACTGATCGGGATCACAACCGCCATCGCCGTCTCCGACGTCGGCGCTGAAGGGCTCGGCTTTGCCGTGCCGATCGACATTGCGATCGCTGCGACCAATGACCTGATCGCCGACGGGGTGGTCAACCACGCCGTTCTCGGGATCCAGGGCCAGACGGCTCTGGTGGAACAGGGCGGCGCCGAATACCCCGTGGGTGTCCTCGTCGAGACCATCACCGCCGGCTCTGCCTACCAGCTCGGAGGGGGCCAAATCAACGATGTCATCACCGACCTCGACGGGGTTCCAATAACCACTATGGACGGTCTGCTGACCGTGATGAGAGCCAAGAGATCGGGTGAGGAAGTGACGATCTCCGTCTCCCGCACCGATGCCGACTTGGATCTGGCCGTCACTCTGGGAACACTCGAGCCATGAGCGACGACATCTTCTCGAAGCTCTTCGAGTTGTTCGACCAGCCAGGCCCGATCAATTGGAAGCTGGCGGCCGAGGTGGCGCGACACCTCTCGGGAGACACAGAGCCGGTCGAGCCTTGGACCGCCGAGGAGTTCCGCGAATTGGCCCGCCTCGCCGAATACCGGATCGAGGAGATCGCCCCCTTCCGGGTCGTGCCCGCCTCCGATGTCGTGCCGGTGGATTCCCGGGGATGGACCGATCGGAATCTCGAGACCTTCGGCACCCTGGTAGAGCCGTTCGCCTCGTCGGTCGCGGCCGACGGCCCGGCCGCTCCCCTCATGGCCCAGCTCTCCCCGGCCATCATCGGGCTGCAGATCGGTTCACTGGTGGGTGCCCTCTCGACATGGGTGATGGCTTCATTCGACGCCGGGCTCCCCCAGGAGCACCCGGGACCTCTGACCTTCATCGTTCCCAATCTCGCCCGGCTCACACGAGACGGCGGGCTCGACGAGCGAGAGGTGAGATTGTGGGTGGTTGCCAATGAGGTTGCGTTCAGGGCCGTGTCCCAACTCGCCTGGATCCACGATCATCTCCACCAGCTGTCGACCGCCTATGCCAGCGCGGTCAAGATCGACCCCACCTTGCTCAGCGGCTTGATGGCCGGTGGGGCGGACCCGGTGGCAATCGAGCAGGCCATCGACGAGGCGGGTGGCCTGGAGGGCCTGATCGGCGGTGAGGAGGCGGAAGCACCACGGCTCGAGTTCGAGGCATTCTTGGGAGCAATCACCGGATGTGCCCGGCTTCTGGCGCGCCGCGCCATCGGTGAGCTGTCACCGAACTTCGACCTGATCTCCCAGCGAAGAGACGACACCAGGGACGAGGCCCAGGCGGCACCCACGATCGGGGTGGGCCCGGTGCCGGTGGAAGCGACCCAACTGGGCGACGCCTTCAATCAGGAGGTCGAGCGCAGGTACGGGGAGGACGCCCTGGAGACACTGTGGTCGGATCCCACGCGGATGCCGACCGCGGTCGAGCTCAGAGACCCAACCACCTGGGCGGCGCGAGTACTGCTCGACGGGTGGGCCTGAGGCGATCAGCCGAAGAGGTTGCGCCAGAGACGGCGGAACAGACCCGGGTCCTGAGGCGGAGGAAGGCCATCCAACACCTCCTGGTGCATGTCCGGGGGCAGGTCCCCGACGAGAGCCATCCCCCCTTCGAGTGTCTCCCAGGCGAAGGTGACCTGACCCGGGCTGAAGGAACGGGCATAGGGCCCTCCGGCGAACGTCGCCACGGATCCCTCACCGAGAACGACGACCGCCGGTGTCTCGAATACGGCGAAAGAGAAGAACCCGTCGGAGTAGTACGCAAAGACGAAGCCTTCGTCGTCCTTATACACATCGAGGCGTTCGAACCCGGCCAGACTCCCGGGAAGGTCGGAGTCGACGACGCTCACAGAGAACTCGACGTCAGACCCGGTGCTCGCCTGGCTGAAAGTGGGCGGCTCGGGATCAAAGGCGATGAATCTCCGCTCGCAGTAGAGATCCCCGTTCTCGACGAAAGTCACGACCTTGAGCAGGGCCCCGATTTCGGCGTCGACCACCAGTTCGGCGCGCACCACGCCCTCGCCGATCATGCGATAGGAGGTGGCCGGACGGCCCAGGTACTCGGTCTCCGCTCCATCGTCGATGGTGTACCGGGGCTTCGGCTCCTCATCAGTCCCTTGCACGTTGGTGCTCGAGACCACCGAGCCTTCTCGCACCAGGCTCCACCCCCCATATCCCGAAGCGATCTCGACATCCGGATCGACCGGTGCCACCACATGCAGCTCCCCACCTGACTGAGTCAGCTCGACCACGGCGTCGCGGACACCTTCGGGGGTAGAGCAGCTGATCACCTGCTCCGCGGTATAAGAGGCGTCGCGGCTCTCGTCGAGCAGTTCGTCGAGATCAGCTCCCAGGGCGGTCGTGGACGGGACCATCACCAGGACGGCAACCAACGCCATCGTCCGTCTCATTCGGGGAGGTCCACAACATAGGGCACAACCACCTTGGCCGGACCGAACGCCGGGTCGAGTGAGGCTCTCGCCCCGTATCGGCTGTTCAGTTCCTCGACCGAGATGGTGGCGGCTGAGGGGGTGAATATGGCAGCGACTGCTATCACCACTGCGACCACTGCCGCGGCTGCACCCACCAGGAATCCGCGGTTGCGGCGAAGCGGAATCACTTCGGCGTCCGCCTCGGGGATCAAACCGGGAGGCAGCTCCAGTTGGGGCAAGGAACGCACCGCAGAGCGCACACTCTGCAGTGCTTCGAGCTCTGCCGAGCATTTGCCACAACTGCCGACATGGCCGAACAGTCCCTCCACCTCGGAACGGGCCAGTTCCCCGTCGAGATAGGCGCTGATCAGCTCGCCGGCGTGGTTCACGTCAACAACTCCCGCAACAACTTACGGCCCCGATGGATACGGCTCCTGACGGTGCCGACCGGGACCGCGACCGCCTGGGCAATCTCCTCGTAGGAGAGCCCGACGACGTCACAGAGCACCACCGCTTCCCTGAACTCGACCGGGAGCTCGAGCAGGGCCTTCTGGACATCGTCGCCGATGGAGATGCGTGCGTACTCGGTGTCGGCAGAAGGAGCGCTGGCCAAATCCCAACGATCGACTTCATCCGGCAATGGGGCGGTGGGACGCCGATTTCTGCGACGGACGTCATCGAGGAATGCGTTACGGGTGATCCTCCACAGCCAACCTTCGAAGCTTCCCGGTTGATAGGAGGCAAGACCCTTGCGGACCCGAAGCAACACCTCCTGGACCAGATCTGACGCGTCGTCGCTGTTACCGGTGAGCCGGTAGGCAAAGTTGTAGATCTTCCGTCCATAGACACGCGCAACCTCTTCCCAGGTGAGTGGGACGGACTCCGTCACAGGAGACCTACCTCAACAACGCCGCCATGGCGGGTCGGGTTCCTAGGAATCCGGGTTTTGCGTGTCCGAAGCCGGGACGTCCGTTTCGGTCTCAGATCCTTCTGCGATCCCTTTGCGGAACTCCTTGGCAGAAGCCCCCAGCGAGCGGGCCAGATCTGGAAGCTTCCTCGCTCCAAACACGAGGAGAACGATCAGCAGGACGATCAGCAGCTCTTGAGCTCTCAATCCACCGAACAAATGAGTCCTCCTTCTCCCGTCATCTTACCCGTCCCGGCATCTGAGAGGTCATCGGCTATCCCAGCGCCATCGAGTCGATGAATGCCTGGGCCCGCTCCCGGGTGACAAATCGAATCCGCTTGTCCTTGTCCTCGATGTCGTGGGTCATGAACGGCCCGTATTTGTCACTGATCAACAGGCCCCGGGCCGCCCCCGACATGCCGAACTCCACGACGAATTTGCGGATGACAGCCTCGTCGAGCTCGGGATGCTGGCCGGGGCGGTAGATGTCGGTGCGAATGAAGGTGTCGACCGTGCCCTTTCTGGCCATGTAGACGTCGGGCTCACCCTGGGAGATCAGCTTGTACCCGAACAGCTCGAGCAAGGCGAGGATGAACTCCGGCCCGCTGATCGAGTCGGGGTCAACGCCACGTGCCCTCAGCCCGCGGTCTAGGCCCATCGGTACCTTCAGCTCTCCGAGCAACGGGCCCAACTCGTCGGCGGGCACCCGGACCGCGGTCTCGTAGCTGATCGAGTGGTCAACTTCGAACTGTGAGGCGAAGGGATCCCGGGCGACATGAGTCAGGTCGAAGACCGCGCTCTCGATCATCGGAGGCAGCTCGCCGGGTGAAGGCAGCTTGGAGCGGCCGACCTCTCTCACATCCTCCCGACCGGCAAACACCACGATCTCGGTCACGTCGGATATGGGAAGAGTGTGCCGCTTCTCTCTCACAACCTCGACGGCTTCGTCCACCAAGAGGTCGTTCAGGATCGGGTCGTTCTCCTCGGGCATCGGCACATCGAAGGTGACGCGTGCCTCGGTCCCGTGGACGTGGAAGTCTTTCACTGGAGCGGTGCGGAGGGCCGGCTCGGGCTCGGGGGAACCGGCGCGAAGCCACGACTTGTCGTCGAGATCGATCTCCGCGGCTCTCTTTCGTTGTCTCCGCAGACTCACGGCGATGACCGCCAGGACTACCAGTGCGACAAAAACGAGGCCAGCGGTCTCCATCGGTTTCCCTCTCTATTCCAATGATCCGAGTCTAAGGGTTCGAGCCGTCGTCGGGGACCAGGCCTTGCTCGGCGATCTCTTCGAGCGGGATCTCTGCGGTTGGCTCGTCGGCGCCGGCGTTGAGACGTTCGATCATCCGACCTTTGGAGGCGACGGTTCCAAACGCGGTTACTACGTCGCCACTCCGTAGGACGGTGTCGCCGGTCGGCACCTCGACCTCACGCCCCCTTCTGATCGAGACCAGAGTCGAGCCTTCGGGCCAACCCACCTCGCGAATGGCGCGCCCGTCGGCCATCGACCCCGGTGGGATGCGGAATTCGAAGTATCCCGCCCCAGGGTCGGTACGCAGGGCAAGCCGGGCCCGGTGGAGCTCGAGATCGGTGCTCGAGGTGAGTGCTTCGTGATAGGCGCGGACAGCATCCTCCCGGCGGAACATCCCGACCAACTGTTCCGGGTGGTCCTCGGCGACCACGGGCAGCCGCCCAACCCCCAGTACGGCCATCCGCTCCAAGGCGGTGGAGACCGGGGTGCTCGGGACCACGGTGGCGGGACGTTGGGTCATGACCGTGGAGACCGTGGAACGGGGGTCCTCGGCCCGGGAGATGTCCGACATGGTGATGATCCCTACCAAATGGCCCATGTCGACCACGGGAAGCCCATGGGAACGAGCCTGATGCAACCGTTGCTCGACATCGGTCAGAGGATCGTTCGGCCCGCACACGATGGGCGTCTCCGCCATCACCGATCCGACGGTCACGGTGTCGAGGAGGTCGAGCTGGCCGGCCTGACGGATCTTGATCCCCCGATGACGCAGCGCCATCGAATACACCGAGTCGGGATTGAATCTCTCGGCGAGAAAGGTGGCCAGCGTCGCGGTGAGCATGAGGGGAAGGATCAGGTCGTAGTCGCGAGCACCGGTGACCTCGAACACGATCAGGATCGCAGTGAGCGGGGCCCGGCCCACCACGGCAAACATGGCAGCCATCCCAACGACGGCGAAGGCGCCGGGCTGTATCGCAGGGGTGAGCGTCCAAACCGGAGCGACCAGCCGGGCAAACCCGGTGCCCACGGCGGCGCCCATGAAAAGTGACGGCATGAACGCGCCACCTGACGCCCCCGAGGAGATGGTGAAACTGGTGGCCACCGCCTTGCCCACGGCGAGAAGGATGAACACCCACCAGAAGTCGGAGACCGAACCGGTTATCGAGGAGACCCTCTCCCCGAGCAACAGGTCGTTGGTGGTGTTCTGACCGGTGCCGAAGAGCCTGGGCTCGAAGTAGATGAGGCCAGCCACGACAAGACCGGCGAGGGCAGGACGCAAAAAGCCCAATGATCGATCCGGTTTCCTGACGAAGGTCTCGATCCGATCGATCAGCTTCAGGAATATGATCCCTATTGCCACCACCACTATGGCCAATCCGGCATAGAGGAACAGCTCTCTGACGTCTCCCAGTTGATACGTTCCCGCCTGAATGGCGAGCTCGGGACCGACGATCCTTCGTGTGGTGACGGCGGCGGTAACGGATGCGATCACGACTGCCGACATGTGTCGCGATGCGAAGGAGGAGAGGATGACTTCGAGGGCGAAGAGCATCCCGGCGATCGGAGCGTTGAAGGTCGCGCCGATCCCCGCCCCCGCCCCGGCGGCAACCAGCGATCTGACCTGATCCTCTCCCAGATGGAAGCGGCGGGAGATCACCGACCCGACCGCGGCCCCGATCTGGACTATCGGGCCCTCGCGGCCGCCCGAGCCACCAGTTCCAACCGTGGCCGCGGTGGCGAGAATCTTGAGCGGGATGATCCGCGCCCGCATCCGCCCCCCGTGGACTTCGAGCGCAGCGATCGCGTCGGGGACCCCGTCACCGGCGACCTCAGGGGCAAGACGCCGCGCGATGAACCATGCGAAGAGAAAGCCTGTGGGAACGGTGAGAAAGATCCAGGCGTGCCCTTCGTCAATAGCGAAGGGCAGGAAGAACTCCTCGAGCCATTCGACCAAGGAGATGAGCCCCGCGGCACCCACGCCCACACCCACGCCGATCAGAGCCGATATGGCGAGGAACCCGCCCATCTGACGCTCGGCCAGGACCCCGACAGCGGGCAGACGGCGGAGGCTCTCCAACGGTTTGGTCACGGGGGCAGCGTATTCGCATCCCGGAAATTCCCGGGCGTCGTACAGAATGGGCACGGTGAAGTTCCGATCTCACCTGACGCGACCCCTCGATCCGGCGAGCCCCTGGAACCGTGCTGCAGTGTTCCTTTCGGTGGTAGCCGGGGTCATCGGCGCCATCCTCACGCTCGGCTACGACCGCGATCTGATGCTGGCGTTGCAAGCAGCAGGGACCACGATCCTGGCCTGGGCGTTGGTCCGCGAGCTCAATCCGGATCACCAGATGTCGGCAATCGTGGCTGCGGTACTCGCCGGAGGATGGGCGCTCATCGGGCGGCCCACCACACTGCTCCCTTTCGCCGGCCTACTCCTGATCGCGAGACTTCTGGTCGAGACCACCGGTCGCCGCCCTCTCCCGATCGACCTGGGAGCGGTCGCCATCTTGGCCACCGTCATCTCCATCACTCCTTTGGGCTGGGTGATGGGTTTCGGTCTGGCCGTCGCCATCTACGTCGACGACCGCATGGCCGAAGCGCCCAAACGCCAGACCCTGCTCGCCGCAATGGCCGCTGCGGTGGGCTCGTCGGCCGTCGTGACCCTGACCCGAGCGCTTCCCGAAGCGTTGCCCACGATCCGGCCGCTCTTGACAGCACTCATCGGTCTGCTCGCCCTTTACGCCGTGATGAGGGAACCGGTCGAGCCTGTGAGCTTCACCGACAGCCGCGACAGACGCTTCCTGCGACGCGACCGTCTTCACGTCGGCAGGGCGGTGGCCGGTATCCTGCTCTTCATCGGTTCTTTCATCTCGGGCGCCGCCGCATCGGTGGTGGTTCCCATGGCGATGTCCCTGGCCATCGCCCTCGTCTCCACCGAGTTGGAGCGACTACAGAGGTCCTACCCCCGCCCCCGCGGCTGAGGCGCGGGTGCCCCTTTTCTCGGAGGGGGTTAACTTGGGGGTCATGTGTAGATCGATCAAGGTTCTCAGGGAGGGAGCGACGCCTGCCCCTTCGGAAGAAATCGAGGCGGCCGCCCTCCAATTTGTACGCAAGATCTCCGGTTTCAGCAAGCCGGCGCACCACAACGAAGACGTCTTCAACCAAGCGGTGCTCGAGATCAGTTCGGCCTCACAACGTCTGCTCGACTCGCTGCAGATCCGGGGCGCCAAGGCCTCCTAGTGTCCTAACAAGTGGATTTCGCTTGCTGTTTTGGCGAGCAATTGTCGCTCCCGGCGGGCTGCCCCCCTCGCCCGGCCAACGGCCGGACGGTCCCCCCGCTGCGCAGGTGTCGCATTTCGCGATGGGTGCGACGTGTGACGGTCATCAGCGGTGCATCCTTTGGATTCGCGAGCCGAAGAAGCACCGCTGATGAAGGTCCATGATGCCGTGGTCTTGTATCGG